>RCUL01000635.1_pt1 | contig 15984 bp, 13 predicted proteins | sample 2167521 | NCBI WGS metagenome assembly RCUL01 (sample SAMN09932745, study PRJNA488358) | compost metagenome | feature: garden; material: soil; isolation source: compost soil in acetic acid-enriched culture | place: Germany: Experimental Botanical Garden Goettingen | collected 2016-01-27
TCTGCGGCTTGATGATGCTGCCGTCGCCCTTGTCATAGGGGAACAGGTCACGGCCGGCGCGCCACTCGTCGATCTGCTTCCACCAACTGGCGACGGTTTCCTTGTTCGGGGTCTCGCCGATTTCCTTGAGGATGGCGACCATCTCGGACAGCACGCTGTCCACCGGCCCCACGATCGGGATGTCGGCCTTGATGGTCTTGGAGATCGACGCCGGGTCGATGTCGATATGGATGATCTTGGCGTTCGGGCAGAACTTGGCCGGGCCGTTGACCACGCGGTCGTCGAAACGCGCACCGACGGCGAAGATCACGTCAGCGTGGTGCATGGCCAGGTTGGCGGTGTAGCTGCCGTGCATGCCGAGCATGCCGAGGAACTGGCGATCGCTGCCCGGATAGCCGCCGAGGCCCATCAGGGTATTGGTCACCGGCAGGTTGAGCATGCGCGCCACTTCGGTCAGCGGATCGGCAGCATTGCCCATGATCACGCCGCCGCCGGAGTAGAGAATCGGGCGCTTGGCGGCAATCAGCATTTCCGCGGCTTTGCGGATCTGGCCGGAATGACCGCGAACTGCCGGGTTGTAGGAGCGCAGCTTGACCTTCTTCGGATAGGAGTACTCGAACTTCTTGGTCGGGTCGCCCATGTCCTTCGGAATATCGACCACTACCGGGCCGGGACGGCCGGACTGGGCGATATAGAAGGCCTTCTTGATCACCTCGGGGATTTCCGAGGGATGCTTGATGATGAAGCTGTGCTTCACGATCGGGCGGGAGATACCGACCATGTCGGTTTCCTGGAAGGCGTCGGTACCGACCATGTTGCTCGGCACCTGGCCGGACAGGATCACCATCGGAATGGAGTCCATGTAGGCGGTGGCGATGCCGGTGACGGCGTTGGTCGCGCCAGGGCCGGAAGTCACCAGCACCACACCGGGCTTGCCGGTGGCGCGGGCGTAGCCGTCGGCCATGTGGGTAGCAGCCTGCTCATGACGGACCAGGATGTGGGTCACATCGTTTTCTTTGAACAGGGCATCGTAGATATGCAGGAGGGCACCACCCGGGTACCCATAGATGTACTTAACGCCTTCGTCACGCAGCGAGCGGACGACCATTTCAGCGCCGGATAAAAGCTCCACGTTTTTCACCTCTAGAACGCCAGTAAACCGCCCGCGACCGGACGGCCTGAATAGGTTTGCTTGCAAGCAGAGCGTGAGCGACTGGTGGTCGCCGACTACGTCAGCTACTGACTGAGCAAGCATCGGGTCGGCCCCTGAGAGTTGTTGCGGGGCTTTCCCACCCAGCGCGAGGTAACGCGTTGCGGGTGTTACAGGTCGGCGCGGGTATGCACCTCATCGTCTGCTGCAGCTTCCGACTTGCGGCCGGCCCACTACAACAGCGAACCCTGGATTCTTCGGATTAGGAGGGCACAAGTCAAGTGATCCGTTGAGGAATATTGCTTGGCTTGCTGTGACGCGACGCAGGATCACGCCCGATGGCTTTTGGTTATAGTTACGCAAGGATTCTCCGCCAACAGAAGGAAACCGCATGCACCGCATGATTCTCGCCGGCAGCCTGCTGCTGGCACTGAGCACATCCGCCATGGCCAGCCAGGTCTACAAGTGGGTCGACGCCCAGGGTGTCACCCACTTCGGTGCGCAGCCGCCCGAAGGCCAGCAAGCCACCAGCGTGAACACCTCGGTGCCCAAGCCGCGCCCCAGCCTGCCGCGCCTGGACAGCGAGCAGCCGGAGCCGTCGCCGCCCACGAGCACGCCGGTCGGCGACCAGAAGGCCATCGACGAGAAGGTGAAGGCGGACGTTGCGACCCAGGAGGCCGAGCGGCGCAAGTATTGCGAAACCGTCCGGACCAACCTGGCCCAGCTGCAGAACAACCCGCGCCTACGGGCGGAAGTGGACGGGGAAATGCGCCGCCTGAGCGAAGAAGAGCGGCAGTCGCGGATCAAGGATGCCGAAAAGGCGATCAGCGAGAATTGCGACTGAGGCAAGGCCTCAGTTCGTTCCCGCTATCAGCCTATCGAACGCGCCAAGCGCTTCCAGCAGCCCGCTCACCTCGGTGAGCCGCCCCCGATAGGCTTCCTCCGCCATAGCGCGAATGCCCGACGCCCGGGGCAACTCCAGGTCGTTCTCGACGATGGCCTTCATGCGCGGCAGAAATATCCACTGCAGCCATTCCTCGAATGCCAGGGTATCCACGCAGAACGGCGCCTGGCTGGCCAGGGCAGCCGCACTGGGCGACTCCTCGGCCCACCAACCCATGCCGCGCAGCGCCTGCTCGATGAGCAGGAGCTGGTCAGCCACATCAGCGCAACGGGGATCCATCAGAGATTGACCTTGGCCCGTTCACGTGCCAGCGCAGCGCCGGACTGGTCGCCCTGGCGCTCGCGCGAGCGCGCGATCAGGTCCCAAAGGCTGGCCTGCATGGCCGGACGGCCGTTGGCGTAGGTCAGCGCCCGGCGGGCGAATTGCTCGGCCTGGGCGGCATCGCCCTGGGCCAGGCGCACTTCGGCCAGGCGATAGAGCACCTGGGGCTCGCGCGGCGCAATGCGCTGGGCGCGCTCCAGGCTGGCAGCGGCGCCATTGAGGTCGCCACCGCCCTGCTGTTGCTGGGCAGTGGTCAGCAGCGCCAGCACCGGCCCGTCGAGTTGCTCGTCGGCAGCCAGGCCACCGCTGTTGCTGGGGATACCGCTCGGCGCAGTGGGGGCTGGGGCGCTATAGCTGCCGCTGCTGGGCGAACCGTAGCTCGGAGCGCCATAGGTCGGCGCGCTGGGCGCGGCCCCGGGACCCGTGGTAATGGGACCGGGCGTAATGCCGCCGCTGGTGATGCTGCCGCTGATGGGGGCGCTGGGCGCCGGCGCGGCCTGTGCCGCACCCGCACCGGCGCCGGGCACCATGACAACCACACCGGCGTCCTCTGGCGCGTTCTGCGGTGCCGCGGGCGCCGGCTTGTAGCCGCCGTTACCGGAGGGCTGCTCCAGTTCGGACAGCGGCGCGCCGGAATCGACCACGGGAATGGCGCCACGCTGGGGGGAAGCGCAGCCGGCCAGCAGGGCGACTGCCGCAAGGGCGGGAATCCAGGCTTTACTCACTTTTCATCCTCTCGGTTCATTGCATCCAGCCGCGAACCCAGTCCATCACCGAGTCCACGGGGGCGCCCATGCCGCAGGGGGCGCCAGGGGCGGGTTCACTGCCACGAATGTAGGGCATCTGTACTGCACCGGGGCAACTCGAGTCCGATCCCTGGCCGCTGTGCGGATCTACCCAGGCCTGCACCACGTTGTCCGGCATCGGCATGTCCAATGGCAAGGGGTCAGCCTTGCGCATGAAGCTGGTCCAGACCTGCAGCGCGCCGGTGGCACCGGTCAGCGGCGTCTTGCCGTTATCGTCGCGTCCCAGCCAGACCACCGCCAGCAGATCCTGGCTGAAGCCGGCGAACCAGCTGTCCCGCGAATCGTTGGTGGTGCCGGTCTTGCCCGCCAGGGTCAGAGACGACGGCAGCTGGCTGTAGACCGAACGCGCCGTGCCTTCGCGCATTACCCGTTGCATGGCGTTCTGCACCAGATAGATGGCACCCGGATCGAAGCGCTGCTGGATCTGGAAGGGATAGCGCTTGAGCGGTTCACCTTCGGATGTCAGCACGCTGCGAATCGCCCGAAGCGGGGTGTTGAATCCGCCGTTGGCCAGGGTCTGGTACATGGTCGCCACTTCCATCGGGCTCAGCGCGCCTGCACCGAGAAGCATCGAGGGATACGCCGGCCATTGGCGGGAAACACCCAGCCTCTCAAGGGTTTTGAGCACATTCGGCACGCCCAGTTCCAGGCCGAGCTTGGCGGTCGACAAGTTGTAGGAGTTGGCCAGCCCCTGGTACAGGTAGATGGTGCCGTGCGCCCGGCGATCGTAGTTCTGCGGGCGCCAGACCTGGCCGTCCTGGCCCTTCACCGAGAAGGGTTCGTCGGCGACCCAGCTGGTGAGGGTGTACTGGCTGGGCCGCTCCAGTGCGGTGAGGTAGACGGCGGGCTTGATCAGCGATCCGATGGGTCGCACGGCGTCCACGGCCCGGTTGAACCCGGCGAAGCGCGGCTGGCGGCTGCCGATGAGCGCCTGGATCTCGCCGGTTTCCGGGTTGCTCACCACCATGGCCGACTCCACCTGGTCCACGCCCTTGCGCCCGGCCAGGCGTTTCAGGGTTTCGCTCAGCGAAGTCTCCGCCTTGGACTGCAGGATGGGGTCGAAGCTGGTGAAGATGCGCAGGCCTTCTTCGGTCAGGTCTTCCTCGCGATAGTCCGCGCGCAGCTGGCGCTTCACCAGGTCGAGGAAGGCCGGGTAGGAGCTGTCGGCCAGGCTGCCGCGCTTGCTCACGCCCAGGGGTTTCTGCTTGGCCGCGGCGGCCTCCTCGGGGGTGACCACGCCCTGCTCGGCGAGCAGGTCGATCACCAGGTTGCGCCGCTCCAGCGCACGCTCCGGGTAGCGACGCGGGTTGTAGTAGGAAGGTCCCTTGACCATGCCCACCAGCATGGCGACCTGCTCCAGCTTGAGCTCCGCCAGCGGCTGGCTGAAGAAGTACTGGCTGGCGAGGCCGAAGCCGTGGATGGCGCGCTGGCCGTCCTGGCCGAGGAACACCTCGTTCAGGTAGGCCTCGAGGATCTCGCGCTTGTCGTAGTGCAGCTCCAGCAGCACCGCCATCATGGCCTCGGTGGCCTTGCGCGAGATGCTGCGCTCGTTGGTCAGATAGAAGTTCTTCACCAACTGCTGGGTCAGGGTACTGCCGCCCTGGCGCAGCTGGCCGGCCGTGGTATTGACCCAGAAGGCACGGACGATCGACTTGGGCGATACGCCGAGATGGTTGAAGAACTCGCGATCCTCCACCGCCACCAGGGTTTCGATCAGGTAGGCCGGCACCTGGTCCAGGTTGACCAGCACGCGGTCTTCGTTGTGCGCGGGGTAGAGGCCGCCGATCAGCAGCGGCTCCAGCCGCGCCACGGCCAGGTTGGCGCCGTTGGCCTGGGTCAGGCCGGCCACGTAGTCGCCGGAGAAGCGCACGCGAACCCGCTGCGCCGGTTCGGCGCCTTCGTAGAACTGGAAGCCACGGGTGTTCAGTTCAACGCTGTTGCCGGAGACCGATGCGGCACCCGGGCCGTTGGACAGGCTCTCGCGGCGATAGCCCAGGGCATCGAGTTCCTTGAGGAAGTCATCCTTGCCCAGCTTCAGGCCGACGAACAGTTCCAGCGGCCGGGCATAGACCTTGGCCGGCACCGTCCAGCGCTTGCCGGAGAATTTCTCCTGCACCACGGCATCGAGGTAGATGGCGAAACCAGCCAGCACGACCAGGCCCACCAGGCCGAGCTTGACGGCCCAGCCAAGCCATGGACGGAGGCCGCTGGGGCGGCGTTTAGAGCGGGATTTGGGGGATCGAGGACGGGTCATGGCGGCGCATTATACGCACTTTATCCACAGCCAACAGGCGCGCCCTGACGGTTTGCAGCCCGGCGCCCAGAGGCCATAATGCCGGGCTCCGATTGCGCAGTAGAACAAGGAACGCCCGTGAGCCAGCCCCTGATAGCCGCCCTGCAGAATCCCGCCCTTTACCCCCATCCGGTGGACGGGTTCCAGGTGATCGAGACGCACATATCCTGGGTGCTGCTGACCGGCAGCTATGCCTACAAGATCAAGAAGCCGGTCAACTTCGGCTTCCTCGACTTCACCGGCCTCGACGCCCGCCAGCATTTCTGTGGCGAAGAGCTGCGCCTGAATCAGCGCCTGACCCACGACCTCTACCTCGAAGTGCTGCCGATCACCGGCACCCCCGAGGCGCCGCAGATCGGTGGCGAAGGTCCGGCATTCGAGTATGTGCTGAAGATGCGCCAGTTCCCCCAGGACAACCTGCTCAGCGCCCTGCAGGCCCGCGGTGAACTGACGCCCGCCCATATCGATGCCCTGGCCGGGCAGATCGCCAGCTTCCACCTGGCCGCCCCGCAGGTCGCCGTCGACCACCCCCTGGGCACCCCGGAAGCGGTGATGATGCCGGTCCGGCAGAACTTCGAGCAGATCCGTCCCTTGCTCAACGACAAGGCCGACCTGCAACAACTGGAAGCCCTGGAAGCCTGGGCCGAAAGCAGCCACGAGCGCCTGCTCCCCCTGCTGGCACGGCGCAAGCAGGAAGGCTTCATCCGCGAATGCCACGGTGACATCCACCTGGGCAACGCCACCCTGATCGACGGCCAGGTGGTGCTCTTCGACTGCATCGAATTCAACGAGCCCTTCCGCTTCACCGACGTCTACGCCGATATCGCCTTCATCGCCATGGACCTGGAAGACCGTGGCCTCAAGCCGCTTTCCCGGCGCCTGATCAGTCAGTACCTGGAGCACACCGGCGACTATGACGGCCTGGAACTGCTGAACTTCTACAAGGCCTACCGCGCATTGGTGCGGGCCAAGATCGCCCTGTTCAGCCTGGCCCACCAGGCCGATGCCGTGCAGAAGGCCGCCACCCTGCGCCAGTACCGCAACTATGCCGGGCTGGCCGAAAGCTACAGCGCGATTCCCTCGCCCTTCCTGAGCATCACTCATGGCGTCTCGGCCTCAGGCAAGAGCCATGTGGCGCTGCGCCTGGTGGAGGCCTTGGGCGCTATCCGCCTGCGTTCCGACGTCGAACGCAAGCGCCTGTTCGGCGAGCAGGAGGCCGACGCCCAGGGCCTGCAGAGCGGCATCTATGACCAGGATGCCAGCGCCGCCACCTACCAGCGCCTGAACCAGTTGGCGAAAGCCGTATTGCAGGCCGGCTTCCCGGTGGTCATCGATGCCACCTTCCTCAAGCATGAACAGCGCAGGGCGGCCCGCAAGGTGGCGGAGGAAACCGGCACGCCCTTCCTGATCCTCGACTGCCATGCACCGGAAGCGGTGATCGAGGCCTGGCTGGCCCAGCGCCAGGCCGAAGGCGGCGACCCGTCCGATGCCACCCTCGAAGTGGTACGCGCCCAACTGGCCAGCCGCGAGCCGCTGGATGCTGCCGAACAGGCACGGAGCAAGCGCATCGACACCGACCAGGCGGCCAGCCTCGACGGGCTGGTGAAGCACATTCGTCAGCACCTTCCCACCGTCTGACGCTACCTGCCCCACCGCGACCGGCAACATCCGTCGCGGCTTCTATACTGCCGGCTGAGTCGCCCTCGGCCGTGCAGCTCAAGAGCCAGTCACTGTCCGCCCCTGAAGAAGCGACCAGGAACCGGCTCTATCGCCTCAGCAGTGATCGTCGTTCGCGCACGAAGCGCACGAGAATGGAGCGATAGCACATGGCCACGCAGGATGGCCGCTACACTTATCCACAGCTCTGCCCTCTCGTGCCCTTTCCATCGCAAGGAGGCTCGATGAACGACGAACTGCAACATATGAAGAACCTGGGCAAGACCTCGGCGCAATGGTTGCACGCGGTCGGCATCCACAGCGCATCGGACCTGCGCCGGCTTGGCGCGGTCGGCGCCTACAAGGCCGTTCGGGCACGGGGTTTCAGGGCTTCCAAGGTGCTGCTCTACGCGATCGAAGGTGCCCTGCTGGACGTGCACTGGAACGATCTGCCTCCCGGCCACAAGGCGGAACTGAACCATCAACTGGATACGCCCGGCGCGAACAACAAGAGCTAGCTCACAACGTCCGCCAGGAGTGATTTACGAGGCCGGCGCGGCCCCCTATTGTTTCAGGGACCTTCGTGCGCCACGCCATTCCAGTCAGTTCAAGGAATTACTGTCATGTACCTACTCGGGGAGCAACCGGCCTACGCCGACCAGTTGATCAATCGCCTGCAAAGTATCCCCGGGCAGTTGCTCGAGGGTGTGGAGCCAGCCGGCCCGCCCCTGCGCCTGGAGCAGGCCGAAGACCTGGCGCCGATGCTGCCGGCCAACCAGTTGTTCCTGATCGAGAACGGCCTGCTGCATGCCGTGGTCGACGAGCGCCCGCTCTTCTACCTGCAGGAGGGCGACCTGGTGGGTCTGCGCCAGGGCATCGACCTGCCCTCCTGCCGCTATAGCAGCGACGAGCCCATCAGCCTGCTGCCCTTCAACCGCAGCGAGGTGTTCCAGCACATCTACCGCAACGAAAAGCTCCAGGAGCTGTTCATCCAGTACCTGGTGGGCCATACGGCCCTGCTTTCCGATGCCGTGGCCCGCCTGAAGCAGCCGGATGTGCGCCCCTCCACCGGCTTCCAGCATTTCGCCGCCGGCGAGGAGCTGATCCAGCAGGGCGACGAGGCCGATCACGTCTTCATCATCATCGAGGGCCATGCCGAGGCCTATGTCGATGGTCAGAAGGTGGGGGACGTGCAGAAGGACGAGATCTTCGGCGCCATGGCCGTGTTCACCCGGGAGAAACGCAGCGCCACCGTGGTTGCCAGCGAACCCTGCACGGTCATGGTGATTCCCAAGGAGCAGTTCCTCAGCCTGATGCAGAGCAACCCGCGTATCGCCCACAGCCTGATCGAGAGCATGGCGCGGCGGATCGACCTGCTGAACAAGGAAGTCACCCAGCTCAGGCTGTCGCCCGCCAGGGCCTGAACCGCTCGAAAAAGAACCCGGCCTCGCGCCGGGTTCTTCATTGTTGCAGGCAAGAAAGCCTAATGAGAAAGAAAATCAAAACCAATGCTTGACTCGAAAATGAGAATCGTTATTATTACCTCAACTGGTCGCGAGATCAGCCGGTAAGCTGGGAGACCTAGCAGTCGGACTCTTCAGATTTATCTCCTCATCAGGCTAATCACGGTTTTCGACCCGGCAAATTGCCGGGTCTTTTTTTGCCTGCGATTCAGCGTTTTCGCCGAGGCCCATCCGGCGCGCTCAGCGCGCGGCCGGGACCTGGCGGCGCATCTCGGCGCAGTGATCGATGGGCGGCAATGCCGCGGTGTACCAGACATAGTCCGCGGTGCCCTGCTCCACCGGCTTGCCGACTTCGGACAGGATAAGCACCGCATTGCCCTCGACCCGCCCGAGGTCCGCCAGGTGCAGGGGTACGCCAAGGTCGCGACGCACATGGAAGGCGCCGGCGAACAGCAGCGCCGGAGCGGGCGCGGCCAGGAGCCGTTCTGCCATGCGCCGGTCCCGCTGCTGCTGGACAGCCAGCATCGCCGGCATCTGCGACTCCGGCAGCAGGCCACAGTGGGATTCGCCTATCTGCGCCAGCAACGGCCCGCGCACGGACGCGGCGGTCGACAGGCTGCCTTGCAGCTCGGGACGAGTCGCATAGATGCGCTTGATCTCGCTGCGGTCGAGATTCGCCGCCAACAGCGGATAGGGCTGTGCCAGCGCATGCCGCACTATCGGGCCGTAGAGCGCCCAATCCCAGTTCTTTTGCCAGGCCAGTGCCTGGGGCAGGTCCGCTGGCAGCGGCGCCCCTCGCAAAGCATCCACCCGTGCCTGCTGGACAGGCTCGAGCATTTCCAGCAGCAGGCTGCCCTGCTGCCGGCGCGCTTCCAGCGCCTGCAGCAGCCAGAGTTGCAGGGCATGGTGGTCGGGATTGTCGTGCTGTTCGCCAACCAGCACCCGCGGCACGGCGGCCAGCCGGTCGACCAGTTGTTCCGGAGTCAGGCGCGCGCCGCTGCGCAGGTCGAGGATCGCTCCCAGTTCGGCACTGTCGCGACCTTCGGGGCTCTGCCATTCCGGCAGGGGCGGCAAACTCTGGCACGCGGCCAGCAGGCCGATGCAGAAAATCAGGAAAACACGCATGAGAAGTCCTTGTTCGAATCAGCGGGCGACGATCAGGGGATGACCCCGTTCCGGGTGGCGTTGCACCAGCACCTCCAGGCCGAACACGACCTTGAGGGGCTCGGCCTGGAGCACCTGCTCCGGCGCCCCCAGCACATGGGGTCGGCCATCGGCGAGCAGTAGCAGGCGATCGCAATAGCGGGCGGCCAGGTTGAGGTCGTGGAGGATCACCAGCACGGCAACCCCGCGCTCGGCGAAGCTGCGCACGGCCTGCAGGGTGGTGTGCTGGTGCAGGGGATCGAGCATCGAGGTGGGTTCGTCCAGCAGCAGCACCTGCCCGGCATCACCCGGCCAGAGTTGCGCCAGCACCCGTGCCAGGTGCACACGCTGGCGCTCGCCGCCGGAAAGCGCCAGGTAGCTACGTCCGGCAAGATGGCCGGCATCCGCCGCCGCCAGAGCCTCGGCCACCACTTCGGCATCCCGTGCGCCGCCGGTGTCGTGGGGCAAGCGACCCATGCCCACCACTTCCTCGACGCGAAAGGCGAAATTCAGCGTCGAACTCTGCGGCAGCACCGCCAGGCGCCGCGCCCGCTGCGGGCCGCTCCAGTCGTCCAGGGCGCGGTCGTCCAGGCTGATCCTGCCGCCAGCCGCGGGCACCTCGCCGCACAGGGCGCCCAAGAGTGTGCTCTTGCCCGCCCCATTGGGCCCCAGCACGCCGAGCACTTCACCGGGCCGCAGGTCCAGGTCGACCCCGGCCAGCACCTGTTTGCCGCCACGCAGCACGTCCAACTGTTCCACGCGCAGCATCAGTGGCGTCCCCGCAGCAGCAGATAAAGGAAGAAAGGCGCACCGATCAACGCGGTGACGATGCCGATGGGCAACTCGGCCGGGGCCAGCACCAGCCGCGCCACCAGGTCGGCCAGCAGCATCAGGCTGGCGCCGGCCAGGGCGGAGGCCGGCAGCAGGATGCGATGATCCGGCCCCGCCACCAGGCGTACCAGGTGGGGGACCACCAGGCCGATGAAGCCGATCAGCCCGGCGGCGGCCACGGCAGCGCCGACGCCCAGGGCGGTGCAGATCACCAGTTCGCGCTTCAGCCGCTCTACGTCAAAACCCAGGTGGCGCGCCTCGGACTCGCCCAACAACAAGGCGTTCAGGGCCTTGGCCCGGCGTGGCAGCCAGAACACCACGAAGAAGGTGACGATCAGCAGCGGCCAGAGCCGCGAGTAACTGGCGCCGTTGAGGCTGCCCATGTTCCAGAAGGTCAGGCTGCGCAGCGTGGCGTCGTCGGCGAGATAAGTGAACAGGCCGATCACCGCGCCGGCCAGGGCGGTCAGGGCGATGCCGGCGAGCAACATGGTCGCCACGCTGGTCTGGCCGTCGTGGCGTCCCAGGCGATAGACCAGCATGGTCACCCCCAGGCCGCCGGCGAAGGCGAAGACCGACAGCAGATAAGGCGCGAACGCCTCTGGCAGGCCGCCCATGGCGGAGCCGCCGACTATGGCCAGGGCGCCGCCCAAGGCAGCGCCGCTGGACACCCCCACCAGTCCGGGATCGGCCAGCGGGTTACGGAACAGACCCTGCATGGCGACGCCGGACAGTGCCAGCACCGCGCCCACGGCCAACCCGAGCAGGGTGCGTGGCAGGCGGATCTGACCGAGGATCAGCTCCGCCTGCTCCAGCCCCTCGCCGGAAAATGGCAGGCCGGCCAGGCGCAACGCGGCGCGCAGGGTCTCGCCCAGGGGCAGGCTGACCGGCCCCAACGCCAGGGACAACCAGAGCGCCAGCAGCAGGAGAATGCCCAGTGCGATGAACAAGGGGCGGGAATGAAGTGACGCGATCATGGCTGGCTCGGGCTTTTCTCGGTCAGGGCCGGAGCCGAAGGATAGAACCCGGCAGAGAGTGCGGCCATGCCATCAGGAAGGCGCGGCCCCAATCCACCTACCAGGAGGGTCGGGTCCAGGCTGAGCAGGCGTCCATCGCGCGCGGCGCGAGTGGCCGCCAGGGCCGGGTTCTGCTGGAGCAACGCCTGCCTCGCAGCGTCACCTTCCAGGCGGCGATCGGCGATCACGACAATGTCCGGGTCAAGGGCGGCCAGCGCTTCATTGGAGATGGCCTTGTAGCCCTGGTGGTCGGTCAGGTTCTGTCCCCCTGCCCGCTCGATGAGCCAGGCGGCGGCAGTGTCCTTGCCGGCCGCCATCGGGCTGCTGCCGGCATGGCCGAGGAGGAACAGCACTCGCGGTGCGCGCTGCGTCTGCCGCACCTTGGCCACCCAGTCCGCCTGGCGCTGCAGGCGCTGGCTGTAGTCGACAAAGGCCTCGTTGGCGCGCGCTTCGTTGCCCAGCAGGGAGCCGATCAGCTTGAGAGTCTTCTCCAGGGTGGCCAGATCGGCCGTGGTCTCCAGACGCTCGACGCGTACGCCCGCGGCGCTGACCTGGGCCAGCACGGGCGGCGGTCCCATTTCCTCGGAGCCCACGAGGATGTCCGGGCGCAGCGAAAGGATGCCTTCAGCCGCCAGCTGCCGCTGGTAACCGATGCTGGGCAAGGCCTTCAATGCCTCGGGGTGCTGGCTGGTGGTGTCCACGCCCACCAGCCTGTCCTGACCGCCCAGCACCACCACCCATTCGCTGATCGAACCGCCGGCGCTGACCCAGCGTTGCGGCAGGGGCTCGGCCGCGATGGCCTGGTGGGAGAACAGCACGGCCGCGCAGAGGCTGGCCAGACCGATAACTAGACGCATCGAAACAACTCCATCGCTGAATGCGGGAAATGCCAACGCCCTGTGTGCACAGGGCGTTGGCCTGGATCGGGGCGCAATGCGCCCGGGCAGATCGGGCTCAGAGCGACGGCGCACCTTCCGCCAGGGCTCGCCAGTCTTCCCGCTCAGGAATACCGGGTTTGCGCGCGCCGAACAATTGAACGACCAATTCGCCGTCGGCATCGAAGGCCTCCCAGCTGGTGATCATCCCGTCGCTGCTGGGCTTGCGCACGCGCCACAGCTCGGTGACCCCAGCGGTCTGCAGGTGCAGGTTGAATTCAGGGTCGAGCACGTTGAACCAGGTATCCAGCCATTTGAGGTTGCTCACGGTCCCACTGTGAATCTGGATGCAGTGACGGTTGCCGACGAACACCATGATCGGCACCTGCTGCTCGCCTGCCGCCTGCAGCAGGCGAGGCAGTTCGGCGGTGTCCAGCGGCTCGGCCCATTGGCTGCCGGCCAGGCGCAGCGCCTGGGTACGTGCAGCGCCATGCTTCTTCAACAGGGCGAAGAAATGGTGGGTGTCCTTGAGGGCCGCCCAGCCTTCGCGCAGGGCCTCCACCTCGATCTCGGCATCCGGCCTGGTCACCGCAGGTTCGGGCTGCGGCTGCAGATCGAGCCCGGCGTTCTGCTCCTCGGCGCGGAAGCGCTCTACCAGCGGCGCCCAGGCGGACAGCTCGCTGTCGTCGGTGAGGAACACCTTGTGTACCGCCACACCCTGCTTGTCGAAAATCTGGATGCTGCGCTGGGTGCCGCGCGGGGTCTCCTCCGCCACGGCGAAGACGCTGGCCCAGCCGCCCATGAACAGGCGCAGGTCGATATCGGCCGAGACCACCAGCCCCATCTGACCGTTGGCCATCACCGAAACCTCACGGTAGTAACCCTTGCGCTCATGCACGCAATGCTCGTTGCGGGTCAGCGCCATGATGTAGCCCAACTCGCCCAGCGCCGGCAGCAGGCTGGCCCACTCCGGGCGCAGGCGCACCGCATCGACGCCCAGGCGGCTGGCGGTGAGCTCGGCCTCGCTGACGGACAGGCGCTCGGCGGCATCCCGGGCACGCAGGCGCGGCTGTTCGGCACGCAGGCTCTGCCAGGCCTGGTAGAGAGGGGAAACCGCAGTGGAATCCAGGGTATGCAGGGTCATCAGAAACTCCTTGTGAAATCAGCGACTCGCCGACAGGGCGAACTCAATGGGAATGTGCACGCGGCTAGGCACCGGCTGGCCGTTCAGTGTCTCGGGGCGAAAGCGCCAGGCGGAGACCGCATTCATGGCCGACCGGTCCAGGCTTTCCACGCCTGACGAGCGAAGCAGCCTTATCTCCCGCAGCCCCCCTTGCGCGTCAAGCCGCACCTCCACCATGACCACGCCCTGCTGGTTGCGGCGCCGGGCCTGCGCCGGGTAGATGGGCGGCTTGGGCGGTGTCAGGAAAGCCGGTTGGCGAGAGAAGACTTCGGTAGCCGCCGGTCTGGCGGGGGCTTGCGGCACGCTGGCGACCGGCCGCGCCTCGGCCCGACCGGGCGGAGTCACGACCGGCTGCGGCTTGGCGGGTTCGGCCGGGCGAGGTTTGGCCGGTTCAGCCCGGGCAACGGGCCTGGATAACTCCAGCCTGGGTTTGCTGGCGACCACAGGCGTCGGCCGAGAGGCTTGAACCGGTTTCGCCGGCCTGACCTGTGCCTGCACAGGCCGCTGCGGAGCAACGGCACGGGCCGGCGTCGGCTCAGGCTCCGGACTGACCAACTGGACCATCACCGTCGGCGGCTCCGCCACCGCGATGCCCACATCCTCCCGCAGACCATACAGGAACCACCCCACGCCAGCGTGCAAGGCCAGGGAAAAGCTGAAGTAGAGGGGGAATCGCGGCATCGTGGCTCGGCAAAATTGGAATGCGAACTCATTTGATAATTATTTGCATTTATCTGTCAATGGCACTATGGTCCTACGCCGAAATCAACCTGCGACTACCAGGAATATCCGACGAACGAGTCTGAGAAATCCGAAAACCATGCGGATCAGGACTCCTTCACCGCCGGCAACGAACCGGCGTCTCCCAATCGGTTTCCGGTACGCCTTTGCAATCGGGGAGTTCCCATGGCGCTTCGTCCGCCCTTTGCCCGTCGATCCGGGCTTGCCTTGCTACTGCTCTGCCCATCCCTTGCCCTGGCCGCCGAGAAGGCCGCCACCCAGTTCGATACGGTCACCGTGACCGCCACCCGCAGCGAGCAGCGCCTTGACCAGGTGCCGAGCACGGTGTCGGTGCAGACCGAGCGCGATATCGATCAGAAGAACGTGAACAACATCAGGGACCTGGTGCGCTATGAGCCGGGCGTATCGGTCAGCGGTACCGGCAGCCGCTTCGGCCTGTCCGGGTTCACCATTCGCGGCATAGGCGGCAATCGCGTGCTGACCCAGGTGGATGGCGTTTCCGTACCGGATGCCTTCAACTTCGGCCCCTTCCTCGATGCGCGGCGCAATTACATCGATCCGGACATCGTCAAGCAGGTGGAGATCATCCGCGGCCCGGCCTCGTCCCTCTACGGCAGCGACGCCATCGGTGGCGCGGTGAGCTTCCTGACCAAGGATGCCGCCGATTACCTGGACGAGGGCGATGACGCCTACGCCCGACTGAAGACCGGCTACAGCAGCGCCGACAACAGCTGGCTGCGCAGCGCCACCCTTGCCGGCCGCCAGGGCTCGCTGGACGGCGTGCTCCACCTGGGACGCCGCACCGGCGACGAAACCGAAACCTTCGGCGGCCGCGGCGGCGTCGGCAGGGACCGCGAGGAAGCCAACCCGCAGGACATCACCACCGACAACCTGCTGGCCAAGCTGGGCTGGAACTATGCCGGCAACGACCGCCTGCAGCTGAGCTACGAGCGTTACCAGGATGACGTCGACACCCGCGTTCTCAGCGAAGCCTCCAGCTTGACGTCAACGTCCCTGGGCGGCGGCATGGTCAGCAACGCCTTGATCACCGACAGCAACGCCACGGACAGCACCGATCGCGAACGCATCAGCCTGGAACACCTGCTGGAGCTGAACACGGCGTTCGCCGACCAACTGAAATGGCAGCTCAACCACCAGGACAGCAGCATCCGCCAGGAGACGGCGCAAAATCGCTATAGCTGGGTGGCCTTCAACCGTAACCCGGTGCCGCCTGCATCGGCCTACGAGCGTCTGCGCACCCGCGATTCGGTCTACGAAGAGAAGCTCTGGTCGTTCAACGGCCAATTGGACAAGCACTTCGCCCTCGGCGACACGCAGCATCACCTGATCTACGGCGTCGACCTCAAGCGCCTGGAAAGCAGCGACCTGCGCAAGGGCAGCGAGATCCGCGTCAGTACCGGGCAGCCCACCCCGCCCGCCTTCGGAGCGGAAACCTTCCCGCTGAGCGACTTCCCCGATCCGGTTACCCACGAGTACGCCCTGTTCGCCCAGGACAGCATCGAGATCGGCCGCTGGACCCTGTTGCCGGGCCTGCGTTACGACTACTACGAGCTCAAGCCCGACGTGACGCCGGAATACCTGAAC
>RCUL01000636.1_pt1 | contig 15969 bp, 9 predicted proteins | sample 2167521 | NCBI WGS metagenome assembly RCUL01 (sample SAMN09932745, study PRJNA488358) | compost metagenome | feature: garden; material: soil; isolation source: compost soil in acetic acid-enriched culture | place: Germany: Experimental Botanical Garden Goettingen | collected 2016-01-27
TCAAGAAGGTCCTCGCCCGCCTGCCGGCCAAGCGCCAGAACCTGCTGTTCTCGGCCACCTTCTCCAAGGACATCACCGACCTCGCCGACAAGCTCCTGCACAACCCGGAGCGTATCGAGGTCACCCCGCCGAACACTACCGTCGAGCGTATCGAGCAGCGCGTCTACCGCCTGCCCGCCAGCCACAAGCGCGCGCTGCTGGCGCACCTGATCACCCAGGGTGCCTGGGAACAGGTACTGGTGTTCACCCGCACCAAGCACGGCGCCAACCGCCTGGCCGAGTACCTGGAAAAGCACGGCCTGACCGCCGCCGCGATCCACGGCAACAAGAGCCAGAACGCCCGCACCAAGGCTCTGGCCGACTTCAAGGCCAACAGCGTGCGCGTACTGGTCGCCACCGACATCGCCGCACGTGGCCTGGACATCGACCAGTTGCCGCACGTGGTCAACTTCGAGCTGCCAAACGTCGAGGAAGACTACGTCCACCGTATCGGCCGTACCGGCCGTGCCGGGCGTTCGGGCGAGGCCATTTCCATGGTCGCGCCGGATGAAGAGAAGCTGCTCAAGAGCATCGAGCGGGTGACCAGGCAGAAGATCCCGGACGGCGACCTGATGGGCTTCGACGCCAGCCAGGTAGAGGCCGAAAAGCCTGAAGTACGCGAACGCCAGCAGAACAACGGCCGTGGTGGCCGCAACCAGCAGGCCCGCGGCGAAGGCGGCAAAGACGCCAACGGCGGCCGCAAGGACAAGGGCAAGGATAAAGGCAAGGCCAAGCAACAGGCTGCTGACAAGCCGGCCGACAAGGAAAAGAGCGGCGACAAGCAACAGCAGCAACGCAAGCCGCGTGACAAGAAGCCGCGCCAGCAGCAACAGCAGGCCAGCAACAGCAACGTGCCGAAAGTGCCTGTCGACCGCGATCCGGAAGAGTTCCTGGACGACGATATCGACAACTTCGGCAACCGTGCCGACTATGTCAGCCCGTACCAGGGCAAGAACCAGGGCCGCAATCGCCGCCCGGGTGGCAGTGCCGGCCAAGGTCAGGGCCAGGGTAATGGCCAGCGCAGCAACGCCGGTGGCCAGGGTCGCAATAGCGGCCAGCCGCGCAGCGGCGGTGGCGGCGGTGGCGGCGGCGAGAAACGTCCGGCTCGCGCCAACAATGGTGGCAGCGCCCGTCGTGATGGTGGTGGCCGTGGTCGCCCGGCCCGTGACGATGCTGCCCGGCAAGAGCCGGCCGTGCGCAACCCGCGCCAGCCGGAAAAACAGCCAGTGATCATCCGCAAGGAGTCCAAGCTCGACCGTTACCCGACGCCAGAGCAGCTGGATGACCTGCCGAGCCGCCCGCGCGGTGAGCGCCCGGCGCTGCTGACCCGCAAGGGCTGACAAAAAGTATGAGGGGGCCGCTTTGCGGCCCTTTCGCGACACAAGGACGCTCCCACAGGTATTGCGCTGCAAGTGAAATCTGCGCAATACCTGTGGGAGCGGCCTTGTGTCGCGAAAGGGCTGCGAAGCAGCCCCCTCGGTACTTCAGCTAAAGCAAATTACTTCTGCTTCACACCTTCAACACTGATATCCAGGTCCAGGGTCTGCGAGGTAGCGCCCGGGCCCTTGATGCCGAAGTCGTTCAGGTTCAGCGTGGTGGTGGCGTTGAAACCAGCGCGCTCGCCGCCCCATGGGTCCTTGCCTTCACCGTTGAAGGTAGCCTTGAAGGTGACCGGCTTGGTCACACCGTGCATGGTCAGGTCGCCAGTCACGTCAGCAGTCTTGTCGCCAGTCGGCTTGACGCTGGTGGAGACGAACTTGGCTTCCGGGTACTTCTTCACATTGAGGAAGTCAGCGCTGGAAATGTGCTTGTCACGCTCGGCGTGGTTCGACCACAGGCTGGCGGTTTTCAGGTCGACGTTGATCTTGCTGGCTTCAGGCTTGGCGCTGTCCCAGGTGAAGTTGCCGTCGAAGTCCTTGAAGGTACCGTGAATGAAGCTGTAGCCCAGGTGGCTGATCTTCCAGTCAACGAACGCGTGCTGGCCTTCCTTGTCGATCTTGTACTCGGCAGCCATGGCCTGGCCGGCGGAGAGCAGAGCGGTACCGAGCGCCAGAGCGGCAAAAGTCTTTTTCAACATCCTTACTTCCTTCCTATGCAATTGAGGTTGAGAGTCAAGCTTTGCGGCCCAGCATGCGGGTCAGGGTCGCGTCACGGTCGATGAAATGGTGCTTGAGCGCTGCCAAGCCATGCAGCACGGCAAAAATCACCAAGCCCCAGGCCAGCCAGAGATGAATCACGCCAGCCAGGTCTGCCTGGTCGGGCAGGTCGCTGACCAGTGCCGGCACTTCGAACAGGCCGAACACCGGAATGCCGACACCGTCGGCGGTAGAAATCAGGTAACCGGCGATCATTACCGCGAACAGCCCCACGTACAGGGCCAGGTGGCCCAACTTGGCTGCCAGGCGGGTGATTGCGCCGTGGTTGGCCGGTGCCGGTGGTGGCGGGCTGATGAAGCGCCAGACCACTCGCAGCAGCATCACCGCCAGCAGCACCAGGCCGATGCTCTTGTGCAGGTCCGGGCCGGCCTTGCGCCAAGGGCTGTAGTAGTCGAGGCCGACCATCCACAGGCCCAGGCCGAACAGGCCGAAGACTGCCAGAGCCACGCCCCAGTGCAGGACGATGCTGACCACGCCGTAGCGAGAAGATGAATTGCGCAGTTGCATGTTGACGTGTTTCCCCGTGAAAGCTGTGCACAGACTAACGCGTAACGCATCGAATAAAAGCGTAAAAAATTGCTTTGGATTATCGAGAAATCCGATATGTATTGTGTAAGTTTCCCATTAAGGAAACATTAACGATAGTTGGGTAATCAGCGGTTGCCAGTGCCGGCCCTATCGCCGGCAAGCCAGCTCCCACAGGTATTGCACAGGCCTTCGAACCTATGATGATCCTGTGGGAGCTGGCTTGCCGGCGATAGGGCCAGCAAAGTCAACAAATCAACCCGCTTTGGCCTGGGTATTGGCCACCGGCTTCTTGGCCGGTTCGGACTTGGCAGTCGCTTTCTTGGTCTCGGCAGGCTTGTGGGCCGGTTTGTGCGCCGGTGCATGCTTGGCAGGTGCAGCCTTGGTCGCACCAGGCTTGGCCGCCGCTTCCTTGACCACTGGTGCAGGTGCAACCGGGGCCGGTGCGGCTTGCGGGGCTGGCGCTGGGGTCGGCGCCACTTCCTCGGCCTTGGCAATCGGCTCGGCCTTCACCTCTGGCTTGTCCGCCCCGCCAAACAGGCGCTTGAAGAAGCCCGGCTTATCCTGCTTGGCCTCATCGACCGGCTTCGGCTCGGCTTTGGCCGGGGCCTTGTCGTCCTTGTCGGAAGAACCACCGAACATGTTGGAGAAGAACCCGCCCTTGCTCTCCTTGGCCGCCACGGCGCCTGCAGCTGCTGCCGCCGCCACCGGTGCCGCCTTGGCCGGGTCGAACGACTTGCCGGCCAGCAGGTCTTGCACCTGGCTGGCCGCGCGCTGGCCACTGCGCAGGGCGCCTTCCAGGGTGCCTGGGTAGAGGGCGTCGGTATGCTCACCGGCAAAGGTGATGCGCTGCACCGGGCGCTCCCACAGGCGCCAGTACTTGCTGATCTGGCCCGGGCCATAGGCCAGGTAGGCGCCGCCGGTACCGGCGTCGGTGCTGTAGCGCTTGACCTCGTAGCCGGTGAACGAGCCGCGGGCCTGTGGGTAGAAGGCATGCAGGCGGATCAGCACCTGATCGACCATCTGCTTGTCGCCGAACGCCTGCAGCAGGCGGGCGTTGTCGCCGGACAGGTTGATCACCACGTTGGCGCCACCCTTGAGCGCGGGTTCGATCCACAGCATGCCCAAACCAGCGTTACTGAAGATTTCGCCCGACATGCGCGCGCGGCTTTCCCACACCGGCTTCTTGAACTTGAGCATCAGCTGGTCGCGCCAGCCATAGTTGGTGCCCTTCAACGCCGCCAGGTGCTGGCTGTCCAGGCCCGGGGTCATCTGGATCTTGGCCAGGGCGCGCAGGGGCACGGCCATGACCAGGTAATCCGCCTGGTAGCCGACGCTGCCGACCTTGACCGTGACACCGTCCTTGTCCTGGACGATGGAGGTCACCGGCGAACTGGTCTTGATGGTCTTCAGTTGCTTGACGAACGCCTGGGCCAGCACCGGGCTGCCGCCGGGCAGGCGCGCGGCACGCAGGTCACGGTCGCTGACGCCGCGATACACGCGGTTCTGCTGGGCAAAGTACAGCAGCGACAGGCGCGATGGCTCATCGTAGCGGGTACGGATCTGCTGGTTGACCAGCTGACGGGCGGTGGTCGGCAGTTGCAGCTTGTCCAGCCAGGTAGAGACGTTGATCTGGTCGAGGGCAAACAGCGTGCTGTTGGCTTGCGGGTTCAGCGGGTCATCGATCGAACGGGCCAGGTCATCGAGGGTTTTCTCGTAACGTTTGAGCGCATCGGCAGTAGCCGGCTGCTTGGTGGCCAGGTCGGTGGCACTGAAATACTCGCCGTCGATCAGGTAACCTGGGGTACGCACGAACTCTGGTGCCGGCAGTGTTTCAAGTTTGAAACGGTCGAGGTACTGGTTGAGCACCGGCTGCGCCTTGGCGTTGCCGATCCACTCGCTGGTGGCCAGGCCCGAGCGCCCGCCCATGCCTGCCTTGGCTTCCAGCAGCGTCACCTGCCAGCCTTTGTTCTGCAGCTCGTAGGCGGCCGTCAGGCCCGCCAGGCCGCCACCCACTACGATCGCCGAAGGTGTCTTGTCCTTTGCCAGCGCGGCTCCGCTGGACACACCAATCAATACCAACGCGCACAGGCGCACCCAAGCAGCAGCCATGTCGGCGAACTCCGAGTCAGGGGGTTACAGAAACGGGGAGAGGCAGGAATGCCCCGGGAGAGATGCGTTAAGAATACGTCAGGTCCGCCGACCCTGCCAGCGCAGTGACATCAAGTCCTTTTCGCCACTGACATTTTTACCTGCGGCGAATTCGAACGGTGGCAAGCGAAGCTGGCAACCCGATGAACAGCGGCGGTTGTCCTGCCCTGCGGCATTGCTTAGGCTTACGCGGTCGAACCAAGCCGCAAAGCCAGGAGAAGTGCCCATGGGCCTCAATGATCAGTGGATGCAACGCGACCTCAAGGTCCTGTGGCACCCCTGCACCCAGATGAAAGACCACGAGCAGCTGCCGCTGATCCCGATCAGGCGCGGCGAAGGCGTGTGGCTGGAAGACTTCGAAGGCAAGCGCTACCTGGATGCGGTGAGCAGCTGGTGGGTCAACGTGTTTGGCCACGCCAACCCGCGTATCAACCAGCGCATCAAGGACCAGGTCGACCAGCTGGAGCACGTGATCCTGGCCGGTTTCAGCCACCAGCCGGTGATCGAGCTGTCCGAGCGCCTTGTAGCCATGACCCCGGCCGGCCTCGACCGGGTGTTCTATGCCGACAACGGTTCGTCGTGCATCGAAGTGGCGCTGAAGATGAGCTTCCACTACTGGCAGAACGTCGGCAAGCCGGGCAAGAAGCGCTTCGTCACCCTGACCAACAGCTACCACGGCGAAACAATCGCCGCCATGTCGGTCGGCGATGTGCCGCTGTTTACCGAAACCTACAAGGCGCTGCTGCTCGACACCCTCAAGGTGCCCAGCCCCGACTGCTACCTGCGCCCCGAGGGCACGAGCTGGGAAGAGCACTCGCGCACCATGTTCCAGGCCATGGAACAGACCCTGGCCGAGCACCACGCCTCGATCAGCGCGGTGATCGTCGAACCGCTGATCCAGGGTGCCGGCGGCATGCGCATGTACCACCCGGTATACCTCAAGCTGCTGCGCGAGGCCTGCGACCGCTACGACGTGCACCTGATCCACGACGAAATCGCCGTCGGCTTCGGCCGCACCGGCACCATGTTCGCCTGTGAACAGGCCGGCATTCGCCCGGACTTCCTGTGCCTGTCCAAGGCCCTGACCGGCGGTTACCTGCCGCTGGCCGCCTGCCTGACCACCGACAAGGTGTACCAGGCGTTCTACGACGACTACCCGACCCTGCGCGCGTTCCTCCACTCGCACAGCTACACCGGCAACCCGCTGGCCTGCGCCGCGGCGCTGGCGACCCTGGACATCTTCGAGCAAGACAACGTGATCGAGGCCAACAAGGCCCTGGCCACACGCATGGCCAGCGCCACCGCGCACCTGGCCGACCACGCGCATGTGGCCGAGATTCGCCAGACCGGCATGGCCCTGGCCATCGAGATGGTCCAGGACAAGGCCGGCAAGGTCGCCTACCCGTGGCAGGAGCGTCGTGGCCTGAAAGTGTTCGAGCATGCCCTGACGCGTGGCGCCCTGCTGCGCCCGCTGGGCAGCGTGGTGTACTTCCTGCCGCCGTATGTGATTACGCCAGAGCAGATCGACTTCCTGGCAGAAGTGGCCAGCGAAGGCATCGACATTGCCACCCGCGATAGCGTCAGCGTGGCCGTACCGGCCAACTTCCACCCCGACTTCCGCGACCCGGGCTAAGCCCGGAGGCCCGCCGCGTACCCTGTGGGAGCGGGTTCACCCGCGAATGCAATAGTGGAGTCACCGCCGCATTCGCGGGTGAACCCGCTCCCACAGGGACCACCTTCTCCCTTTAGCTTGAGCTCAACCATGAGACTGTCCCGCTTCTTCATCGACGCCCCCCTGAGCCTCGGCGAGCACGACCTGCCCGAAGCCCAGGCCCACTACATCGGCCGCGTACTGCGCATGGCCCCCGGCGACGCCGTGCAGCTGTTCGACGGCAGTGGCCAGGAATACCGCGGCCAGTTGCTCGAAGTGGGCAAGAAAACCGTGCGCGTCAGCCTCGACCAGGCCCTCGCCGGCCAGGCCGACTCACCACTGCACGTGCACCTCGGCCAAGGCCTGTCCCGTGGCGAGCGCATGGACTGGGCGATCCAGAAAGCCACCGAACTGGGCGCCAACGAAATCACCCCGATCGTCAGCGAACGCTGCGAAGTGCGCCTGAAGGACGAACGCGCCGACAAGCGCCTGGCGCACTGGCGCCAGGTGGCGATCAGCGCCTGCGAACAATGCGGCCGCTCGACCTTGCCGGTCATCCACCCGCCAGTGACCCTGGCCGAATGGCTGAACAGCACCAAGGCCGACCTGAAACTGGTCCTGCACCCGGTGGCCGAACCGCTCACCAGCCATGCCAAGCCGGCCACCCTGGCCTTCCTGATCGGCCCCGAAGGCGGCCTGAGCGAAGCGGAGGTCGACCAGGCCAAGGCTGCCGGTTTCCACGCAGCACGCCTGGGCCCACGCGTGCTGCGCACCGAAACCGCACCGGTGGTGGCACTGTCGGTGGCACAGCAACTGTGGGGCGACTTTTAACTAGCGCACGTAGAACGACACCGCCACGAAGTGCATGAGGCTGCCGGCGATCACGAACAGGTGCCAGATGCCATGCCAGTGGCGGAAGCGGCTGTCGAAGGCGAAGAAGATGATGCCGACGGTGTAGAACACCCCGCCGGCGGCCAGCCAGGCAAAGCCGGCGCTGCCGAGCGAGTGCAGCAATGGCTTGACCGCCACCAGCACGATCCAGCCCATCACCGCATAGATGATGATCGACAGGATGCGCGCCTCGGATCGCGGCTTGATCTCCTGCAGCATGCCGATCACCGCCAGCCCCCAGACCACCCCGAACAGGCTCCAGCCCCAGGGGCCGCGCAGGCTGACCAGGCAGAACGGCGTGTAGCTGCCGGCGATCAGCAGGTAGATCGACAGGTGATCGAGCTTGCGCATGATCACCTTCGCCCGCCCGCGAGTGCTGTGGTACAGGGTAGAAATGCTGTACAGCAACAGCAAGGTGCTGCCGTAGATGGAGAAACTGACGATCTTCCACGGGTCGCCCTGCAGGCCCGCGACCACGATCAGCCAGATGGCACCGATACAGGCCAGGACGGCACCGACCAGGTGGGTCCAGGCGTTGAAGCGTTCACCGTAGTACATGCAAACACAGACCTCCTGAGGTGGGCTGGGTTCCTGCGTCCTTCTGTTCCGGCCTCTTCGCGGGTAAACCCGCTCCCACAGGGATCCCACGATGCCAGAGGGTGGCGCCCTACCTGTGGGAGCGGGTTTACCCGCGAAGAGGCCCTGTGCCTTGCATCCTAACCAAGCTCAGGTTGCAGTTCCGCGTCACGCACCAGCCGTTCCAGCGCAGCCAGGTCCGGCACCCGTGCCACCTGCTCACCCACCTGCACCGCCGCCAGCTCCAGGCGGCCCAGCGCCACGTCCACGTAGTTCAGCTGGCTGTCGAGCTTGCACGAGCGCGGTATGTCCTGCAGCAACAACGCCAGGTAACGAAGGCCGGTATCACCCAGGGCATTGAGCACCACCACGCGGGCCCGCTCGCCGCAGGGGGTCTCGCCACCGCACGCGGCTTCGAAGCCGATCAGCGGCAGGCGCTGCTGGCGCCAGTCGATCCAGCCCAGGTGCCAGGCCGGCTCGCCGCGTTGGCACACCAGGTTGCGCTGACCACTCAGTTCGGCCACCGCCACGTTGGGCAACACCAGGGTACGGTCGCCCAACGGCAGCAAAAGCCCGGTCAGGCTGCTGCGCTGGCCGGCGATCAGTTCAAGCATGGGTCTGGCTCCAGTGGGCAATGCTCTGCAACAGGACCGACTCCTGGTACGGCTTGCCCAGGTATTCGTTGACGCCGATGGCCATGGCACGGTCGCGGTGCTTCTGCCCGGTGCGCGAGGTGATCATGATGATCGGCAAGTCTTTCAGCCGCTCGTCACGGCGGATACGTGTGGCCACCTCGAAGCCGTCCATGCGCGGCATCTCGATGTCCAGCAGCAACACATCGGGGCGGTGTTCTTCCAGCAGGGCCATCGCATCGACCCCGTCCTTGGCCGTCAACACACTCATGCCGTGGCGCTCCAGCAGGCGGCTGGTGACCTTGCGCACGGTCACCGAATCGTCCACCACCATTACCAGCAACGCCCGCCGTGGCGCCGGGCCGAACACCTGGCGCCGGGCCGCACCGCCGCCCGGCAGGCGCGCCAGGCGCCGCTGCTGGCCACGCAACTGGCCCAGCAGGTCGAGAATCAGTACCACCCGGCCATCGCCCAGCAGCGTCGCCCCCGACAACCCGGCAACCGCGGCAAACTGCGGCCCCAGGCTCTTCACCACGATCTCGCGGCTGGGCGACAGGCTGTCGGCCTGGATGGCGAACGACTGCTCCTGGGAATGCACCAGCAGCACCGGCAGCGGCACGCTCTGCCCGAGCAATGCCGGGCGTGGCATGCCCTGCAGCAGCTCACCCAGGTAGCGCAGCTCGTATTCGTGGCCGGCGTACACATAACGCGGGGCGTCCAGCTGGTAGCACGCCGCCAGTTCGACCGGCGGCACGCGAACGATGCCCTCGATGGTGTTCAGCGGAATGGCGTACTGCTCTTCGCCCAGGTGCACCATCAGCGCACGGTTGACCGACACGGTGAACGGCAGGCGGATCAGGAAGCGCGCACCCTTGCCCTGGGCCGACTCGATACTCATCGAGCCGCCCAGTTGCTTGACCTCTTCGTGTACCACGTCCATGCCCAGGCCACGCCCGGAAATCTGGGTGATCTTCTCGGCAGTGGAAAAGCCCGGGCGCAGGATGAACTGGAGGATCTCGTGATCGCTCAACTGCGCCTGCGGGTCCAGCAGGCCGCGCTTGATGGCCTTGCGGCGCACCGCTTCCAGTGGCACGCCGGCACCGTCGTCGGTCATTTCGATAACGATGTCCGCGCCTTCGTGCAGCAGATTCAGGTGAATGGTGCCCTGCTCCGGCTTGCCGGCGGCCAGGCGCATTTCGCGGCTTTCCAGGCCATGGTCGACGGCGTTGCGCAGCATGTGCTCCAGCGGCGCCACCATACGTTCGAGGACGCTGCGGTCCAGTTCGCCCTCGGCATTGCCCACCACCAGCTCCACCTGCTTGCCCAGTTCGCTGGCCACCTGCCGTACCACACGCTGCAAGCGTGGCACCAGGCGCTCGAAGGGCACCATCAGGGTCGCGGTCAGGCCTTCCTGCAACTGGCTGTTCACCCGCGCCTGCTGCTGCAGCAGGCTGTAGGCCTCCTGGGCGCGCTGTGCCAGGGTTTCCTTGAGGTCGAGCAAGTCCGAGGCAGACTCGAACAGGGCCCGCGACAGCTGCTGCAGCTGCGAGTGGCGGTCCATTTCCAGCGGGTCGAAGTCGTCATAGGCATCGCCTTCGAACTGCTGCCGGCTGGAGATTCGCCCTTGGGTCTCGATGTCCAGGCGCAGCAACTGGTCGCGCATGCGCTCGAGGGTGGTTTCCATCTCGTTGAGGGTGAACTGCGCATCGTTGACCTGCTGCTCGATGCGCCCACGGATGATCGAGTGCTCACCGGCCAGGTTGCCCAGGTCGTCGAGCAACTCGGCATCGACCTTGACCATGTCGCCCGGTGCCCGCTCCGGTGCCACCGCCGGCGCCTCACTGGTCGCGGCCTCGACCGGCCCCTGGCCGGCGGCGCTATCGGCCAGGGCCGAGAAGCTGAAGTTGCGGATGTAGTCGATCAGCGCGGTGGCGGCATGCAACGGTTGCCCCAGGCGCACGGCATCGAGCATGTGCGCCAGGCGGTCATGGCAGTTCTGTAGCAAGGCGAACAGTGGCGCGCTCGGCGGCATACGGCCAGCGGCCAGCAGCTCGTAGAGAAACTCCAGCTCGTGGGCCAGGTCGCCGATCGGCGCAATTTCGACCATGCGCGCCACACCCTTGAGGGTGTGCAGGTCGCGCATCAGGTTGTCCACCTCGACACTGTTGCGCGGGTCGGCCTGCCAGCGCGCCAGAGCTGCGGCGGCACTCTCGACGATGTCCGAGCTTTCTTCGAGGAAGACTTCCAGCAGCTCTTCGCCTGGGCTTTCCGGCTCTTCGATCAGCGGCTCGGCCACAGCCGGCAGCAAAGGGTTGTGCGCCGGCCCCAGGCCAAGGGTATCGGCCAGGTCCATGTCCGGGTGCAGCGGCGTGACCGTATCGATGCCCACCAGGCCGGTAGCCTCCGGTGCCAGGGCCTGGCCCAGCAGGTGGCGCAGGCTGTCGACCAGCTCCGGCCTTGGCGGGATGTCCTGCCCGGCCGCCACTTCGTCGAGCATGTCCAGCAGGGCTTCATGGGCCCGCTGCACGTGGGCGAAGAAGCGCGCATCGGCGGGCAGGCTGCCCTCCTCCACGGCGCCGTACAGGTCGAGCAAGGCCTCGCACACGTCATCCATCTGCCACAGGTCGGCCAGATGCGCGGCGTGGCCCAGGGTGGTCAGTTCGTCGAGCAGGGTGTCCAGCGCATCGCGCTGGCCGGGCTGTTCCTGCCAGCGCGACAGCAACGACTCGGCATCCAGCAGGATATCCATGGCCTGGGCCAGGAAACTGGCGATCAACTGCGGGTCGCGCTTGCTGCGCCGCGCATGCTGCGGGTCGTCATGCAAGCTGGCCAGGTGCGCGTCCACCGCCTGGCCAACCTGCTCGATCAGCTCCACGGCACCGGGGATGGCCGCCAGCGGCGTGCTGTCGAGTTGCGCCAGGCCCAGGTGGAACAGCGAGCGAGCAGCTTCCAACCATTCGATCTCGGCCATTTGCAGGGGCAGTTGGTGGCCCTTGTATTCACGAGCCAGGCGGTCGAAGGCGGTGGCCAGTTCGGCGACCGGCATCACCCCGGCCATGGCGGAACTGCCCTTCAGCGTATGCAGGGCGCGCTGCAGGCCATCGCTGACCTGCGTATCGTGGCCGTCGGCGCCCTGCAGGAAAGCATCCAGGCTGGCCAGGTGGCCCTGCGCCTCGCTGCGGAAGATGTCGAGCAATTGCGGGTCGAGGCCGTCGATGTCGGCCGCCACCGGGGCATCGTTTTCGGCCAGGGCATGCAGGTGCCCGGCCAGTTGCTCGATTTCCGTCAGTTGTGGCAGCTGGCCGGCAGCAAAGTCGGCCAGCAGGTCGGGCAGGTAGACGAACACCTGCTGCAGGGCCACCACGCCTTCCGGGCTGAGCACGCTGCGGCCCTCGAGTACCCGGTTCAGCAGGTGCTCGGCGCCCCAGGCCAGCTCGGCCACCGCCTCGGCATGTACCATGCGGCCGCTGCCCTTGAGCGTATGCAAGGCGCGGCGCACTTCTCCCAGTGCCTCGCGCTGCTGGTTGTCGGCACGCCAGCGCAGCCAGTGGCGCTCGATTTCCGGCAGCAGCTCACCGGCCTCGTCGAGAAACACTTCACGCAACTCGTCATCGATGCCATCAGCGCTGCCATCGTGGCCCGCGGTGGCCTCGACCAGCGCGCAATGCACACCCAGCGTCGCCAGGCTGGCGCGCGCCATGTCGATGAAGGGCTGGCCATCCGCCAATGGGTCCGCCACCCGCCATTGCAGGTAGCATTCGGCAGCGCTCAGGGCCTCGGCCAGGTGCGTCAGCTCATCGGCTGGCGGCTCCATCTCCAGGTGCTGCAGCCAACGCTGCACATAGCTGGCGCAACCGGCAAACAGCTCGGCCACGGCCGGCAGCATCAACATCGCCAGCGCACCGCGAATCTGCTGCAACAGCCCTGGCAAGGGTTGCAGGCGTTGCCGCGGCCAGCCGGACTCCAGGCAATCGCCGATCAGGTCCTTGGCCTGCTGCAGCACGTTCAGCGACTCGTTCAACACCAGTTGGCGGATCTCGGCCAGGTCCGAGCCCGGCAGGCCGCCCTGGCCGTTTTCCTCCAGCGGGCCGACCATGCCATTGAGCGTGGCCTCCACGTAAAGCAGGGCCCCCGCTACATCCATCAACACCGCGTCGTCCACGGCCCGCTCGCCCTGGGCCAGGGCCTGCAACGCCAGCACCTGGTCGATGATCACCCGGCGTGGCTGCTGGAAGCCCAGCACCGCCAGGGTGTCGGCCACGTGGCGCAGCGGTGCCAGCAGGGCATCGAGCTGCTCGCTGTGCTGGCGGTCACTGCGTACGAACTGGTCCAGGCGCTCCTTGATGCGCATCAGGTCGTCGCACAGCGCGGTCACCACCGAGCGCAGGGCATCGCGGCCCGGCCCGGCCTGCAACTGCTCGCGCCAGTTGCCCAGCGAAAGGTCGAGGTTGGCCAGGTCGTCGGCACCGGCAAAACGCTGGGTGGCGCCGCTGATCAGGCTGGCCTGGGCCAATGGCTCCTCGCCACGGCAGGCACGCAACTGGTTGAGCAGCGGCAGCATCACCAGTGGCAGGTCGTGGCGGGCGCCGCGCAGGCGTTCCAGATATGACGGCAATTGCTCCAGGCCGCGGAACAACGCGCCCAGGCAATCACCGCGGGGGCTGACCTGGCCATCGGCCAGGGCCTTGGCGAACAGCTCCAGTTCTTCGGCCAGGCGCGTGGCGCCGCGCAGTTCGAGCATGCGCAGGCAGCCGTGCACCTGGTGCAGGTTGTCGACCACGAATGCCAGCATCGACAAGTCGCCAGGCTCGCCGGCAAAGCGCTCCAGCGCCTGGCGCGCCTGGCCCAGGCAGTCGAGGATGGCGGCCTTGGTCCAGGCCAGCGCCACTGTGTCGTGGCGCTCGGGGCTTACAGCTGCTACAGCCATGGGCACTCCTCGGCGCGGCTCTTCAGTAGGGCTATTCACTTGGGCTCTGCTGGTGGCGGCAGGGTGAACCCGGACACCGAACGGCGCATCTCGCTGGCCATGCGTGCCAGGTGGCGGATGCTGTCGGCGGTGGCGCCGGAGCCGGCGGAGGTCTGCGCGGTAATCTGCTGGATGACTGCCATGGTGTGGGAGATCTGCCCGGCAGACGAAGTCTGCAGCTGGGCGGCATCGGAGATGCTGTGGATAAGGTCGGCGAGGTTCTGCGATACGCCTTCGATCTCGGCCAGCGCCACCCCGGCATCCTGGGCCAGGCGGGCACCGCGCACTACCTCGGCGGTGGTCTGCTCCATGGAGATCACCGCCTCGTTGGTGTCGGCCTGGATGGTGCGCACCAGCGCTTCGATCTGCCGGGTGGCCGATGACGAGCGCTCGGCCAGGCGCTGCACTTCGTCGGCGACCACGGCGAACCCACGGCCGGCCTCGCCGGCCAGCGAAGCCTGAATCGCCGCGTTGAGGGCGAGGATGTTGGTCTGGTCGGCAATGTCGTCGATCAGGCTGACGATATCGCCGATTTCCTGGGAAGACTCACCGAGGCGCTTGATCCGTTTGGCGGTGTCCTGGATCTGCTCGCGAATGTTGTCCATGCCGTTGATGGTGTTGTGCACCACCTCGTTGCCCTTGTTGGCGATCGCCACCGAGCGCTCGGCCACCTTGGCCGACTCGTAGGCATGTGCCGAAACCCGGTCGATCGACTCGACCATGTCGCCGACCGCCTCGGATGCCTCGCTGATCTGCTCGGCCTGGTGTTCAGAGGCCTTGGCCAGCTGGCGTGCGGTGTTCTGTGTGTCCTGCACGGCGGCAGCGACCTGCACGGCGCTGTGGTTGATGGTGGCAACCAGGTCGCGCAATTGATCCACGGAATAGTTGATCGAATCGGCAATGGCGCCGGTGAAGTCTTCGGTCACCGATACGGTCACGGTCAGGTCGCCGTCAGCCAGCTCTTCGATTTCGTCGAGCAGGCGCATGATCGCCTGCTGGTTGCGTTCGTTCTTTTCCGCTGTCTCGCGCAGCTGGCGGTTGGTGGTGCGCACCATGACCAGGCCGATGAGGATGATCGAAGCCAGCGCCAGCAGGCCCAGGACATAGCCGCCGACAGTGTCGAGGGTGCGCCCGCCGGCCAGGTTCTCGAAACCGTTGGCCAGGTGCGAGGCCTCGTCGAGCAGGGTTTGCGACAGGCTGAAGATGTTGCCGGCAGCCTCGCGCACGCGGAACAGTTCTGGCGAGGTTTCGAGGATTTCATCCACCGAGCCGGCAACGAACTGGAACAGCTCGGCAATTTCAGCCAGGCGCGCACGGGCGTCGGCGTCCTCGACACGGGTCACCTGGATCGCCGCGCTGCCACTGAGCATGCCCTCTAGCACCTGGCCGAAGCGCCCGGCATCACGGCCAAAGGCATCCGCCGCCTGGGCCGCGGTGTCGTCACCGGCCAATACAGTGTTGACCGAGCCGAGGATGCGTTCGGCCAGCAGCAACTGGCGCTGGGCCACCGCCACCTGGCTGGCCGGGGCGCCGCTCTGCAGCAGGATCTCGACCACTTTCTCGTATTCCACCTGCAACTGCGGCACGGTCTCGGCCAGGGTCGCCGCCACCTGGTGCAGCGACAGCACGGTCTGCTCGCTTGCCAGGATGGTATCGGTGTTCTTGCGCAGGTTTTCCCAGTCGCGGCGTACCGCTTCCATCTCGTCACGCACCATGGGCGGCGCAGGTGGCAGGCCGGTGGACTTGTCACCCTCGCGCAGGTAGCCCCAGCGCCGTTCGAAATCGTTGCGCGCGTCCGACAGCAGCTTGAAGGCCAGGGCCTTGCCGGTGGCGGCTTCGGTGGCGTTCTTGGCGATGCGCTGCGACAGCACCCGCAGTTCGCCGGCGTGGCCGATGTACTGCTTGTCGTAGTTGGACTGGGTGTTCAGGTAGGCAAAGTTGGCGAACAGCAGGATGATCGACAGGATCAGGATCAGGAACAGCACGGTGATCTGCGCGATGCTGCGGGTACGTGGGGTCACGGTGGTGACGGGGGTGGCAGGCTTGTTCACGTTCGCAGGTCCTATAACGCCACATCGAGAAAGCCCGGCGCCTGGGCCAGGGCGAAGGGGCTGAAGATCGCCCAGTTGCGTTCACGCGGGAAGTGCCCCTGCACGAAACGTGCAGCGGCGCGGATCAGGGGCTGTGGTGGCGACAGTTGCAGGCTGTCCAGGGCAAAGTGCTGCAGGCCCAGCACCTCGTCCACCAGCAGGCCGACGAACAGGTCCTCGTGGTCCAGCACCAGCACCCGCCGCTGCTTGCCCGGGGCGGCGTGGCCCAGGCCGAAGAAGCTGCTCAGGTCCATCACCGGCAACAACCTGCCGCGCAGGTTGGCTACCCCGC
>RCUL01000638.1_pt1 | contig 15962 bp, 12 predicted proteins | sample 2167521 | NCBI WGS metagenome assembly RCUL01 (sample SAMN09932745, study PRJNA488358) | compost metagenome | feature: garden; material: soil; isolation source: compost soil in acetic acid-enriched culture | place: Germany: Experimental Botanical Garden Goettingen | collected 2016-01-27
GCTCTACGAAGCGCTGGTCGCCGCCTGCCTTTTGCCCGATACCGGCGCTCGCAATATCGATAGCTTGCTCAATCAACAGATCCTGCCGGTGCTCAGTCAGCAGTTACTCCAGCGCCAAGCGCTCGGACAGCCAACCCAAGCCGTGACGCTTGGATACTGCGAAGACGCCGGCATCAGCTTGAGCTTTGCAGATGAACACCACGCAGCCGTGGCGGCTGCCGAGGGGGTTTGATGATGTCGAAGCCAATAATGGGTTTCACCCATAACCACTACCAGCTTGAAGTCGACCAGCTTGCTGTTGAGCTTGATGTACTGTCGTTCAAAGGTGAAGAGTGGCTGAGCAAACCGTTCAAGTACACCGTGGCATTCACTTCCCCGGAGCAGGATATCGAGGCTGCGCAGATCCTCGGGAAGGATGCCAGCTTTTATCTGGGCAAGTCTCAACCCACCGTCCAGCTCTCAATGATCAACGCTGCTTCACGTACGCTGCATGGCGTGATCACCGGTTTCAAGCGTGTCTCCGGTTCCCGGGATGAAGCCCGCTACCAAGTCACACTCGAAGCGCACCTGGCATTGCTCGGGCGTGGCAAGCAGTACCGGATCTACCTGCATCAGTCGGTGCCGGAAATCGTTGAAAGTGTCCTCCGTAGTCGCCACCAGTTCGAAGGGCAGCACTTCTTGTTTGACCTGGCGCGCGAGTATCCCAAGCGTGAACAGGTCATGCAGTACGGTGAGAGCGATCTGGCCTTCATCAGCCGTCTGCTGGCGGAGGTCGGCATTTGGTATCGCTTTACCCACGATGATCGCCTTTCCATCGATGTGGTCGAGTTTCACGACCATCAACGCCATTACCAGTTTGGACTCACGCTGCCACATCGCCCGCTGTCGGGTTTGACCAGCAATGGGCAGGAGGGCGTATGGGCGCTCCAAGTTGAGCATCAGGTGGTGGAGCAGCACATCAATGTGCGGGCTTATCACCACCGGGACGCGGCCGCTTTCCTGGATGGTGAGGTTGATCACAGCCGGGGGGCCACCACTACTTACGGCGAAGGCTATCACTACGGTGAACCCTATGCCGCGCTGGGTGACGCCATTGACCAAGATGAGGACCTGCTCAGCGAAAGTGGCTACTTCTATGCGCGCCTGAATCATGAACGCTTTCTCAACGACCAGACGCGTTGCAATGGCGTCAGCAGCAGCGTAACGCTTGCCCCAGGGCAAGTGCTGACGGTCTCTGACGGGGCACCACAGGTGTTCGAGCCTGGGGTGGTCATTACACATTTGACCGTCGAGGCCGCACGCGACCGGAGTTTGGAGGCCAGGTTCGACGCGATTCCCTATTCGGAGTCGATAGGCTTTCGGCCTAGATTGCTGGGCAAGCCACAGATCGCCGGTACGGTGCCGGCGCGAGTTACCAGTACTCAAAAGAACGATTCCTACGGCCATATCGATATGGAGGGACGTTACCGGGTCAATTTCCTGTTTGACCGGGACACCTGGCGTGCAGGCGAGGAGAGTGTCTGGCTACGACTGGCACGGCCTTACGCGGGTGACACCCATGGCCTGCACTTGCCGTTGATCTGCGGTACCGAAGTGGCGGTGGCGTTTGAGCAAGGCGATCCGGACCGCCCCTACATCGCTTATGCCTTGCACGACAGTGAACATCCCGACCACGTGACGCTGCGCAACTACAAACGCAATGTGCTGCGGACCCCGGCCAACAACAAGTTGCGCATGGACGATACGCGCGGCCAAGAGCACATCAAGCTCAGTACCGAGCATAGTGGCAAGAGCCAGCTCAATCTGGGGCACGTGGTCGACGCTGAGCGTAACCCACGAGGTGGGGGGGCAGAGCTGCGCACCGATGGGCATGTCGCCATGCGCGGTGGAAGCGGCATTTTCATCAGCGCCGATGCACAGCCTGGGGCCAAGGGAAACATGCTCGAAATGGCCGCGGCCCTAGAGCGACTGGACCAGGCCAAAGAGCAGTTGGAAGGGCTGTCGGTAGATGCGCAGGCGTGTAAGGCGGAGCCTGCGGATGTCCAAGCCCAGTTGGACCTGCTTAAGCAAGATCTGGAAAAGCTGAAATCCTCGGTGCTGTTGCTCAGTGCGCCTCAAGGGATCTCGATTACCAGTGGTGGTCATCTTCAGCTGGCGGCGCAAAAGAACCTGATGCTCAACGCCGGCGGCGAGGCCGATATGAGCGTGGTCAAACGCTTGTTTGTTGGAATAGGACAGGGACTCAGTCTGTTCGTGCGCAAATTGGGCATCAAGCTCATTGCCAACCAAGGGCCAGTCAGTATCCAGGCGCAGAACGATACCTTGTCGCTAATTGCACGGCATGGTCTGGACATTTCTAGTACTGAAGATGAAGTCCGGATCACTGCGAAAAAGAAGATTACGCTCAATGCCGGTGGGAGTTACATAGCGATAGAGGCGTGCAGTATTGAATCCGGCACTGAGGGGGACTATATCATTAAGTCCGCCTGTTTTGAGCATATGGATGCAATTTCTAAAGGTGTAGATTCCTTAAGGCTACCTGCGTCAGTAGGGGCTCTACAAGAGTTTGACGAGCAGTTCCAGATTTTTGAAGAGGATGGCCAGTCCGCAATGATTGGTGTTCCGTATAAGGTCACCAGTGAATCTGGAAAGGTTTGGCTGGGAAGAACTGACAGCCAGGGCCGTACCGAGCGTGTAAAAACTCTCAAGGCAGAAAAGTTGTCGTTGGTTTTTGGTCGTGAGCTCGAACAGCGGTCGGAAGCTGGCGAGTAGTGTTATTGGATGAATGAATAAGGCCTCTGCTGAGCGATGGGTACGAGTCTGGATAAATGGTTTGTTAGTGAAGTGTCGGGTATGGGTTGAGTTGGTTTTTAATTGAGTCTGGCAGCATTATCTAGGGTGGTGGTATGCAAGAAATCAAGGGGGCGGTGAGCAGCAATTCAGGTGCGGAAAGCCTTGTGAAAGTTATCTCGACGGCGAATGGGCTCTCATGGGTTAGTCCAGGTGAGAATGACGGTTTTTATATTTCAGACCAAGCAGAGTTTCCAGAGATTACATTTGAGGTGAGAGTGCAAGGTGCCTTGCCTTTGAGCTGGTCGTGGGAAGTGGAATGGGATGCAAAAGTTAGTGGGCTAAAAGAACGGGCAAGGAAAGCCAGTTCCTTGCAGGAATTTAAGAAGTCAGGATCGTTCACTAGCAATAGTCAAATTTGGATTGCAGAGTTGGATGGAGAGGTTTTAGGAGGGAGGTTGACGGTTACGGTGGTCTCTGGTGGGAACAGTATTAAACGATCTGTGATAATCAAGGGGAAGAACCCGTCCAAGGAAGCAGTTGCTGCGTACGTGGGCGATTTGGATGACATGGATGGGTTTGAGAAGCTGTTGGAACAGGAAACGGGAAGTAAGCACTTCATTAATCTTGATGGGGAGCCAATTGTCGCCTTTGATAAAGGTTATGGTATTACACAGATGACGAATCCAGCGCCTACTTATGAGCAGGCTTGGAGTTGGAAGGAAAACATTTTAGGCGGGTCGGGCATATACAAAGATAAGGTCTTTGCGGCAAAAAAATATCTAGGTCAGCAGGGGCGGGCTTACACGGATGATCAGTTGCAGCATGAGGTGTTTAGTCGTTGGAATGGTGGGTCCTATCATCAGTGGGATAGTGTTGCAGAGGTCTGGGTCAGAAAGAAAAGTATTCTCTGTGATTCAAATGCGGGAAATATTGGTTGGTCTATGGATAAAGAAAAGAATAAGGGAAAAACTGAGAGTGAGCTTCGGGAAAGGGATAAAGATAAGTACCGGGACGGTGGGAAAGGCCAAACCAAGGATCATCCCTGGCAGTACAGTGGGGTGTGTTATGCGGATCACGTTCTTGATAAATAAGCGATGGCTAAGTTTGATTGGTTTTTTTCTCAATACCTTTTGGGTTGCCGGAGTGTACGCCAGCGAGGTCCGTTGGATTGATGCCAAGGATGGGCAGGTGATGGTGAGAGCCAAAAATGGAAGCGAATATGTCCTAAGCGTTCCCATAGGAGTAAAAGGGGTCTATTTTGATGGGAATCTGCATCGTGTAAGTGACAAAGAGTACCTGTCTATATTCCAAGTGAGTGCCTCGAACCCAGTACGGCCCGATGGGTTCTGTGGTTCTGGAGATGAGGTCTGGCTTCAGTTATATGAATCTTCGTCTAAGGTGAGTAGTCGTATATTAGTAAGCAGCTGCCTGCACTCGGTCTCGCTAGCGAGCCAAAACTCAGGTCAGGAACGGCAGGATAATGATTATTCATCAGTGAAATGGGATGAGTATGGTTTTTCAATTGAGTGGTTCGGCCGGGTCGACAGCTTCGGTCGAGTCATTTCGCTTACTCGTTATAGATTGTGCAGCGACTCCTTCTGCGCCTCGGACTTTTTACAGGGTGAGCCTGGAAATTGATGAGCTCAAGTACGCTGTATGGGGAATATTTCGTGATTGGGATTGTCAGGGTTGGAGACAAAAATACGGCGGGTGGCGTGACACCTGAACAACGCAGGGATGAGACCTACGCACAATCGCCTCCACAGCGGTGCCCATCGAAGGCCGAATATGGCAGTTAAAAATCAGAAAGTTTATGAAGAGGCGCGACGGCCGAGCCCCCCAAGATGGTCGATTTGGCTTGGAATGTTGCTGCTGTTTATGCTCTTGGGGTTGATGGGTGGAATATTGTTTGTCGGTCAAGCGCCACCTGTAGATGCAGGAGGGATTTGGCAGGTAGCCCTAGGTACCCCTGTTCTGGTTTGGGTGATGGCAATTTCCACTAGGGTGATTATTTATGCGAGTTACGTTCGGGTTGCTGATGGGTGGGATGAGGCTAGGACGAAGGACTTGGAACAAAAATATAAAGTTGGTCGGCGTTCATTACAGGTGTGGGGCACAAGCGCCTATACGGCTTTAAGACGTCAAGGTGTAAGTGCGGAAGGCCAAGTCAGTAAACTTCTGGCGGGCGTTAGAGCTATTAAAAGCCAGCCATTTAGGATTGGAGGGAATGTAATACGCCATAGCTGCATAGACGGGGATGGTAATGCCGATCCAGAGCAAATATTGCTGCAGGCGTTCGAGCAAGTGTTGACTGATCTTGCACAGGTCTTAGAGGGGTTGGCTGATGACATCCCTCTGAAGGTGCTCGTAGAGGGTGACAGTCAAATAACAGAGGCAACTTTACACCGTATATGGCGGAGCGTATGGTGCAAGTCAGGGGTTCGTCAGTCTACGGAAATTATCAGCGATGCCGGATTAGTGGCCGTGAATCAATGGCTTGATCGAGGGGTCGAGGATAACTCGCTGCTCTTGATTGTTGCATTTCAATTTGCTCCGGAACAACCGAGAGATACAGCTGAAGTAGTGGTGGGCCTGCTATTAGGTGGCTGCAGTCCGGTACCGTCATTACATCCAATAGCTTGTCTGCATCGACCGGAATTTTTGCGTGCCCCTGATTCGGATGTCGATTTATCTGTGCAGCAGGCGCTGGAGTGGGTGCCTATAAATGCGTGCTCGATTGAGCATGTTTGGCGATCGGGAGTTGACCGATATCACGATAGCCTGGTGACAATGGCGTTAACAAGCTTGAGCGGGGCTGGAGCCGAAAAAAAGAAATTTCACGATTTAGATTCATTGCTTGGGTCAGCAGGTAAAGCAGCCCCTTGGTTGGCGATTTCGCTCGCATCGGAGAGTATTAAATTGAGTGCGGGAGCGCAATTTGTTATTACTGGTGGCTCTGATGATTCGCTCTTTTGCCACTGCGCAGTGACACCAGCTTCGCCAAATTCGGTCTAAGTCTTTAGATGCTCGCAATAGCAATGTGGGTGCTTGGGGTAATTCCTTTCATTGCTGTCGTTACGATCTTTGCGTTGGTGGTGTTCTGAGGTTGTCTTGGAGGGGTAGACTTGTTATCTGATAGAGTGGTTGAGTTGACGTGGTTGTTCTTTTTGACTGCTGCTGTGGTGGTATTGTCTGGAGGAGTTCTCCTGGTATTAGGGCGTCGCGTTGGTGGGTCAACTTATCGCCGTCACTCTTCTGTAGATCAACCCCAGGCAGACAGTAGGTCAGAAGTGAAGCGTACGTCGCATGGCATGTCGATAGACAATATCAGCCTAATACGAGAGTGCCTCCGTCATAAATATGGTTGGTCATGGTGTTTCAAGGTGCGTCTGTTCTTGGTGGTTGGCGAAACTCCTCCCGTCAGTTCTGTTGCGCCAAGGTTGATCGATGAGCATTGGTTGGAAGGGCGGGCAGTTATACTTCTGTACGGTGGCAGTCTTATTTCCAGTCTGAACACCGTCCTGCTCGACGAATGGCAACGGCAGTTTCGCTGGCGCGGTATTGATGGTGTCGTTTGGGCGCTGAGCGACCGCATGGTCGACGACGCTGCCTACATGAGTGCGAGCATTCATCATCTGCAGGATATGAGCTGTCATCTAGGCAGGCAATTGCCTGTGCATGTGTGGCAAATCTGTGAAAGCCAATGGGACCAGTCGGGGCGCGACATCGAGGCGGTTGGCTGTTTGCTTCCCACTCGGCGGGCCGCAGTTCATTGGGAAGAGCATTTGGGCGCCCTGCAGCACTCGCTACGCGAACAAGGTTTGGCGCAGATGCAGAACCACATGGCCCACGATTTCTTACTTCGGCTTGCTCGCGACTTGCAAATTGACGGTGCTGCACAATGGTATCGCCTGATTGAGTCCCTCTCAGGAAGGGGCACACGTGGCATCCAGATCCGTGGCGTGTGGTTCAGTTTGCCAGTTCAGAGACCAGAACCGGAGTCGGCAATTGAACATCACTGGCCAGAAGACCCTGCATGGTCAGGGATCCTCAGCGATCGCTCTGCCCGAGCCCGACGACTGGGTTGGCACCCAGGCAGAGTCGCCTACGTTTCTGCGCTGGGCCTAGCTTCCATCTGGGGCATCGGCTTGCTGTTGTCGTTTGCCAGCAACCGTGCCGAGGTCGGTCAGATAGCGGTGGCGTACAGGGCGCTTCAGCAACCTGTAACAGGCACCGACACTCAACAGGCACTGGGCGAGCTTGTACGCGAACTCTCCCGCCTGGACTATCGATCAGAACACGGCGCACCGTGGTACCAGCGTTTTGGCCTGAACCGGTCCCACGACCTGCGCGAAGCGGTGTGGCCGCTCTATACGCAAGCCAATAACCAACTGCTCCGTGACCCCGCCGTCTCTGAACTGGAAAAACGGCTCAAGGCGTTGGTCAACTTACCTCCGGCGAGTCCCCAGCGCGCCAAGCGGGCCCAGCTGACGTACAACTACCTCAAAGCCTATCTGATGCTGGCGCGCCCGGAAAAAGCCGATGCGGCTTTCTTGGCCGAGACCTTGGGCGCTGCCGAACCGGCACTGTGGAGGTTCTACGGCCAGCATCTGCCCGATCACCCGGATTGGGCGATCAAGTCCGACCCCAGGTTGATCGCCCAAACGCGTCACGTGCTGCTGCGCGAACTGGGCCAGCGAAACGCCGAAAGCAGCCTGTATCAGCAGGTCCTCGACACCGCGGCGAACCACTACCCGGCGTTGGGCTTGCAGCAGATGGTCGGCGACACCGATGCAACCGCCTTGTTCGCCAGTGCTGAACAGGTCCCCGGTGTGTTCACCCGCCAAGCGTGGGAAGGGCGGGTACGTGCAGCCATTGAAGAGGCGGCGCAGGCGCGCCGCGAAGAGATCGACTGGGTGCTCAGCGACAACCCCAACGACATTGCCAAGGAGCTGAGCCCCGACGAACTCAGCGAGCGGTTGACCACGCGCTACTTCCAGGATTACAGCAGTGCCTGGCTGGGCTTCCTCAACAGCCTGCGCTGGCAGCAGAGCCATGGCCTGAGCGATGTGATTGCACAGTTGACGCTGATGAGCGATGTGCGTCAGTCGCCATTTATCGCCCTGATGAACACGTTGAGTTACCAGGGCCAGGCAGGCGTTCGTGGCCAGGCCTTGGCCGATTCCCTGATTGAATCCGCACAGAAGTTGGTGGGGCAAAAAGCAGCGCCGATAGTCGATCAACTTCCCCAAACACCAAACGGCCCGCTCGACAGCACCTTTGGCCCCTTGATGGCGTTGCTGGGAAAGGAGGCGGAAGGGCGATCGGGCGATGACCGTTTGAGCCTGCAAACCTTCCTCACGCGGGTCACCGGCGTGCGCTTGAAGCTGCAGCAGGTGGTCAATGCGCCCGATCCTGAAGCAATGATCCAGGCCTTGGCGCAGACGGTATTCCAAGGTAAAAGCGTGGACCTGACCGATACCCAGGCCTATGGCAACCTGATCGCCGCCAGCCTGGGCGCCGACTGGGGCGCGGCTGCCAATACGCTCTTCGTGCAGCCGCTGGATCAGGCCTGGCAACAGATTCTGCAGCCGTCGTCGGCAGGCCTCAACAGGGCGTGGCAGCGCTCGATCGTCGACGAGTGGCAGGGTGCTTTCAGCGGCCGGTATCCCTTCGCGGCCACCAGCAGTGGCGCCTCGTTGCCCATGCTGGGGCAGATGATCCGCGCCGACTCCGGGCGGATCGAACAGTTTCTGGCCCAGCAGCTCACGGGGCTTCTACGAAAAGAAGGTAGCCGCTGGGTGGCAGACCCGCGGCAAAGCCAGGGGCTGCGTTTCAACCCGGACTTTCTGACAGCGATCAATCAGCTCAGTCGTCTGGCCGATGTGCTGTACACCGATGGCGGTATGGGCTTGAGCTTCGAGCTGCAAGGCAAACCTGTGCGTGATGTGGTGCAGACCACGTTCGTGCTCAATGGTGAAAAGCACCATTACTTCAACCAGCGAGAAAGCTGGCAACGCTTTCGCTGGCCCGGGCAGGGTGACCATCCCGGCATCAGCCTGACGTGGAGCAGTGTCTACACCGGCGAACGTCTCTTTGCGGACTACCAGGGCACCTGGGGACTGATTCGTCTGCTGGAGCAGGCCAATGTCACGGCGTTGGACGACGGCGATAGCCGCTTCCGGGTCGTGTTGGATGCGCCAGATGGTTTGCGCCTCACTTGGCACTTGCGCACCGAGTTGGGGGAAGGCCCGCTTGCGCTGCTCAAATTGCGAGGGTTCAGCTTGCCGCGAGAGATCTTTCTGGTCGATGGCCGTGACACGCCGCAGTACGCGCAGAATGGGGGCATCTAATGAGTCTGAAAAGCCTGATCGAAAGCTGTTTACCCGGTTGCGAGCCACTGGCTGTGGCGCGCGAGCACAGCGAGTGCTGGAAAACCTGGTTGACCCCCATCCGTGATGACGCGCCCGTAGGCGAGGATCCGGTTTATGACGACGACTTCCAGCGTATGCGCGAGGAGGTCAACAAGCTTTCCGGGGCGGATGTGGAGCTGGTGGCGCAGCTGGGGCAGAAGCTGCTCCAGCACTCGTGTAAAGACCTTCGCGTTGCCACTTACTACCTCTGGGCACGCTTGCACCGGGACGGAGAGGCAGGCTTGGCGGATGGCTTGAACTTGTTGGCAGCGTTAATGGAACGTTATGCCTCCGACATCCTGCCGGCGCGTCCCAATAGCCGCAAGATGGCCTTGGAGTGGCTTGCCGGCAGCAGGGTCCAGGCAAGCCTGTCGCTGTACCCTCAAGTGGTCAAGGCTGAAACCGAGCGACCGGTGGCTGCGTTGGTGTGGTTGGAGCACGGCTTCAGCCATTGGCCAGAAGACCAGCGGCCACGACTGGACGCCTTGTACGGCGCCCTCAACAGTCGACTCGCCGCGTCGGGAGGTGTTGATGCAATCGTCCCCCAGACTGGCAGTGAGTCACCTGGAGACGGTAGGGCGGCAAGCCCGAGCCCGACCCCCATAAAGTCGGGCCGAGATTTGCTGGACAGTGGTAGAGGGCTAGCCAGCTATCTACGTGATCAACCAGAAGGGTGGTTGGCGGCGCATCGGCTGATGAAGAGTTTGCGCTGGGACACCGTGCATCAGGTGCCGCCGCAAACTGCCCAGGGGATTACCCGCCTGGCGCCGCCTCGCGGCGAGTATCGCGCTCAGCTCAAGCGCTTGCACCTGCAGCAAAGCTGGAGCGAGTTGATTGATCAGGTCGAGCAAATGTATGCCGAAGGCGTCAACCACTTCTGGTTGGATCTGCAATGGTATCTCCATCAGGCCTTGAGCAAATCCGCTGAGCCCTACAAAAGCTGGGCGGATATCGTCAAACACGATCTGGCCATGCTGCTGCACCGTCTGCCGGGCGTGGAGCTGCTGTGTTGGAGCGATGGCTCGCCATTCGCTGATGAAGCCACGCGTGAGTGGATCAACCAACAGGTCAGCGGTAACCGCCCAGAACAATGGCTGCCCGCAGCGGCCCCCGCATTGTCGGCGGCCGCTTGCGAAATACTCGCCTTGGAACCCGAGGCACTGGCGCAAGCGGATGCTGACGGTGTCGAGCAGGCGCTGGCCTGGCTGGCGAGACGGCCCGATGTGCAGACCGGGCGACAGCGTTGGTTACTGCGTTTGCTGATGGCGCGAGTGGCCGAGCAGTGTGGCAAGGCCGAACTGGCCATTCATTTGTTCAATGAACTGGACGCTGCCGCGCAACGCCACACATTTGCCGACTGGGAGCCCGACCTGCTCTTCGAGGTCAAGGCGCGTTTACTCAAGCTGCTGCGTTTGAAGGCCCAGCGCAACGACGCAGACCGGCCTGCGCTGGCGCGGCAAATGGAACACCAGTTGGCAGCACTCGTATCCATTGACCCGGTACGCGCTGCAATCCTGTGCAGTTAATTCACTTTGATCAGGAATCTGTTTTGACTACGGACAACCTAACCCTGCGTTACTTCGACGCTGAAATGCGCTACTTGCGGGAAGCAGGTAAGGAGTTTGCCCAAGCTTTCCCGGATCGGGCGGCGCAGCTCAACCTGGATAAACCCGGCGCTGAAGATCCCTATGTGGAGCGCTTGTTCGAAGGCTTTGCGTTCTTGATGGGGCGTCTGCGTGAGAAATTGGACGATGACCTTCCTGAGCTGACCGAGGGGCTGGTCAGCCTGCTGTGGCCGCATTACCTGCGTACCATCCCATCGCTGGCCATCGTCGAGCTGATGCCAGATGTCAATCAGATGAAGGGCAGCGAGGCGGTCGCAAGAGGCTTTCAGGTGCTATCACAACCGGTGGGTCAGCACCGTACCCGCTGCAGCTACTCCACCACGCAGGATTTGACGCTACGACCGCTCAATCTGGAAACCGTGCGACTTGACCATGAGCCCGATGGACGTGCAGTTCTACGTCTACGCTTCGCGCGTGGAGCACTGGCCAGCTGGGATCAACTCGACCTCGCGCATATCCCCTTGTATCTGAATGGCGACGCGGCGCTTGCCAGTGTACTGCACCAGGCGCTGACATTGAACGTGCAGGCGCTGCATGTGCGCTTGCCAGGCGAGGCGCAGCGCAATGCATTTGCGGGGCAATTCAAGCCAAAGGGGTTTGCGGACGATGATCGCCTTTGGCCTAAAGGCGACAGCGCCTTCAGCGGTTATCAGTTGTTGCTGGAGTACTTTACGTTCCGCGAGAAGTTCATGTTCGTGACGCTCTGCGGCCTGGAATCGCTCGTGCTGCCTGCGCACGCGCCGTGGTTCGAGCTTGAAGTAGTACTCAGTGAGCCCTGGTCGCATACGTTTACGCCGACGCAAGAGCACATTCGTTTGCACGCGGTCCCCGTGATCAACTTATTTGCACTAGAGGCCGATCCACTCATCTTGGACCCGTTGCAGAATGAATACTTGCTTCGCCCAATGCGCTTGCAGGACGGTCATACAGAGATCTACTCGGTAGACAAGGTTTCTGGAGCGAAAGACAGCGTTCGTCAGGATTACGTGCCGTTCAGCAGCTTTCGTCACAAAGGGGGGATGCTTCGCGATGAGGCCCCCGAGCGCTATTTTCATACCCGCCTGAGACGCGGCGCCAATGGTCTTCATGACACTTGGCTGATTCTTGGCGGGGAGGGCTTTGACAAGGATGTATTGCTCAATCGCAAAAGCCTGTCGTTGCGCCTGACCGGTACCAATGGCCAGCTGCCGCGAAAAGCATTGCGCAGTACGTTGCTCGACGCTGCGGCGCAGTCCACACAGGCAGGCTTGCGAGTCCGCAACCTGACCGCGCCGACCCTACCGTGCTACCCGCCGAATCGCGATCGTTTTCACTGGCGCGTGCTCAGTCATCTGGGGTCGAATTTTCTACCGATGCTCAACAGTGCAGAAGTACTGCGTGGCACGTTGGCCTTGTACGAGTGGACAGGTAGCGAAACGAACCGCCGCCGCTTGGAGGCCATTGTTGACGTCAAGCATCACTTGATTCAGCGATTTGAAAAAGGCTTCTTGCTGCGAGGTGTGGATATCGAAGTGACGGTCGATAGCAATGGCTTTTCAGGCGAGGGGGATATCTGCCTGTTTGGTGAAATGCTCAGCCGGTTCTTCGCTCTGTATGCGGACATTCATTTGTGCACTCAACTGACGATGATTTTGCAGCCGACGGGGAGGTGCCTGCGATGGAGCGAACATCACAGTCAGCGTATTCCCGGTTGAAGGCCGAGGGCATTGTGCATGTGTTGGCTGAACAGGTGTCGACGGCTAACGTCTACCGCTTCTGCCAGGTGCTGGAGCAGGTGTTGGCTGAACAACCACCGTTGGGCAGCACTGCACATCCCGGCGATGACCTAATCAGGTTCCGGCCAGATCCTGGAATGGGATTTCCAGCAGGCGAGTTGAAGGCCATTGAAATCGACGAGTCTGCTCCACACCGACCGCTGACAGTGCGAACCCGGCTGCTGGGTTTGTATGGCGTCGACTCTCCTTTGCCCACGGCCTATCTGGACGATATCGCCCTGCGACGCGAAGGCCATGAGGCGGTGGAGCACTTCCTCGATATCTTCAACCATCGAATATTCACCCAGTTCTATCGGATCTGGCGCAAGTACTCCTACCCGGCAACGTTCGAACCGGGTGGGCGCGATGCCACTTCACAGTGTTTATTGGGCTTGATCGGGTTGGGCATTCCCGGTACGGCAGAGCGTATCGCCACACCGATGTCACGTTTTCTGGCCCTGCTTAGCGTCATGCGTCTTCCCACGCGCAACGTGGAGGGGATTGGTGCGTTGGTGAAGTTGCTGGCGCCACACACGGATACGCACGTGACCGGGCATTGGCCGCAGAGTGTTGTGCTTGAGCAGCCCGCCAGCCTTGCACCAGAGCGTCCGGTGACTTTGGGCCAGGGCATGCCGTTGGGCGCTGTCGGGCACGACGCGAACAGCCAGCTGCGCCTGCGGCTGTATACCGAGGACCAGGATGAAGCGCGTGAGTGGCTTCCTGGTGGCCGGCTGATAGCCGATCTGCGCGTGTTGCTTGAAGTGTATCTGGGGTGGCGTTGTACAGCGCTGCTGCAGCTCTCAATTCCACGTGAGATGGTGCCGGCTCCTGTACTAGGACGCACTCGGTCGATGCTTGGCATGACCGCTGTGTTGACGCGGGCAGAGGGCGTACTCGCATTGGCTCAAGACGACACGATCACGATTAACCTGGGCCGATATCAAGGTCTGCAGCCGAACCCTTGCAGGAAGGAGGTACAGCATGTGGCGTACCGTTTTTAAATGCTTCACGGCATCGACACTTGTTGCAGTACTGAGTGGGTGTGGCCTTGCACAAAAGGTTGCAGACGGTACGGCGTCTACTGCCCAAGCGATCTTCTACAAGCAAGTAAAGACGCTGCATCTGGATCTCAACGGCCGGTCAGCGATAAATACCGATGTCGAAGAGATGAGCGGATTGTCGGTGCCGGTGCTGGTGCGGGTCTACCAGTTGAAGGACAGCAAGGCGTTGGAGAACGCCACCTATGACGAACTGGTAAGTCAAGGTGAGCGAGTGCTTCGCGATGATCTGCTCGATGAGCGCGTGGTGGTGATAAAGCCCGGCGAGGCGGCGCAGCTGAGTACACCTCTACAAGGCGACGCTCGGTATGTTGCTGTGGTTGCGCTGTTCCGAAGTCCAGACGTTATCGAAAATACGTGGCGCGTTGTCTTGCAGCGGGACGAGCTCGAACCGGATCAGGCCAGAGTACTCGAACTGGGTGATAACCGATTGACGCTCCGACAGCGCGTGGAGGGCTGACTGCATGCCTGAAACCAGTCCTTCTCTTTACGAAATCCTGTTGCGGAACTTTTGCGGTGAGCTAGCGCTGGACCAGGTGAATGAAGATGACCAGCTGACCCTCTCGGTGCTGGACAACATTCAGCGCATTCTCAACAGCCGTGCAGGATCACTCTCGCATCTGCCCGACTATGGCTTGCCGGACATGGGCACAGTGCTGCAAGGGCTACCGGCTTCAGCACATGGCTTGATGAACGACATCGCCCGCACGTTGCGCCGCTACGAGCCCCGGCTGGCGCAGGTGAGCGTTCAGCTGATACCTCAGTCTCGCCCTGGCCATCTTGACTATGCCCTTGACGTGGTCATCAAGGGCGGCGGCAGGGCGTCCTTTGGGACCACACTCGGCGCCGAAGGCAGGGTTGTGGTGCGTCACCTCAAGCAGGAAGGCTACCTTCCCGTGCAATGGAACTGACAGGGGGCCAGATGACGGCACTTTTTGGGATGCGTGTTCGCTTGGGTGGGGATCCAGGCAACTTCGATGAGTTCAAGGTGTTGCACGGTGAGCTGGCCAAGCTCACGCACCCCGCCTGTCCCGATGTGGACTGGGCAAAAGTTGAGGGGTTGTCTTTGCGACTCTTCGAGCTGAACGGGATTGAGCTGCAGACGGCGGTGGCGTTCGTACTGGCGCGTAGCTACCGCACGGGTGTGACGGGCTTGACCGAGGGTGTGGCGCTGCTCGCTACACTGAGCGATGAGTGGCCGCGCGTATGGCCAGTGCAGGCGTCAGCTCGCATCGATCTCATTGCATGGCTGTTTACTCAGTTGCATCCCTTGGTTCGCATGGTGGCGTGGGGCAGGTCGAGTTCGGCGGGGTTGAGCGAACTGATTGTCGAGTTGAACCGCCTGGAGCACCGCTTGGAACGCCTTGGCCATGCACCTTTGGTTGCGCTGCAGGTCTTCCGAAACCAACTGGCCAGCCTCCTGCAGCGTATGCCAGGAGGCCGGGTGGCGGCGATGCCGCTTCCTCTGCAATCCTGGGCGACGATTGCTGAGCCATCCATCACGCCTCAAATGGCTGCTGCCGTTTCTGCCCCTTCGACCTACACATTTGTAGTCGAGCCTCCGGCGCAGAAGCGTGTCGTGTTGCCGTGGTTGCTGCTGCTGATGGTCACTATTGCATGCTTGGGGTGGTTAGGTTGGCAAGAGTGGTCATCCAGGCAAGCCAAAGAACCCCCTACGTCCGATCCAATCCAACTCGACAGCTTGAACCTGTTCGATCCTGGCAGTGCCGAACTCAAGCCGGGTTCAACCAAGCTGCTGGTCAATGCACTGGTTGGAATCAAGGCCCAGCCTGGCTGGTTGATCGTTATCTCCGGGCATGCGGATGCGCGAGGCGATGCAGCCAAGAATCTCGATCTTTCTCGTGCCCGCGCTTCCGCTGTTCGCGACTGGATGCAGCGTATGGGCGATATCCCGGACAGTTGCTTTGCTGTCCAAGGTGTTGCCGCCAGTCAACCGGTCAGCAGCAACGACACCGTGAATGGTCGCGCAGAAAATCGTCGGGTGGACATTCGATTGGTACCTCAGGGAGATGCATGTGGCGAGCTGGAGGCCGTAGGGCGTTCGTTTCGGGGAAGAGAGGCTGCGTGATGGCGTACCTGCAAGGCGATGTAATGCTGAACTGCGCCAATGTGCAGCATTGCTGACATCGCTGCCCCGAGTCTGCTGAACAAGAAGCGTAAGGCTAAGGGCAAGCCGCTGTTCTTCAACAACCACTTACTTAGGTTGAGGCGCCTCGAAGCGGTTCGCACGCTGCGGGAGATCTTCACGCTTCTCCTGAGGGCATCTGCGTCGCGGGGGGGGGGGCAGCTGTACGTGGG
>RCUL01000639.1_pt1 | contig 15961 bp, 14 predicted proteins | sample 2167521 | NCBI WGS metagenome assembly RCUL01 (sample SAMN09932745, study PRJNA488358) | compost metagenome | feature: garden; material: soil; isolation source: compost soil in acetic acid-enriched culture | place: Germany: Experimental Botanical Garden Goettingen | collected 2016-01-27
ACGGCACCTGGAAACCCCAGGACTACTGGGGCGGGCTTGCCGATGGCACCGTACAACTGCCCATCAGCGACCTGGTGCCGGCCGAGGTCAAAAGCGGCGCCGAACAGATCATCGCCAGTATCAAGGACGGCTCTTTCCACCCCTTCACCGGCCCGATCCTGGACCAGGCTGGCGCAGTCAAGATCCCCGCAGGTGCCGTGGCCAGCAATGCCGAACTGGCAGGCATGAACTACTACGTCAAAGGCATTACGGCGCAACTGCCCAAATAAACGCCGGGTGGGAGCGCCAGCCGCTCCCGCTTGCACCGCCATTTCACGGAGCCATTCATGAACACCCTGCCGATCATCGATATCAGCCCGCTCTACCAGCACGACCCCGCCGCACGCCTGGCTGTAGCCCGGCAGATCGACGCCGCCTGCCGGCAGTGGGGCTTCTACTACATCAAGGGGCACCCCATCCCGGCCACGCGCATTGGCGCACTGAAAGCGGCCGCCGAACAGTTCTTCGCCTGCCCGGCCGAAGAAAAGCTGCGCATCGACATCACCCAGAGCGAGCACCATCGCGGCTACGGCGCCATCGCCACCGAGCAGCTGGACCCGAGCCGGCCAAGCGACCTGAAGGAAACCTTCGACATGGGCTTTCACATGGCCCCGGATCATCCCGACGTGCTCGCGAAAAAGCCACTGCGCGGTCCCAACCGGCACCCCGCGATTGCCGGGTGGGAGGCGCTGCTGCAAACGCATTACCAGGACATGCACGCCTTGTCCCTGACTCTGCTGCGGGCGATGGCGCAGGCCTTGGGTATCGAGCACGACTTCTTCGACCAGCGCTTCGCCAACCCCATCAGCGTGTTTCGCATGATCCACTACCCGCCGCGCCAGGCCGCCAGCAGCACCGACCAGCAAGGCGCCGGCGCGCACACCGACTACGGATGCGTGACCTTGTTGTACCAGGACAGCACCGGCGGCCTGCAAGTGCAGAGCGTGGATGGCCAGTGGATCGATGCGCCACCGATCGAGGGCACCTATGTGGTCAACATCGGTGACATGATGGCGCGGTGGAGCAACGACAGGTACACCTCAACACCCCACCGGGTGGTCAGCCCGCAGGGCGCGCACCGCTACTCGATGCCGTTCTTTGCCGAACCGCACCCGGACACGATGATCAGTTGCCTGCCCAACTGCTCCAGCCCCGACAACCCGCCCAAATACCCGCCGGTTTCGTGCAGTGCCTACATGCTGTCGCGCTTCGCCGAAACCTATGCCTATCGCCGTGAGCAGGCTACGTAGCCTGCGCCCCGTCAACTCAGATAATCCTCGACCCACTTCACCCAACAATCGGAGCCGATCTTCACCAGTGCATCGTTGAAGTCATAGTGCGGGTTATGTACCGAGCAACCGTGGAACTCACCTGTGCCGTTACCCAACATGAAGTAGCACCCCGGTCGCGCCTGGAGCATGTAGGCGAAGTCTTCAGTGCCCATCACCTTCTTGGGCATCCGCGCCAGCATCTGCCCCTCGGCAAACAAAGGGCGCAGGCTTTCACGCAGCTGTGCGCTTTGCGCATCGCTGTTGCTCAGCGCAGGCGCCAGCTGGGTAAAGTCCAGCGCGATCTCTACCCCAAAGCTCTCGGCATGCCCCTTGACCAGCGCCTCGATACGCTGGTTTATCTTCAACTGGGTTTCGGGCGTATCGGTGCGCACGCTGAGCAACATGCTCGCTTCATCGGGAATGATGTTGTAGACCGTGCCCGCCTGGATCATGCCGATACTGATGACCGCGTACTCTTCAACGCTCAGGTTGCGCGACTTGATGGTCTGGATGGCACTGATCAGGCTATTGAGGGCCGAGATGGGGTCCACCGCAAGCTCCGGCATCGCGCCATGCCCGCCTCTGCCGCAAATGCGAATGCTCACCCGCTGGGAAGACGCCATGGTCGGCCCGCTCTGCACCACGCAAGTGCCCACCGGCATGCCAGGCATGTTGTGCAGCGCGTACACCGAATCACACGGAAAACGCTCGAACAGACCGTCGTCGATCATGGCCTTGGCGCCGGCCAAACCTTCTTCGTCGGGCTGGAAGATCAGGTTCAAGGTACCGTTGAAGTTTCGCGTCGCAGCCAATCGCGAAGCCGCCGCCAGCAGGATCGCGGTATGCCCGTCATGGCCACAGGCATGCATGCGCCCGGGGATCTTGCTGGCGTGCTCGAAGGGGTTCTTCTCGCTCATGGGCAGAGCGTCCATGTCTGCCCGTAGCCCGATGCTGCGGGGGCTGTCGCCCACTTTAAGCACACCTACCAGGCCGTGCCCGCCCACATTCCGGTGCACCTCGTAGCCCCAGGCCTGCAGCTTTTCAGCCACCAGGGCAGCCGTGTCAGGCGTGTCGCCGCCGAGCTCTGGCGCCGCATGGATCTGGCGGCGGATCCTGATGAACGTGTCCAGCTCTTCAGCCAGCTGCGGGGTTTGATTTCGCTCGAAGGTACCCATGTCACTCGCATCCTTTGTTTTCAGGGAAGTACTTGAGGCAGACCAGGCTTACCGCACCACCCACCAATAGGTAGTAGGCCGGTGCCAATGGCGTGCCCATTGCGGCAATCAGCCAGGTAGCGATCAGTGGCGAAAACCCGCCGAAAAGTGTCACCCCCAGGCTGTAGCTGACCGAGGTGCCAAAGGCACGCTGCGCCTTGGGGAAGCCTTCCATGATCAACGCGAAGTACGCTCCGGCGCCTATGCAAGTGGGCAGAATCAACGCCGCGACACACATCATTGCCAGGCCCATGTGCTCGACGTGCCCAAGCACGTAGAACACCGGCAGCGTCAACACCACGGGCGCGAGAATGGTCCAGACCAGCAGGCGTTTCCTGAGCTGGTATTTGTCGGCGAACTTGCCGGCCAGCGGGCATATGATCGCCATGCAGCCGCTGCTGATGCCGGCGATCGCCATGGCACTGCTTTGCGGGTAGTGCATGGCGGTGGTCAGGTAGGTGGGCATGTAAAACACGAACAGGTACATGCCGATGGTAGAACTGGCCATCAGGCCGATGCCCAGGCCGATGCGTTTGAGCAACTCCGGGTCCAGCGGCTGCCTGCCCTCCTGTGCCGCCGCGGCCTCGTGGGTTTCTGGTAGACGGTTGCGGATATACAAGCCTACCGGGCCGATCAACAGGCCGAAAATGAATGGAATGCGCCAGCCCCAGCTTTCGAGGCTGGCCGGGTCCAGCAACTGGCTCAGGCTGAACCCGAACCCCGCCCCGACCAGCGCGGCATAACCCTGGCTGGCCGCCTGCCAGCTCACGCTCTGGCATCGCTTGGAGGCAGTACTGGACTCCATCAGATAAACCGATGCGGTACCGACCTCGCCACCTGCCGACACCCCCTGAATCAGCCGACCGGCGACCAGCATGAACGTTGCAAAGATACCGACCTGCGAATACGTAGGCGCGAAGGCGATCAAGGCAGTGCCCAACGTCATCAGGCCGATCGTCAGGCTCAAGGCGGCTTTGCGGCCATGCCTGTCGGCGTAGCGGCCGATGATGATGCCCCCCACTGGCCGCATCAAAAAGCCCACACCAAAGGTTGCCAGCGACATCAGGAGCGAGGCCAGTGCCGACTCTGAAGGGAAGAAGTGCCGGCCGATCAGCACCGCGAAGAAGCTGTAGATGGTGAAGTCGTACATCTCCAGGGCGTTGCCCAGTGAGCACGCTATCAGGGTTCTGCGTGAGGACGATGCCTGGGCGTGATGCTTCGAGCCGGCCTCCAGGATCGTAGGTGCAGGTAGCGGTCTATTCATTGTTATCTCCGATGGCGAATCACGGCATGCAGTGACTATCAGCCAATCGCGCAGCCAACACACTTGCGGTTTTGGCAATGAACTAACCAATGGTTAATTGACCGGGCGCTGGCGTGGCCGCTTTGCCTTGGGATGGCGCACAGATGCCCTGGCATCGTCCTTGTGCCCCGATAGGGGTCATCGAAGTTGGCCACTCAGGGGGATGGAAACAAACATTGGTCACTGCCATGCAGCAGCTTTGCGGGCAACTTTTCCCGGTCCAGCGAGATCCCGCCCACCTAATTAACCAAAAGACATACGTTGGCCAAACAAGCAATCACGCTGCAACCTTCTGTTCATCGAATCTAGCGCGACCGCATCCCGTGCCTGGAGTCGTGAATGAATACTTGCATCACTCGCACTGTGTCGTTGCTGTTGATGAGCCAAGGGCTTTGTCTTGCCATGCAGGCACAGGCCGAGGGTTTCCCTACCCTCAACCGGCTAGCCTCCGGGTTCGGTTACTACGGGGTGGATCAGGGGTTCGATGACAAGCTGAAGATCTACGGTACCGTGGATGCGTTCGCCAGCTACCACGACTCTCAGCACCACTCAGGTTTCCAAATGGCGGGCGGCGGCGCCTGGACCAACAAACTCGGGGTGTATGCCCGAAAGGCACTTGACCCCGATACGGTGCTGGAACTGGACGTCGAAGAAGGCTTCAATCTGAACGGCAAGGCCCTGGAAGGGACGTGGGACAACATCGGCACGCTGCGCCTGGCAACGCTCGCCCTGCGCTCGCGGAGCCTGGGCAGGCTTGAGTTCGGCAAAACCTACGGGGTGGGGACCCCGACCTACGCCGACCCGTTTCTGGCGGCATACGGCTCACCGTATACGTTTCTGTCCATACCTGCGGCCGGCAAAGGCGCCTACTATCTCGACCTGCGGCCCAAGCACACCCTGGCCTACACCAGCCCGAGCATGAACGGCTTCAGCCTGGCAACGGCCTTGAGCTTCGGCTTCGATGATGTCGCCAGCCAGGGGCGTACGGTGCGTGGTGGCGGTGCGAAGCTGCAGTACCGAAATAGCCGTGTGATGCTGCTGGGGTCTTACAACCTGTATTACAGCGACCCATGGGACGATGGTGGCAGCTCTCGCCAGACTGCCAACCACTACACAAGCCTGTCGGCGTTCTATGATTTCGGCCCACTGGCCACCAGCCTGACCTGGCAACGCCAGGATGTAGACCAAGCGGGCACACCCAGTACCACCGTGTACACCTTCGGCCTGATGGCCCCGGTGGGCAAGCTTGACGTGCTCAGGCTGGCGGTGGTCCAGCGGACGGTATCGGCCCGCGAAAAGGACGCGCTGGGGGCAGTGCTTGGCTACGACCATTTTTTCAACCCGCGCTGGGCCGCCTATGCGCGCCTGGGTGTTATCGCCAACCAAGGCGCGTCATCGGTGACCTACGCAGGCACTCCGGTTGATCAGGTGGGAGATGACCCAAGCAATGTTTCACTAGGCATGTACTACCACTTCTGAAACGTCCCGCGGCAGCGTCCTGAGGGCTCTTGCGCGCAAGCTGTGGAAGAGTTCCTGAGCGGGGGCCGTGAGGCTATCACGGTCGATGCAGACGAGATTGATTGGATAGTCTGGTACCAACTCCTGCACCGCCACTTGAATGAACTCCGGCCGGGTCGCAAAGGTGAAGGCATCGTTTACGGCCAGTTCACTGATGGTCATCAGCGACTCCGTGTTCTTCAGGAGCTTGAGGGCCATCATTATCGACGTGCACTCCACTGCGCTCTGCGGCACGCGCAGGCCGTTGACCTCGAACAACTGGTGAAACTGCGATGCCTGATCGGTCAGCTCGTCCAGGCTGATCCAGTTGGCGTATTGCAGCGAACGCAGTGACTGGGAAAACTTCTGCTGGTTGGACGCATGGCAGATCACCTTGCCCTTGATGCTGCCCACTGCCTCCCAATCCAGATTGAGACGGCTCAAGGGTTGTTGGGAGGTGATGGCAAAGTCCAGGCTACCGTCGCGCAGGCGATGCAGGATCTGGCTGGGACGCAGATCGGTGATGGTGATTTTCACACGCGGGTACTTGCGCCGAAACGCCAGGATGCTTTCATCCACCCCGTCAAGCATCGCCGTCAGCGAGGTGACGCCGATCGACACCGCCCCCAATGCGGCATCCTGAATGCTTGCCGCCTCGATCTGCAAACGGCGGATACTCTCCACCACCAGGTTGGCATGACGGATGATGCGCTTGCCCTCATCGGTCAACGCCATGCCCTTGTACGAACGCTGCAACAGGGTGAACCCCAACTCCCGCTCCAGTTCCTTGATCGAGCGGCTCAGGGCAGGTTGCGTGATGTGCAAGATTTTGGAGGCCTCGAGAATGCTTCCCCCCTGGTGAATGGCAACGAGCGCCTTGAGCTGATGAAGTTTCAAGCGTGAACACCTTATCGTGAGCGGCGGGTTTCAGGTTTGCGCCGAGCGGTTGGCCAAAGAGAATCACAAATGTGCATGATGGCTGCTTGGCGGTATCTGCAGATCAGGGAAAAGTGGTCGCTTATCGAACGGTTATTTCATAGGCTCTGGCCACTGTCGAGGCGGGCCAACAAGGCTTCGCCACGCGCCCACACGCCCTCGCGCCTGGCTACCGACATGCCGTCAAGGCTGCGATAGACCAATGCCAGGCGGGGGTTGCCAGCCAATAGGTGACGATGACGGATTATGAAGTGCCAGTACAGCGCGTTGAACGGGCAGGCATCCTCCTCGACCGCATGCTCGACCTTGTAGCTGCAAGCCTTGCAGTGGTCGGACATGCGCTGGATGTAACGGCCACTGGCGCAATACGGTTTGGACCCCAGGTAGCCGCCGTCAGCGTGCATCACCATGCCGAGCGTGTTGGGCAGTTCCACCCAGTCGAAGGCATCCATGTACACGGCCAGGTACCACTCGCATATCGCGCTGGGCACAATGCCGGCGAGCAGTGCGAAGTTGCCCGTGACCATCAGCCGCTGAATGTGGTGTGCATAGCCCAACTGCAGGGTCTGGCCGATGGCCTGCGCCATGCAGCGCATGCGGGTACGCCCGGTCCAGTAGAATTCCGGCAACGCACGGTCGTTGCCCAGGTAATTGAGCCCGGCATACTCAGGCATGCGTAGCCAATAGATGCCGCGCACATACTCGCGCCAGCCGATCAGTTGGCGGATGAAACCCTCAGCCGCGTTGAGCGGTATCCGCGCCTCACGCCAGGCATTGTCCACGTCTTCGCACAACCGCCGCACATCCAGCAGCCCGATGTTCAGGGCCGCACTGATACGCGCATGGAACAGGAACGGCTCGCCTTCGGCCATGGCGTCCTGGTAGTCGCCGAACGCGGCCAGGCAAAACTCGAGAAAATGTTCCCAGAGCTGCTGGGCCTGTTCATGGGTCACGGGATAGTCGAACCCTTCTACCGCCCCGTAATGGTCACTGAAGCATTCGCCGACCAGCGCCACGACCGCCGTGGTGATTTCGTCCTGGGCAAAGCGCGCCGGGAACGGTCCGCGCAGCCCCCGTGGCAAGGGTTTGCGGTTGTCACCATCCAGGTTCCAGGTGCCACCCACCGGGCTGCCATCGGGCTCCAGCAGAAGGCCGCAACGCTTGCGCATGCCGCGGTAAAAGTGCTCCATACGCAATTGGCGACGGTCTTTTGCCCAGCGTGCGAAAGCATCGCGCGAGCAAAGAAACCGTGTATCGCGATGCCATACCAGTGGTAAGCCGGCGTCATTCAAAGCCTGCTCCAGGCGCCATTCGCCACACTCGGTCAGGTGAATGTGCGTCGCACCCAGCGCCTGCTGCCACCGTCGCAGTTCACCAGCAATGCTGCCGCTGTTGCCGGGTGCGTTCAGCTCCACATACTCCACCCGCCAGCCGCGTTCACGCAGCGCCTGGGCAAAATGGCGCATGGCGCTGAAAATGAGCACGATCTTTTGCGGATGATGCGGCACGTAGCGCGCCTCGCCCTGCACTTCCGCCATCAGGATCACGTCGTGTGCAGGGTCCAGCGCGGCGAGGCTTGCCAGGTCGAACGACAGTTGATCCCCCAGCACCAGGCCCAAGCGCAATGCACGGTCTACCACTGGCTGGCCAGCGTCACCGGCACGCGCAGGGGCTCGACAGGGCCGTTGCGCTGCCCGCACATCTCGTCATGCACCACCTGCTGCACCAGCATGCACGGCACAGGCGGCAGATCGGCCAGCAGTTGTCGCAGCTCGGTGGTCGAGCGAAAGCGCACCGCCTGGCCGTTTGCATCGCTGAGCGTGAGCGGCCCGGCGTCAGTCAGCGCCCGCAGGATGTAAAAGCCGCCTTCCAGCGACAGCAGCTCAAGTTCTTTAACGTCACCGGCTGCTGCCAGCTCCGTCAGGTTGTGCAGATTCATGGCGTGTACTCCATAAGGCAGGCATCACCTGCGCGGGGGCATTTGCAAACGTTTAGGCTCGCTAAATCCTATACAAGAATATCTTCTTGTACAGGTTTTGGGCTTTTATATATTTATCCTCCGTGCCCGAGCCGCGTTCAGCAGATGAAACGATGCAGCGTTCATCCAGTGCCCTTTGTGTGCACACACCTCTTTTCAGATACTGCAGAACCGTTAGAATCGCGTTCTCATCCCCTCACCCGTCCCCGAGCTACCCTTTGAACCTGGCCCGCCCCGAAAAAGCACTGGTTGCCTGGATGCTGTACTTCAGCATCCTGTTCGGCTCGTTGCTCTGCGCAATGGGGCATGGGCAGATGGCCGGGCTGCGCCTCAGCGGCCTGGACGACGCCGCTTGGTGCGCCGCCGACAGCAGCGGTGCATTCAAGGGTGACCAGGACATCACCGACCCGATGCCGCCCACCGGCGCCGACTGTGTGATCACCAGCCTGTTCTGCGCCAGCCTGCTTGCCGCCTTCTTCGGCCTGCTGGCCCTGCTCGCTGGCGAGTCGCGCACACCCTTGCCCAAGCAACCGCCGCCGCGCCTGCCCAAACACCGCTGGCCGTTAGTCAACCCCCGCGCCTCACCCGCCCCCCTTCCCGTGCTCTGACATCGCCACGCCGCGGCATCGCCTGCGGCGGGCGTTAATCTATTTCAGCCAGGAAGCCTTGCATGTTCCGCATGACCACTTTGGCGCTGCTCGTTGGCAGCGCAACCTGCGCGTGGGCGCAGGATCAAACCCTGACACTGCCTGCCAGCAACGTGACGGCCAGCGCCGACCAACCGAAACAGGCCACCGGCCTGAACCTTGATACACCCATCGAAAGCGGCTCGCGCCTGAACCTCAGCGCCCGTGAAAACCCTGCTTCGGTCAGTGTGGCCGACCGCAAGACCATGGAGCGTATCGGCGCGCGCAACTTCCAGGACGCCGCCAACGCCCTGCCGGGGGTGAATGCGTCGGCGCCGCCCGGCTGGGGCGGTTATGTGGCGTACCGGGGTTTCAACGGTGCCCAGGTCAGCCAGCTGTTCAACGGCATCAACCTGCAGTACGGCGCAGCGGCACGCCCGGTCGGCGCCTGGATCTATGACCGCGTCGAACTGCTGGGTGGCCCGTCGTCGTTCCTCAACGGCAGTGGCGCCGTGGGCGGCAGCCTCAACGTGATCACCAAGCTGGCCAGCCACGATGAGGACACCTTCGAAGGCCGGGTCAGCTATGGCCGCTACGACACCTGGGAAACCGCGGTAGGCTTCAACAAGGCGCTCAACAGTGGCGACGGCCCACGCCACTATGCGCGGCTCGACTACAGCCGCACCCACACCAACGGCTATATCGACCGCCAAGAGAACGGTGCCGGCAACCTCGCCTTCTCGCTGCTCAGTGACATCAACGACCAGTTGTCGCATACCCTGGCACTTGAATACCTGGAAGAAAAGGAAGACAGCCCCTACTGGGGTACGCCAGTGTTGCAACCGCTGACAGGGACCTTGCACATTGACAAAGGCAACCGCTTCAACAACTACAACGTCGAAGACGGCCGCTACGAGCAGCGCACCCGCTGGCTGCGATCGATCACCGACTATCGTTTCGACGACACCACCCAGTTGCGCAATACGTTCTACCACTACGACGGCCAGCGCGATTACCGCAACCTCGAGGTGTACCGCTACAACGCCGACAACAGCGCCATTGCCCGCTCCGGGGGCTACCGCCAACGTCACGACCAGGAGGTCAATGGCAACCGCCTCGAGCTGACCCACCAAGGCCAACTGTTCGGCCTGGCCAGCGACTGGGTATTTGGCGTTGACTACAGCCGCAATCAGCAAACCAACTACCCGTTGTCCAAAGGGGCCTTCGACACCGTCAATCCGAACGGTTTCGAACCCGATCACTTCCTCGACATCCCTGGCATGGACGCACCGCGCAGCAAAGGCCGCAGCACGACCACCGACACCTCCTCGGGCTTCGTCGAGAACCGCACGCGCCTGACCGACCAGTTGTCGCTGATCACCGCCTTGCGCTACGACCACATCGACTTCGACGTTGTCGACCATGTCGCACGCTCGAAACTCGACCGGCGCTGGGACGCGGTCACTGGTCGCCTGGGCCTGGTCTACGACCTGACCCCGCACGTCAGCCTCTATACCCAGTACAGCACCTCGGCCGAACCACCAGGAGGCACGCTGACCAGTGCGTCGATCAGCCAGGTCGGTGACTTCGACCTGAGCACCGGCCGCCAGGTCGAGGTGGGCAGCAAGTTCGACTTCCTCGACGGCCGCGGCTCGGCCACCGCAGCGGCCTATCGCATCGTGCGCAAGAACATCTCGGTGCCCTCTTCGACCGTGCCCAACACCACCGAGCAGGCAGGCCAGCAGACCTCCACCGGTATCGAGCTGGCGGCGTCGTTCAAGGTCACGCCCAAGCTGCTGGCGGCCGGTAACTTCAGTTGGGTGAATGCCGAGTACGACGAGTTCAACGAGACCATTGGCGGTGTGGTGTATTCGCGCAAGGGCAAGAACCCGGTGAACATCCCCGACCGCGTGGCCAACCTCTGGCTGACCTACGACCTGGCGCCGGGCTGGCAAGTGGGTGCCGACGCCCGCTACGTGGCCTCGGTGTACGCCAATACCGCCAACACCGCCTGGGTGCCGTCCTACACCCTATACGGGCTGTCCATGACCCACGACCTGGACAAGCATGTGCAGCTCAGCGCACGGTTGCGCAACCTCACCGACGAGGTTTACGCCCGCTTCATCCACCAGAGCAACACCCAGTACTACCTGGGTGAGCCGCGCAGCCTGGAAGTCGCTGTGCAGTGGCGTTACTGATGGGCCTGGCGTCGCATGCGGCGCCAGAGCCGCCAGGTAAAGGCGCCTAAAGAGACGGTGGTCGACAGACGCCATAACCCGCAGAATACGGCGTCTTGCGCCACCTGAAGGAATTGCTCATGCTGTACGTAGTCATGCTCGGTGGCCGCCACCCACGGGCCAGTATCGAGGTACACGACGTGCTGTTCGCACAGGCGGACTCACTGCAGCAGGCGTACCCGCAACTGCGCGAGGGCTGGTTCGGCAGCCGTGCAGGCCTGCACATCGACTCGTGGCTGGAGGTCGACGGTATCGATCGCTACCGTGTCGCGTTCAGCCAACTGGCGCCAGGGGCGGATGACCCGCGGCTGTTCTTCATCAACCTGGGCGGCTACGAGCCGCAGGTGTTTGGTGAGGCGCACCGCTACCTGCTGGTAGTGGCCAGGGACAAGGCCCAGGCCAAGCAACTGGGCAAGCAACGCATGCAGGCAGGCTGGCTCAAGCCGCATACCGATGCAGTGCTTGAGGTAGACGATTGCCTGCCTGTCGACCTGGTGGGCGGGCGTTATGTGCACTTGATCGAAGGTGCGCATGGCGGGCTGCGTCAATACAGCGACTACATCCTGCTCTGAGGCGCCGACTGCCTGTCATTGGCCCTGGGGCAACGATCCGGACCCTCAGCGCACCTTCGCATGCCCCGGCGCCGGCATCACCTGCACCTGGCCATGCTCCACCCCACGCTCGACCATCAATTGGCGAGACAACTCGCCAATGCGGCCGCTTTCGCCCTGCAGCACCGAGACCTCCAGGCAGTGGCCGGCGTCCAGGTGCACGTGCAGGGTGGACCGGGTCAGATCGTGGTGGGCATGCAGGGTCTGGTTGAGCCGCCTGGGCAGTTCGCGGGTGCTGTGGTCGTACAGGTAGCTGACCACGGCCACGCAGGCGGCATCGTCCGGCAATGCTTCAGACTCGCGCATGCCTGCACGCAGCAGGTCGCGAATGGCCTCCGAACGGCCCTGGTAGCCTTGGCTCGCCACCCGCCGATCGATGACGTCGAGCAGCTCTTCATCCAGCGTGATGGTGATTCGTTGCATTCTGTAACTTCCGGTAAGATGATTTCACGTAGACATCATACCCACCGCGCTTTAGCCTACGGCCTCCGTGAAAGTGGGGAACGCAGTGTGAAGCAGCAGCCAGGTAAACGAAAGCCCGCCCTATGGGGCATCCTTTTACTAGCTGCGTGCACTGTTGCACCGGCCAGCAGCGCCGCCGAGCAAGGGCCAAGGCTGGTGTACTCATGGCCTGTGAATGCCGGGCCGCTCGACCCGCGTGGCTACTCCCCGAACCAGATGTACGCCCAGGCCATGGTCTATGAACCCCTGGTGCGCTATACCGCTGCGGGTACGCTGGAGCCTTGGCTGGCTGAGGCCTGGCAGGTTTCCGATGACGGCAAGACCTACACGTTCACGCTTCGTGACGGCGTGCGCTTCAGTGATGGCACACCGTTCGATGCGCCTGCGGCCAAAGCCAACCTCGATGCAGTGCTGGCCAACGCTCAGCGCCACCGCTGGATGGAGCTGGTGACCACCCTGGACCACGTTGAAGCACCTGAACGCCTGACCCTGCGCCTGGTCCTCAAGCACCCCTACTACCCGACGCTGATGGAACTGGCCCAGGTTCGTCCCTTACGCTTTGCCTCGCCTCAGGCTAAACCCGGCCAACCCGCCGGTACCGGCCCGTGGATGCGCGCCGAATCGCGCCTGGGCGAATACGACCGCTTCGTGCGCAACCCTCATTACTGGGGGCCAAAGCCGGCCTACGGCGAGGTCATGGTCAAGGTCATCCCAGACCCCAACAGCCGCGCACTGGCCCTGCAGGCCGGCGAAGTCGAGCTGATCCAGGGCGCCGCCGGCGAAATCACGGCCGGCACGTTCGTACGCCTGCGTGACCAGGGCTTTGCCACCGCACTGTCGGCACCGCTGGCCACCCGCACCCTGGCGATGAACACCGGCCGTGGCGCTACCCGTGATCTGGCGGTACGCCAGGCGATCAACGAGGCGGTGGACAAGCAAGCCATCATCGACAAGATCCTCTACGGCCTTGAGCCCCGCGCAGACACCCTGTTCGCCAGCAACATGCCCTACGCCGATATCGGCCTCAAGCCCTACCCGTATGACCCTGCGCTCGCCGCCCGCAGCCTCGAAGCTGCCGGGTGGGCGCTGGCGCCAGGCGCTTCAGTGCGCAGCAAAGGCGGCCAACCATTGGCCATCGAGCTGGTGTTCCTCGGCACCAGCGCCTTGCAGAAGAGCCTGGCCGAAGTGCTGCAGGGCGAGCTGGCGAAAATCGGCATCCGCATCGACCTGCGTGCGGTTGAGGAAGGGGCGCTGGTGCGGCGCCAGCGCGACGGCGACTTCGGCATGATCTTCGCTGACACCTGGGGTGCGCCCTACGACCCGCATTCGTTCGTCAGTTCCATGCGCTACGCCGGCCATGCCGACTACATGGCTCAGCGTGGGTTGGCAATCAAGGACGAACTGGACAAGCGCATAGGCCAGGTGCTGTCCAGCACGGATGAGCAGCAGCGTGCCGAGCAGTACCGCTTCATCCTCACCACCCTGCACGAACAGGCCGTCTACCTGCCCATCTCGCATCTCACGGCCATCAGCGTGCGCCGAGACTCGGTGGCCAAGGTCCAGTTCGGCAGCACGTTGTTCGATGTGCCGTTCGAAACCATGACACCCAAACAGGAAGACTGACATGTTGCGCTACATCCTGTTGCGCCTGGCGCTGCTTGTACCGGTCATGCTTGGCGTTTCGTTGCTGGTGTTCGTGCTGCTGCACCTGGGCAGCACCGACCCGGCGCTGGACTACCTCCGGCTTTCGCACATCCCACCGACCGACGCAGCCATCGCCGAGGTGCGCCATACCCTGGGGCTGGATCGCCCGCTGTATGCGCAATACCTGAGTTGGCTGTGGAACGCCGTGCATCTGGACTTCGGCATCTCCTATATCACCGGCCGCCCAGTGCTTGATGATCTGCTCTACTACCTGCCCGCCACCCTGCAACTCGGCGGCCTGGCGTTGGCCTGCACGCTGCTGCTGTCGATCCCCTTGGGGCTGTTGGCGGCCCGCTGGCAAGGGCGCTGGCCCGACCACGCCGTGCGGGCAGTGACGTTCCTGGGGGTGTCCATGCCCAATTTCTGGCTGGCGTTTCTGCTGATCGCGCTGTTTTCCCTGTGGCTGGGCTGGCTGCCGCCGCTGGGGCGTGGAGGGGCCGGGCACCTGGTTATGCCGGTGCTGGCCATCGCCCTGATGTCGATGTCGATCAACGCCCGCCTGCTGCGTGCCAGCCTGCTGGAAGCCGGCGGGCAGCGCCACGTCACCTATGCCCGTGCCCGCGGCCTGCCCGAACGGCACGTCTGGCGCGACCATATCCTGCGCAATGCCTGGTTGCCGCTGGTGACGGCCACCGGCATGCACATCGGCGAACTGATCGGTGGCGCACTGGTGATCGAGACCATCTTCGCCTGGCCCGGCGTTGGCCGTTTTGCGGTGTCTGCAGTGCTGAACCGCGACTTCCCGGTGATGCAGTGCTTCACCCTGCTACTGACCGGTCTGCTGATGGTCTGCAACCTGATCGTCGATGTCTGCTACGCCTGGCTTGATCCTCGCAGCCGGCTGGAAGGGGTGAACGCATGAGTGTGCAGTCTGCCCTGCCGCAGCCATTGCTGCTGCGCCGCCCCAGCCTGATGATCGGCCTGGCCCTGGTCGGCCTGCTGGCATCGCTGGCGCTGTTCGGCCATTGGATTGCCCCGCATGACCCCGACCTGGTCGACCTCGGCCAGCGCCTGCAGGCGCCCGACGCCAGCCACTGGCTGGGCACCGACCACCTCGGGCGCGACCTGCTTTCGCGGCTGATCGTCGGCACGCGCCTGTCCTTGGGCAGCGTGATGCTGACCCTGGCGCTGGTGCTGGCGCTTGGGCTCGCGGTCGGCGGCGTGGCCGGGTTCGTCGGCGGGCGCACCGACCTGTTGCTGATGCGCCTGTGCGACATGTTCATGACCTTCCCCACGCTGGTACTGGCATTCTTCTTCGTCACCTTGCTGGGCACCGGCCTTAGCAACGTGATCATCGCCATCGCCCTGTCCCACTGGGCCTGGTATGCGCGCATGGTGCGCGGCCTGGTGATTGCCCAGCGCGGCCGCGAATACGTGCTGGCTTCACGCCTGGCCGGCGCTTCACGCTGGGCGCGGCTGCGCCAGCATGTGCTGCCCAATATCGCCGGCCCATTGCTGGTGCTGGCGACCATGGATATCGGCCACATGATGCTGCACGTCTCCGGCCTGTCGTTCCTTGGCCTTGGGGTGGCGCCGCCCACCGCCGAATGGGGCGTGATGATCAACGACGCCAAGGAATTCATCTGGACGCACCCGCAACTGCTGCTGTTGCCAGGGCTGATGATCTTCTTCTCGGTGATGGCCTTCAACCTGCTGGGCGATGCGCTGCGCGACCGCCTCGACCCCACACAGGAGCGCCATTGAATGAACCCCTCAGTACTTGAAATCCGCGGCTTGCGCATCGAGGCTCAGGCCGGCGTGCTGGTGCACGGCGTTGACTTGCAACTGCGCCGCAGCGAAGTCTGCACGTTGGTCGGTGCCAGTGGCTCGGGCAAATCCCTCAGTTGCCTGGGTGTGCTCGACCTGCTGCCGCCAGGCCTTAACCGCACCCACGGGCAACTGCTGCTCGACGGCCAGCCGCTGGCTGCAAGCAGTGTCCGTGGCCGCCTGGCCAGCCTGGTACTGCAAAACCCGCGTAGTGCCTTCAACCCGGTGCGCAACATGGCCAGCCACGGCCTGGAGACGCTCAGGCAGCGCGGCGTTACCGGTGCTGCAGCCCGTGCGCGGATGGCCGACTGCCTGG
>RCUL01000640.1_pt1 | contig 15960 bp, 13 predicted proteins | sample 2167521 | NCBI WGS metagenome assembly RCUL01 (sample SAMN09932745, study PRJNA488358) | compost metagenome | feature: garden; material: soil; isolation source: compost soil in acetic acid-enriched culture | place: Germany: Experimental Botanical Garden Goettingen | collected 2016-01-27
AGGACGAGGTGCGGCGCATCGAGGAACGCCTGACCCGCGACGGCATCAGCGCCGCCCAGATGTCCGGCGACGTGCCCCAGCACAAGCGTATCAAGACCCTGGAAGGCTTCCGCGAAGGCAAGATCCGCGTACTGGTGGCCACGGACGTCGCCGGCCGCGGCATCCATATCGACGGCATCAGCCACGTGATCAACTTCACCCTGCCGGAAGATCCGGACGACTACGTCCACCGCATCGGCCGTACCGGCCGTGCCGGCGCCAGCGGCACCTCCATCAGCTTCGCCGGCGAGGACGACGCCTTCGCCCTGCCGCCGATCGAGGAACTGCTGGGGCGCAAGATCAACTGCGAAACGCCCCCGGCCGAACTGCTCAAGTCGGTGCCGCGCAAGCACCACTGAGGGTTGGCGGAATGAGAAAAGGCGAAGCGGATGCTTCGCCTTTTTTCATTTGAGCTTGGGAAACCACGTCCCTAGGGCGTGGTCATGAGTCACCGGCTCCGCCTGCTACGACTCAAGTTGTCTGGATGGCGCGACGGCGTTGACCAGGTAGGGTGCGCCGTGCGCACCACTGGTTGCGCAAGGCGCAAAGGGTGAGCTCCGCGATCGGTGCGCACGGCGCACCCTACGGTGGAGCAGGTGCAGGCCGCGGATGCGCAGGGGCAAAGAAAGCCAAGTCCAGGTTCTACGAGCGTGGATATTGACTTGCTGGTTGGGCAGATCGTGGCCCGTCGGATGGGACGGGCGCAGGGACGCTACCCCTACAACGCCCCGGCCTTCTTCCACGCCAGATAGCGGCTCACCAGCTGCGGTCCCAGTTCGCTGGGGCGTGCATCCAGCACCGGCACGCCATGGGCGATGAGGCGTTCGTGGAGGCTGCCGCGGGCGTTGAGGTAGTCCACGGTGCCGCAGTAGGCCAGGGCATCATCGAAACCCTGCACCGGGGTGTGGCGCAAGCTGTCGAGGATTTCCTCGCGCAAGCTGACCACCAGCAGGCGGTGCTGGCGTCCCAGGCGTTTCACCGCGTTGAACAGCTCGGCGTCATCCTCGTCGCGCAGGTTGCTGACCAGCACCACCAGGGCGCGGCGACGCTGGCGCGCCAGCAGGGTGTCGGCGGCGGCGCTGTAGTCGGCCGGACGCAGGGTGCTGTCCAGGTCATAGACGCCGTTGAGCAGCACATTGAGCTGGGCCGGGCCCTTCACCGGCGCCAGGTAGCGGTCGCGCTCGGCGGCGAAGGTCGCCATGCCCACCGCGTCGCCCTGGCGCAGGGCGACGTAGCTGAGCAGCAGGCTGGCATTGAGCGCGTGGTCGAAGTGCGAGAGGTCGCCGTCCTGGCTGCGCATGCGGCGGCCGCAGTCGAGGAGGAAGACGATCTGCTGGTCGCGCTCGTCCTGGTATTCGCGGGCGATCGGTGTGCGCTTGCGTGCGGTGGCCTTCCAGTCGATCTGACGCAGGGTGTCGCCGTCGCGGAATTCCCGCAGCTGATGGAATTCCAGCCCCAGGCCCCGGCGCGGTCGCTGGCGCACGCCGAGCTGGCTGAGCCAGTCATCCACGGCCTTCAGCTGGGCGCCGTAGAGGCGGGCGAAGTCCGGGTAGACGCGGGCTTCGCCGGGGAGTTCGAGGATGCGCCGCTGATGCCACAGGCCGAGCGGGCTGGGCAGGTACAGCTCGCAGGCGGGGAAGAGGAAATGGCCGCGCTTGAGCGGGCGCACGCGGTAGCTGAACTCGGTGTGCTCGCCGGGATGCAGAGCCACCCGTTGGGGCAATGGCTCGAACTCCATGGCGGCAGGCACCTGGTCGAACACCTCGACCTCCAGTGAGCGCTCATAGGCATGGTGCAGGGTCAGGCGTACCTCGCTCCAGCGACCGAGTGCCAGGTTGCCCGGAAGCGCACGCTCCAGGCGCGGCGAGCCCTGGCGACGCAGCCAGAGCATATCGAGCAGGGCGAGCAAGGCCAGGGCGCTGAGCAGGCCCCACCAGAGCGGGCCGAGCTGCGCCGGCAGGTCGATGCCCAGGGCCGGCAGGGCGCCGAGCAGCAAGGCCAGGCCGAAGAGCCCGGCCACCAGCGCAAGCAGTGCGCGGGATGGCTTCATAGGCGCGGCGCCGGCACCTGGTCGAGCAGTTGCTGGAGCACCTGGTCGACCGACAGGCCTTCGATATCCAGCTCCGGCGACAGCCGCACACGGTGGCGCAGCACGGCCAGGGCGCAGCCCTTGATGTCGTCCGGGAGCACGAACTCGCCGCCGCGCAGCAGGGCGCGAGCACGGCCGCCGCGCACCAGGGCGATGGAGGCGCGCGGCCCGGCGCCCATGGCCAGGCCCGGCCAGGTGCGGGTGGCGCGGGCCAGGCGCACGGCGTAGTCGAGCACCTGGTCGTCGATCGGCAATTCGCTGGCGATCTTCTGCAGGGCCAGCACATCGCGAGCCTGGAGCAGGGTGCGCAGCGGCGCCACTTCGAGCATGTCGGCGCGGGCCGAGCGGGTCACCTGGCGTACCAGGTTGAGTTCTTCGTCGGCGGCCGGGTAGTCCATGCGCAGCTTGAGCATGAAGCGGTCGAGCTCGGCTTCGGGCAAGGGATAGGTGCCTTCCTGCTCGATGGGGTTCTGGGTGGCCAGCACCAGGAAGGGCTGGGGCACCGGCAGGGCGCGGCCTTCGAGGGTCACCTGGCGCTCCTGCATCACCTCCAGCAGGGCGGCCTGGGTCTTGGCTGGGGCGCGGTTGATCTCGTCGGCCAGCAACAGGTTGGTGAAGACCGGGCCCTTGCGCAGCTTGAACTGCTCGCTCTGCATGTCGTACACGGCGTGGCCGGTGACGTCGCTGGGCATCAGGTCGGGGGTGAACTGGATGCGCGAGAACTCGCCGCCGAAGCAGCGGGCCAGGGCACGTACCAGCAGGGTCTTGCCGAGGCCCGGCACGCCTTCCACCAGCACGTGGCCACCGGCCAGCAGGGCGGTGAGCACGTCGTCTATCACCCGCACCTGGCCGACCACGGCCTTTTGCAGTTCCTGGCGCAGGGCCTGGGCCAACTGGCTGGCGCGCTGGCGTTGGCTGGCGGCCGAAGGCGCGGCGCTGGCGGCTTCGGGTTGCGACGGGTCGGAAATCTGTTCGCTCATAGGGCATTCCTGAGGGTTTGCAGGTGGGCGACCTGGCGGGTGAATTCGGCGGCGTTGAGCCGTTGCCTGGGCAGCGGCCGCATGGCCTGGCTGATGGCGCTGGGTGGCAGGCGGGTCAGGCGGCCCAGCACCTGCCACTGTTCGGCCACGGCGAGCCGTTCGAAACCGGGGTGGCGGTGCCGCGCGCGGCGCTGGATATCCCGTTGCAGGCCTTGCAGCAGGCTGGCCTGTCCGCTGCGGCGGAGGAGGAAGTCGGCGCTGCCGCGCAGGTGTTCTTCGAGCTGTCGGCGCGCCCTGTCGGCCGGGGCCTGCAGCGGGCCCTGGCGCTGGCCGGCGTACCAGAGCAGCAGGACGATGAGCAGGGCCAGGGCGACCAGGGCTTCGGCGAAGTTCTGACCGAGCAGGGTGGCGAGGCTGTCGCGCTCGGCGCGGTAGAGCAGGGTGACGGCGGTGTCCTGGGTGAGGTACCAGAGTAGCCAGGCGTTGTCGTACTGGTCGATATCGCGGGTCTGCCAGATCCAGCTGTCGGTGAGCACCGTGATCAGGCCCTGGCCGTGGTTCAGCTGCAGCATGTGGGTGGCCTTGGCGCTGTTGGCCCAGGCGTGGGCGCGGTTCTGGCTGTCGTAGAGGTGGAACTCCGGGTCGAAGCTGGCGTAGGCCGGTGCCTGTTCGTTTTCCAGGTAGAGCTTGGTCAGTTCGGGGAAGGGGTCTTCCTCGACCGGGGCCGGTTGATGCTCGTCGGTGTCGGCATCGGTGGCCGTGCCATCGGCGTCGCTGTCGGCTTCCCCTTCCTCGGATTCGGCCGCTTCTTCCTTTTCGAGGGCCTTGGCCTCGTATTGCTGGATGCCCAGGCGGTCCACCAGCAGGTCGCCGCTCTTGCCGTCTTCCTCGTCGTAGATGCGCTCGGCGATGAACAGCAGGTGGCCGCCCTTGTTCGCCCATTCCAGCAGGCGGTCGGCCTGGCGCGGAGTCATGCGCGCGCGACTGCCGAGCAGCAAAAGCGTCTGGCCGGGGCTGGGCAGGGCGTCAAGCACTTCCAGGCCATCGGCGCGCGCCACCTGCAAGCCGCGCTTGCGCAGGAACTGCTCCGCGGCCAGGTAGGGATTGCCCAGCACTTCCGGCGCGGGTCCGTGCTCGATGGTTTCCTGGTAAGGCTGCAGGCGCCCGGCGAGATAGACGGCCAGGAGCCCCAGCAGCAGGGCCAGGGCGGCGCCGATGAGGAAGCGTGGGCGCAGGCTCATGCGCTGGCTCCCGTGGCGAACAGGCGGCGCCAGCCATCGCAGAGACCCTGGCGTGACTCGGCGGCCGGCAGTCGATGGCCATAGGCGAGGTTCTGCCAGTGGGTGGTGAGGGTCTGGCTGAAGCCTTCCAGTTCGCCGTTGTCCAGGTTTCGCACCAGTTGCAGCACTTCACCCTCGGTATGGGACTGCCTGAGGGGCAGGCGGAAGTCGTGCAGTAGGCGGCTGAGCAGTGCGCGGTAGAGCAGGCCCAGGGCTTCGCGGGGCTGGCTTGCCCAGAGGCGCTCGGCTTCGCTGGCGACGTCATCGGGCAGGCTCTCGGGCGCCAGTTCCAGGCCGAAGAGCACCGCGGGGGCTTCACGCCGGCTGCGCTGCGGCAGCCCGAGGTGGCCGGCGAAGGCGGCGAGCCAGTCGCGATAGCGCCAGACCAGCAACGCCAACAGGCTGAACAGCAGGCCCCAGAGCAGGGCCTTGATCACCAGGGCGACGCTGTCCAGGCTGCGGGCGTACTCGGCCAGCCTGAACAGGTTGCGGATGAATTCGGCCCAGCCTTCCAGGTCTTCCGGCGTCACCTCCTTGTCGGGGCTTTCCTCGCCGAGGCGCCAGCGGGTGACCGTCTCGCGGTTCTGGAAGGGCGGGGCGTCGAGCAGGGCGCCGATGTCCTGCCGCGCCGCCTTGCTGGTCAGGGCCTGATGGGTCAGGCGCTCGGCATCGGGGCCGTCGAGGTAGGTCTGGGGCGCGAGGCAGAGGGCCGGGGCGTTCTCCGCCAGGGCCGGCTGCGGCACCTGCGCGAACACCAGTCCCAGCCCCAGCAGCAGGGCATAGGCGGTTCCGCCGAGGCGTTGGCGCAGGCGGCGGAACTGCAGTTCGATGTCCCAGCCTTCCAGGGCGGTGCGGCGGTTGAGGTAGAGGGTGAAGCCGCAGGCCACGTAGACCGGCTCCCAGACGATCAGCACCAGTGCGTAGAGGCTGTTGGACAGGTGCTCCAGCCAGAGCCATTCGCCCGAGGCCGCTTCCATGAGCTTCTGCCAGTCCCAGTCGATCGCCACCTGCTTGGGCAGCAGCAGGTACAGCAGGGTGATCAGGCCGAGCCAGAGCGCCATCTCCAGGTGCGCACCGATCACCGTCAGCCAGGTGGCGCCGCCGGCATCGCGCTGGCCGAGCACCACCAGGCGCTGGCTGCGCGCCTGCCCCGCAAGACCTTCGAGCTGCAGCACCGGCAGGTCGAAGCTGCGGGTGGTGCTGAGGCGGCGCCAGGTGAGGCTGGCGAGCAACTGCGGCTTGAGCAGGCGCGGGTATGCCCGCAGGGCTTCCTTGAGGCTTGGCGTGTCGCCGAACAGGGCGCGGGAGAGGATATACAGCGGCAGCCGCTCGTAGGCCGGTTTCAACAGCCAGAAGAGGAACACGGCCAGGCCCGGGTAGCTCCAGCAGAGCAGGGTGAGCAGGCCGAACACCGGCAGGGTGACCAGCGCCCAGCTGGCCATCAGCAGGCCGGCGTGGCGCCGGGCGAGCAGCACGCCCAGGTCCATGGCCTCCCAGGCGCTGCGCGGGCGGATGGCGACGCTGGCATCAGTCAGGCGCATGCCGCCTCCTGCCCACCAGGCCGAAGTAGAGTCCTACCAGCAGCCAGAGTCCGGCGCCCACCAGGTACTTCACCCTGGGCGTCACCAGGGTCATGGATGACCAGTAGGCTTCGACGAAGGCGGCGATCAGCAGCAGCAGGATCACCCCGGCCACCAGTTGCACGCTGCGTGCGGCGGCCAGGCGCAGGGACTCGCCGCGGGGCAGGCGGCCGGGGGCGAGCAGGGCCCAGCCCAGCTGCAGGCCGGCGCCGCCGGCGAAGGCGATGGCGGTGAGTTCGAAGGCGCCATGGCCGACGACGAAGGACCAGAAGGTCTCGCCATAGCCGATCTGGGTCAGGTGGCCGGCCACCGCGCCGATGTGCAGGCCATTGAACAGCAGGAAGAACAGGCTGCCGATGCCGAAGAGCAGGCCGCCGGCATAGGTCTGAAAGGCGATGCCGATGTTGTTCATGATGTAGTGGCCGAACATCATCCAGTCGTCCCCCGAGTCGCGTTCGCTCATGGGGCCGATGCGCCGGGCGTCCGGGTCGTACATGGACTCCATGGAGGACACCTGTTCCGGGTCCAGCACGCTGTAGACCAGGTCCGGCCAGTTGTGCACCAGCAGGCCCATCAGCAGCAGGCTGCCGTAGAACAGCAGGCTGGCGGCGGCGATGCTGCGCCACTGGCTGCGCACCAGGCGCGGAAAGCCGCCGAGGATGAAGCCCAGCAGGCGCGCGCCGAGGTGGCTGCGGTGGCGATAGAACTGCTGGTGGCCGCGCATCGCCAGTTGCTGCAGGTGTTCCACCAGGTGGCTGCTGTAGCCGCGTTCCCGGGCCAGGGCCAACTGCTGGCAGAGCTGCCGGTAGTCGGCGGCGAAGGTTTCGCAGGCACGGGCGTCGGCTTTGCCCCGTTCGAGGCGCTCGAGCCGTTCGGCGAAGGTTTGCCAGCCGGCCTGGTGGCGGCGTTCGAAGAGGTTCTGCTTCATGGCGAATTCGCTCCCAGCAGGCCGCGAGCGATGCCGTTGATCCGCGCCTGCGCCTGTTCCGGCGGAACCTCCAGCGGCTCGGCCAGGATGGCGGCGAGTTCGGCCCGGCGCGCCGGGGACAGGCTGCCCTGGCGTTCGGCAAAGCTGAGCAGCGCACGCTGCTCGGCGAGGCTGAGGGGGAAGGGCGCATGCTCCGGTTCGGCATCCGGCAGTTCCGGGCGTTGGGGTTTCTCGTCGCGATACACCACCAGGCTGCCCGCGGCTATGTCGCCCAGGCGCTTGAAGGTCGGATGCGCCAGGCAACTGAGCACGCCCAGGGCATAGGCGAAGGGCAGGAGGTCGACGAAGCGCAGCAGGTTGCGCACCAGCGAAGCCGGCCAGCCGATCGGCGTGCCGTCGTCATGCACCACCCGCAGGCCCATCACCTGCTTGCCCGGCGAGCGGCCCTGGTTGAGCACTTCGAACAGCACCATGTACCACCAGTTGAGCAGGAACATGAGGATCAGTCCGAGGCCCATGCCGAATTGCCCGAGCAGGGCCAGGGCAATGAACAGCAGGAGCATGATGGCGCCGCGAATCCCCAGGTCGATGGCGTAGGCCAGGGCCCGCGGCAGCAGGCCGGCGGGGCGCAGCACCAGGTCGATGCCTTCCGGCGTTTCCACCTGGTAGCGGGTATCCAGCGGCTGGGCCTGTGCATCGGCGGAGAGGGAGCGGACTCGGGGTGCGGGCATCGGCGGTGCGCCAAGGGGAAAGCCCGATGCTAGCGAGCGGCCGGTATCCAGGCAACCGGGGGAGGGGGAGTCAGCCCGCATGCTGTGACGGGCTTGGAAGCTTCGACAGCGCGGGCGATGCACAGGCGCGTGCGCGAAGCTCGAGGGGCTCGGGCATTGAGGCTTCCTTGTCGTGGCGATCGTCCAGTGGCGGCGATTCTAGGCCCGCCACGAAGGGCGCAGCAAGCTGGCGAAAGCTGAAGATTCTCTGCCCGATCGGCGCTGTTTCCCAAGTCAGGCGCTGATTTTCCGGTGTTAGACTGCCCGCCTCACGTACAAGGGGGCCGCCGTGACATCCAGCATCTTCTGGCACGACTACGAAACCACTGGAATCAACCCGCGTTGCGACCGGCCGCTGCAGGTGGCGGGCATCCGCACCGACGAAGCGCTCAACGAGATCGGCGAGCCGATCAACCTCTACTGCAAGCCCAGCGACGACATCCTGCCGCACCCTGCCGCCTGCCTGGTCACCGGGATCCTGCCTGCCACCCTGGCGGAGAAGGGGCTGGGCGAAGCCGAATTCATGCAGCGGGTACACCGCGAGCTGGCGTTGCCGGGCACCTGCGGTGCCGGCTACAACTCCTTGCGCTTCGACGACGAGGTCACCCGCTACAGCTTCTACCGCAACTTCCATGACCCCTACGCGCGGGAGTGGCAGGGCGGCAATAGCCGCTGGGACCTGATCGACCTGGTCCGCACCGCCTATGCACTGCGTCCCGAAGGTATCGAGTGGCCGCAACAGGACGGCCGGGTCAGCCTGCGCCTGGAATTGCTCACCGCCGCCAACGGCATCGACCACGGCCAGGCCCATGACGCGTTGTCCGACGTCCGCGCGACCATCGCCCTGGCGCGACTGCTGCGCGAGCGCCAGCCGAAGCTGTACGACTACCTCTACCAATTGCGCAGCAAGCACAAGGTGCAGGACCAGGTGCGGCTGATGCAGCCGCTGGTACATATATCCGGACGCTTTTCGGCGGAGCGGCATTACCTGGCGGTGGTCCTGCCGCTGGCCTGGCACCCGCGCAACCGCAACGCCCTGATCGTGCTCGACCTGCAGTCCGACCCGGGGCCATTGCTGGAGCTGGACGCCGACACGCTGCGCCGCCGCCTCTATACCCGCCGCGACGAACTCGCCGAGGGTGAACTGCCGGTACCGCTCAAGCTGCTGCATATCAATCGCTGCCCGGTGGTGGCCCCGCTGGGCGTGCTGCGCGAGGCCGATCGCCAGCGCCTGGGCGTCGATCTGGAGCTCTGTCAGCGGCGAGCCGCCGTGCTCGCCGAACAGGCCGCCCATTGGCAGGCCAAGTTGCCGGATATTTACGCGGAAGAAGCGTTCGACTCCCCGGATGATCCGGAGCAGCAGTTGTACGACGGATTTCTCGGCGATCGTGATCGCCGCCTCTGCGAGCAAGTGCGACGTGCCGATCCCAAGCGGCTCGCTGGAGAGAACTGGCCGTTCGACGACCCGCGCCTGCCCGAGTTGCTGTTCCGTTACCGCGCCAGAAACTTCCCGGAAACTTTGTCGGCGAGCGAGCAATCACGCTGGCTGGAATTCTGCCGAAATCGGCTGAAGAGCCCGGAATTCGGGGCGCCTAATACCTTGGCGAATTTTTTCCAGGCGCTGGATGAGTTGCAGGCGAAGACTGAATCGACACAACGGGCGGTGTTGCTGGAGTGGCGCAGATATGCCACCGAACTGGGCAGTCGCTATCAGTTGTGAGCGCCGGCTGTAAGAACTTTCCGGCGATTTAGCCAAGGCATAAAAAAACGCCAGCGGATGCTGGCGTTTTTTATTGCCGAAGGCTTAGCCCAGGATGCTGGACCAACCTTCAACCGCTTCGGCGCCCCACTTGGCTTTCCACTCTTTCAGGGTCTTGTGGTTGCCACCTTTGGTTTCGATGACTTCGCCGGTGTGCGGGTTCTTGTACTGCTTGACCTTGCGCGCGCGCTTGGTGCCGGTACCGGCGGCCTTGGCGCTGCGCGGGGCCTTGCTGGTGCGGGAGTCGGGATCGAGAAGGGCAATGATGTCGCGCAGGGATTTCTGATACTCGCCCATCAGGGTGCGCAGTTTGCCTTCGAATTCCAGTTCTTTCTTCAGCTTGTCGTCCTGGGACAGGTTCTTCAGGCGCTCTTGGAGCTCCTTGATGGCTTCTTCCGTTGCCCGGTATTCGTTGATCAGCGACATGTCGGCGTCCCTTGTTGGAATCGTGTGGTGACTTGCGATTGCGAAGTGTCAGCAATAATAGACAGCCATAATCTGCAAGTAAATAAGCAGGAAAACTTTTGTGAGCATTGTTGGTGGCTTCTTATCTCATATTAGTCCCGAGGCCGCGTAAGCGCATAGTTTGCTTTGGAATCCGCTATATCCGCGGCTGCTGCAGCGGCTTAGTTGTGCGGGGCGAATTGTTCGGCGACCACCGGCAATCCCCCTCTAGTCACGGGGTTACTGAAGTTTTCTCGCGCACTGGCTAGAATGGCCGCCTTTGCGAAGTCTCTGGAGTGTTCCCCCATGCGCACATTTCGTCTGGTGATTGCCTGTCCGGACGGCGTCGGCATCGTAGCCAAGGTCAGTAACTTCCTGGCTACCTATAACGGCTGGATAACCGAGGCCAGCCACCACTCGGATAACCAGAGTGGCTGGTTCTTCATGCGCCATGAAATCCGCGCCGATTCCCTGCCTTTCGATCTGGACGGTTTCCGCCAGGCGTTCGCGCCCATCGCCCGCCAGTTCTCCATGGAGTGGCGGGTGACCGATTCCGCGGTGAAGAAGCGCGTGGTGCTGATGGCCAGCCGCGAGTCCCACTGCCTGGCCGACCTGCTGCACCGCTGGCACAGCGACGAACTGGACTGCGAGATTCCCTGCGTGATCGCCAACCACAACGACCTGCGCAGCATGGTGGAGTGGCACGGCATTCCCTATTTCCACGTGCCGGTCGACCCGCAGAACAAGCAGGCGGCCTTCGACCAGGTATCGCGCCTGGTGGATGAGCACAACGCCGATACCGTGGTGCTCGCCCGCTACATGCAGATCCTGCCGCCGGAGCTGTGCCAGCGCTACGCCCACCAGGTGATCAACATCCACCACAGCTTCCTGCCGTCCTTCGTTGGCGCCAAGCCTTATCACCAGGCTTCGCTGCGCGGGGTCAAGCTGATCGGTGCGACCTGCCACTACGTCACCGAGGAGCTGGATGCCGGCCCCATCATCGAGCAGGACGTGGTGCGGGTGACCCATCGCGACAGCATCGAGGACATGGTCCGCCTCGGCAAGGATGTGGAGAAGATGGTTCTGTCCCGTGGGCTACGCTATCACCTTGAAGACCGGGTGCTGGTGCACGACAACAAGACCGTCGTGTTCGACTGAACAGCTCGGCGGGCATCCGCGCCGGTCAGCCGGCAGAGGAGCCCACCCATGCTCAAGTCGATCAAGGTGCGCGATTGCATGACGCGCCACCTGGTGACCTTCAGGTCCGACACCGATCTCTTCCTGGCCATCGACCGCCTCCTGGAGCACCGCATATCCGGTGCTCCGGTGGTGGATTCCCAGGGCCATCTGATCGGCATGATCTCCGACGGCGACTGCCTGCGCGGCGTCCTCGCCGGTGCCTGTCACGAAGCGGCAGGCGGCAGCGTCAGCGGCTACATGTCCACCCAGGTCGAAACCATCTCCCCGGAGGCGGATATCATCAGCGCCTGCCAGCGCTTCCTGCGCGACAAGCGCCGGCGCTTCCCGGTGGTGGAGGAGGGCGTGCTGGTCGGCCAGATCAGTCGCCGCGACGTGCTGCGGGCGGTCAAGTCCTTCGCCCGGCACGACCCTGGCCAACCCCCTGAAGTCTGAGGAGTCCTCGATGGCCGACCCACGCGACCGCGCCACCTCCAAACCGCCGCCGACCCTGGGCGAAGGCTGCGTCCGGCGCTATGACCCGGATGCGCTGAACGAGGAGAACGGTACCGAGTTTCCCGGCGCAGCCGAGTTGTGGCGAAAGGTGCAGGAAGACGAGCAGGAAAAGAACAAGGCGCCCTAGGGCGCCTTCTTCGTTGTGGGAGCGAATTCATTCGCGAAGGGCAGCACCGCTGCCCCCGGTCACGCCCCATTCGCGATTGAAATCGCTCCCACAGGTTTCCCCACTTAGCCCGCTTCCGTCAGATCCGGAAACTCCCCACCAGTTGCTGCAGGCGCGCGGCCTGCTGGTCGAGGTCGGCGCAGGCGCGCAGGGTGGCCTGGAGGTTCTCCACACCTTCCTGGTTGAGGGTGTTGATCTCGTTGATGTCCATGTTCAGCGAGTCGACCACGGCGGTCTGCTCCTCGGTGGCGGTGGCCACCGACTGGTTCATGCCGTCGATCTCGCCGATGCGCTGGGTCACGCTGCCCAGGCGCTGGCCGGCCTGGTTGGCGATCTCCACGCTCTGCTCGCTGTAGCGCTGGCTTTCGGTCATGGTGGTGACCGCCTCGCGGGCGCCGACCTGCAGTTCTTCGATCATCTGCTGGATTTCCTGGGCCGACTCCTGGGTGCGGTGCGCCAGATTGCGCACCTCGTCGGCCACCACGGCGAAACCGCGGCCCGCCTCGCCGGCGCGTGCCGCTTCGATGGCGGCGTTCAGCGCCAGCAGGTTGGTCTGCTCGGAAATGCCTTTGATCACTTCGAGGATCTGGCCGATGTTCACCGTCTTGCCGTTCAGCGTCTCGATGTTGCCGCAGGAGGCGCGGATTTTCCCGGACAGCTCGTTCATCGCCTGGATGGTGCGCTCCACCACCTGGCGGCCGTCCTCGGCCAGGGTGCGCGCGGAAGAGGCCTGATGCGAGGCGTCGGCGGCGTTGCGGGCGATCTCCTGGGCGGCGGCACCCAGCTCGTTGATGGCGGCGGCCACGCTGTTGGTGCGGTTGGCCTGCTCGTCGGAATTGCTCATCGAGGAGTTGGAGGCGTTGAGCACCAGCCGCGCCACCTGGTTGACCTGGGCGGTGGCCGAGGACACCTCGCGGATGGAGCCGTGGATACGCTCGACGAAGTGGTTGAAGGCGCTGGCCAGTTCGCCGAACTCGTCCTGGGCATGGATCGCCAGGCGACGGGTGAGGTCGCCCTCGCCCTGGGCGATGTCCTGCATGGCGCGGCCCATGATGTGCAGCGGCTGCATCAGCACGCGGATCAGCATGCCCAGGAGGATCATGATGATCACCACCGCGATCACCGTGGCGATGATGGCCGAGGCGCGGAACTCGCTGAGCATCCCGTAGGCCTTGCCCTTGTCCACCGACAGGCCGATGTACCAGTTCACCGAGGGCAGGCCCTTGACCTGGGCGAAGGTGAAGATGCGGGTGGCGCCGTCCACTTCCACTTCGCTGAAGGCGCTGCCGATGGTCGGCGTGTTCTGCGGGAACACTTCCCGCAGGTTCTTCATCACCAGGTCCTTGTTCGGATGCACCAGGATCTTGCCATCGGCGCTGACCAGGAACGCATGACCCATGCCGTCGAAGTCCAGGGCATTGATGATGCGCACCAGGGTCTCCAGGCTCAGGTCGCCGCCGGCCACGCCCCGGGACTGCACCGGCGTGGCGATGGTCATGATCAACTGGCCGGTGGCCGCGTCCACGTAGGGCTCGGTGAGGGTGGTGCCGCCGGCGCTCTTGGCGCCCTGGTACCAGGGGCGGGTACGTGGGTCGTAGCCTTCGGGCATGGCGCTGTCCGGGCGCATGGTGAACTGGCCGTCCTGGGTCCCGAAGTAGGTGAAGGCGAAGGTGGATTTCAGCGCCCGCTGCTGCAGCAGGGTCGGTACCGCATCTCCCGTGGGGTTGGCGGCGAGGGACTCGGCCACGCTTTCCACCAGCAGGATCCGGCCCGACAGCCAGTTCTGGATATTGCTGGCGGTCACATCGCCCATTTCCTGCAGATAATTCTCCAGGTCGTTACGGATCGCATTCCTTTGCAAGTAATCGTTGTACAGGGTGAACAGCGAGAAAGCTGCTATTACCACCAGCGAGGCGGCAAGCAGAATCTTGTGGCTGAACCTGAGGTTTTTGATCATGTTTGCTTGCGTCCGATTAGGTGAGGCACCAGTCTTTATGGCACTTGCGTGCTTAAAAACTGAGTAGAAACGTCGGTTTATATATCGGCGCCGTCCGGCAAAAGCTTTAACCCGAGGAAGGCAAAATGCCCGATCAACGTTCCCTGATTCTTGGCGCCGACCCAGCGGGCAGTGCCATATCCCAGGCCATGAAACTGGCCAACCGCCACGGCCTGGTAGCCGGGGCCACCGGCACCGGCAAGACCGTGACCCTGCAGCGCCTGGCCGAAGTCTTCAGCGATGCCGGGGTGGCGGTGTTCGCTGCGGATATCAAGGGCGACCTCTGCGGCCTGGGCGCCGCAGGCAATCCCCAGGGCAAGGTGGCCGAACGCATCGCCTCCATGCCCTGGCTGGGACACCGGCCCCAGGCCTATCCGGTGACCCTGTGGGACGTCGCCGGCCAATCCGGCCACCCCTTGCGCACCACCCTCAGCGAAATGGGCCCGCTACTGCTGGGCAACCTGCTGGAGCTGACCGACAGCCAACAGGCCGCGCTCTACGCCGCCTTCCAGGTCGCCGACCGCGAAGGCCTGCTGCTGCTCGACCTGAAGGACCTCAAGGCCCTGTTGAACCACCTCAAGGACCACCCGGAGCTGTTGGGCGAGGATCGTGCCCTGTTCGCCGGCGCCTCCGCCCAGGCCTTGCTGCGGCGCCTGGCGACCCTGGAGCAACAGGGCGCCGAAGCGCTGTTCGGCGAACCGGCGCTGCAACTGGAGGACATCCTCCAGCCCGACCGCGACGGTCGCGGGCGCATTCACCTGCTGGATGCCAGTCGCCTGGTGCATGAGGCGCCCAAGGTCTATGCCACTTTCCTGCTCTGGCTGCTGGCCGAACTCTTCGAGCAGCTACCCGAGCGCGGCGATGCCGACAAGCCGGTGCTGGCGCTGTTCTTCGATGAGGCGCACCTGCTCTTCGCCGACACCCCGAGAGCGCTGCAGGAGCGTCTGGAACAAGTGGTGCGGCTGATCCGCTCCAAGGGCGTCGGCGTCTATTTCGTCACCCAGTCGCCCGGCGACCTGCCGGACGACGTGCTGGCCCAGCTCGGCTTGCGCATCCAGCACGGCCTGCGCGCCTTCACCGCCAAGGAGCAGAAGTCCCTGCGTGCGGTGGCCGACGGCTTTCGCCCCAACCCCGCATTCGACACCCTCGGTGTGCTCACCGAACTGGGCATCGGCGAAGCCCTGGTGGGTACCCTGGAAGAGAAGGGCACCCCGGCGATGGTCCAGCGCGTGGCCATCGCGCCGCCGCAATCCCGCATCGGTCCGCTGAGCGAAGCGGAACGCGCCGCACTGGTGCGCGGCTCGCCCCAGGCCGGGCGCTACGACAAACCGATCGACCGCGAATCCGCCTACGAAATGCTCACCGCCCGCGCCGCCCAGGCCCCCGCCGAACCTCCCGCGCAGGATGGCGGCAAAGCGGCGAAGGAACAGCCTGGCATGGGTGACCTGGCCGGCGAGCTGCTGGGGACTTTCGCCAGCCAGGCGATGAAGACCGCGGTGCGCCAGGCCGCCAACCAGTTGGGCCGGCAACTGGTGCGCGGGCTCATGGGCTCCCTGCTGGGAGGCGGCAAGCGCCGCTGAGGAGCGTCCTTGTGGGGGCGATTTCAATCGCCAAGCAGGCCGAAGGGCTGCCCTCCAAACCATCAGGGGGCAGCTTCGCTGCCCTTGGCGAATGAATTGGCTATGTCCCTGTTAGCTGTTGCTAAGACGTCCCGGTCAGAGCTTGGAGCCTGGTAGGGTGGGCCGGGCGGCGATCCGCTTTAGCCCACGCTGACCTGCGATGGTGGGCTGAAGCCCACCCTACGGGCCTTTGCGCCACATCCCAACACTTAACGCGGACATAGCCAATGAATTCGCCCCCCACAGTTTCCCTGATCCGGAATGAAAAAAGGGCGCCCGAAGGCGCCCTTTCTCATGCTCGTCCGAATCACACGATAAAGGTGATGGCCAGCCAGAACAGGGCGGCGGAGAGCAGGATGGTGGTGGGCAGGGTGAGCACCCAGGCCAGCAGGATGTTGCGCACGGTGCCGCCCTGCAGGCCGCTCTTGTTCGCGACCATGGTGCCGGCGACGCCGGAGGACAGTACGTGGGTGGTGGAAACCGGCAGGCTGTAGATGTTGGCCATGCCGATGGCGCAGGCGGCGGTGATCTGCGCACTCATGCCCTGGGCATAGGTCATGCCGTGCTTGCCGATCTTCTCGCCGACGGTGCGCACCACGCGCTTCCAGCCGACCATGG
>RCUL01000641.1_pt1 | contig 15958 bp, 16 predicted proteins | sample 2167521 | NCBI WGS metagenome assembly RCUL01 (sample SAMN09932745, study PRJNA488358) | compost metagenome | feature: garden; material: soil; isolation source: compost soil in acetic acid-enriched culture | place: Germany: Experimental Botanical Garden Goettingen | collected 2016-01-27
GCCTATCAAGCAGTAAAGGATGGATTGGATGAGCAAAAATTGGGAAAAAGTGGTGTTGTCGCCCGAACACTCGGTGCGCGATGCCCTGGCCGTGATCAATGAAGAGGCGCTGCGGGTCTGTCTGGTCGTGGATGAGGCTAGGCACCTGCTGGGAGTCGTGACCGATGGAGATGTTCGCCGCGCCATCCTGAACAATGTCTCCCTGACGCAAAGCGTGACGGCTGTGATGAACCCCACCCCCATCACCGTCTCGGCCAAACTGACCCGCGCGCAGTTGCTGGAGACCATGCGAGAGCGCAGCGTTCTTTCCCTGCCGGTGGTCGATGATGCGGGCAAGCTGATTGGGCTGGAAACCTGGGAGCAGGCGGCGAAAGCGCCGAGCTATGACAATCCCGTCTTCATCATGGCGGGGGGATTTGGTACCCGGCTGCGCCCGCTCACCGACAACTGCCCCAAGCCCATGCTCAAGGTGGGTGACAAGCCCATACTGGAGACCCTGCTGAATCAGTTCCTCAAGGCCGGTTTCAAGAACATCTATATCTCTACCCACTATATGCCCGAGCAGATCACCGAGTATTTTGGCGATGGTTCAGCCTGGGGCGCCCATATTCGCTACGTTCATGAAGAGACACCGCTCGGCACGGGGGGGGCCTTGGGTCTGTTGCCTGCCGACATTCCAGCCCTGCCGCTTGTCATGATCAATGGCGACGTGCTCACTACAGTGGATTTCAATCGCCTGCTCGATTTTCATGTTGAAAACGGTGCTGATGCCACCATGTGTGTGCGGGAATATGATTATCAAATTCCTTACGGCGTCATTACGGGTGAGGGAAACAAAATCATTAGTATGATTGAAAAACCGGTACATCATTTCTTTGTCAATGCCGGGATTTATGTTGTTGCCCCCCATGTAGTGCAATCTGTGGCCAAAGGGGAACGTATTGATATGCCGACTCTGCTTGAACAACATATGAACAAAAATAAGCAAGTTTTGATGTTCCCCATTCATGAGTACTGGTTGGATATTGGCCGTATGGAAGACTTTAATCGTGCTCAATCTGATATATCTTCACTGGGGCTACTCTCATAATGAAACGTATTGCTGTCATTGGCCTCGGTAATATCTCGGTTCGTCACAGAAGAAATTTAAAGCACCTTTATCCATCCGCTTCCATCTATGCCATGTCAGCCAGTGGTCAGGCTACCGCAACGGATATCAGCGATTGCGATGTGTTTGTCTCTTCAGTAGGGGAACTTATCCAGCATCGTATTGAGTTTGCGATCATCGCGTCCCCTGCGACCTTGCATGCTGCCCATGCCATCCCTCTGATAAAAGCGGGCATTCCCGTTCTGATTGAAAAACCCCTGGCGGCATCACTTGCCGATTGTGAGGCCATTCAGGCCGCCAGCCATGAGCATAATACTCCGGTGGCTGTCGGATATTGCCTTCGTTATTTACCGTCGGCCATGCTCATGAAAGATCTGTTGACTGAGCAGAAAATGGGCCGCTGCTACCATGTCCAAGTTGAAACCGGGCAATACCTGCCTGATTGGCGCCCCAGCAAAGATTTTCGGCACAGCGTTTCTGCTCGTGCGGAGCTGGGGGGAGGGGTGTTGCTGGAGCTCAGTCACGAGTTCGATTATATCCAGTGGCTGCTTGGGCCACTTCAAGTCAAATATGCAAGCTTGTCTTCTTCCGAAGAGCTTGGTCTGTCGGTTGAGGACATGGCTGATATCATGCTTGGCGACAAAACGGGCGCCATTGCCACTGTTCATCTGGATTTTCTCCAACGAAAAGCACATCGCAAATGCCGCGTAATTGGCAGTGAAGGTACGTTGGAATGGGACCTGATTCAAAATTCGGTCTCATTGAGCTCGGCCAAGGGTATTGAGGTCATTCATTGTGATCCCGCCTGGGATAAAAACCAGATGTACCTCGGCATGATTGCCGATTTTGTCAATCTTATTCAGGGTGCCAAGAATCACAGCATCTCTATCGATGATGCCACACGAACGGTTGCACTGATTGAAGCAATCAAAGCGTACTCTCATCATCGATAACACCTAACCGGATCTCGAATCAGATGAAAAATTTTGCGTTCATTTTCGCCCGAGGTGGCTCAAAAGGGTTGCCAGGAAAAAACATTCGTCCATTAGCGGGGAAACCTTTGTTGCAATATTCCATAGATACGGCGCTGGCATCACCATCGATTAGCCAGGTGTTTGTTTCTACGGATGATGCTGCCATTGCTAGCGTTGCAATCTCATCCGGCGCGGTCGTTATCGAGCGCCCATCCGAATTGGCGACAGATACCAGCCCGGAGTGGCTTTCCTGGCGACATGCCATTGAATGGGCGACCGCGCATTATGGCGCATTCGATGGTTTTATCAGCTTGCCAGCAACCAGCCCGCTGCGCAGTGTGAGTGATGTCGAAGCGGCTATTGCCAAACGCCGTGAGCAGAATGCCGATATCTGTATCTCCGTCACACCAGCCAATCGCAGTCCCTATTTCAATATGGTAAAGGAAACGGTGGATGGCTGGGTCGAATTGGTCAATAAACCGGCGGGCAATGTTGCTCGACGTCAGGATGCGCCCCAGGTTTTTGATATCACGACCGTGGTATATGCGACGACACCTACCTTTGTGCTGGAACACTACGGGCTGTTCTCGGGGAAAGTCACCAGTATTGAAGTGCCGAAACAACGAGCTGTCGATATTGACGATATTTACGACTTCAAACTGGCAGAAGCTATCGTAGGAGAGCAGAAATAATGGAACAACTGTTGAACGAAAAACGCATTCTGGTAGCCGGTGCCGGTGGCTTGCTGGGCTCTCGTCTGGTGCCTGCCATTCTTGCCCAGGGTGGCAAGGTTATCGCGGCAGATATCAATGTCGATGCCATGGCCCAGCGTCTTGCTACTCAGGGTATCGATACTGCAAACGACAATCTGACGTTGATACAGCTGGATGTGACCAGTGAGGAAAGCCTCAAGGCATTTTTTACACGACAAGAACATATGGATGGGGCTGTCAACACGACCTATCCGAGAAACAAAACCTATGGCGCACATTTTTTTGATGTGTCCCTTGCCAGTTTCAATGAAAATATTTCACTCCATCTTGGCAGTGCTTTCCTGTTTACCCAGCAATGTGCTTCTTATTTCAAAGCACATGAAACAGCCTTTTCATTAGTCAATATTTCATCCATTTATGGTGTTGTTGCACCTAAGTTTGATATTTACAATAATACCAAAATGACCATGCCGGTCGAGTACGCGGCGATCAAATCCGCGATACAGCACTTGAGCAAGTATGCGGTAGCATATGTCAATGACAGCCGTTTCAGGGTAAACAATGTGAGCCCGGGTGGGATATTTGATAATCAGCCTGATGCGTTTTGCCAGGCATACAAGAGCCATACTCATGGTGCAGGTATGTTAGATGTTAATGATGTTATCTGTTCAATAATGTTTTTGTTATCTGATGGGGCTCGTTATATTACAGGACAAAATATAGTGGTGGATGATGGATTCTCTATATAAAGGATTAGCACGCTCGTATCAACCTCATATTTTTAAAATGTTGGTAAAATTTATTGCATTAGTAATGTTATATTTGTTCGCATTATTATACATAAATTTAAACCTAGATATTTCTTATTTTTATTTTTTCTTTTTAATAACAGGGCTTATTTTAAAGCCAAAATATTTGCTGTCCCCGGTAACAATGATACTTGTTTATTATCTTTTATGGTTCTCAGTAGCCCCAGCATTTGCCTTAAGATATAAAGGTATTTCATTTTCTGACCAGGCTGTATCGTTATCATATATATATATAATCACGAGCTTTACCGTTCTCATTTCTTTTTCTTATTTTTCTGAAGCTTATTTTCTTAGGGAGAGGAATGAGTTTCGTAGTGATTCTGTTGTTGTGAAAGTTGATGTTTCGAATGTGGTGATTATATCCTTGTTTTTTATTTGGATAATTTCTCTAATGTTTTATATAATGCAGACAGGAGGAGTTGATCACTGGATATCTAACATAGACCGTGCATTTCTAACTAGGCAAGGAGCCGGTGGAACATACCTGATATTTATCCTTACTTTGCCAATTTTCATCTTTCTCTGCGGAGTAAAGTTTCGTCATGATTGGAGAGTGTTACTTGTTGTATCAACACTTGTGTTGATTCTTAGTCCCTTTATTGGTAGCAAGCAAAAAATTATTTCTTTTTTTCTCCTAATATATCTGCCCTCGTTCTTTAATAAAAAGCTTGAACTTCCTTTAGCGATAAAGATATTTTTACCTGTACTGTTGCTATTTTTACTTGGTAATTATTTTAGAAATTCATCATGGATGACTTGGGGAGATGTGCTCTCCTATTCCCTTAATTATTTCGACACCCTTGATTCGCTACTCATAATTATTGATAATGGTCATCAACCATTAGAGATAACGCCGTTGTTTTTACCATTTAATAAGTTTTATAACTTTTACACGGGGCAAGATAAATTCTTTGATATGAGTGCATACTATACCGATATATATTTTCCCAAAGCTTGGGAAATTCGTGCTACAGTGCAATTTCCTATTGAGGTTGACTTGCTTATTTCTTTTGGGTTTTGGTTAGGATTAATACCGCTAGCATTATATTCAATTTTAAATGCGTTTATATTCTCCATGTCGGTAAAATCCTCAAAAGTAATCCTGCAATATATCTGGTTTTTCCTCTTTATTTATATGCTAAGTCATTTGAGAGGTGGTTTATTACTCTGGACTGATTTTTATAACTATGTATATATAGTATGTGTTTATATCATTTTTCGTGGAATTGAGCGCAGAGATACAATATGCTGATTCATATCGCAAAAAATGCAATTTTAAATGAAATAGCAATAGACCAAAGGCTGTCAGAAAATAGTGGTCTAGAATTTAAAGATAAATCTATATATAAAGTAATCAGATTTCGTAACAAGATACCTTTATCTTTTTCTAGAATGCTATATTTATTTGCCCCTGTGGTTTTTTTTGCTTTTTTCGTTTTTTTTGTTTTTAAGAAAATAACAAGAACGAGAAATATAGAACTACCGTTAGGTGGTATTGGCTTAGCTTTCTCTGAAAGGCAGAAGGTTGTATTGTTACGTTATGATAAATCGGTAGATTGCGTGATGATTAACGACTATCTTTATAAAAAATGTTCGATTATAACAGCATTTGATGCCTACTTAGTTTCATGCCATATCTTTTATAAACTAGCTCATACGATAGATCGTAAATATCATCTTCATTTTATAAATGCTTTTGAAGTAATTCTGTTTAATTATTCCTTGGATAGACAGGAGAAGAATTCTACGCAGTTTATTGTATGCTCACATTATGACCGCTGGGCTACAGTGATTTTATCAAAACAATGGCATAATACATGTGTGGTTCAACATGGTATCTTGGATAATTCATTTACTCCTAGCATGAAGCTCAATGCCCCCCAAAAGCTTGTCTGTTTCTCTGAAAAAGAAAGGGATATTTTTATAAAGAGAATATACTTAGCCATTCCATCCTGTATTGATTATGTAAGACCAAGGTTAAAGCTTGACACAAAAATAAAATGTGATGTTTTAATAATTAATAACCCAATTTATCTAAATTCAGATATAAATATATTTAAAAGTCTTATTGCAAAAAATATTAGTGTGATTTTTAGACCTCATCCCACAGTTGTAAGTCATGTTTTAAATTGCATTGATGAAAAATATCTCTCGATAGGTAATTCATTTCCCTGCCCAAAAGTCTTTGTATGTAGAGAGTCAACCCTTGGCACTGAATATGAGTTTTATGGTTATAAAGGGGTCTGGTGGAATGATGAAAACTCATTAGATGATATATTAGGAATGATATCAAATTGTTTAACTTAAAGAAGTTTTTTATATTGGGCGTTTCTGCCGGATTGAATAGAGCCGGTATGTTTCTATTAATGCCACTATTAGCTGCTTTTTTATCTGTTCGAGATTTCGGGGAGGTTTCATTATACTTGACAATTTCAACTATAATGGTGTCGATACTAAGCTTTAATATTTCAAGTATCGTTGCAAGAGAAGTTTATGATGATTTAGTTGGTGTGGTAGCGTATCTAAAACCATTTAACATTATATTACTTTTTGCATTCCTTCCTATATGTATTTTATTCTCTTTTATCTATGACAAAACACTATCTTACTATTTTATTTTTATAATTTCTGAAGCGTTATTCTTGGTTAATTCTACCTATATAAGATATAGGTTAGGAGACGCTTATTTTTTTTATATAACATTGGCAAAATTCATATCCATTTCTATATTGATGGTCATATATTTTACGGTGGTTAACTATAATGATTTGATGTTCAGGGTAGAATGGTTTTTTATTATATTGTCAGTGTCAAATATTCCGATTATTGGTGCATCGGTTAGGTTTTCTCTAGTTGATTTCAAAGGACGTTTATATAATGAATTGAGTTTGAAAATAAAATATCTATTATTTGCCATCACTTTATTTCCACATGTATTAGCATTGTGGATTAGTTCTGGTTTAGATCGATACTTTATCAAATGGTATTATGATGCTGAGGTATTAGGTACTTATTCATTTTCATATTCTTTAGCATCCTTGTTCTTAATCGTAAACGCAGCTCTGTCTCTGGCCCTGCCGCAGTTTGCAGTTAAAGATTTTATACTGTATAAGTCAGATAGTTTTTATAAAAAATTTATATTACTTATTACTGCAATATATCTATCATTCCTAATATTCCTTAAAATAATAACCCCCTTTTTTAGTAAGTTTGACAATGAGAAAGTCTTTGTTCTTGCGGCTATCATTGCTTCTGGATTCTATCTGTTAGTCTTTTATACTTACTTCTCTTCTATACTTTTCTATCGGCGCAAAACGAAACTGATATCAGTTTTTACAGTTGTTATCGCAATAATGACGATTTTACTATTATACCCATTCAGCTGCTTGTGGGGTATAAGGGGAACAGCTATCGTGACCTATGTTTGTTATGCGGTCTATGCTGCTTTAGTTTGTTATTCAGTCCGTGAACTTGATTATGGAGGCATTTCTCGGCTTTATATTCCTTTAATTTTGTCTGTAGCTATAGTTTTCATTGTTATCATTTGATTTGCTTACGTAGTTATTTTTTTTTGGCGGGGTAAGAAATGAGTAATTTCAGAAATAAAATATTGTTAATCACTGGTGGTACAGGGTCATTTGGTAATGCAGTGCTAAATCGCTTTTTAGAAACAGATATAAAAGAAATTAGAATATTCTCACGTGATGAAAAAAAGCAAGATGATATGCGTAAAAAGTATAATCATCCAAAGTTGAAGTTTTATATCGGAGATGTTCGTGACTATAACAGCGTGCTCAACGCAACCAGAGGCGTTAATTTTATCTACCATGCTGCGGCTTTGAAACAAGTGCCTTCATGTGAGTTTTACCCTATGGAAGCAGTAAAAACGAATGTTCAGGGCACTGAGAATGTGCTGGAGGCTGCGATTGTAAATGGTGTTGCTCGTGTTGTTTGTCTCAGTACTGACAAGGCTGTTTATCCGATAAATGCGATGGGTATTTCCAAAGCGATGATGGAAAAAGTGATGATAGCCAAAGCTCGTAATTTAGATCCTCATAAAACGGTTATCTGTGGTACTCGCTATGGTAACGTTATGGCATCACGTGGCTCAGTGATCCCGTTGTTCTTGCGCCAAATCATCAACGGTGATCCGCTGACCGTCACTGATCCAAATATGACCCGTTTTATGATGACGCTCAATGACGCGGTCGATCTGGTATTGCACGCTTTTGAACATGGCACCAACGGCGACATCTTTGTGCAGAAAGCGCCTGCGGCTACTATCGATGTGCTGGTCGACGCATTGCTGCAAATAACTAAAAAGCCTGATCATCAGGTTAATGTGATTGGCACCCGCCATGGTGAGAAACTTTATGAGGCCCTATGTAGCCGTGAAGAGATGTTTGTGGCTGAAGATCAAGGCGGTTATTACCGTATTCCATCCGACAATCGCGATTTGAACTACTCCAAATATAACGAAGAGGGTGAAAAGGATTTGTCGAGCGTTGAAGATTATAACTCTCACAATACTGAGCGCTTGGATGTGGCGAAGATGATCAAATTGCTGCATAAACTCGACTTTATCAGGGATATAGAGGCTGGTAGCCTGATTGTGCCAGAAGGGGTATAAATGAAAATTCTTGTCACCGGCGCCAACGGATTTATTGGTAAAAACCTGCGAATTTTTTTAACCGAAGCAGGTTTTACGAATGTGACATGCTTTGAACAAGGCCATTCTCTAGCAGATCTAGCTGATATGGTTGCCGAAACCGAATTTGTATTTCATTTAGCCGGTGTGAACAGGCCTAAAGATGAAATTGAATTTCATCAAGGTAATATCGATTTAACCCAACACCTAGTTTCCTTGTTAGGTGCGACTGGCCGACACATTCCTCTGGTATTAACGTCATCCATTCAGGCTGATCGCGATAATGCCTATGGCAAAAGCAAAGCGGCGGCAGAGCAAGTCGCCTTTGATTATATGCGTCAAACGGGTAGCCCTGTGTATGTGTATCGCTTGGCCAATGTTTTTGGTAAATGGTGTCGCCCAAACTATAACTCGGCAGTTGCTACTTTCTGTCATAATACCGTGCATGATTTGCCCATCACTATTCATGATGCCAAAGCGCCATTGGCGTTGGTCTATATTGATGATGTATGTGCCAGCTTTATCTCTTTGCTAAGAGATGATTATCAACAATGCGGTTATAAAGAAGTTGAGCCTGTTTATCATACCACAGTAGGGGAAGTGGCTGAGGCTTTGCAGAAATTTAAACAAAGTCGTATTAACTTGATCACTGAAGACGTGGGCACCGGGCTAATGCGTGCTCTTTATGCTACCTATTTGAGTTATTTTTCACCCAGTGACTTTTCCTATACTGTACCGGGTTATAACGATCCGCGTGGCAGTTTTGTTGAAATGTTAAAAACCCCATCAGCAGGGCAGTTTTCATTTTTCACTGCTCATCCCGGGGTGACTCGTGGTGGTCATTATCATCACACTAAAAATGAAAAATTTTTAGTTATTAAAGGCACTGCGAGCTATCGCTTTAAGCAGATGATTACCGGTGAGGAATATTCAATTACCGTTGATGCTGGGGAGTATAAAATCATCGAAACCGTCCCAGGTTGGACGCACGACATTACTAATATCGGTGAAGATGAATTAATCGTAATGCTGTGGGCAAACGAGATTTTTGACCGTAGCAAGCCAGATACCATCGCCAGCCCATTAGCATGAGTCATATTAGCTATGAAAAGTAAAATGAAAGTAATGACAATAGTGGGTACACGCCCAGAAATTATCCGTTTATCACGAGTGCTAGTTGCGTTAGATCAACATTGCGAACATATTTTGGTACATACTGGCCAAAATTATGATTTTGAATTAAACCAAGTCTTTTTTGATGACCTTGGCGTTCGTAAGCCTGATTACTTTTTAAGTGCAGCAGGCAGCACCGGTGCTGAAACGATCGGTAATGTGATCATTGGCGTGGATAAGGTATTGGCCGAGGTGAACCCCGATGCCATGCTGGTGCTTGGAGATACCAACAGTTGTATGGCGGTGATCCCAGCTAAGCGCCGTAAAATTCCCACCTTCCATATGGAGGCTGGTAACCGCTGCTTTGATATGCGGGTGCCGGAAGAGATCAACCGGCGCATTGTAGACCACACTGCTGATATTAATTTGACCTACAGTAGCATCGCCCGCGATTATTTACTGGCTGAGGGGATCCCTGCTGATAGAGTTATTAAAACTGGCAGTCCAATGTTTGAAGTGCTGCATCACTATATGCCGCAGATCGATGGTTCTGATATATTGACTCGCTTGCAATTGGATGCTGGTAAGTTCTTTGTTATCAGCGCTCACCGTGAAGAAAATGTCGACTCACCGAAAAATCTTATGAAATTAGGTCAGGTGTTGAATGGCTTGGCTGAAAAATATGGTTACCCCGTGATTGTTTCAACCCATCCACGTACTCGTAAGCGTGTCGAGGAGCAAGGGCTTGAATTTAATCCTTTGGTGCAGTTGCTTAAGCCTCTGGGTTTTCATGATTATAACAAGTTGCAAAAATCTGCCAAGGCAGTACTTTCTGACAGCGGTACTATCAGTGAAGAGTCTTCCATTATGAACTTCCCTGCACTGAATATCCGTGAAGCTCATGAGCGGCCAGAAGCGTTTGAAGAAGCCTCAGTCATGATGGTAGGGTTAGAGGTTGAACGAGTATTCCAAGCGTTACAAGTATTGAATTCCCAACCTGCTGGTGATAAACGGTTACTGCGACCTGTGTATGACTACAGTATGCCGAATGTGTCCGACAAGGTTGTACGTATTGTACACAGTTATCGTGATTATGTAATGCACGTAGTGTGGAAGCAGTATTAATGCGACTCGCTTTGTTGATAGATGATTATTTGCCAGACAGTACACGTGTTGGGGCAAAAATGTTTCACGATCTGGCGGTATATTTGCAACAGCAAGGCCACCAGGTTACGGTGATTACTCCAGACTCTAGCCAAACGTCAACGCTAGTGTGTGATGTGCTCGATGGTGTGACCATTTGGCGTTTTAAAAGTGGCGAAATTAAAGATGTTGGCAAAGTTAAGCGAGCTGTTAACGAAAGCTTGTTATCGTTACGCGCTTGGTGGGCGGTGCGAGTAAACATCGATAAAAATAGTTTTGATGGGGTGGTGTATTATTCCCCTTCTATTTTTTTCGGTGGTTTTGTGCGCTGGCTTTGCCAGCGATGCCAATGCCCAGCCTATTTGGTGCTGCGTGACTTGTTCCCCCGTTGGGCTATTGATGCTGGAATGATTGGTGAGAGATCTTTGATTTCCCGTTATTTTCGCTTTTTTGAACACTTGAGTTATCGTCAGGCCAAGATGATTGGCCTGATGTCAGAGAACAATATCAAGGTGTTTAAAGAAGAGGGCAATCATTACCCTACCGAAGTGCTGCGAAATTGGGCCGCACTTGCACCTGTCACGCAATTCCCTACAGATTATGTGCCCCTTCGTCAGCGCCTGAAGCTGCAAGATAAAGTGATATTTTTCTATGGTGGCAATATCGGCCACGCGCAGGACATGGCCAATCTGATGCGTTTGACCAAAGCGATGAGCAACCATTCACAAGCACATTTTTTATATGTTGGTCAAGGTGATGAAGTCGCACTAATAAATCAATTATCTAGGGAGTGGAACCTAAGTAACTTTACTTATCTATCATCGGTCAACCAACACGAATTCAAGCTTATGCTTGCCGAGATAGATATTGGGTTGTTTTCATTATCCGCGGATCACACTAGTCACAACTTCCCCGGAAAGTTGCTTGGTTATATGGTGCAAAATATTCCTATTCTTGGCAGTGTTAATCAGGGGAATGACTTAATGGAGCTTGTGAACACTCATGGCGCAGGTATCATTAGAATAAATGGTGATGATTCTGGCTTGTATGAGGCAGCCGTGCTGATATTAAAAGATGTTAATCATCGTCAGGCGCTAGGTCGAAAAGCGAATGAGCTATTACAGCATGAGTTTTCAGTTTCAAACGCCGCCGAAATTATTTTGCAGACTTTGAATAAAGCTAATCATTAAACTAATAAAATAAGGTTTTGCAATGAAGCTTTTAGAGCCGGCATTACTAGCTCAATTATATCATGATGCTTCTGTATCAGGCCGACTGCGCAGCCATTTTATGTTACATGCTAGCCATGCGGAGAAAGTGCAGAGGTTACTCATTGCTATGCTTAAAGGTAGTTATGTTGAACCTCACTATCATGAACTAGCTCATCAATGGGAGATGTTCATTCTTATACATGGACGGATACGTGTTTGTTTATATTCCGTTGCCGGTGAGGTTTTACAAGATAGAGTTATAAATGAGAATGATATATTGCCGATAGTTGAGCTTCTCCCTGGAGATATTCACAGCGTGGAGTGTCTGTCAGATAAAGCCCTTTTAATAGAAATAAAAGAAGGACCCTTTGACCCACAGAATGCGAAGGTAGTATGGAAAGGAGCACTCCAATAGAAAATATACTCAGATAGATAAATAGTATCTTGAATTTTATAATCCCTTGTGTTTGTTGAACGATTTGGTAGGGATAATGAGGAAGTTACAACCATAAATTACCATAATTATGGAGTCGGGGATGGAGTATATTTTATTCTTTGCTTTTTCTTTTATCATTCATTTCTTTTTTAGGAAGCTTGCAAAGAAAATAAATCTGGTGGACCGCCCTAATGAGCGCAAAATACATCAAGGATTAATTCCATTGGTGGGGGGGGTTTCAATTTATTTTACTATGATGCTGGTGCTATGGATTAAACCAGAGCTACTTATTAATTCAGATGTCTATGTGCTTTGTGCATCCGTTTTAGTGATGATGGGGGCGATCGATGATAAATATGATGTCGATTATCGTATACGATTGGTCGTTCAGATATTGATCTCTTGTGCCATGATTTTTGGAGCTGGATTATCGCTGAAAAATCTTGGGCACTTGCTATTCGGTTATGAACTGACTTTGGGCCCCTTGGGCTATATCGTAACTGTATTTGCTGTTCTTGGTGCTATTAATGCGTTTAATATGGTGGATGGTATCGATGGATTATTGGGTGGGTTGACGATGGTCACCTTTGGTGCACTATCTTATATCCACTACGCCGATGGGCAACTGCCGTTAGCCCGTTTCTGTTTATTGATAATGATCGTGGTGATCCCTTATATCTTCCTGAACCTGGGTTTTCCCTTTGGAGGACGCAAAAAGGTTTTTATGGGGGATGCGGGCAGCATGCTGATCGGTTTCACCGTGATTTGGGTATTGTTGCAGGGAACTCAAGGGCCAAAGGCACAAATGACCCCTGTTACTGCGCTTTGGCTCATTGCTATCCCGCTGATGGATATGACTTGCATTATGGTGCGGCGTATACGTAAAGGTGTCTCACCATTTAAGCCTGACCGCGAACATTTACATCATATTTGCCTGCGGGCCGGGCTCTCATCCCACCAGGCGTTGGTGGTTATCTGCGGTGTTGCGACATTGTTGGCTGTCGTGGGGATTGCCCTTGAATATGGTGGTGTGCCTGAGTGGATTAGTTTGTTGCTGTTTATTCTGGTGTTTTCCCTCTATTACCAGTTGCTTAATAATATCTGGCGTATTCTGGCAAAGCTAAGGCCAAAAACTACCAATGAGTTTCGTTAAATTACCTTCACCTTTTATTGTCCGATCGTCACCCTTTGTATTGTTGGGAGGTAATGGTCAGCTCGGATGGGCAATACGCCAACAATTAGAATCTGTTCCATTGTCAGCACCTTTGCGGACAGAGGTAGATTATTTGCAACCTGAACGATTGGTTACTTTGGTTGAGCGACTACGGCCCCGAGTGATCATCAATGCCGCCGCCTATACCCAGGTCGATCAGGCTGAATACGAGCCAGAGCTAGCCTATCAAATCAATGCGAAATCGGTGGCGGCATTGGCGGAAGCCTCAAGGCGCGTCGGATCCCTGTTGGTCCATTTTTCCACCGACTATGTTTTCGATGGCGGTGGTAATAGACCCTGGCGGGAAGAAGATAAGCCCTCTCCACTTAATGTCTATGGGCATAGCAAATGGCAAGGTGAACTGGCCGTCATGGCTAGTGGTTGCCGCCATCTGATCTTCAGGACTAGCTGGTTGCATAGCCCGTATAGAAATAATTTTTTGAAGACCATGCTTCATCTTGGGCAAGAAAAAAAATCTCTTTCTATCGTATGTGATCAAATTGGTGCTCCTACTTCTGCGGTTATGCTGGCCAAAGTGACTTTGCAAGCGATCGAGCAGACTATGGTCAATTCAGCATTATGTGGTCTCTACCATGTAGCAGCGGCAGGAGAAACTAGCTGGTACGACTATGCTTGCTTTATCCTCGCTGAGGCTAAGGCATTGGGAAGTGAATTTAAGTTGAGTGAAGTAAAGCCTATCTATAGTCCTGCATATCCCGTCGTAGCCCATAGACCACTGAATTCTCGTCTTGATACCGTAAAGTTTCGTGCAGCGTTTGGCGTTGAATTGCCAAATTGGCGCGACGGAGTGAGAGAAACACTTTGGAAAATCCTAAAATAGCCAACTGGATTCGATGTTGTTGAACGTTTCTTCTGTTATATCGCGTAAAGGCATCATCCTGGCCGGGGGATCTGCCACCCGGCTCTATCCGGCGACTCTGGCCATCAGCAAGCAACTGCTGCCGGTTTATGACAAGCCCATGATCTATTATCCCCTCTCGACCCTGATGCAGGCGGGTATCCGCGATATTCTGATTATCAGCACGCCGCTGGATCTGCCCCGCTTCGAGCTGCTGCTGGGGGATGGCAGCCAGTGGGGCATGCGCTTTCGCTATGCGGTACAGGATGAACCAAATGGTTTGGCACAGGCCCTGCTTATCGCCGAGCCTTTTCTGGCGGGCAGCCCCTGTTGTCTCATCCTGGGGGACAACATCTTCTATGGCGCTGAGTTGCCTCGCCAGTTGCAACATGCCTGCGCCAAGGAGCAAGGGGCTACCCTGTTTGCCTACCATGTCCAGGATCCCGAGCGCTATGGCGTGCTGGGGTTCGATGGGCAGGGACGGGTAGAGACGATCGTCGAGAAACCGGCCTCTCCGGCGAGTCAGTATGCGGTGACGGGCATCTACTTTTACGATGGCACGGCGAGCAGGATTGCACGTACCTTGCGACCTTCGGCGCGGGGAGAGCTCGAGATCACCGATGTCAATCTGTGCTATCTGGCACAAGGCAGTCTGGACGTCTGCTTTATGGGGCGAGGTTCAGCCTGGCTCGATACCGGCACCCACGACAGCCTGCAGGAGGCGAGCAGCTTCATCCAGACCCTGGAGAAACGCCAGGGGCTCAAGGTGGCGGCCCCGGAGGAGATCGCCTGGCGCCATGGTTGGGTATCCGACAAGGAGCTGGAGGTGCTGGCACAGCCCCTGGCAAGGAGCGGCTATGGCGCCTATCTGTTGCGTCTCTTGCAGGAGCCATTTGGAAGGATGCATCCCGATTGGGATTGATGAGCTACACCATATGGCGATATATCCATACCCATTATCCCAAAGAAAACACCTATGCACTTTATTTCATTGAAGATTCCGGATGTTATCCAGATCCGTCACCAGCGTTATCCAGATGAGCGAGGAGACTTTATGGAGCTGTTTCGCCACGAGATCTTTACTAGGCGCTGCGGCGATTTTTGCTTCGTTCAGGACAATTTGAGTCGCTCCCGGCAGGGGACATTGCGGGGGCTGCACTATCAGCGAGAGAAGCCCCAGGGCAAACTGATACAGGTGATGGCGGGTACCATCTTCGATGTGGCAGTTGACTTGCGTGAAGACAGTCAGACTTACGGCCAATGGGTGGGGCTGTCACTCTCGGCAGAAGAGGGGACGTCTCTGTGGATCCCACCAGGTTTTGCCCACGGTTTCTATGTGCAGAGCGAATGGGCCCATGTTCTCTACAAATGCACCGATTATTACGCGCCTGAACTGGAAGCCTCTCTTCATTGGTCGGATCCGACGCTGGCTATTGAGTGGCCCCTGATAGAAAATATGCCGCTGCGTTTGTCAGACAAAGACCGTCACGCCCCTTCTTGGCAATCACTTCATCTTTAGAGCCCATTATGAACAAACAGGTATTCGATAATTCAGACAGTCAATTGCCTCAGGGTTGGCAAGCTTCTTCCGGTGACGAGATCGATCTGCGCGAGCTGATCCTGGTGTTATGGCGCCAGAAGATCCTGATCCTGCTGGTTGCAGGCGTGTTTGCCGTAGCAGGTATTGCCTACGCCCTGTTGGCACCCCAGGTCTGGATCAGCCAGGCCGAG
>RCUL01000644.1_pt1 | contig 15924 bp, 7 predicted proteins | sample 2167521 | NCBI WGS metagenome assembly RCUL01 (sample SAMN09932745, study PRJNA488358) | compost metagenome | feature: garden; material: soil; isolation source: compost soil in acetic acid-enriched culture | place: Germany: Experimental Botanical Garden Goettingen | collected 2016-01-27
TCAGGGTCGCCGTCCAGGTGATGCCGCCGTCGGCGCTGCTCAAGCCGCTCAACACGCCATTGGCCACGCTGAAGTCGGCCGTGGTCAGCCCCGTCACCGCTTCGCTGAAGGTGATGGTCACCATTGACGTTTCGCCAATGGTCAGCGAGGTATCGGCTACCACGATGCTGGCAGTGGGGCGCACGGTATCGATGGCGTAGTTGTTGGAGTCGGTGCTGCCGGTTCCGCTGTTGCCCGCCAGGTCCGTCACCCCGGTGTTGTCCAGGCTGATGAGGTTGCTGGTATCGGTGATGCTTGCGGTCGGGGTCAGGGTCGCCGTCCAGGTGATGCCGCCGTCGGCGCTGCTCAAGCCGCTCAACACACCGTTGGCCACAGTGAAATCAGCGGTGGTCAGTCCGGTCACTGCTTCATTGAAGGTGATGGTGACCAGCGAGGTTTCCCCGGCGGCCAGGGCTGTATCGGCAACGACGATGCTGGCCGTGGGCAGCACGGCGTCGACGCGCACGCCACTGGTGCTGCCGACGCCATTGAGGGTGGTGACGGCATTGTTGCCCACGGCATCGCGCAGGGTCGCGCCGTTGGCCTGGATGGCGCTGCCGACGCTGATGCCGTTGCTGTCCAGTTGGCCGCTGGCGACCGTCAGGCGGAACACCAGGGCGCTGGTGCCGGAGCCGCTGAGGTATTCGGCAAACACTGTGCCGCCGCCATCCAGGGTGATGGCGATGCGCGGCGTGCCGCCGCTGGTGTCGACGTTCACCGCCTCGCTGAGGTTGACGGTGAAATCGAGGTTCTGCCCGGCGACATAGGTGCCGTCGGCCGGCACGCTGACGCTGGTGACGGTGGGCGCCACGCCATCGATCAGGATGTCGTGCGCACCGGCGATGGAGTTCGCCCCGCCGACGGCGGGCAGGGTGAGGATGGCATCGTCGCTGCCGGCGCTGCGAATGGTCGCACCATTCAGGGCCAGGGCGCCGGTGGACTGGAAGTCCAGGTCGGCGCTGACATCCCCGGCCTGCACCGTGTAGCTGAAGGTCAGGGTGTTGCTGCCGGAGCCGGAAACGTAGGTGGCGTTGCGGTCCACCAGCCCGGTTTCCAGCAGCAGGGTCGGGACGCCGCCGCTGGTGTCGACCGTCACGCTCTGGTCGAAGGTGACGGTGATGGTGATGATGTCGCCCACCTTGTAGTCGCCGTCCGGGGTGGTGGCGCTGACGTCGGTGACCTCGGGGTTGATCGGGCTGACGGTGATGTTGATGGTGTCGGAATCGGTCTGGTTGCCGCCGCTGCCGGTCAGGCCCAGGTCGTTGGTGAGCAGTTGCAGGCTGGCTGCGCCGTTGTAACCACCAGTCGGCGTAAACGTCAGGCCGTTGAGGGCGTTGTTGATGTCGGCCAGGCTGCCCTGGAAGGTCATGCTCAGGTCGCCGACCCCGTCACCGGAACTGAAGGACAGCCCGGTAACGCCGTTCAAGGTGATCAGGCCGTTGGTCGCCGTCAGCGTCACTTCGACCGCGCCCGAGCCGGCATCCACATCGCTGATGCTGATCAGGTTGCCGTTGCCGCTGCTGAACACCAGGGTGTCGTCCTGGTCCACGGTGGCGTTGGCCGGGACACTGTTGACCGGGGCATCGTTGACGGCCGCGACCGCCAGGGTAAGGGTGGTCGCGTCGGCCTCGCTGCTGCCGGTGCCGGACAGGCCAGGGTCGCTGCCGGTGTTGCCGCCATCGTCGATGGCGACCGTCAGCGTCACGTTGGCCGTGGCGTTGCTGGCAGTGGTGAAGCTCAGTCCATTGGCGGCGATGAAGGCGTTGAGGTCGGCCAGGCTGCCGGTCAGCGTGAGGGTGCCGGTGCCCGAGCCGCCCACGTTGACGCCGCTGGCGCTGGTGGCGGCCAGGGTGCCGCTGGCCACGCTGAAGGTGGCGGTCAGGCTGCCGGCGCCGGCGTCGATATCGGTGAAGCTGATGCCGGTCAGGGCGGTGGTGACATCCTCATTCACGGCGATGGAGCCGGGCGCGGTGATGGTGGGCCCATCGTTCACCGCCTCGATGCCGACCGTGGCCGCGACACTGACGCCGCTACTGTCCACGCCGCCATTGCTGGTGCCGCCGCTGTCTCTGATGCTGGTCAGCGTGACCACACGGCTGCTGCCGGTTGGCGCTTCGCTGCTGTTGCGGTAGCTCATGCCATCGATGACGGTCTGGGCGCTGGCCGTGCTGAGGCCGGCGTGGGTCAGGGTGATGGTGGCGGTGCCGCCCGCCAGGCTGACGCTGTAGCCGATACCGTTGTCGCCGGTGGTGCCGCTGGCGCCGTTGACCAGGGCGATATCGGTGCCGTCGATGCGCAGGATCTCGCTGGCGCCGTTGGCCAGGTTGCTCACGGTCAGGTTCAGGCCGGTGATGGTCTGGCCCGCCTCGATGGTGCCTATGCTCACGCCGCTGAACAGGTCCACCGCCGCACCGTTCTCGGTATAGCTGGGTGTGCCGCCGGTGGCGGTCAGGGTCGGTGCGTCGTTCACGCTGGTCACGCTGACGGCGATATCGGCGTTGACGCTGGTGGCGCCGTCGCCATCGTCCACGGTGATGCGCACGGTACGGGTGGCGGTGCTCGGGTCGCTGGTGTTGCTGTTGGCGTAGGTGATGCTGCGCATCAGCGCCTGGACGGCCGCCGGGGTCGCATTGGCGTTCAGGCTGATCACCAGGTCGTTGCTGCCGGTGCCGCCGGTGAAGGTGCCGATGACCACGCCGCCAAAGGTGACGTTCGAACCGGAAACGCCGATCTGCCCTGCCCCCGTCCCCTCGTTCCGGATGGCCAGAATGTCTTCGCCGCTGGCGCGGTTGGCGACGATGGCGACGGTGACGTTGCCGCCGTCGAAGTCGGTGGAATCGCTGTCGGTAACCGTAGCGTTGCTGCCGGAATCCAGCAGGGCCGGGCTGCCGCCTTCGATGAAGCCGACACTGTCGCCATTCAGGTTGCCGACCACCGGCGCCTCGTTGGTGGGCGCCGTCAGGGTGAAGTCGTTGCCGGTGCCGCCGATGTAGCTGGCGGTCAGCGGCGTGCCGTTGCCAGCGGCGGTGAGGGTGGCACCTTCGGCCAGGCCGGAGAAGGCGCCGGTGACGCCGCTGCCGCCGGTGTTGTCGATGACGGTGTAGCTGTCGGCCAGGTTCGGCGTGTAGCCATGGGTGACCGACAGGTTGGCGCCCGTCACGTCCACCGCGCCGGTGACCACCACCTGGTCGTAATCGGTGCCGGCGGTGGTGCCGTTGATCTCGACCACCAGGGTGCTGCCCGCATTCAGCGCCAGGTTGCCGTTGATGGTGAGCGTGCCGGGGCTGGCGCCCGGCGACAGGGTGCCGCCGCTCTGCACGGTGAGGGTATTGCTCGACGCGGCGGCGAAGATGCTGCCGGTGCCGCTCAGCGTGGCGCCGGAGGCCACGGTCACGGCCGAGGTGGCGGACAGGTCGCCGGTCACCCGCAGCGTACCGGCGTTGACGTTGGTCGCGCCGGAATAGTTGGAGGTGTTGGACAGCTCCAGCGTGCCGGCATCGAGCTTGGTAAACGCATTGCCGCCCGACAGCGCGCCGGACAGCGTCACCGTGTTGGCGTTGCTGACCCGGCCACCGGCGGTGCCGAGCGTGATGGCGTTGGCCAGCGTGACGTCGCTGCCGGTGACCTCGAGCGTGCTGCCATTGTTCAGCGTCAGCGTGCCGGTGCTGATGTTGCTGTCGTCGGTGATGCTGAGGGTGCCGCCGCTGCTCACCGTGGTGGTGCCGGTGTAGCCGTTGCTGCCGCTCAGGGTGAAGGTGCCGCTGCCGCTCTTGCTCAGGTTACCGCTGCCGTTGATGGCGCCGCTGAAGGTGGTGCTGAGGTTGCTGCCGCCGGTGGACAGCGTGCTGCTGCCCAGTTGCACCGTGCCGGCGCCGGACAGCGCGCCGATGGTCTCGTTCGTCGACAGCGAGAAGGTGGCGCCCGAATCCACGTTGACGCTGGCGCTGTCGGAGATGGCCGCGCCGCCGCTGGCCGTCAGGCCGCCGGCCGACACCTGGACCCCGCCGGTGAAGGTATTGGTGCCCGACAGCGTCAGCGTGCCGCTGCCGGTCTTGGTCAGGCCGCCGGTGCCGTTGATCCCACCGGCGAACGTGGTGCTGCTGTCGTTGCCGCCCGTGGTCAGGGTGTTGCTGCCGAGCGTCAGGGTGTTGCCGCTGGTGCCGGCCAGCGAACCGATGGTCTCGCTGGACGCCAGTTCGAGCGTGGAGGAGTTGCTGACGGTGACCGCCGAATTGTCATGGATGGCCGAACCGCCGCTGAGGATCAGCTTGCCCGAGGCGACCGTGACACTTCCGTCGTGGGTGTTGCTGCCGGCCAGCGTAATGCTGGTGCCAACAGCGCCGCCGGTGAACAGCGTGCCCGAACCCGACATCACGCCGGACAGCACCAAGTCGCCGGCGTTGGAATAGAGGATGCCCGCGCCGCCGATGACCACGTCGTTGTCGACGGTGGTGGAGGCGGTGTTCAGCAGCACGCTGCCGCTGTTGAGGGTGATCGTGCCCGAACTCAGCATGCTGTCGGCGGCGAACTGCAAGGCTGCGTTGGTCGCCGTCAGCGTGCCGCTCCAGGTGGTCGAGTTGCCGCTGTTGCTCAGCGTCAGAAGCTCGCGGTTACCGCTGACAACGCCCGTCGCGGTGAGCCCGCCGCTGCCGCTGAAGGCGCCGCTGAAGGTGGCTTCGGCGTCCTCAATGAAGCTGATGCTGCCGGCCGTGGCCATGTTCACGGCGTTGGAGAAGCTCAGCGCCGAGGTCGTGCTGACGTCCAGCGCACCGCCGTTGAAGGTGATCGTGCCGCTGCCCAGCGCGTTGCTGGTGCGCACCGACACGAAACCGGCGCCCAGCGAGGTGCCGCCCGAATAGTTGCTGCTGCCCGAGGTCAGCACGAGCGTGCCGGTGCCGGCCTTGATCAGGCTGCCGCTGCCGCCGATCGCGCCCGAGACGGTCACCGTCGCGTCGATCAGCAGGGTGGCCGCGCCGCCGAGGCTGAAGGCGTTGTCGATGGTCCCGGCGCCGGTGACCTGCAGGGTGCTGTCGGCCGCCAGCGCGACCGTGCCAGCGCCGAGGTTGCCGTCCCCGGCCACGGCCAGGGTGCCGGCCGAAACGCTGGTGGTGCCCGAATAGTTGTTGCTTCCCGACAGGGTCAGCGTGCCGCTGCCGGTCTTGGTCAGGGCGCCGGCGCCGCCGATCGCGCCGCTCAGGCTGAGGGCCAGGCCGGAATCCACCGAGACGCGGCCGGCGCTCGCGCCCAGCGTGATGGCGTTGTCGACGGTCCCGGCGCTGGTGACCGACAGCGTGCCGTCGTTCAGTTGCACGGTTCCGCTGCCCAGGTTGGCGTCGCCGGCGATCGCAACCGTGCCGCCGCTCAATACCTGCAATCCCCAGCCCTGTCCGCTGTTGGTGCCGGAAAGCGTGAAGGTGCCGCCGCCATCCAGCGCCAGGGTGCCGGAACCGGTGACCGTGCCGGAGAAGGTGCTGCTGGTGCCGTTGATGCCGACCGTCAGCGCGGAGGTGCCGAGGGCCACCGTACCGACGCCGGACAAGGCGTCGATGGTCTCGTTGGCCGAGACGGTCAGGGTCGCGCCGGATGCCACCGTCACCGACGTGTTGTCGTCCAGCGCGCCGCCGACGCGGTTGAGCGTCAGTCCGCCCGCCGACACGTTGGTGGCGCCGGTGTAGGTGTTGTTGCCGGTCAGCGTCAGCGTGCCGCTGCCCGCCTTGGTCAGGCCGAAGGTGCCCGAGATCACGCCGGCATAGGAGGTGTTGGTGTTGTCGCCGCCGGTGGTCAGCGCGGCGTTGAGTACCACGCTGCCGGTGCCCGCCAGCGAGCCGATGGTCTCGGCGGTGGAGATGGTCAGCACGGTGCTGGCCGACTGCGTCACCGCGCTGGTGTTGCCCAGCGCCGTGCCGCCGCTCAGCGTCAGCCCGCCGGCGGTGAGGTTGACCGCGCCGAAGTGGCTGGTGCTGGTGCCGCTCAGCGTCAGCGTGCCGGTGCCGCTCTTGGTCAGGGGGTTGGCGCCGCTGAGGGCGCCGCTCAGCGTGGCGTTGGCGGTGTTGCTGATGGTCGAGGCGGACGGCAGCGTGATCGCATTGTTGATCGTGGTGGCGCCGGTGATGGCCAGGGTGCCGCCGTTCAGCGTGATGGTGCCGGCACTCAGGTAGTCGTCGTCGGCGATCGACAGCGTGCCGGCGGTGATGGTGGTACCGGCGGTGAGCCCCGCCTCGTTGCCGCTGTTGGACAGTGTCAGCGTGCCGGCGTCGGTCTTGTTCAGCGCGAAGGCGCCGCTCATGGCACCGCTGATGGTCAGCGTGCTGCCGGAGGCTGCGCTGATGTCGGCAGCGCCGGTCAGCGTCACCGTGCCGCTTACGGTGGTGCTGCCGCTGTTCAGGTGCAGCGCGCCGTAGTTGGTGGCGGACACCGTCTTGCCGCTGCCGGTGATGTTGAACGACTCGGCTACCGTGAGCCCTCCGCCAAGGCGCACGGTGGCGCCGCTGGCGACCGTGGTGGAGCCGGCGGTGGTGCCCAGTGCATTGGCGTGGCTGGCGATCAGGGTGCCACCGGTCAGGTTGGTGGCGCCGGTGTAGCTGTTGTTGCCGCTCAGTTCGAGGATGGCCTGGCCGGTCTTGGTCAGGCTGCCGCTGCCCGATACCGTGCCGGACAGCACCACCGTGGTGGCGCCGCCGCCCCCACCGACGTTGAAGGTGCCGCCAGCAGCGCCCAGCGCGATGGCGTTGTCGATGGTCATCGCGGTGGAGAAGTTGGTCAGCGTGCCGCCGTTGAGCGTCAGCGTGCCGGAGGACAGGTTGTCGTCACTGCTCACCTGCAAGGTGCCGCCGGTGACGGTGATGCCGCCCGACATGTTGGCCTCGTTGCTGACGCTCGACAGGGTCAGCGTGCCGCCGCCGGACTTGCTCAGTGAACCGCTGCCGCCGAGCGTGGCGGCGATGGCGACGCTGCCGGAATTGGTGAAGTCCAGCGTGGTGCCGCTACCCAGGGTGATGGTGTTGCCGCCACTGATGGTCATGCCCAAGGCCGAATCGGCGTTGAGGGTCAGGCTTTCGTTGATGGACAGGCTGCCGGCCAGCGACACGGTGGTGTTGAAGTTGCTGCCGAAGATCAGCGTCTGGCTGCCCGTGGCGTCCGCAGCGGCAATCGCCACGGCTTCGCTGATGCTCACGCCGTCACTCGCGTTGATCGTGGCGGTGTCGTTGGTGTTGGTGATGTAGATGGTGTCGCTGGTGACCGTGGCATTGGCCGTGGCGCTGGAAACGCCATCGCTCAGGGTGAAGCGCACGGTGGCGTCGCCAGCCGGCGTGTCGCTGCGATAGCTGATATGCCGGGCCACATCGTTGACCAACGCGGTGGTGGCCGTCGTGCCGCTACCGGTGAAGCTGATGCTCAGCACGCCGCCGGTGCTGGTGTAGGTGGCGAAGGTGTTGCCACCGAACTGCAGGTTGCTGCCGCTGACGGTGAACAGCGCACCCGAGGTGTTGAAGCCGAAGATATCGCTGGAAACCGCAGTCCCCAGGCGCTGCACGGTCAGGCTGGCACCGGCCCAGTTACCGAGGCCACCGTTCAACGCCTCCAGTTCTGCGTCGGCCAGGAGCGCATCGCCGTCCTTATCGAGCACCGTCGTGTTACCGACGCCGGCCCAGTTGGAGACGTTGCCGCCAAGGTTGTCGATGGTCGGCGCGGCATTGGCGGGGGAAGTGGTGAAGCTGAGGAAGTCCATGTTGGCCGGAGAGCCCTGGAAAACCCCTGCAGGCGGCGGGAAGCCGAAATCAACGAAGCGGATGGTGAACGAGGTTATACCAGCAAGGTTTGGGGTAAGGACAATTGATTGCCCCTGCTGATCGCTAACGAATACGGACGTGTATTTACCTGCCTCAAGACCGTTGGGCAGAATTTCAAACTGAAAATCATTGGCGTCTGCCGGGCGTATCGTCAGGGTGTCCAAATTGAACGGCGTGTTGGACGCGCTGCTGATGGTGAATTGCACCGGAGGGGAATCGTTGAAGGCTGAACTGTCGACGTCCAGATAGATGCTGTTGCCGTCGAAGCTCGCCATATCACCCGATGGCTCGCTTTCCGAGTAGTTCCAATCGTCACCACCGTTGTTCAACCAGTTCTGGTCCAGCGTAACGGTGGCCAGCAGGCCGTCATAGCCGGGCGCCGCGTCCTGCCAGAGCGAAGCGGTCTCCAGGCCTCCCACCTGTGCCTCGAGTGACCAGTCCCCACCCTTGGCCAGGCCCCCGGTGGCATCGCTGGATGCCGCCACATCGGCCGCCGTGAGGCTGGCGATCTGCTGGATCAGCGTCTGTCCGGAACCCTTGGCCACGTCGCAGCCGTAGATCAGGATATCGCCGTCCGCCTTCAGCGAATCGCCGATGGCGGCCAGATCGCCCGCACGCTGCTGCACGCTGCCCATGTCCAGCACCGAGGTGCCGAGCAGCACCTGCCCTTCCGAGCCATGGCTGACGATATGGATGGCATCGATGCCGCTGCGGCCGTCCAGGTAGTCGACGATCTGCTGCAGGCCGTCCTTGCCGGCGTCCAGCACCACCACCTCGGTCCCCGGCTTGAGGGAGGCAACCAGTTGCTGGTAGTCCTTGACGCCGTTATCGACAAACACCACCTCCTGGCGCTGGTCGGCAGTGCCGCCCGGGGGAGTGGCGGCCAACCCGTCATGGGATGCGCTGTCGGGGGCAGCGGTGTCCTGGGCATCTGGGGCGTCGGCAGGCTGGCTGGCCGCGGTATCGGCAACCGTGGCGGCGACGGCGCCGTCGAACATCATGCGCGGTTCGAGGGGCAGAGCCAGGGGGGAACGGAGATCGGCCTGGGACGGACGGCCGGATACTTTATTCTTGTTCGACCAGAACATGCTGTGCGCTCCCTGTCGGTGACTCTGCACTGCGTGATATGTCTGACGATGGTATTTGCTTTTTCCTACTCTGGAAATGGCTTTCCGCCATCAGATTGCTCATCCTGACCAATGAGTCTTAAACAGCCCTGGTTTACTTCCTTTGATTCACAGAATCGAAGCTTGCCTGTGCTAAAGAACATGAGGCGAAAGGATTTTTCGTCTATCGTTCAAACCGCGCAGGGAAGTGCTATTTAATTGCCAGTACTTCCTTGCCTATTCCAATAAAGCCTCACACACGCAAGGAAGGAATCAGTCTCATGAGTGACCAGTCCTATCTCGGCTCGATCAGCGGTTGGGCCCCAAACTTCGCTCCCCGCGGCTGGGCGTTCTGCCAGGGGCAGACCCTCTCCATCGCTCAATACAGTGCCCTGTTCTCACTGCTCGGCACCGTCTACGGCGGTAATGGCCAGACCACCTTCGGCCTGCCGAACCTGCAAGGCCGCGTGCCCGTCGGCGCCGGCCAGTCCCCCGGCACCTCCCTGTACAGCCTGGGCGAGATGGCCGGCACCGAAGCGGTCACCCTGACCACCGCGCAGATGCCCGCCCACACCCACGCCGCCACCGCGGCCGCCACCGCCTCCCTGCCCGCCAGCACCGCGGCAGCGACTCTGGCGACACCGGCCGCGGACAGCGTGCTGGCCACCGCCAATGGTGCCGCGGGCCGATCGACCGTGGATGTGAAGATCTACGCCCCGGCCCCCGGCTCGGTGAACCTTCCCCTGACCAGCGCCGCCACGGTGAACATCCAGCCGGCTGGCGGCAGCCAGCCTTTCTCCATCGTGCAGCCGTTCACCGTGATCAACTACATCATCTGCATGGAAGGGGTCTTCCCCTCCCGCAACTGACGGCGCGAGGACTCACGAATGGATATCGAAAGTTACCTCGGTGTGATCGCGCCCTTCGCCGGCAACTTCGCACCACGGAACTGGATGACCTGCAGCGGCCAGTTGTTGTCCATCCAGCAGAACCAGGCGCTGTTCTCCCTGCTGGGCGTCACCTACGGTGGCAATGGCGTCCAGACCTTCGGCCTGCCCAATCTCAACGGGCGGGTCCCGGTCGGGCAAAGCAGCCAGCATCCCCTCGGCCAGATGGCCGGTTCGGAAAACGTCACGCTGACCACAGTCAACCTGCCTGTGCATAACCACGGCGCCACAGCCGAGGCGACGGTGGTGCTGCAGTCGTCCACTGCCGCGGCCGCTGCCAGCCAGCCGGCCGCGGATACCACGCTGGCCCAGGCCCAGGGCAGCGAGGGCCGTTCCAGCGTGACCGTGCAGATCTACGCGCCGGCGCCGGGAAGCGTCGAACTGCCGGCCCAGGCGAGCCTCCAGGTAACACTGGGGCTCAGTGGCCAGAACCTGCCCACCGACGTCGTGCAGCCGTTCCTGGCATTGACCCAGTGCATCTGCACCCAGGGGCTCTACCCGAGTCGCAACTGACCCGGGCTGCCCGCTGCCAGGCCTAGTTGAACTGGGCCTGGTAGTGGCGCAGGCCGTCGAGGGGAGAGACGATCGGGCTCAAGTGCAGGAGGTACTCCCGCCCGCTGGCGCTTTTCAGGCGGTATTGCGCGTCCAGCAGGAGCACGCTCATTGGCGTGGTGAAGACCAGCGAAAACGGCGTGCGGAATCCCGGGTTGGTCAAGTTGCCCTCCACCACTTTCAGCAAGGTCAACTGGACGGGATCGGGCACCGTTTCGGCGGTAAAGACCTGGCCGACTTCCGAGGCGAACATCTTTGCCGTCAGGCCCTGGGTTTCGATGAACATCTGGTCACTCCCTGATCGTTGGAATACAGGCCTTGGCCTGGAAAGCAGAGGAAATTACAGCAGCTCATGAGCGAGATAAAGGCGGCCGGCAGGCTGAGCGTACGGGTAGCCAGTGCGGCCGACGAACCCTGGATGCGCCAGCTCTTCGCCCAGTTGCGCGGGCTGGACCCGGCGATGATCGCTGCCTGCCCCGCCCTCCTCGAACAGCAATGGCTGCTCCAGCAGCGAGTCTTCGCCAGCCACTATCCCGAAGCCCGCACGCAGTTGGTCCTGCTGGACGACTCGCCCATCGGGCTCCTTACCCTGCATGAAGACGCCAGCACCATTCGCCTGCTGGAAATCGGCCTGGAAGCCCGTTACCGGGGGTGCGGCCATGGCGAATGGCTGCTGGGCGACCTCACCCGCCGCGCCGACCGGCAGCGCAAGGCGCTGGAACTGGCGGTCATGGCGCACAATCCGGCGATCCGCCTTTACCAGCGCCTGGGATTCCGCACCCTGCCCGGAAGCGAAGGCGAGGTGCAGCTGCAGATGCGCCGCGAACCCGTTCAACTCGACTGATCCAGGCGCAGCGCTTCCAGCGCCTGGTAGGGCCCTTGCGCCCAGCGAGTCACCGCCTCGCGCAAGGCGGCCGGAGCCGAATCGCGTTTGCGCTGTGCGTCCGCCGCGAAGGTCTCGCCTGGCCGCTTGGCATTCTGCCGGCTGGCGGCCATGACCGCCTCCAGTTGATCCGGCGCCAGGCGCAAGCGCTCGCGCAGCCGGCCCACCGCGGCATGCGGCAGTTCGCTGTAGTTGAGCGCCAGCCCGCCGTACTCCCGGCACATCTCGACCGCCTGCTGCAGCAGGCGGCCCAGCCGCCGGGCGATGTAGGCCTCGCGGGGCACCGCGACTTCCCCCGACTCGTTCAGCGGGGAAACCCCGAGCTGTCCGGGAATCATGTGCATGCCGGGCATCAGCAGGTGCGAGGCGGCGATCTCCAGGGGGTCGCGATAGAGGAACACCCAGGGCGTATCCGGGAAGCAGCGCCGCAGGATGGGCAGTTCGAACAGGTTCCAGGCATCCAGCTTGACCACCAGATGCCGCGACGACGGCGTCGGGGCCTGCCCCAGCGCCGACAGCATCGCGACGACGGCGGCTTCCTGGGCGAAGCCGGCGAGTCCATCCCGATAGTGGCCGCGCAGCAGGCTGTCCAGCGGCGGCGGCTCGGAAAGGACCACATGGCTGTCCAGGCAGGCCAGCATCTGCGCGATCAGGGTGGAACCGCAGCGGGAGGCGTGAAAGATGAAGGCGCCTGGCGCCAGGCCGGGGCTCGCGGCCTGCCAGTCCAGCAGCGCCTGGAGGCCGGTCACGCGGCGGAACGCCTGGTTGAACGGCAGGCGTAGGGCCTGGTCCACGTCGTCGCGAAAGAAGGGCCGGGTCAAGCGTTGCTCGCCAAACCAGCACCAGTCCACCCGCCACTCGTCGTCCTGTCGCCAGGCCCGGATGGGCCGCCAGCCGCTGAAATCTTCGCTCATGCTCGCCATTGATCGTTCCATGCCCGCTTGCCCTGGCGCATCGCGGCAAGGACGTCAGCTTCGGAAAAGTGCAGGGCGTGCTCGGCGCCCAGGGCCACGACCGTACGCTGGAATTCAGCGATGTCGGTCAACGCGCGCAGGCGGCCGGCCAACTTCGCATCCCGCCGCACCAGTTCGCAAAAGCGCGCGAAGGCCTGCCCCGCCCGCCCCGGTTGCAGTGCCGGAGTGCCCGGCAACCCTTGGTGGACAGCCTCCAGCAACCAGTCATTGGGCTGACAATCCAGCACCAGGTGAACGCGCTCGCCAGGTCCCGGGTTATCCACACGGTGCGGACGCGACAGGTCGAGGAACCAGCACTCGCCGGGGTGCATGGGCACCTGCAGGCCATCGACGAGGAACTCCACCCCCGGCGGGCTCAGCAGCGGCACATGCAGGCGCAGGTCGCTGCCCGGCAGGCCTAGGTCGGGGTCGCAGTGCTCATGGATGCGCGAGCCCGGCCCCAGGCGCAGCAGGCGCGCACTGCGCACCGTGGTGTGGAAGGCGCCCAGCAGGTCGTTCCAGGCGGCCTGCGGTTGCCACCAGTCGCTGCGCCTGGGCGCGCCCAGCCCGGGGGCGAGCGGCAATGGCGCGTCTTCGGGCGTGATCAGGGCGACGCCGCTCCAGTCGCCCTCGTAGTAGCCGGTATTGAAGTGATGCTGCCAGGCGCTGGCCTCCACTTGTGCCAGGGCCGCCAGCAGGGGTGGCAACTCGAAACGCAGGAGCAGGCGCGAACAGACTGGTAGTGATGGGGTTGGCATGGAACCGTCCTTGCTCCTGGTTATGTTGACCCTGCCTCAGAAACCGCTTTCCCGCACACCCAGCGCCGCCAGCCTCCTCCAGGCGAAGCCCAGCAGCGACTGGCCCTCCCCGTCCAGGACCACGACACCGCGCAAGGGCTGCGCCGGTTCGATGGAGCTATCCAGCAGGCTCAGGCGCACGCCGTACTGGGCCTGCACCGGCTCCGCACGCTGCTGGGCATCGCGGCGCACGGCGATGGGGCCGTGGTGATCGGAACTCAGGGCTTCCAGTTCGAGGTAGGCCACACCCGTGGCATCCACCTCGTCCAGGCGCACCGATAGCGCCGGCCGCGCCGGATCGTCGGCGATGAAGCGGCCTTCGGCGCCGGCCTGCACCCGCCACAGTTCTTCTTCGGCCAGGTAGCCGCGCAGGCGCAGGCCCGCTTCCACCACGCGCGCCAGCGGCTCGCGCGGGCTGAGCCAGCGGCCCGCGGTGAGGTCCGGCAGCAGGTCGCGCACCACCCCGGCCTGGGGCGCCCGCAGCTGCAGGCGTTCGCGCTGGGCCGCCAGGCCACGGTACTCGGCCACGGCTTCGGCCAGCCGCTGTTCGAGGATGCCGGCGTCGGCGGCGGTCTCGCTGCGGCCGGCCTGGCGGCGCAGTTGCAGCTGGAGGATCTCGATCTCGCGGCGAACGATGGCCTGCTTCGAATCCAGGTCCGGCGACTCCAGTTCGAGGAGCAAGGCGCCCTGCTCCACCGTCTGGCCATCCTTCACATGCAGCGCCTTCAGCCGCGCCGCCACGGGGGCGTGCAGGGCAGTTGTGCGAGAGGCCTCGAGCAGCGCCGGCACCTCCACCGAATCGCGCCAGGGCAGGACCAGCAGCATCAGCAGCAACAGCAGGCCGCCAGCGGTGAACAGCACCTTGCGCGGTTCGGCCTGGTCGCGGCGCTGCCACCATTCGCCCAGCTCGCGCCAGATGGGCAGGCCGATGAACCAGACCAGCTCCACCAGCATCAGGAAGATGCCGAGGACCTTGAAGAACAGGTGGTAGACCGCCAGGGCGATGCCGAAGAACAGCACCGCGCGCCACAGCCAGGAGCCATAGCCCCAGACCAGCAGGCGCCGGCTCATTTCCGGCGACCAGGGCTCGGGCGCCGGCTCGCCGTAACCGAACAGCGCCTCGCGCAGGCGCCAGCGGCACAGGGCGAAGGCCCGCGCCTGGAGGTTATCCACAGCCCAGAGGTCGCTGAGCAGGAAGTAGCCGTCGAAACGCATGAAAGGATTGAGGTTGATGATCAGCGTGGTGATCCAGGTGGCGCTGGCGAGCATGAAGGCCGAGGTGCGCGCCGGGCCGTCCGGCAACAGCGACCAGGCCAGCAGCGCGAGCACCGCCAGCACCAGTTCGGCGAGCACGCCACCGGCGCCGATCAGCAGCCGCGAGCGGCGGTCGTTGACCCGCCAGGCGTCGCTGACGTCGGTGTAGAACATCGGCAGCAGCACCATGAAGGCCAGGCCCATGCTCTGCACCCGGCATCCCGCGCGCTTGGCCATGAAGGCGTGGCCGAACTCGTGGCAGAGCTTGGCGAAGGTCAGGGCGACGCCAAAGGCCAGCGCCCCGCCGAGGCTGAACAGGTGCGGGAAGGTAGCGATGAAGCGCTGCCAATCCCGCGCCACCAGGAACAGGCCGAGAGCGAACACCAGCGGCAGGCCCCAGCGCAGCAGCCAGGGCCCGTGACGCTCCAGCACCGGCCAGGCGCGGTTGAGGAAGCCGTCAGGGCGCCACAGCGGAATGCGGAAGAACAGGTACTGGTGCAGCACCCGCTTGCCCAGGCTCTGTTGCTGGGCCGAAGCCTTCATCCCGTAGCTGGCGCGCTGTTCTTCATCCGTGGCGGCGATCAGGTCGTGCCCGCGCAGGAAACGCAGCATCTCTTCCAGCTCGGCAGCCCCCAGGGGCAGGCCCGGTTCGGCATTGGCCGCATCCAGCACGCGCTGCGGATCGCCCAGGGCCCAGTGGCTGAGCAGGCGCACGGCCACTGCGCCGAGCTTGAAGTAGCGCCCGCGCAGGGGGTCGGCGAGGGTCCACTGGGGCGCGCCGTCCAGGCCGGACGCCGCCGGGGACAGCTGCAGGTCGGGGCGCAGCGCGGGCAGCATCAGAAGCCCAGGCTCTGCCGCGCGGCGGCCAGCGGCCGACGCAGCAGGTAATAGGCCAGCGGCGCGCGCTCGCCGAACAGCTTGGCGGTGCCGCGCAGGCCGATACGCGGCGGCGTATCGCTGAAGGCGGCGTCGAGGCGGTAGGCCAGTTGCCCGGCGGCCGTGGACTGGGCCTCGTAGGCGGCGCGCTCCAGGCGGGCGCTGTGACGGTTGAGCGGGTCGCTGTCGAGGAACAGCGCCACCTCGGCGCCGGGCTGCAGGGCGATGGCGTCGCCCACCGGCAATTCGATGCGCAACTCGGCCTGGGCCGGGTCGGCGATCTGCATCAGCCGCTCGCCGGTCTGCACCGGTCTGCCGGTCCAGCGTTCGGCATCGGCGAACACCGCGATACCGGCGCGCTCGGCCCGTACTTCGCTGCGCGCCAGCAACTGGCGGGCGTAGTCGCGCTCGGCGCGCTTCTGCTCCACCCGTGCGGCCAGCAGGTCGATGCGCGCGCTGGATTCGGCGTCGGCGAAGGCACGCTGGGTATTGGCCTTGAGCTCGGCCTCGGCCACGCCCAGGGCGCGCTCGGCAACGTCCGCCTGGGCCTTGAGGCTGGTGGACTCGAAGCGCAGCAGCAGGTCGCCGGCGGCCACGCCCTGGTTCGGCTTGACCAGGAATTCGGCGATCACCCCATCCAGGGGCGCGGCCACCACGCGGCCGCCCTGGGGCACCACTTCGGCCGGGGCCAACACCGACTGGCGCACCGGAACCAGCAACAGCAGGC
>RCUL01000649.1_pt1 | contig 15875 bp, 10 predicted proteins | sample 2167521 | NCBI WGS metagenome assembly RCUL01 (sample SAMN09932745, study PRJNA488358) | compost metagenome | feature: garden; material: soil; isolation source: compost soil in acetic acid-enriched culture | place: Germany: Experimental Botanical Garden Goettingen | collected 2016-01-27
CGCCGCCAACAACACATAGGCCGAGTAGGCGAGAAAATCCACCGACACCGCGCCGATCTCTTCGGGGTCCTGGCGGCAGGCTTGCAGCACCGACTCGCCCAGCGCCCGCCACTCCTCCAGGCACTGCCCTACCCGCTCGGCCATCGGCGGCTGATGGGTAGCCTGGGCCACCTGCGTTGCCAGCTCATCGATCAGCGCATTGAGCTCACTGCCGCCATCGCCGAGCAGCTTGCGGCGAATCAGGTCCAGGGCCTGGATGCCATTGGTGCCCTCGTACAGCTGGGTGATGCGGCTGTCGCGCATCAGTTGCTCCATGCCCCACTCGCGGATAAAGCCATGGCCGCCGAACAGCTGTACGCCGAGGCTGGCGACTTCCTGGCCGCAGTCGGTAAAGAAGGCTTTGACGATCGGGATCAGCAAGGCCGCGCGCCGCCTGGCATTGCTGCAGCCGTGTTCAAGGTCGAGCTGGCGGGCGGTGTAGGCGGCGAGCATGCGGCAGCCTTCGCTCAGGGTTTTCTGGGTCAGCAGCATGCGCCGCACATCGGGGTGGACGATGATCGGGTCGGCGGCTTTGTTCGGCGCCACCGGGCCGCTGATGGCCCGCGACTGCAGGCGCTCACGGGCATAGGCCAGGCCGCCCTGGAACGCCGCTTCGGCGATGCCCAGGCCCTGCAGGCCGACCTGAAAGCGCGCGTCGTTCATCATGGTGAACATGCAGGCCAGGCCCTGGTTGGCCTCCCCCACCAGCCAGCCGGTGGCGCCGTCGAAATTCATCACACAGGTGGACGCGCCCTTGATGCCCATCTTGTGTTCCAGCGCACCGCAGCTCAAGGCATTGCACTCGCCCAACGTGCCGTCGGCATTCACCAGCACCTTGGGCACCAGGAACAGGCTGATGCCTTTGACCCCGGGCGGTGCCTCGGGCAAGCGCGCCAGCACCAGGTGGATAATGTTGGCGCTCAGGTCCTGCTCGCCGCCGCTGATGAAAATCTTGCTGCCGCTGAGCTGGTAGCTGCCGTCGGCCTGGGGCAAGGCACGGGTACGCAGCAAGGCCAGGTCGGTGCCGGCCTGGGGTTCGGTGAGGCACATGGTGCCGGTCCATTCGCCGCTGACCAGTTGCGCCAGGTAGCGCTGCTTGAGCTCGGCGCTGCCGTGGCGCTCCAGCGCCAGCACCGTGCCTTCGGTGAGCCCGGAATAGATTCGGAACGACAGCGACGCAGCCATCAGCATCTCGTGAAAACTGGCCGAGACCATCTGCGGGAAACCCTGGCCGCCGAATTCCAGCGGCCCGGTCATGCTCGCCCAACCTTGCTCGACGTACAGCTTGTAGGCCTGACGAAAGCCATCCGGGGTAGTCACCTGGCCGTCCTGCAAACGGCAGCCCTGCTCGTCGCTGTTGCGATTGAGCGGCGCCACCACTTCGGCGGCAAAGCGTGCGGCTTCTTCGAGCACGCCATCGATGGTTTCGCGGTCCAGGCCATTGCCCAGTTGCTGGCAATGGCCACTGGCATCGAACAGCTCGTGCAGCACGAAACGCATATCGCGCAGCGGTGCCTGGTAACTCATACCCGGCCCTCCTGTACAGCGGCAAAGCCTTTGCCAGCGGCCACCAGCCGGGCAATCAGCGCGGCTGGCCGCCAATGTTCGCCGAGCATGCGTTGCAAACGTTGCAGACGCTCCTGGATCGAGGCCAGGCCCTGGCCATCGGCCCAGTGCAGCGGCCCGCCGACCGCGGCCGGGAAGCCGTAACCGTTGAGGTAGACCAGGTCGATGTCGTGGCTGTTGGCGGCGATATTCTCCTCAAGGATCTTCGCCCCTTCGTTGACCAGCGCCAGCAGGCTGCGCTCGACGATTTCCGGGTCGCTGATCAGCCGGCGGCGATAGCCCAGGCCGGTAGCGATTCGCTCGATCAGGGCATCGACCTCAGGGTCGTGCTCGGCTTCGCGGCTGCCCTCGGCATACTGGTAATAACCAAGGCCGGCCTTCTGGCCGAAGCGGCCGAGGTCGCACAGGGCGTTGTCGACCTGCACCAGCGGGCTGTCCATGCCCTGCCCGGCCAGTTTCCGGGCGCGCCACTCCAGATCGACGCCAACCACGTCGTACATGCGAAACGGGCCCATGGCAAAACCGAACGCCTGCAAGGCGCCGTCGACCTGCTGTGGCAGCGCACCTTCAAGGAGCATCTTGCGCGCCTCGTCGGCGTAGGTTTTGAGCATGCGGTTGCCGATAAAGCCGCGGCAGTTGCCGGCCACCACGGCGATTTTGCCCAGGCGCTGGCCCAGGGCTTTGGCCTGGTCGAGCACGGTGGCCGAGGTCTGCTGGCCGCGGACGATCTCCAGCAGTTTCATGATGTGTGCCGGGCTGAAGAAATGCAGGCCCAGTACCTGTTGCGGACGCTCGGTGACAGCGGCAATCGCATCGATATCCAGCGCCGAGGTGTTGCTGGCGAGGATCGCACCGGGCTTGAGGGTGCGGTCCAGGGTACGGAAGATTTCCTGCTTGAGCTCGAGGTTTTCGTACACCGCCTCGATCACCAGGTCGACATCGGCCAGCGCCGTGTAGTCGTCCACCGCCTGAATGCGCGCGAGGTTTCGCTCGGCCTGTTCCTCACTGATGCGGCCCTTGACCACCTGGTGGGCCCAGGTGTCGGCGGCCATCTTCAGGCCTGCGGTGACCATCTGCGGGCTGGCATCGAGCCACAGCACCGGGATGCCGGCACTGGCCAGGCTGATGACAATCCCCCGGCCCATGGTTCCCGCCCCTACCACCGCAGCCTGTTGCCCATCGAATGCATTGCTCACACCGGCACCCCTAAGTCGAAAAGAAGGATTGCCGACACCGTAAGCAGCTGCCTACTATTTGAGAAATTTCATTTTCATATGCGTGATATTTGCGAAATGAATATAAACACCTTCGACCTCAACCTGCTGCGCATCCTCGACGTGCTGCTGCGCGAGCAGAACGTCTCACGCGCCGCCGAGCGCCTGGCCCTCAGCCAACCGACGGTGAGCAACGCCCTGGCGCGCCTGCGCGAATTGCTCGACGACCCGCTGCTGGTGCGCATCGGCCGGCGCATGCAACCGACGCCCAAGGCCCTGGCCCTGGAAGGGCCGATCCGCTCGGCGCTGCAACAGATCGAGCAGACCCTCAACGTCGGCGAAAGCTTCGACCCGCGCCTGAGCCGGCAGACCTTTCGCATCGCCATGACCGACTTCGTCGAGCAGTTGTGCATGCCAGGCCTGCTGCGCCGCCTGCAGGACCGTGCGCCGAACCTGCGCCTGGACATCGCCCCGCTGGCGCCGAGCCTGCCGGTGGATGCCCTGGACCGGGGCCAGCTGGACCTGGTGCTGGGGCGCTTCGATGAGATTCCGGCGCGTTTTGCCCGTCATCACTGGCGCAGCGAGACCCTGCAGATTGCCCTGCGCAAGGAGCATCCGCTGGTGAGCGGCGCACTGGACCTCGACACGTTTTTGCGCCTGCGTCACCTCTGGGTGCATGGCGGGCAGACGCGCGGCATGGTCGATCAATGGCTCGGGGAGCAAGGGTTGGCGCGGCAGATCGTCTACACCACGCCCAACTACCTGCAGGCGGCGCACCTGGTGGCGGAATCGGATTTGTGCGTGGTGCTGCCGACGCAACTGGCACGCCACTTCGCCACGCTGCTGCCGTTGCAGCTGCATGACTTGCCGTTTGCGTTGGAGGCGTTTGAGCTTGAGCTGGTGCACCTGGCCCAGCGCGGTCAGGACCGGGCGCTGGGCTGGCTGGTGGGGGAGATTTTGCGGGTGGTTTGAGGGCCTCATCGCTGGCAAGCCAGCTCCCACAGGTCATGTGTACAACACAAATCCTGTGGGAGCGGGCTTGCCCCGCGATCGGGCGCTTCAGGACAACGCTTTTTTCGCCGCCCGCACGTGCAACACCGCGCCCATCAAGGCCACGACAATCGCCGCCGCACCGGTGGAGAACACCAGCACCTGGTAGTCCGGCACAAACGCCATGGTCACCAGGCAGCCGATGATGAACACGATCACCAGGTAGGTCAGCCACGGGAACAGCCACATTTTCAGGCGGATCGGCTTGCCTTCGGCTTCCAGCTTGCGGCGCATCTTCAGTTGCGAGAAAGCAATCACCAGGTACACCAGCAAGGCGATCATGCCGGTGGTGTTCATCAGCACATCGAGCACGTCTTTCGGGCGCAGGGTTTCGCTGAAGTTGATCAGGGCCACGAACACCGCCACCGAGCACGAGCCGATGATCGAGAACACCGGCACGCCGGTACCGGCACGGGTGATCTTGAAGAACGACGGCGCATCACCACGGGTCGACAGCGAGAACAGCATGCGCGAGGCGGTGTAGTGCGCCGAGATCAGGCAGCTGCTCACCGAGGTCAAGACCACAAAGTTCATCACCAACTCGGCACCGGGAATGCCCAGCAGCTCCAGGGTCCGACGGTACGAGCCATAGCCCGAGGTGCCCATCAGCGGGTCGTTCCACGGCACCAGGGCGACGATCAGGAAGATCGAACCGACATAGAACAGGCACACCCGCCAGACCACCGAGTTGGTCGCCTTGACGATCTGCTCCGAGGGGTTCTTCGACTCGGCGGCAGCGATGGTGACGATTTCCGCACCGAGGAAGGCGAACATCACCCCGAGCATGGCCACCACCACCGCCTCCATGCCGTTGGGCATGAAGCCTTGCGCCGTGAGGTTGCTCAAGCCGTGGACTTCACCGGTGGGCCACAGGTTGACCACCGCCAACCCGCAGACCACCAGGAAACAGATGATCGCCACCACTTTTATCAAGGCGAACCAGAACTCGAACTCGCCGTAGTGCTTGACGTTGAAGAAGTTGACGCTGATCAGCACCAGGGTGGTGGCCAGGACGAAGACGTTGACGCTGATCGAGGGGAACCAGCCGTGCAGGATCTTGCCGGCGACATAGGCTTCCCAGGCCATCAGGATGACCCAGAACCACCAGTACAACCAGCCGATGGTGAAACCCGCCCAGCGGCCAATGGCGCGCTCGGCATAGGTGGAGAACGAGCCGGTATCGGGCGACGAAGTCGCCATTTCACCGAGCATGCGCATGATCAGCACCACCAGGATGCCGCCGGCCAGGTAGGCCAGAATGGCCGCGGGGCCGGCGCTGTGAATCACACTGCCGGAGCCGACGAACAATGCGCCGCCGATAACCCCGGCGATCGACATCATGGTCAGGTGACGAGACTTGAGCGAAGCGCTGAGCTTGCTCTCGTGCTCCACCTTCGCTGTGGAAGTGGATGTGGATGTTGCGTCCATCAGTAGCTACCTCGTGTTCTTTTTATGCAAGGAAACTCGAGAGACCGCCTGCTACAGCGGTCTCACCCATTCGAATCGGTAAACGTGCGGGCAGCCGAAATCGCCCGGCCCAGGTCATGGGTCGGCGACGCTGCTCACGGGGCCAGCGGAGTGCCTCTGGTCGGATTGAACGGTGCAATGGCGCGATGGCGGGTCAGTGCCATCTGTGCGCAAGGAGCGGTTGGGCGGCGCCCAAGGGTAAAAGCATCAGTGTCATTGTGATTATTCATACTGCTTCAACGTGCTTTAGCTAGCGATAACAGACCCCTAATGTAAAAATGTCCGACAAATAGAGCCATGCACAGCGCGATGAAAAATCCACTGCACTGTACAGGCCGCCGATGCAGTACACCGCGATTTCCTGCAGGCGCCCGGCGTTACGCACACCTGAAGGCACAGCTTCCCCATGCTTGAATTACGACCCGACGCATCGCCCCCGCTGGTCAACCAGATCATCAACGGGCTGCGTGAGTTGATCGAGAACCAGACCCTCAAACCCGGTGCCAAGGTCCCCTCGATCCGCGCCTTCGCCGCCACCTATTCGGTCAGCACCTTCACCGTGGTCGAGGCCTACGACCGCCTGGTCGCCCAGGGGTTGCTGGTCAGCCGCGGCAATGCCGGGTTCTTCGTCAACCGCTCGGCGGTCGAGCTGATCGAAAGCCAGGCCAGCGAACCTGCGCCAGGCAAGCCGGAATTCAACTCCGAGTGGTACCTGCAGCAGATCTTCGAAAGCCGCCAGCTCGAGTTCAAGCCCGGTTGCGGCTGGCTGCCCAACGACTGGATGTTCGAGGACGGCCTGCGCCGGGGCATGCGCCAGGTCGCCAGCAGCGTGCTGGAACTGAGCGGCTACGGCGACCCCATGGGCCTGCTGGAGCTGCGCACCCTCACCGCGCAGAACCTGCAACAGGACCTGCGCATCGTCGCCAACCCCAACCAGCTGATGCTCACCCACGGCGCCAGCCAGGCCCTGGACCTGGCCGTGCGTACCCTGGTGCGCCCCGGTGACGTGGTGCTGGTGGACGACCCCGGCTACCCCAACCTGATGAGCATCCTGCGCTTTCAGGGCGCGACCCTTTTGGGCGTACCGCGCACCCCGAATGGCTACGACCTCGACCACCTCGAACGGCTGCTCGAACACCATCGCCCGACGGTGTTCTTCACCCAGCCGCACCTGCACAGCCCGACCGCCTCGCGCACGCCGCTGGCGCAATTGCACCGCCTGCTGCAACTGGCGGCGCGCCACGGTTTTCGCCTGGTGGAGAACAACCTCTACGCCGACATGATCAGCGAACCGCTGCCGTGCCTGACCAGCCTCGATCATTTGCAGCAGGTGGTGTACGTCGGCAGCTACTCGAAAAGCATCTCGCCGAACGTGCGGGTCGGCTTCATGCTGGCCAATCCCGAACTGATGCAGCAACTGCTGCAACTGAAAATGCGCTCGGGCCTGACCACCTCGCAGGTGATGGAACGGGTGGTGTACGCCGCCATCACCGACGGCCGCTGGCGCAAGCACCTCAAGCGCCTGCGCCAGCGCCTGGCCGAGGCTCAGCAGCAGGTCAGCGAACAGCTCACGCGGCTGGGTTTCGAGCGCTTTATCGAAGGCGACGAAGGCATGTACCTGTGGACCCGCCACCCGGCCATCGCCGACAGCGCGGCGCTGGTCGATGACGCCCTGGCGCAAGGCATCATGCTCGGCCCCGGGCAGTTGTTCATGGTCGATTCACAGGCGACCGGGTGGATGCGTTTCAACGTGGCGTTCAGCACCGAGCCTGCGTTGTGGGAGAAGCTGGAGAAGTTGCTGGTCAAGCATGGGCGGCGGCAATAGGTGCAGCGGATATTGTCGATATAAATCGGCGATCTACAAAAATTGCCTTAAGGCCGTCTGTTTTTATAAACAGGCTAATTTCGCTGAAACCGGCAAAACAGAGCCACCTAGATCAGAAACCCCGTAAAAGCTCGACATAAGCCTGAAACACTTCGTGAAAATTTAATTGACACGCCTCTGTCACTCTTCTTATTTTCACAAACAAAACAAGGACATCCCCATGCTGCTGCGCCGCCTGCTCATTCAATGGAAGATCACCTTGCTCGCCGGCCTGTGCCTGCTGGCCATCGTGGTGGTGCTGATGGCGGCCACGCTGATGCAGTCGAGCCGCAGCGCCGCCCTGGTCAACAGCGCGAACACGCAGATGCTCGACCACAACGCACGGCTGCGCCTGCACACCTCGGCCCAGCTGCAAGCGACGAACATCCAGCGCTACTTTCGTGACGCGTATTTGTATGGCGATGGCGTCGCGCAGTTGGTGATGTTCTTGAAGGCCCAAGGCAACGACAACCTGCGCCAGGACCTGACCGAACAGGCGCGCAAAGCCCTGGGCAAAAACCCCGACCTGCTCGGCCTGTACCTGGTGTTCCTGCCCAACGCCCTGGACAGCAAGGACGCCGCCTTCGTCGACCAGGCCGCCGTGGGCAGCAACGAAAGCGGGCGTTTCTCGCTGTACTGGTCGCAGCCCAAGCCCGGCGAGCTGGAATCCGAAGCCATGCCCGAATCGATGCTCGCCGACACCAGCCTGTCGGCCAACGGCTCGGCCTACAACCGCTGGCTCACCTGCCCGCTGGAAACCGGCGAGGCCTGCGTAGTCGATCCGTACTTCGACAGCGTCGGCGACCGCACGCCGCTGATGACCAGCGTCGCCTTCCCGCTCAAACAGGACGGCAAGATCGTCGGCGTGATGGGCCTGGACATCAGCCTCGACAACCTGCAGCAACTGAGCCTGGACGGGCGCAAGGAGCTGTTCGACGGCAACGGCCAGGTCAGCATCGTCAGCCCCGCCGGCTTGCTGGCCGGGCATAGCCGCGATGCCACGCAACTGAGCAAGAAATTCGAAGAGGTGTTCGGCCAGCACGCCAGCGCCCTGGCCGCGCAGATGCGTGCCGGCAAAGCAGCGGAGTTCAGCGATAACGGCTTGCTGCAGGTCAGCCAGTCGTTCGCCCCGGTGCCCGGCGCGCAGCCGTGGAGCGTGTTGCTGGAAGTGCCGGAACAAGTGCTGCAGGCTCCGGCCATTGAACTCAACGCGCGCCTGGACGCGCACAACAGCAGCGCCAACCTCAGCAGCCTGCTGATGGCCCTGGCTGCCGCGGTGCTGGGCCTGGTGGTGATCTGGCTGACCGCCCGTGGCGTCACTCGACCGATCTTGGGTGTGGCGGCGATGCTCAAGGACATCGCCAGCGGCGAAGGCGACCTGACCCGGCGCCTGGACTACGCCAACAAGGACGAACTCGGCGAGCTGACCAACTGGTTCAACCGCTTCCTCGACAAGCTGCAACCGGTGATTGCCGACGTCAAAGCCTCGGTGCACGACGCGCGCAGCACCGCCGACCAATCGGCGGCGATTGCCAGCCAGACCAGCGCCGGCATGCAGCAGCAATACCGCGAAGTCGACCAGGTGGCCACCGCCTCCCAGGAAATGAGCGCCACCGCCCAGGACGTCGCCCGCAACGCCGCACAAGCGGCGGAAGCGGCGCGTGGCGCGGACCTTGCCAGCCGCGAAGGCTTGAGCATGATCCGCAACACCACCCAGGCCATCGAACGCCTGGCCAATGAAATGACCGCCGGCATGGAAGAAGTCCAGCACCTGGCCAGCCGCAGCGAGCAGATCGGCTCGGTGCTGGAAGTGATCCGCGCCATCGCCGAGCAGACCAACCTGCTGGCCCTCAACGCCGCCATTGAAGCAGCGCGTGCCGGTGAAGCCGGGCGCGGCTTTGCCGTGGTGGCCGATGAAGTGCGCAACCTGGCCAAACGCACCCAGGACTCGGTAGACGAAATTCGCGTGGTGATCGAAGGCCTGCAACAAGGCACCCGCGAAGTGGTCGAGGCCATGCACAGCAGCCACCGCCAGGCCCAGGACAGCGTGGCCCAGGCCGAACAGGCGCTACCGGCCTTGCAGCGTATTGGCGAAGCGGTGACGGTGATCACCGACATGAACCTGCAGATCGCCTCGGCGGCCGAAGAGCAAAGCGCCGTGGCGGAAGAAGTGAACCGCAACGTAGCGGGGATTCGGGATGTGACCGAGTCGCTGTCGGGGCAAGCGGAGGAGTCGGCGCAGATCAGCCAGGCGTTGAACCGGCTGGCCAATCATCAGCAGGGGTTGATGCAGATGTTCCGGGTGTAGCGCTCTCCTGTGGGAGCGGCGGTGCGACGACTCGACTTGACCCGCGATGAGGCTAGGATTGCGACCGCTGCGCGCTCGATCGCTGGCAAGTCCAGCTCCCACAGGTCGCCGGCATGCACAAATCCACTGTGGGAGCTGGCTTGCCAGCGATGAGGCCTGCAGCCAATGCACCCTCTCACCGCCGCCGATAACTCTTCTTGCCACTGGGCGTCAGGCAATACACCCCACCCCGCGGCCCAGTGCAGAAGTTCCCGGTCCCACAACCACAACCCTCACTCGCCCCGCGAAATGGCTGCAGCGCAGGCCGTGCAGCACTGCCGCCCATGTACGCCGTGCAACTACGTTTCGACGCACTGATCGACCCGTCATTACACAAAAACAGATCGCCATCACACCCGGCAATCCCACCCTTGCGCCCGGAGCAAGGCTTGTTGGCCGCCAACGCCGTGGACGCCGCCAACACCAGTACCAGGGCCAACCCTACCCGCCCGGAAAAACAACGCGCCACAGCATTCCCTCCCTAGAATATGGCCTAATGCTATCAGCCTTGCCATAGCACAGCAAAACTCACCCATCCGTGCCCCCAGCGCAAAACTGATTGTCCCCAACCCGGCTGTTTCCCCGGCCCCACCTTGCACAGAATCGGCCCCCTCAATTGCACAGGACCGACTCATGAAGCCTCTCAAGCCCCTGCTCCTCGCCACCGCCCTGGCCATCACCAGCCAAACCACCCTGGCCGCCGACTGGTACCCTTCCGCCTACGGCGCCAACGACGAAATCGGCGCCGCCAACCTGCTCACCCCTGAAGTGGTCAAAAACGCCATCGGCCTGGTCACCACCGGCAAGACCTACGCTCTCGGCGTACCGGTCAGCAAAGACCTCCCGGCCTTCCGCCACCGTAGCTTCCACCTCTACAACGTCCAGCCGGGTGAACAAGCCGGGCAGACCCTGGGCAAAAACAAATTCACCTTCAACGACGAACTGGTCAACGGCTGGACCGGTGTCGGCACCCAGCTCAACGGCATCGGCCATATCGGTATCGACAACGTCTACTACAACGGCCACAAGTCCGCCGACTTCGTCACCGTCGAAGGCGTCACTAAGCTTGGCATCGAAAAAGTCCCACCCATGGTCACCCGCGGCGTGGTGCTGGACATGACCGCCCACTACGGCAAAGCCATCGTCCCGGGCGGCACGGTATTCACCGTGGAAGACGTCAAAGCGGTGCTGAAGCAACAGAACATCACCCTGCGCAAGGGCGATGTGGTGCTGTTCAACACCGGCTGGCTGGAGCTGATCGGCAAGGACCACCAGCAGTTCCTCGCCACCGAACCCGGCATCGACATGCCCGCCGCGCAGTGGCTGGCCGACCAGGGCATCGTCGCCTTTGGCGGTGATACCTGGGCTTCGGAGGTGTACCCGAACCCGTCGGGCGAAGAGTTCCCGGTCAACCAGTTCATGCTGGCCAAACGCGGCATCTACAACCTCGAACTGATCGACACCCGCGCGCTGGTGCGCGACAAGGCCTGGGAGTTTCTGTTTGTGCTGGGCCAACCGCTGTACAAAGGCTCGACCCAGGTGAATATCAACCCGGTGGCGATCCGCTAAGGAAACGCCGAAGCAGTTGCTCAGCAAACGGCAGTGAGCGGTTTGCTGATTCAGGCCAACTCGCTTTCGGGCGCTGAGCGTCAGTTGGACAAACTGGTGCATCAAGGTGAGTTCGTACAGCGCTTCCTGCCGATTCAGGATCGCGGAAATGACCTTGCAAAACGCTGCGTTGCACTTATTCTATGAATTCAGGACGTTTATTTCCGTTTTCTCTAGCGCCCCCTAATGGCCTAGCGCGTGTTTCTGTCAAGCGCTAGAAATGGAGGCATTTACCAGGGTAAGCCGGCGATATATCCCCGATGTTGCTCAATACAAGTGAAGGAACACTTATGTACATTGAGTCAGATGGTGCAAGGTACGAGTTTGCAAAGTCACGCTCCGATAATTATAGAGCGGCCGTTGGGTCGATAGGGCGTGTGTGGGATGAGGATCTGGATGCCATGTATGCGTATCTCGATCCGGAACCTGGTGACAATATTCTGGAGGTGGGAGCAGGCTCTGGATTCTTTAGCTTCCCCATCTCGCGTGGGATTGGCGAGCAAGGGCTGTTGTATGTAACAGACCCCTCCATTGAGCAACTTCAATCTGTGCTGGAACAACAATCGGCCAACATGATCATTCTGGCGCAGGGCGCGGAAGAGATTGCTCTGGGGGAAGGTGCTCCTGCCATCGACAAGATCTGGTCACGGGGTGCGTTTCATCACGTGCGTGACAAGACCGAAACATTCTCTCGCTGGAGGCGTTTGGTTCACGGAAACTCGAGGATGGCCATTTTCGACATCTTCAGCCATAACCGTACCGCCAGATTCTTCGATGGGTTCGTCGCGAGGTCTTGCGTGACGGGCCATGAAGTCTCTTACCTGAGCAAAGACTTCGCGACCAGCCTGTGTGCAAATACCGGCTGGCGTGAACCCGAGTTTCATGACATCGACTTGAAGTGGAGCTTTGAAAACGAACAGCACCTGGGGCGTTTTCTGGGGCTGCTGTTGGCCAATAAAGCTTCCTTCTCCGAGGCTGACTCGGTCGCTGCGGCCAAGCACTATCTTGGCGTGCGGGATACCGATGACGGCTTGAGCCTGGATTGGCCGATGACGATGATGACCAGCTCTGCGCTGCCAGGTTACGAATGATGCTTGCGTCAACACTTCTGACCTACTTCCTGACCTGTGCAGTGGCGGCAGCCACCCCAGGCCCTGGGACAATCAGCGTGATTACCTACAGCGCCTTCCTCGGGTGGCGTAGAACCCTTCCGGTCATCCTCGGTATTCAGGTTGGCATGCTGGCCATGGCGGGACTGGCGCTTTCCGGTGTTGCCGCTGTGTTGATTTCGTCTCCGCTGTTGTTCGTTACCCTGCAACTGGTGGGGGCCTTGTACATTGCTTATCTGGGCGTTTCCTCCATCCGCTATGCCCGGCAGGGTGTTGAAATCATTGCCCAGCATGACGACAGTGGTAACTGGCGAAATTTCAGGCACGGAGCGGTTGTAACCTTTGCCAGCCCGAAAACGCTGTTGTTCTTCACGTCGTTCTTCCCGGTGTTCATCGATCCGACAAAAAGTGCGCTCTCGCAAATGCTGTTGCTGTTGGCGCTACTGTTGCTGATCACCTTGCTGGTTCATCTCGTTTATGCGTATTTCATGAAGTACCTGAAGGACATATTGGTACGTTACAGTTATACGTTTAACGTGGTGGTCGGCGTGACGTTCATCTCCTTGGCGGTATATATGGGCGTGCAGTCGTTGAAATGACGTTCTCTCGGAAATGGGTCGAACCTTGCCAATGATCGCTTTTTGGCGGTGTCGGGGTCATGCAGCACAGGTCAGATGGCCTGTGCTGACTTGATCGGCGTATCCCTAAAGGCGTAATGAGTAACGTTCACAGCAAAGTCCAGCGAAATATTCAACTTTATTCGCTAAGCGATTGATCCATATCAATATTTAACTAGTTAACCAGTTAAGAGATGTCCGCAATTGCCCACTTAATGTCGACAATGTCTCCACCCTTTACGGTGGAGAGTAGAGTTGAAGCGCATCAAGATAGTGTTGTGGACGTTGTTCATCGGGTTAACCCTGCTATGGGCACTGGCAGATACCTTTGTGCCCACCCCACTGACTTATTTCTCGCTACGTTCGGTACTGGTGCAATACACCGGCGTCATCGCCATCGCCGCCATGAGCGTGGCGATGATGCTGGCCGTGCGCCCGCGCCGCCCGGAGCCGCTGCTGGGCGGGCTCGACAAGATGTACCGGCTGCACAAGTGGCTCGGCATCAGCGCCCTGCTGTTCGCCAGCGTGCACTGGGTCTGGGCCAAGGGCACCAAGTGGGCGGTCGGCTGGGGCTGGCTGGTCAAGCCGGCCAAGGGCGGCGGTGCGGCGCCGGAACTGGGCGCGATCGAGCAGGCGCTGCGCAGCCAGCGCGGCCTGGCCGAAACCCTGGGGGAATGGGCGTTCTACGCCATCGGCGTGCTGATCATCCTGGCCCTGATCAAGCGCTTCCCGTACCACTGGTTTGCCAAGACCCACACTGTGCTGGCGGCACTCTATCTGGTGCTGGTGTTCCACACCGTGGTGCTGCTCAAGTTCGACTACTGGCTGCAACCTATCGGCATCGTCACCGCCCTGCTGCTGATCGGCGGCACGCTGGCGGCATTGCAGGCGTTGTTCAAGCGCATCGGCAAGCAGCGCAAGGTCCAGGGCCACATCCAGACCCTGATCCGCTACCCAGAGGCGAACCTGCTGGAAACCCATATCGCCCTGCAAGCGGGCTGGCCCGGGCACCAGGCCGGCCAGTTCGCCTTCGTGACCTCATCCGAGTCGGAGGGGCCGCACCCTTACACCATCGCCTCGGCCTGGGACCCGCAAGCGGCGCAACTGCGCTTTATCACCAAAGGCCTGGGCGATCACACCCGCCGGCTGCCAACGCGCCTGAAAGAAGGCGACCGGGTGACGGTGGAAGGCCCGTACGGCTGCTTCACCTTCGAAGACCAAAAGCCGCGGCAGGTCTGGATCGGTGCCGGCATTGGCATCACGCCCTTCATGGCCCGGCTGAAGCAACTGGCGCTGGAGCCGGACCGGCAACACAGTATCGACCTGTTCCATCCGTGCGGCGTGTATGCAGCCGACGCCATCGACAACTTGCGCGCCGACGCGGCAGCTGCGGGCGTGCGTTTGCATGTGTTGGTGTCGGGCCAGGATGGCCGGCTCAATGGCGAACGCCTGCGCCAGGAAGTTGCCGACTGGCAGCAGGCGAGTTTCTGGTACTGCGGGCCCGCGGACTTTGGCCAGGCCCTGCGTGACGACCTGGTGGCCCATGGTCTGAAGCCGAAAGACTTCCATCAGGAACTGTTCCAGATGCGCTAGGCCACCAATCGCACACCGCCCCGGTAGGAGCGGGCTTGCCCCGCGATGAGGCCATCAAATCACCTACCAGCCTTACGCAACCGCAACCGCCGCACCACCGCAAAGCGCTTACAAAACTGCCGATGGTGATGACTGTTCAGCAAAACCAGCGCCACCAACGGCAGCGCAATTGACGAAGCTGTAAACAACGGATGGATTCCGGCTGCAACACTTGCGATGGCCATGAGCAGACTCGTCACCGCAACCGCGACGAGACACCACACTCCCCAGGCAAAACCGTTGGCGATCAGACCGGCGCCTACGCCACACACAGCCGCCCCGACCAGAATCACAATCACCACATACCCCATGTTCTCGAGATGCTGGGCAAAATAGGCGTACTCCACCTGCACCGTTGCCAGCGCAATGGAGGCCATGGTCAAGAAAAATGCGGCGAAAGATCGGCCCATGAAACGCCTTAAAAACGCCGCCATCCCCGGATACCGCAGCACATCCACAGGTTCACCCGGCAAGCGCTTGGCGCGGGGCGCCTTGCTGATCTCGACGAGCCTTGCATATATCCGTCGATAACCCTGGCTGTTGAGCACCAGCAGGCCAGCCAGGGGACAGAAAAGCGCCAGGTAATAAATCAGCCCAGGTGGACGCTGGGTATACAACCCCAAAGTGACCAGCAAGCAACACACCAGCAGTGCCGCCAGCCACCAGATCAACCGGGTGCTCCCCCACACCAGCAAGAGGTGCAGCATGGTCGGGATAACCACGCCGTTTTTCACGCTGCGCAGGATGTCGGATGAACTCATGGAACTCGGTGAGTGTTTCCCATCAATCACGAGCATAAGGCTCATGAGGGAAGCAACTGCCAGCAACCAGCTCAAGGTCAGGAGCGGGAAATTGCGGCGTAGACAGGCGTTGATTTGTTCTTGGTGATTCATCCGTGAACCTTTGTTGGTGGGGTTCGATTTTATCGTTTGCCAGACACAGGCTTGAAGTGATTGCGCCGGATATCCGACAGGGTTTTGCTCATCTCCCGATAACGGCGGCTGTTATACGCCAGCAACGACAACAAGGGGGCGATCACTGAAACCACTGCCAGGAGTGAATCGTGAGAAAAGGGATAGGTCAGCACGCCGGCAATAAGGCAAATGAGCAACAGCCCAACCACTGCACGGTTCCCGGCCGAATAGCCACGGATTACGACGAACTGGCCGATGCCGAGGGTGAATGAGCCCAGCATGATAAAAGCGACGATGTATCCGGGCTCGGCGGGGTTGCCTGCGAAGATAGTCTCTCCAGCGCGAATGGATGCGCAGGTGAGGGATATAACTGCGAGGAAAAATCCGGTCCACAGCGTGAGGTAGTAGCGACGTATAAAAGCCGGCAATTGCGTTAGATCTAGCACTG
>RCUL01000653.1_pt1 | contig 15822 bp, 11 predicted proteins | sample 2167521 | NCBI WGS metagenome assembly RCUL01 (sample SAMN09932745, study PRJNA488358) | compost metagenome | feature: garden; material: soil; isolation source: compost soil in acetic acid-enriched culture | place: Germany: Experimental Botanical Garden Goettingen | collected 2016-01-27
GAGCAGGAAGATCACCGCGGTTTGCAGAAGGCTGCCTTCGTGTGGCATTGGCTCGAACTCCATGAGCTGCCGGGGCAGCGTTAGAACAGTGTGGCGGGCAATTCTGGGGATTGCCGGTGCCTAAGACAATCTGCCGGAGAGGAGAAACATTGTCCCACCAAGTGTGACAGTCTTGCCTGGCCTCTTTGCGGGCAACAGAGATCTATCAGCTCAAATGCCGCCAAACTGCGCCCGATACTGCGCCGGCGTCATCCCTATCCGCTCGCAGAACACTTTGCGCATATGCCGGTCGCTGCCAAAGCCACATTGCGCCGCCACCACTTTTAACGGCCGGTCGCTGCCTTCGAGCAGTTTGCGTGCCTGGTCGATCCGCGCGTTCTGCAGGTACTGCAACGGCGTGATGCCCACCTCGCGCTGAAAGGTACGCGCGAAATTGCGCCCACTCATCGCCACCAGATCGGCCATCTTCTGCACGGTAAAAGCCTGGTCGATATGGTCGACGACATACGCTTGTACCCGTGCTGTTACCGAGCCGTCCCTTGGCACCGCTGCCAGCAGCGGACTATAGGGCGTCTGCCCGCCCTGGCGATGACGGGCCACCAGTAGCACCTTGGCCACTTCCAGGGCCAGCGCCTTGCCGTGATCTTCTGCGACGACGGCCAACGCCAGGTCGATACCTGCGGTGATACCACCTGAAGTGATCAGGCCACGGTCGACCACATAGATCTGCTCGGTCTCGACTTTCGCCTCGGGGAATGCGCGGGCCAGGCGCTCCACATAATTCCAGTGGGTGGTACAGCGATAGCCGCCCAGCAGCCCGGCCCGCCCGAGCAGAAACACTCCGGTGCAGATGGCGCCGAAGCGTTTGGCACTGTGCACGGCGTGCCCAAGCCAGCGCTCCAGCGTGGGCAGGGCGACGTCATAGGCTCCTGGCCCGCCGGGCACCAGTAGCAGGTCGACGTTGCCCGGTAGGTCTTCCAGGCGCAGGTCTGCCATGACCTTCAGGCCACAGGAGCCCCGAATGGCACTTTGGCTTTCGGCCACGGTGATCAGCCGGTAGCGCCTGTCTTCGGGCAAGAACCGGTTGGCGATGGCGAAGGCGTCCATGGGCCCCGTGACATCCAGCAACAGCACATCGTTGAACAGCACCATGACCACGGTGCGATGAGCGGGATTTTCCTGCATACCTCTTACGCCTTGAATGCTGGCCGCTTGTGCGGCCTGAAGCTGAATTCGGAGTGCATTTTAAGTTATCGGCAGGGCATCGGGGCCAGCAGTGCACAATTAAGAAGTATTCAGGTTTGGCTCAGGACTTTGTCATGTCCCGAGGGCGAGACTTCCTGCATTGAACAGGAGAGTCGCCATGAACCCTGGCACGCCCGAAGACAACCCTCATTCCCCCGGTGCCCTGACCCCCGCGCGGTTACGCCAGGCCAAGGAACTGATGCTGCGCAGCTCGCTGTCGATCATTGAGATCGCAGGGGTGTGCAACCTCACCCGTAGCCATTTCTCCCGCGCCTTCAAGGTCAACACCGGCCTTTCGCCCCAGGCCTGGCGACTGCTGGCGCGGATGGAGAAGGCCAAGCGCCTGTTGGCCACCGAGGCGCCTATCACCCATGTGAGCCTGGAGTGCGGTTTTTGTGACCAGGCCCATTTCACTCGCGCCTTCAGCCGCTTGGTCGGCCAACCGCCCAAGGCCTGGCGCCGGGCAGCGCGCATCGACGCACATCCTTAAGACGGTTTTATCCACAGGTATAAGCCCTCGGGACAGTACCGAGGCCATTTTCCCCACCCAAGGAGTTACCCCAATGAGCCAACCAGATTACAAGCGCCTGAACAAAGACGACGCCGTGGTGTTGCTGGTCGACCACCAGACCGGCCTTATCTCACTGGTGCAGGACTTCTCGCCAAATGAATTCAAGAACAACGTTCTGGCGCTGGGCGACCTTGCCAAGTTCTTCGGGCTGCCGACCATTCTCACCACTAGCTTCGAACAAGGTCCTAACGGTCCGCTGGTGCCTGAACTCAAAGAGATGTTCCCGGACGCGCCGTACATCGCCCGCCCTGGCCAGATCAATGCCTGGGACAACGAGGACTTCGTCAAGGCAATCAAGGCCACCGGCCGCAAGCAACTGATCATTGCCGGTGTGGTTACCGATGTGTGCGTGGCGTTCCCGACCCTCTCGGCACTGGCCGAGGGTTTCGAGGTTTTCGTGGTGACAGATGCATCGGGCACCTTCAATCAAACCGTGCAGCAGGCAGCGTGGGTACGCATGACCGAGGCGGGCGCGCAGATGATGAACTGGTTCTCGGTGGCCTGTGAGCTGCACCGTGACTGGCGCAACGATATCGAAGGGCTGGGCAACCTGCTGTCACAGCGCATTCCAAACTACCGCAACCTGATGAACAGCTATGCGGCCTTGAGCGCGCGTTGATGTGAATCAAGGGCCGCTATGCGGCCCAATCGCCTGCAAGCCGGTGCAGACAGCAGAATTCAGACCTGCTGCACCGGGATGGTAAGCCGAATCCTGCACCCACCAAGCGCCGAAACCTGCGCCTGCAACTGCCCTCCATGGGCCTGTACCACCGAATTGCAGATCGCCAGGCCCATCCCCAAACCGCCGCTCTTGGTCGTGTAGAACGCCCCGAATACCTGATCCCGCTCCTCTGGAGCGATGCCCGGGCCGTTATCGTCGACGCAGATCTCCACTTTGTCTGCCAGCACCTCGGATGAAATCTGCAGCCGCCCATCACTGCGATAGCCCGCCAGCGCCTCCAGCGCATTGGTGATGAGGTTGAACACCAACTGCTGCAACTGCACCGGGTCAGCCATCACGCTTACCGCTGCATGCAGCCGGGTCTGCACATCCACCTTGCATTTGCCGGCATCGCCAGAGGTCAGCCGCACTACTTCCAGAATCAGTTCGTCCAGCTTCACCGTCTTGAGTTGCATCGGCGTTTGTTTGGCCAGCGAACGCAGTGCCCGCACGATGTTGGCTGCGCGCTCGCTGTCGTTGCGAATGTCTTCAAGGCCGGCAATGGCTTCCTTCAGATCGGGCGTTTCGCGCTTGAGCCAGCGCAGGCTGGCTGCGGCATTGGAGGCGATACCCAGAAGCGGCTGGCTGATCTCGTGGGCTATGGATGCCGAAAGCTCGTTCATCACCTGCTGGTGCGCACTGCTGGCAAGCTGCGCACGTGAACGGCGCAGTTCGGCTTCCATCTGCGCGCGAGTCTGGTTGTCTTCCGCCAGGCGGGTATAGAACTTTGCTGTCTGCAGCGACACCGCCGCTTGTGATGCCAGGATCTCCAGCATGGCCAGGCGCTGGCCGCCGAACAGGTTCGGCACCAGGCGGTTCTCCAGGTAGACCAGGCCGATCAGCACACCCTGAATAACCAGTGGCAGGCACAGTACCGAGCGCGCATTACGCGCCTGCAGCTCCTGGCGGAAGGCTTCCGGGCATTCGCTCAGGGCATCGTTGAGCACCAGCGGTTTCTTGGTGCGCATGGTGGCGTTGATGATCGACAGCGGGGCCTGGGTGAGGAATTTCTGGCAGTTGTCCATGCGCACATGCAGGCCGACATCATCGATATAGGCCAGGGCAGCCATCTGGAACTCGGCGCCACTGACGATCAGCAGTGCGCCGTGATCGGCACCGGAGTGCTGGGTCAGGTGGCCCATAAGCGTCTCGATGAGGCCTTCGAGCAACACCTCTTCGGACAGCGCCCGCGCAGCTTCTATACCCGCTTCCAGGTCCAGCCGCGCCTGGCTGGAAGAACGGTGGGTTTCCTGTACCGGCTGGGTACGCAGGAACGGGTGCAGTGTCTCGAGTTGGCGTACTTTGCCGGTCGCGCCCCAGATATGAAAACAGTCGCGGGCAATGCGCAGGTGCAGGTTGGCGCCAGAGATCAACCCGTTGGGGATGCACACCTCGGCCAGTTGTTCATGAGCCAGAGCCTGTTCATGAATGAAACCGGCCGCAGTGGCGGCGATCTGCGCCTGATCGAAGCAGCGTATGGCGGCCATGCCGTCGCCATTGAGTTTGGCGATGACCCCTTCTATCAACAGCAGCTTGTTGCGGAAGGTAACCGGGTTGAAGTTGGCCCAGCTGGCAAAGCGCACGCGCACTGCCTGCAGCGCGGCCAGTTTACTGGCAAGGCTGCCAGGTGCTTCCGGGCTGCCCAGAGCCAGGCCATGAAACAGGTGGTAGTCCGCGAGGTTGATGTGCGCGGGTGCCGCCCAGGCATGCTCGCCAGCACAGGCGAGGCTATATATGGCCTGCTTGATGTTGCCCAGATAGAAGGCCGACATGCCGCTGAACAGGTGTTTGAAGAACAGAGTCGTTCGTGATTTCACCCCTACGGTCGAGCCTGAGAAGGCATTGCCACACAGGTCGGCGACGAATGCTTGCTGGGCCAACAGGATATGTTCAATGTCGCTGTAGCTGTACCTGCGCACGGTGGCCAGGCCCTGTGCCACCTCATCGGCTACTTCCGGCAGGTAGCGCCCCATGAACAGCGAGTCCGAGACCAAGTGATTGCTGGCATAGCAACTCATTGCCAGGTCGCCGCTCAGGCGGCCTGAATCAATAGCCTCCAGGGCAGTGCGCCGGGCGAATTCCATGGGTGCGGTCCAGGCGCTGACCTGGTCCAGGGCAAGCAGCGCGCTGGTCAGGTCTGCCTCGAAGCCGTGACGCTCGATCAGTTTCAGCGCCGCCAGGCAGCAGGCATGCCCATCGTGGTAGGCACCGAAGCGCTCGGCGATCATCACGCCGTACCAGGCGAGCCCATACGTGCTGCCTGGCGCAACACCCTGGCTCAGGGACAGTTCCATGAGCTTGGCCAAGTGCAGGAAACAGATATCGTCCTGGACGAAAAAAGATGATGAAAGGGTCGCCAGAAGGCCCACGGCAACCGTCACTTCCTGCGCGTTGCAACGCGGCAGTGACTCCAGGCAGTGGCGGCCTTTGCGCTCGATCAGGGCCTGCACATGGGCAAAGCTGGCCTCGACCTGGGCCTGATTGCTTCCGCGGTCCAGTGTGATGCCCAGTAGCTCAAGGCCGTAGACCGCTGCGCTGATGGCCGCTTGGTAGTCGCAGCGCAAGGTATGCAGGCGTGCCTGCAGCCTGCATACCCGTGCCTGGTCAAGGGCCGTTCTCGCCCGGTTCTGGCAATCGGCGAGGCGGGCCTCAGCCTGCGGCATGCGTGAGAGCTGCATGTCGCACTCCGCTGCCATGCAGGCGATGCTGAAGGCGTGTTCGGCATGGGCTGAGGGTGTCGCGCTGACGCGTAGCACATGGTCGGCGGTGTGCAGGTAGGCGGCCGCCTGGTCAACGGCACCACTGTCGCGCGCACGCAGGGCGGCCTCGTGCAGTAACGGCAGGAAGGCCTCGCAGTCATTCGTTTCGAACGCTTTCGGGCTGGCGCGTTGTAGCTGGTTGGCGATATCGAAGACGGCATCTTGCAGATCGTCTTGCCATGTAAGCTGCATAGCCTGCGCGATCCGCGCATGCAACTGTGCCCGTTCACGCATCGGCGTGAGTTCGTAGGCGGCGTCCTGCACACGGTCATGGGCGAAACCAAGGCCCCTCTGCCCAGGCAGAAGGAAGCCTGCGGCAGTCAGTGCTTTGAGCGATTCGGCGGGTAGCCCTGAAGGCAGCGCCAGGATGCGCTCGAGCAACCGCTCATCGCAACGGTTGCCCACGGCGCTGGCAATGCGCAGCACATCGCGCTGGACAGCGGGCAGGCGCGCCATGCGTTGGACCATCAGGTCGGCGACGTTATCGGCATAACGGTGGCGCGCCACCGCTTCCAGTGACCATGACCAGCGCATGGCTTGGGTGTCGAACGTAAACAGCCCATCCTCGACCATCGCAGTGAGAATCTGGTTGATGAAAAACGGGTTGCCCGCGGTCTTGTCGTGCACCAGCTGCGCAACCTCCAAAGCCGCCTCCTGCTGCACGTGGTATCGCTCGCCAATGAGCTCTGTCACTGCGCTGACGGTAAGCGGGCGCAGGTTCAAGGTGGTACTGCGCACAGCGGCAGCAGGCGTGAAGGCATTGCTGCTGGGGTGCGCATCGTTGCGCCGGGCGAAAATCAGCAAAAGGTTACCCGGCGGCTTGGCGAACAGCTCCGCCAGCAAGTGCTGTGTGCCATCGTCAGCCCACTGCATGTCATCCAGGAATAGCGCCAGCGGGTGGCCGGGCCGACTGAACACGTGGAGGAACTCGACGATGGCCCGTAGCTCCTTCTGCAGTGCCGACCGCGTAGGTTTTTCCGGCAGTTCGGGCAGTGGGCCGATGATCAGGTTGAGGTCTGGAGCCAGCTTGCCCAGCAGTCGGCCGCGGCCTTTTAGCCGACGCAGGATCTCGCGGCGCAGCGTTTCGAGGTCTTGGCTGTTTTTCGCCAGCAACTGCGTGGCCAGCGACTGCAGAATTTCGATCCAGGGCGCGTAGGGCACTGCCTGTTCGAGGCTGTTGCATTTCCCGATGGCCCAGTAACCGTCGGCGCCGGCCTTCAGCGCCGTTTCGACCAGGCGTGACTTGCCCATGCCGGTGGCACCACTGACGAACAGCGCTTGCGGTGTGCTGTCACGGCGCAAGGCTTTCATCAGCAGAGCGATCACCTTCTGTTCGGCATCTCGACCGTACAGGCGTTCGCGGCTGGGCGCGATACCGTCCGCGCTGCCCGGTTCAAAGCCTTCGATGGCCTGTGAGGCGGCCCACTGCCGTTGACAGTGGTCAAGGTCGATGGCCAGGGCACGTGCGCTCTGGTAGCGGACTTCAGGCTCTTTGGCCAGCGCTTTGGCCAGGATGTCGCTGAGCGCCAGCGGCACCCTGGCGTCGACTTCGTTGGCTGCCCGCGGTTGCACGCCGGCATGCAGCTGGCGCCAGTGCAGTGTGTCGCGCCCGCTCAAGGGCAGCTCGCCCAGCAGCAACTGGTAGAGGATCGCGCCCAAGGCATAGATGTCGCTGCGCTGATCGCGGCTGGTGCCATGGGCGCAGAGCTGCTCTGGTGCCAGATAGGACCAGTTGCCGATCGCCATTTGCTGTGCGCTGCCCTGCACTTGAGTGTCGGCGCGAAAGCAACCAAGCCGAACACGTAGCGCTTGCCCGATGCAGATGTGTTTCGGTTGCAAGGCTCCATGCAGCACATTGTGCTCATGTGCCTGCGCCAGGGCCCGCGCAGCGTTTACCGCAACGCGGAGAAAGGGCGCAAGCGCCGCAGGGCCTTGGGCGATGAGGTCAGCGATCGAACGGCCGGCCGGGTATACCAGCAATGGGCCTTCGGCGGAGCGCAGAAAGGCCGAAGGGAGAACCGCCCACTCAGGGTCAAGGTGCAGACGGTAGTCGCGCTCCAGGCGTTGGCAGGCGGCGGGAGCTTCGACCGGGGCGCGCACGGCGAGCCAGGCCAGGCGTGTGACGGGGTCATGCAGGCGGAAGAAGGTGAGGTCACCTTCCTGGTCCAGTTGCGTGATGTCACACCGGCTCAACCAGCCGTCGTCGATAGACTGAGCGTAATCGACGTGCCTTTGCACAAGGCGTTCATCGAGCATCCATCACCCCCCGCTTGGCGACATCCAGAGGCGCGAGTATACGCAGCGAAACCCTTGCGCTTGGTGCATGCAGGCCGCTTGGCAGGAATGGGCACCATCTTGACCGTTATGAGCCCCGGTGCAACGGCGCGCGCTTGTATAGTCCTAAGGCCAACCTATCCCTCGGGATAATTGTTACATCGCGCCCGCTGGCCTAGATTGCACAAGGCCGCGCAACCGCCCGTGCCCGCGAGAGAAGCCCATGATCCGATTAGGCAATGCCCAAGTATCGTTGGAGCGGCGAGAAGCCTTTGTCGACGGCAAGCCGGTCCCATTGGGTGGGCGCGCGTTCGAGGTACTGGCCACTTTGATCAAGGCCAAGGGCCGCGTGGTCGGCAAGGACGAGCTGTTCAGCGAGGTCTGGGCGGGCACGGTGGTTGAAGACAACAACCTGCAGGTGCAGATCTCTTTGCTGCGCAAAGCCTTTGGCGCCCCGGGTCTGATCCAGACGGTACCACGCCGAGGCTACCGGCTGGCTGTCGACGTTGTCCTAGATCTGCCATGCACTGCGCTGGGTAGATCGCCCTTGAAGGATGCGGCAGAGGCCCTCGTGCCTCTGGGCGACAGTGCGAGCGTACCGGTGCTCGTGGTGGATGACGACCCGTCGGTGCGCAAGGCTCTGGCGCGGCTGTTCCGTTCGCAGGATATCGCGCATCGGTTGTATGCCTCGGCCGAAGAATTGTTCGAAGGCCAGGTCGAAACGCCCTACGCGTGCCTGTTGCTGGACATGAACCTACCGGAGGCCAGCGGGCTGGAGGTTCAGGATGTGCTGCGTCGTCTCGACCTGCCCTGGCCGATCATCTTCATGACCGGTTACGGCACCATCCCCCTGACGGTGCAAGCCATGCGCGCAGGTGCGGTGGAGTTTCTGACCAAGCCCTTTGACGAAGACCAGTTGCTGGCGGTACTCGACGCTGCGCGCGCACGTGCCCTGGTGCAAGGTCGCAAATGGCATCAAGCGCGGCAGGTGAAGGAGAAATACCAGCGCCTTACCCAGCGTGAGCGCCAGGTGTTCTCGTTGGTGGTCGATGGCCTTTCGCACAAACAGATTGCCAAGCAGATCGGCACCAGTGAGGTGACGACCAAGGTCCACAAGAAGAACATCATGAACAAGATGCAGTCCCGCTCACTGGTCGAACTGGTAGCCATGCACCACGTCATCGAATCGCGTGTCGAGGGCCAGGGCCCGGCATGAACAGTGCGGTGTGTATCGTTGATGACGATGCTTCAGTGCGAAAAAGCCTGGCCAACCTGTTGCGTTCGGCCGGGGTTGCCACGTTGCTGTTCGCCTCAGGTGAAGAGCTGCTGGCATCTGACCTGGCACCGATGGCCGGCTGTGTGCTGTTGGATCTGAAGATGCCTGGGTTGAGCGGCCTTGAGGTTCAGCGGGAGATGGCGCGGCTGGGTTGGCGGTTGCCGGTGATCTGTATGTCGGCGCATTGGGATGATTTGGCGGTGGAGGCGTCTATGCGCAACGGGGCCTTGGCATGCCTTGGTAAACCGTTCAGCGAAGAGGTTTTGCTTCGGGTTGTCGAAGAAGCACTGGCAGCTTTAAGACATTTCTGAACCTGAAACCAAATGCTTCAGCATTGGCCTGTTTGGAGAATTGAGTAGCGATGGGTTTACGGCTGGGTGGACCGGGTACGATCTCCTTCATGGCTTTTAGCCTATTGGCCAGAGCGCTGATGGACGATATCGAGATCGCCAAGAACAGGCAGCGTTAACCTTCAGTGCACCATCGCCGGCCTGCCGGCGATGGTGCAAGGGGCTCAGCCCAGGCCGAGCAGATCCACACCCAACTGGAAGGCCACCCACAACGCCAGCCCGGTCGCGAATGCCAGCGCGATGTTTTCGAACAGGTTGTTGCGGTATTCCTTGCTGAGCAGCGACTTTTGGTTGGACATGATCAGCAAGCCCAGCGAAATGACGGGCAAGCCGATGATGTTCAACGCACTGACGCCAATGGTCAGGGTCACGAAGTCGGGCATGCCCGGGATCGACCAGATCAGCGGCGTGACCAGAATGAACAGCATGAACCACTTGTGCATCGGGTCTTTGTGGAACTCTTTGCCGTAACGCTCGCGCCGCTGCGGCTGTACATGCTGGAAGGCATCGGTAATCAGCATCGGGAAGGCCGTGGTCTTGCCGGAAATGCTGGCAAACAGCGTGGCGAACACGCCGATGAAGAAGATGTACCAGCCGATCGGGCCGAAGAAGATTTCCAGCGCCTTGCCCAGGTCGCCGAGGGTTTTCACTTCGATGCCGTTTGGCCGCAGGATTTCTGCGCCGACGATCCAGATGGCCAGGTTGATGACGATACCGACGAACACCGCGAACAGCAGGTCGTTGCGCTGGATGCGTTTGTGTTGCGGGCCTACCCAGCCCTTCTGGCGCATCACGTACGGGTGCACGAAGTTGGCCACCGAGCCTGCCACCGCGCCGATCACCGAGACCGCCACCAGCAGCGCCCCGTGCACGCCTTCGTCAGCCGGGATGCTGAAGCCGATAGTACCTTTGACGATACCGGCCACATCCGGGCCAGACATCACGGCCAGTGCCAGAAACGCCAGCGTCATCACGGCGAGCAGGACCTTCATCACGCCTTCGATCATTGCGTAGATGTTGCGCCCGACCAGCATCCACACAGCCAGCACCACAGCCATCGAGCACAGCAGCGGATAGTCGATGCGCAACAGCATCGCCAAGGCTTCGCCGGCGCCCTTGATCATGTAGGCGTTCATCAGGTGGCCCATCAGCAGTGCATAGGCCAGCATGAACCAGGCAAATACGGGGTGCAGTTGCGCATACCCCTGAAGGATGGTCATGCCTTGGTTATTGCACAGCTGGAAGCGGGCGATGATGTTGACGATCAGGTATCTGAGCAGCAGCGAAACGGCCAGTACCCACATCATGGCGTAACCGTAGTTGGCGCCGGCCACGGATGAGGTTATCAGATCACCTGCGCCAAGCCAGGACAGCACCGCGATGATACCTGGGCCCAGCAGTTTGATCAGCCGTGTTACACGGCCTTGAGAGGGTGTGGCAGCACTGCCCTCGGCCGAATGAATGCTCGACATGGGGATGTCTCCGATTATTGTTCTTGTTAAACGAGCGCAGTCGAACACAATAGATAGGATGTCGTACAACTACATTTTGTTTTCAAATGTTTCTAAGTATTACAGATTTTAGGTGATGCCTTGTTACTACTGGTGTCGCGAGCAGATGCCTCGAAAGTGCCAGTATCCTGCAAATTAAAAAGGCCGTTTGCACGGCCTTCTGCGAACTCGCATGGGCATTTAGTTCTGGTTGCCTTGAGCGTTGTCTGGTTGGTAGTAGCGAATGCTCCGGACCTGGCCAGTGCTGTCCCGGTAGGTCATGGTCGCGGTGCTTGCCTGGCCTTGGATTTTGGCCGAGGGGGCGAGGCTGATCACTTCGGCGATGTCCAGGTTCATGCCGTAGTGGTAGGGCGTCGCTTCGGTGGGCTGGGCAAAGGCGCCGGCGCTGGTGCCCAGTGCAAGGGTAGCGAGGGTGAGTGCGAAAACGGTGCGAAGGGTCATGGTCGTTCTCCAGATTCAGTAAGGGGTGGCGACGATTGCTTGCTGTCTGGAACCAATGTTGCGCGCAATTAGTTGGCGCGCAAAATATATTGCTGCTATGGGCAGCATTGAGTGCGCATATGAGGGGCAGGCCGCAGGGCTAATGACTACCGGGCCGGTACTGCAGGGCTTCGGCCAGATGCGCCCTGGCAATCGTGCTGGCCCCCTCCAGGTCGGCCAGCGTGCGCGCTACCTTCAACAGCCTGTGTGCGGCGCGCAGGGAAAGCGTCAGGCGCTCGCAGGCACTCTCCAGCCAGGCCTGGTCGGCAGCGCACAATTCACAGTGCCGGCGCAGCCCCTCGAGGTCCAGAAACGCATTGGCACAGCCTTGCCGCCGGTGCTGCACCTCGCGCGCCTCGGCCACCCGGGCCGCCACATCGGCACTTGTCTCGCCGCAAGGTTGATTGTTGAGCGTGGTGGTTTCGCGCGCCACGGTCAGGTGCAGGTCGATGCGGTCCAGTAGCGGGCCGGAAAGCTTGTTGCGGTAGCGCTGGATCTGTTCGGTGCTGCAGCGGCAGCGGCCCGTGGGGTCGCCCAGGTAACCGCAAGGGCAGGGGTTCATGGCCGCCACCAATTGGAAGCGCGCCGGAAAGCGTACTTTGTCCCGTGCCCGGGCAATCACGATCTCGCCCGACTCCAGCGGCTCGCGAAGCACCTCAAGTACACGGCGCTCGAACTCCGGAAGCTCATCCAGAAACAGTACCCCATGGTGCGCCAAGGTGATTTCACCTGGCTGTGGCCGGCTGCTTCCGCCTACCAGCGCGGGCCCGGACGCTGAGTGGTGCGGATGGCGAAACGGCCGTTGCGGCCAGCTATCAAGCGGTTTGTGCCCGCTTACCGACTGGATGGCTGCCACTTCCAGCGCTTCATGCTCATCCAGCGGCGGCAGCAGGCCGGGCAGGCGGCTGGCCAGTAGTGTCTTGCCCGTGCCGGGCGGCCCCGTGAACAGCAGGTTATGCGCACCTGAAGCCGCCAGCAGCAAGGCACGCTTGGCGGCCACCTGGCCCTGCACCTCGCTGAGGTCGGGGTAAGGGCGGCTGTGCAGCAATAGACCGTTGGCGGCAAAGGGAGGCAGCGGCACCTGGCCGTTGAGGTGCGCGACCAGTTCCAGCAGGTGCCCCACGGCGTACACCACCAGCCCACCCGCCAGGCTCGCCTCTTCGGCGTTTTCCCGCGGTACCACCAGTGCCCGGCCAGCCTCGCGCGCCGCCAGTGCGGCAGGCAGCACGCCCTGCACCGGGCGCAGCTTGCCCGAAAGCGCCAGCTCGCCCAGGCATTCGATGTCGGCCAATGTTGCCACCGGCACCTGGCCGTCAGCGGCAAGGATGCCCAGGGCGATGGCCAGGTCGTAGCGCCCGCCGTCCTTGGGCAGGTCTGCCGGTGCCAGGTTTTGGGTGATGCGCCTTTGCGGGTAGTTCAGCCCGGAGTTGACGATGGCACTGCGCACCCGGTCTTTGCTTTCCTTGACGGTGGTTTCGGGCAGGCCGACCAGGGTGAGGTGGGGCAGGCCGTTGGCCAGGTGGGTTTCGACGCTGACAGCAGGTGCCTGCACGCCAACCTGGGCGCGGCTGTGGACGAGGGCAAGGGACATGGACGCTCCGTTGTCGCGAATAGGGGGCCGCTTCCTGCGGCTGGCTCAAGCATAGTGAGTGGCCTGATGGCCCTGCAGAAAAAAGTGCTTCCATGTCTTTCTGCAGGGCTGCATCACGGTTGTGGTCGTTGCTCCAGTGTCAGCTCGACCCGGCGATTTTCCGCCCGCCCTTGTACCGTGGTGTTGTCGCCCAGCGGTTGGGTATCGGCCAGGCCAACGGCACTGAGCCGGTCACCGGCGATGCCTTGCTGCTGCAGGTAGCGGACCACGCTGCCGGCCCGGGCGCCGGAAAGCTCCCAGTTGGACGGGTAGCGCGCGCTGCGGATGGTGCGCGTGTCGGTATGGCCTGCGACGACGATCCGGTGCGGCACCGTGCTCAGCACCCGCGCCAGGCGTTGCAGGACCTGCATGCCCTTGGGGTCTAGGTCGGTCTGGCCGGAAGGGAACAGGATGCTGCTGTCGATGCGGAAACTGACGCTGCGCTCGTTGCGGATCACTTGCACATCGCTGCCCAGCTGGTCCACGGGCAACGCTGCCAGCGGGTCGGGTTCCGGTTCCGGGGCGGGGCTGGCAGGGGCTGTTTCTTCGGCAGCGACCGGCTCGTCGGCCACGGGTTCGTGTGGCGCGACTTCGCCGACGCTGGAGGGGACCAGTAACAGCGCACCCGGCGCATCGACGTGCGTCAGGCTGGCGATGTCGAACGGCAGGGCCAGCTTCGCAGGCGCTTTTGGCGAAGGGATGCGGTTGATCATCGCCTGAGCCAGCATGGCTAGGACCATGACCAGCAGCAGGGTCATCAGGTCCAGATAAGTCAGCATCCAGCCTTCGCTTTCAGCTTCGTGCGTGGGGTCATCCAGCCAGTGCGGGGCGGTTGCCGCACGCTTGAGATTGCACTGGCGCTGCCGGGCCTTGTTCAGCTCGGTTTCGAGGGCGCGCTGGTGCGCCAGCCAGTGGCGGTTGTCGGCCAGGCTGCTGGGCGAGGCATCGGGCATCATGGGCGTCGGCGCCAGGCGAGTGACAGCGGCTTGCGGGCGGGGCGGGGGCCTTCGTCCTGCAGTTCGTCATGATAATGGGCGACGAAAGCCTTGAGCGTTTCGCGCATCAACCCCGGGCTGCGTTTTCTGGCCATCATCGAAATGCCTTGCAGGATCATGTTCATGATCACCACGCGCCGCTCCGTACGGCGCTCCAGCTTGACCGCCACCGGCTTGAACACCAGGTTGGCCAGCAGCACGCCGTACAGGGTGGTGGTCAGGCTCAACGCCATCTGGCGTCCGACACTGCCCAGGTCGCCGTCGCCCAGCACAAACACCATGTTCACCAGGCCGACCAGCGTGCCCAGCATGCCAAAGGCTGGCGCGTAGCTGGCCATGGCGCGGAAGATCTGGGCTTGGGCGCGCTCCTTGGCGCGCAGCCGGGTAATGCGCCATTGCATGAGTTCAAGAATGTCCTCTTCGCCTACCTGGTCGACCAGCAGTTGCACACCGTGGCAAATGAACGGGTTGCGTACTTGCGCGAGGGCGTTTTCCACGGCGCGGCTGTCACCATCGATCCAGCGGCGGGCGAGGTTGACCAGGTCGTCGATATCGAGCTCGGTGCGCTCACGCTCGGTTCGCACAACGGCTGCGAACAGGCCCGGCACGCGCCGCACCTCTGCCATGGGGTAGCTGATGCAGGTGGCGGCGAAGGTGCCCAGCACCACGATGCCCAGGCCAGGCAGGTCGATGAGCAGCGACGGTTGCTGTGCGCTGAACAGCAGCAGGACGGTCAGCAGGAGCAGGCTGGCGAGCAGGCCGACCAGGGTCGATGGGTTCATGGGCACTCCCGTTGACGGCACCCGGCCGTAGACAATGATGTGCAGCGTTATAGCGCCGCCGGGGTGTGGGCAAAGGGGCTAATACAGGCACTTTTGCTGTTCAGCTTGAGCGACCGGGCAGCCGGTGGCGCGCCGTGGGTGGGGGAAATTTTTTTCAGTGTGGCGCTAAAGGTCGGTTTTCCGTGCGCCGATGTTCGCGCTGACAGCAAGACAACGGCGCTGAGCGCGTGGAGCGCCGCCCCGTGTTTGCCACAAGTGCCCACCCACGAAAGGAACTGCAAGATGTCTGTGATCAATACCAACATCACCTCGCTTATCGCCCAGCAAAACCTCAGTGCTTCGGAAAGCAGCCTGAGCACCTCGATCGAGCGCCTGTCCTCGGGCCTGAAAATCAACAGCGCCTCCGACGATGCCGCTGGCCAGGCCATCGCCAACCGCATGACCTCGCAGATCACCGGCCTTGAGCAGGCAAGCAGCAACGCCAGCGACGGCATCTCCCTGGCGCAGACCACTGAAGGTGCACTGGACCAGGTGAACGACAACCTGCAGCGCATCCGTGAGCTGGCGGTGCAGGCATCCAACGGCACCAACTCGCAGTCCGACCTGCAGTCGATCCAGGACGAAATCACCCAGCGTCTGGACGAGATCGACCGTATCTCCGAACAAACGTCGTTCAACGGCGTCGACGTGCTGGCCAAAGACCAGACCATCAGCATCCAGGTAGGTGCCAACGACGGCGAAACCATCGAGATTTCGCTCAGCGAAATCAATGCCGAGACCCTGGGCCTGGGCGACTTCAACGTCAACGGTTACGACACCACCCTGACCGCCACCACCCTGACCGACGACTCGGGTACCGCGATCACCTCCACCAACACCAGCTATGTGGACAGCTCCGGTACCACCGTCAGCGGTGGCACATTGTCGGAAGACGCCGATGGCAACTACTTCCTGACCGTTGGCGGCAAGACCTACGCGGCTGAAGTAGACACCACCACCAGCGGCTCCACCACCACCGCGACCATCACCATCGATACCGACAACGCGGTCACCAAGAAGTCCACCAACACCCTGACGTCGCTGGACAACGCGCTGAACACCATCGACTCCATGCGTTCGGACCTGGGTGCGATCCAGAACCGCTTCGATTCGGCGATCACCAACATTTCCACCACGGTGACCAACCTGACGTCTGCCCGCTCCGGCATTCAGGACGTGGACTACGCCA
>RCUL01000654.1_pt1 | contig 15819 bp, 15 predicted proteins | sample 2167521 | NCBI WGS metagenome assembly RCUL01 (sample SAMN09932745, study PRJNA488358) | compost metagenome | feature: garden; material: soil; isolation source: compost soil in acetic acid-enriched culture | place: Germany: Experimental Botanical Garden Goettingen | collected 2016-01-27
TCGCGACCCCGACCTTGGCAAGGTCGTGCTCTACCAACTGAGCTATTCCCGCTTTGTCTTGGTGACGGGCGCCATTCTATAGGAACCGGAACGTCCGTCAACCCCTTGATTCAAAAAAACTTTTATTTTTCCTCCGGGTCGGTGCTGAGGTGCGGCCAAGCCGCCAACAGGTAATGCAGCATCGACCAGAGCGTCAGGGCCGCCGCCAGGATCAGCAGGAAATAGCCGACGACCACCCAGAAGGTGAACAGCGGCGGGTTGGCCAGGAGGATGACCAGCGCCACCATTTGCGCCGCCGTTTTCCACTTGCCGAGGCTGGAAACCGCGACATGGGCCCGAGCACCGAGTTCGGCCATCCATTCGCGCAACGCGGAGACCACTATTTCGCGGCCGATGATGGTGGCCGCCGGCAGGGTCAGCCAGAGGTTGTGATGCTCCTCCACCAACAGCACAAGCGCCACGGCCACCATCAGCTTGTCCGCCACCGGATCGAGGAAGGCGCCGAAAGGCGTGCTCTGCTGCCAGCGCCGGGCCAGGTAGCCGTCGAACCAGTCGGTGACCGCAGCGATGGCGAACACTGCGCTAGCCGCCAGATAGCTCCAGGAGAACGGCAGATAGAACAGCAGGATGAAAACGGGAATGAGCAGTACGCGCAGAACGGTGAGCAGGTTTGGAATATTCATCGTTACGGCTGGTTCTGAAGGAAGGCCGCATTCTACTCGCTGTGAAGGGCCGCATAAATCGACTCGGCAAGCTTTTTACTGATGCCGGGCGCCTTGGCGATTTCCTCGATGCTGGCGCGGTTCAGCTCCTGCAGCCCGCCAAAGTGCTTGAGCAGCTCGCGGCGGCGCTTGGGCCCTACTCCGGGCACCTCCTCCAGGCTGGAGGTGCGACGTGCCTTGCCACGTCGCGCGCGGTGGCCGGTAATCGCAAAGCGGTGCGCTTCATCGCGGATCTGCTGGATCAGGTGCAAGGCCGGCGAGTCCGCCGGCAGGGTGAACTCGTGGGCGGCATCGTTCAGGTAGAGGGTTTCGAAACCGGGCTTGCGGGTCACCCCCTTGGCGACACCGAGAAGGATGAGCTCGGGAACAGCGAGTTCCTGCAAGACCTCCTGGGCCATGGTCAGTTGGCCCTTGCCACCATCCACAAGGAGCACATCCGGCAGCTTGCCCTCCCCGTCTTTCAGCTTGCTGAAACGGCGCGACAGGGCCTGGTGCATGGCCGCGTAGTCGTCGCCCGCGGTGACGCCTTCGATGTTGTAGCGCCGGTAGTCCGATTTCAGCGGGCCTTCCGGTCCGAATACCACGCAGGAAGCCACTGTGGCTTCGCCGCTGGAGTGGCTGATGTCGTAGCACTCCAGGCGCTGGGGCGCCTCGTCCAGCCCCAGGGCCTCGGCCAGGGCTTCGAATCGCGCGGCGGTGTGCTGCCGGTTGGCCAGCCGTGCGGCCAGCGCCTGCTCGGCATTGGTGACCGCCAGTTGCTGCCAGCGCGCACGGGTGCCGCGCACGCGATGGCTGATATCCAGTTCTCGGCCTCGCAACTCGGCCAGGGCGGCGATCAGCGTCGGGAAGTCTTCATGGGTGGTATTGACGATCAGTTCCCCGGGCAGGTCGCGCTCCTGGTTGCCCAGGTAGTACTGGCCGATGAAGGCCACCAGCACCTCGGCCGACTCTTCTTCGATGGCCACCTGCGGGAAGAAATTCTTGCTGCCCAGTACACGCCCGCCGCGCACGCTGATCAGGTGGACACAAGCGCCGCCCGGCGTCGCGATGGCGGCGACCACATCGATGTCGCCGGTACCGCCTTCCATGCTCTGCTGATCCTGGACCCGGCGCAGGATGCCGATCTGGTCGCGAAGCTCGGCGGCACGTTCGAAGTCCAGACGCTGCGCCGCCTCCTCCATGCCGGCGGAGAGCTCCTGGGTCAGCGCATTGCTGCGGCCCTCGAGGAACATTACCGAGTGGCGTACGTCCTGGGCGTACTCGGCCGGATCCACCAGACCGACGCAGGGCCCCTTGCAGCGCTTGATCTGGTACTGCAGGCAAGGCCGCGTGCGGTTCTTGTAGTAGCTGTCCTCGCACTGGCGGACCAGGAAGGCCTTCTGCAGCAGATTGAGGCTCTCGCGGATGGCGCCCGCGCTGGGATAGGGGCCGAAGTAGCGGCCCTTCTGCTTCTTGGCCCCACGATGGATGCTCAGGCGCGGAAAGTCGCCGTCGCTGAGGTGCACATAGGGATAGGACTTATCGTCCCGCAGCAGGATGTTGTAGGGCGGCCGCCATTCCTTGATCAGCGTCTGCTCCAGGAGCAGCGCCTCGGTCTCGTTGGCGGTGATGGTGGTCTCGATCTGCGCGATGCGCGCCACCAGCGCGGCGGTCTTCGGCGCCAGCCCGCTCTTGCGAAAGTAGCTGGCCAGGCGCTTCTTCAGGTTGCTGGCCTTGCCGACGTAGAGCAGCCGGGCTTCGGCGTCGAACATGCGATAGACGCCGGGGCGGGAACTGCACCCGGCGAGGAAGTCGCTGCTGTCGAACGCCGCGCCCATCTCAGCTGACGACATCGACCATGCGATGTCGTACGGCCAGCATAGCCAGCTCGACGTCGCTGGTGATCTCGAGCTTCTCGAAGATGCGGTAGCGGTAGGTATTCACCGTCTTGGGCGACAGGCAGAGCTTGTCGGAAATGCTCTGCACCTTCTGGCAGTTGGCGATCATCAAGGCGATCTGGATTTCGCGTTCGGACAGCAGGTCGAAGGGTGAACCATTCGCTTGCGGCTGGAACGACTTGAGCGCCAATTGCTGGGCGATCTGCGGGCTGATGAAGCGCTGGCCGGCAAAGACCTGGCGGATCGCCTGGATCATTTCCTCCAGGCCGGCACCCTTGGTCAGGTAGCCCGCCGCGCCAGCCTGCAACAGCCGGGTCGGGAAAGGGTCTTCCTCGCAGGCGGTCACGGCCACCACCTTGAGATCGGTGTGGCTGCGCAGAAGCTTGCGGGTCGCCTCCAGGCCGCCGATGCCGGGCATCTTGACGTCCATCAGGACCACGTCAGGCTTGAGTTCCCTGGCTTTCTTGAGCGCCTCTTCGCCGCTGTCGGCCTGCCCCACCACCTGCAGGCCATCGACATCGGCCAGCATGCGGGTAATCCCCGTTCTTACCAGATCGTGGTCGTCGACCACCAGCACCCTAATCAAGCGACACCTCTCAGTGCATCGCGCGCTGCCGCGGCAGCAAGCTTGTTCGAATGACGTTCACATTAGCAAATGACCGGGGAATGACCTAGAGCCAGTTGCGGGCGACCGCCAATCGGCAAGCGTCAGTTTTCCATCCATCGAATTCGCATCCGGACGGAAAACAGGCACGTGCGAATAGTGAAAGCGCATATTTTACTGTGACTTGCGCCTTTTAGCTGAGGTGAGATTCAGAAATGCCGGAGCAGGAGACGGAGGGTGCTCCTGTAAAGCAGGAGACACCCTCGCCTAGTTTCCTCAGGAACTTGAGCCCCATTCATGATCGACATGGTTCAGCGTGGACAGTATGTGCTGCGGTCCGGTCAGCGCCGGCGCCATGGTCCAGCGCTGGTATTTGTCGTTGCCCATGCGCACCAGACCGGTGTGACTGGTCAGGTTTCGATCGATTTCCGGGTCGATGTCATAAAAACCCAGACTGAAACGGACAGCTTCTATATCCGCCGGGTCGCCAGTCAGGAACTGCCAGCCATGGCCAATGCGATACTTCTCCGCATAGGCCTTGAGCACCTCCGGTGTATCCAGCAACGGCTGCAGGGTAATGGAATGCATGAAGACACTCCGCCCCACCCGCCCCTCCAGCAACTGCTGGAGCTGGCGCAAGTTGGCCGTCATGGTCGGGCACTTGCCGGTGCACTGTGTGTACATCATGTTGAACGTGACGACCTTGCCGCGAATGAGGTCGTCGTAGAACTTCACCTCGCGGCCATCCTGGGTATACAGCGTGACATTCGGGAACGGGATGGCGCCCGCTCCAGTCCCGGGAGCGGCTTCGACTCGACCGCCGGCACCGCGCGTGGCCGCCCACCCCGCAAGCAGAGCGGCGCCGCCGCCGAGTCCGGCCAACATGGTTCTTCGCGTGTTCATGGTGATTCCTCCCACTTCAAGGGTGCTCCGCAACCGGCCTCAGACGATGTCCCAACGCAGCATCATTGCGTGGTCTTCGTGAATCAGGTTGTGGCAATGCATGGGGTACTTGCCCTTGTAGTCGCGAAAACGCAGGAATACCCGCAACGTGGTGAAGGGTTCGACCACATAGACATCCTTGCGCCCCTGCTCATGGGGCGGAATGGGAACGCTGACGCCCTTGACGAGCTTCTGGATGATCCGCCCTTCCTCGAAGTGGATGTGGATGGGGTGGGTCCAGCCATCGTCGACATTGGACAGTTCCCAGATCTCGTAGCCGCCCTTGGGAATCTGCGCCCTCGGGCTGTTCACATCGACGAACTTCTTATTGATGGCCCACATGCCCCTGTCGCGCTCGAAGATCCAACGCCGCACCGGCGCCGAGTTGATCTCGGCCTGGGTGATCACAGGCAAAGGCCGCAAGGTTGCCGGAACCCGACTCAGATCCTGCGACGGCGGGTATCGATCGACGATGATCTTCAGTATCCGGTCGCCCGGTTCCTTGATGTCCTTCGGCCGACGGGTTTCGATCTGACGCATTCTGTTGACCAGGTACAACTGGGCGCCAATCACATACTTCGAGAAATCCACCACTATGTCAGCGCGCTCGGCCACGCCCAGGGTCACGCTGGTCTGATTGAGCAGCGGCGCCGGAAACAGGTTGCCGTCATTGGAGATGTGGGTGAACTTCTGCAGGACGTTGGTCGGCGATACCAGGGCGAAGTTGTAGAAACGGCTCGGACCGGTATTCAGCAGGCGGAAACGGTACTTGCGCGCCGCCACCCGCAGCACCGGCTCGATGCGGCCGTTTACCATCACCTTGTCACCCAGCACGCCCTCCGGGTTGACCTGGTCATAGAACAGCTTGCCGCTGCCGTCGAAACGCCGGTCATTGAAGTTCAGCGGGTAGTCGTACGGATAGCTGGGCAGGCGCAGCGCGCTCGGACTCGGATCGGCCTCGTTGCCCGAGTCCAACTCATCGAACAGGCAATAGAAACCGGCCAGCCCCAGATAGAGATTGGGCGCGGTGAAGTCCAGGGTGTGGTCGTGGTAGAAGAGCGTCCCCAGAGCCTCGGTGGGATCTCCCTTCAGATCCTGGCGTGCCTCGAAACCGGCCTTCACATTGGAATACAGGTGATCCTTGAACCGGCCGTTGGCCGACAGGGTCGGGCCGTGCTTGTTGGGGCTGTAGTAGTCACCCGGGAAGCCGTCGCTTTCCGAACCGCAGTGAAGGTTGTGCAGATGGGTGGAGATTTCCGGCGTGCCGAACCCCACGTGGTTCTGCGGCAACTTGTTATGGATGCGGCAGATCAGCGGGCGCCCGTAGCGTGCAAAAAAGGTCGCGCTGGGCATGGTCTTGTCCGGAGTGCTGGGCTGGTAGCCCCATATCCGCTGTGGTGGGTAGGACGGGCTGTAGACCCAGTCATTGCGCTCGACGGCACTGATCTCGTAAAGCAGCGCGCCCGGCGCAAACTGCGCCCAGCGCTGATGCGGGTTGCGCCCCGCCTCACCGGCCACGATGTTGGCGGCTTCGGTGGGCGCCGGACTGAGCGACGCCACCGCAGCCACCGGATTCACCAGGGTCGGTAGCTCATGGGCCCAGGGGACAGTGGGCGGGCTGGGTGGGAACACAGGCGGCGCCGTTTCGGCCCGGGCCTGTCGCCCGGTCATCAGTAGAGGCGCCGCCATCGCCGCCGCCGTCAGTTTCAAAAATTTCCTTCTCCCCTCGCCGTCTGCCGAATCCTCCGGCCGACCTGTTGCGTGCTCGCAGTCAGGGCGTTTCATGACTCTCTCCAGTTGCTGGCCCTCGACACTGGACGGACGCTTCAAAGCGTCTCTATCGAAACCACCAGTGAAGTAATGGGCGATTGAGCTTTCGCTCGTTTTGTTTAGCGCCGCAGAACGTCAATAACATGACTAAAGTGCAGATGTATCAAAATGTAAATGGCCGATTGTCATCATATTGACAGCCCTGACGCATCTGCTTGAAATGCTCGACTTAGAGCGGCTGGAAGAGAAAAGACAGGCGCAATCGCAACTACCGCTCAGGGATGAACGGTCACGCGAAGGACGGAAGAAGCTTGGCGGCCGCGCAGCCCCTATGAAATCCGGACCAACGGCAAGGACCAGAGATACATAACGGTAAGAAATTGGCGACGCGAAAACGGCACCGGTTACCCCTTCAGACAAGGCGTCAATATTCAGTCACAGACAGAATGAGATTACTTGGTCAGGGCCGCGCGCAGACCAACCAGCAGAGCGACGATCCTTCCCGGGGCCCGTAGAAAGCAGAACTTGACTGAACTCACGCGATCTTGCCACGACCTGCCTCGTTCATCGCCGCAACAGACCCAAGCCAATCCGCCGCAAATCAGCTCTGTCAGGCCCCCCAATCCCCCCTGAAACGATCCGTATCCACTTCGAGGTTGCGAGGTCGGCAAGGTGGGGCTATCAAAAATGTTCCACTTTTACCTACACAAGGAGTTCCACCATGAGTGCACGCTTCTCGGTGAAAAGGGTCCCACGCGCACAGGCCAAGGGGATCAGGAATGGCGGAGTTATTGGAGGAACAGCGCTCGATGCCTACTGGTATCGGATCATCGACAAGGCTACCGGCGACTTTGTCGGCGGCAAGCATGCAGAAGAGTCCATGGCGATGGGCGAATGCGAAAAACTGAATACCAGGACCTGAAGTGCTCAAGACGGCCTCGGGCCCTTCCTTCAAGACGGGCCCATTTCAGGTCAAACCTGGTTTGCTGGAACGGAAAGCAGAAGCACCCTCTCGACCCCTCGCAAGGCTGCATCTCACCAGACTTAAAGTGGCTCGAAATCCCGTCCGGAGACGTCCGGAGTTGAAAATCTGAAGAAAAGATTCAGCGCGACATGGCTCTTGTCTTCACCCGGCATCCGGTAGGGCAGGCAATAGAGTGGCCCCCAAACACACACCGCGTCGAAGATGAAAACGCCAGTTCTCTCATGAGGACCATAAATCTCTCGGAGGCGAGCCCTGATCAATTCCTGAACGACCTCCAGATCCATATCGTCGAGGACACGTTGCATGTCGATCAGATACCCGGCCGAGGCCTTCAGGTTTTCTCTATCGACAAAGAAGTGATGCATTACTCGAGCCCCGATCAAAAATGAAGGCAGAATGATATCAACGCATCGCCAGCTTTACAGCGCCATTTTTTTGTCAATCCATAGTTCTCTCGCGTAAGTGCCTGCGCCCGCCCTGCCGTGACACCTGTCGATCCGACTTCCGCGACAAGGACATCGAGAATCAGCCTGGGCCAACGAAGCCAAGCCTCACTGCGCACCGAAGCCGCGCGCTGACGCTGGCTGCTATGGTTTTTCTCGATTTACCTGCCGGCACCAAGGAATGGTGGGCAGCTACGAAATGAGATACGGTTTCGAGCCATCGCCGCGGCACGAATAACCCTTACCAAGGAGGCCAATGTGCGCGTAGTTCTGCTGCTAATGGCCGGCCTCATCCTCACTGCGTGCGCTGCCAACACACCTGAGGAGCTGCCTGCAGCGCCACTTGCGATCCCGTCTGATTCTCGGGCGCAACTGATCGTCAACTTCAAGGCCGGTAACCACGTGTTCAGGAATGCCTACTGGGATCAGCTCAAGTCCCTTTGGCGCACGGCCATCCAGAATGAAGCGTCGACCTACGGGTACTCCGTGACGGAGCAGGTTGGCCCCATTACGACCACCTCCACTCCGGGCTTGCTCCTGGTAATCAAAGTGGACGACTTCGGCTATGTCACCGAGTCAGAGTCCGACTCCGAAGCCGAGCACGCCTGGGTGGATGCAAGAGTTATCTACCTGGATGCACAAACGGCCAAGGAGTACGGGGAGCGAAGCTACAACACTGGCTCCTCTGCCTGGGAAGGAATCGCCTCGGCCACGACAGACATACAAATCCAGGCATTTGCCAACAGTATCCTCCACGATATCCGGTCCGCCGATACCACTGCCGCCCCCAGCCCGACCACCCCCGAAATCTCGGCTGCCCGCACAACTGACCCCACACTCACGAAAGAGCATCAACTCGAGCAACTCGACCGCGAAGGCCTGAGCTACGAGGAGTACCAGCGGCGGTACAGAGCAATCACAGCTCAATAAATGCAAGTACATTGCTTGCGTTCTTAGAACTGCACGCTACTCCATGCCGACCAAGCCAGGACGTCTTTGATCACCAACCTCACAGATGCCAGCCGCCTGGTTAGGCACAAGGAGGAGAGTTCAGGAGCGCGTATACCGACGAATCGGAGCTATCGCGAAGCCCTGCAGATAGACAAAGTTTCGGAACTCAATTCCCAAGGAGCCATGAAGCAGGCTCTGGTCGCAGCCTCAGAGCGCCACACTCGCCTGATCTATCGACGCTTGCGCAACACCGCCCTCATTCTGCACAACGCTGTCGCGCAACTCCCGCTGTTGCTACATCAACAGCGAAAGAACTGTTTGCCTGCAAACACCCATTCAACAGTTCACATCACCAGCAACAATCAAATCACTCAATGAAACTCATAAGCTATTGATTTGTATGGATTTAAATTAATGGAATGGGAATTGCTTTGGCACCTCGACCCTATCTGCCAAAGGAACACCAACCATGAGCACCTCCTTCAACGTCGTCGCCGTCTCGGGTGGAGCCTATCGCCCGTCGCGCACCCTGGTCCTGACCGAGGCGATAGTCGATGCCCTCGGCCAGCATCTACAGTTCGACAGCCGCCTGATCGAACTGGGCGACATCGCCCGGCCGGTCGGTGGTGCCCTTTCGCGCAAGGAGCTGCCGGCCGATGTGGAAGAGCAACTGGCGGCCATCGAGCATGCTGATCTGCTGATAGTCTCGGCGCCGGTCTACCGGGGCTCCTACCCGGGTCAGTTCAAGCACCTGTTCGACCTGATCGACCAGCACGCGCTGATCGATACGCCAGTGCTGCTGGCCGCCACCGGCGGCAGCGAGCGCCATGCGCTGGTCATCGATCACCAGTTGCGCCCGCTGTTCAGCTTCTTCCAGTCGCTCACCCTGCCCATTGGTGTGTACGCCTCCGAGTCCGACTTCCAGGATTACCGGGTCGCCAGCGAGCCGCTGCAGGCGCGCATCCGCCTGGCCGCCGAGCGCGCCGCCGCAATGCTGCGTGGCAATCACGACGGCGCCGTGCTGCGCAAGATCGCCTGACGGGTCGCCAGCCATGAGCCTGCATCAGCAACCCACCCTCCTCAAACCGCTGCAGACCGCACAGCGGCTCGCCGAACAGTTCGCCGAGAGCGCCGTGGAGCGCGATGCTCGCGGTGGCACACCCAAGGTCGAGCGCGACGCGCTGCGCGCCAGTGGCCTGCTGGCCCTGGCGATTCCCAGCCAGTACGGCGGCATCGGCGCCAGCTGGGGCGAGACCTTCGAGGTGGTGCGCGAATTCGCCCGCGTCGACAGCTCCATCGCCCACGTGTTCGGCTTCCAGCACCTGATGCTGGCCACCGTACGCCTGTTCGCCCGCCCTGAGCAGTGGCAACCCTGGTTCGAGCAGACCGCGCGCAAGAACTGGTTCTGGGGCAACGCCCTCAACCCGCTGGACACCCGCACCGTGGTGAAGAAGTTCGACGGCTGGTACGAGTTCTCCGGCAAGAAGAGCTTCTGCTCCGGCGCCAGCGACTCGGAGATGTTGATCGCCTCCGCCGTGGACGAGAGTGCCGGCGGCAAGCTGCTGATCGCTGCCATCCCCAGCGGGCGTACCGGCATCAGCCTGCACGACGACTGGGACAACATCGGCCAGCGCCAGACCGACAGTGGCAGCGCCACCTTCGAGCGAGTGCGCGTCGAACACGCCGAGCTGCTGCTCGATCCGGGCCCACTGAGCACACCCTTCGCCTGCTTGCGCCCGCTGATCGCCCAGTTGCACTTCGCCAATCTGTTCCTGGGCATCGCCGAAGGCGCCTTCGAGGAGGCGCGCCAGTACAGCCTCAAGGAGAGCCGTCCCTGGTTCCGCTCCAGCGCCCGCCACAGCAGCGAGGATCCCTACATCCTGCGCCACTACGGCGAGTTCTGGGTCGGCCTGGAGAGCGTGCGCCTGCTGATCGAACGCGCCGCCTCGCAGCTCGACGAGGCCTGGAGCAAGGAACACGCCCTGAGCGGCGAGGAGCGCGCGCAGCTGGCCCTGGCCATCGGCACCGCCAAGGTGGCCGCCACCCGCCACGGCCTGGATATCTGCAATCGCCTGTTCGAAGTCACCGGCGCGCGGGCTACCCACGCTTCGCTTCGCTTCGACCGCTTCTGGCGCAACCTGCGCACCCAGACCCTGCACGACCCGGTGGACTACCGCATCCACGAACTGGGCGAGTGGGCGCTGAACGGTACGCGCCCTACCCCGTCCTTCTACTCGTAAGGCACACCCATGCAACTGCTGACCCTCCCTCCGTCACCGACACTGGCCACCTCGATCAGGGCGACCGCTCAGGTCTTCGAAGACCCCAGATCGCAGGAGCTGCTCGCCCACTTGCAACAGGTCGCCCCCAGCGAGGCCAGCGTCCTGATCATTGGTGAAACCGGTACGGGCAAGGAACTGGTCGCGCGCCACATCCATAACCTCAGCGGTCGCCGCAACGGCCCCTTCGTGGCGGTCAACTGCGGAGCCTTCTCCGAGTCACTGGTGGAGGCCGAGCTGTTCGGCCACGAGAAAGGCGCCTTCACCGGCGCCCTGGCGGCCAAGGCCGGCTGGTTCGAGGAGGCCAGCGGCGGCACCCTGTTCCTCGACGAGATCGGCGACCTGCCGATGCCGATCCAGGTCAAGCTGCTGCGCGTACTGCAGGAGCGCGAGGTGGTGCGCCTGGGTTCGCGCAAGAGCATTCCGATCAACGTGCGGGTGCTGGCGGCAACCAACGTGCAGCTCGAGAAGGCGATCAACGCCGGGCACTTCCGCGAGGACCTGTACTACCGCCTCAACGTGGTCAGCCTGCAGCTCCACCCGCTGCGCGAGCGGCCCGGCGACATCCTGCCGCTGGTTCGCCACTTCATCGCCGAGTACAGCCGCCGCCTCGGCTACTCCGAGGTGACCCTCAGTGAGGAGGCGCGCCAGCGCCTGGCCGGCTACGGCTGGCCGGGAAACATCCGCGAGCTGGAAAACGTCATCCACCACACCCTGCTGATCTGCCGCGACCACCTGATCCGCGCCGAGGATCTGCACCTGTCCAACCTGCGCATCGAGCGCGAGAAAGACAGCCCGCCGCGCGCGGAGAGTGTCGACGAGCAGCTGCAGCGCGCCTTCCAGCGCCTGTTCGAGGAGCAGGGCGGCGCCCTGCACGAGAAGGTCGAGGATGCCCTGCTGCGCTCGGCCTACCGCTTCTGCCACTACAACCAGGTGCACACGGCCAACCTGCTCGGGCTGTCGCGCAATATCACCCGCACTCACCTGATCCGCATCGGTGAGCTGGTGGTGAACAAGCGCCGCCCGATCGAGAGCCCCCAGGGCAACCAGGTGATCAACCTGTCGATCTGAATACCGAAAAAGACCAATGCCACGCGTGCACCCAACGGGCCCCAGCGGCCCTCAACCGACGATGGCAACGAGGAAAACATCATGAGTCTGGATATCTTCTGGTTCCTGCCTACTTCCGGCGACACCCGCTACCTGGGCCACTCGGCCAGCGGCCGCCCGGCGACCAACGCCTACATGCGCCAGATCGCCGTAGCCGCCGACCAGCTCGGCTACGACGGCCTGCTGATTCCCACCGGCGCCAGCTGCCTGGACCCCTGGGTGACCGCAGCCAGCCTGGTGCCGGTGACCCAGCGCATCAAGCTGCTGGTGGCACTGCGCACCTCGCTCGGCAACCCCACTGCCTCGGCACGCCAGGCCGCCAGCCTGGACCAGGCCAGCAACGGCCGTCTGCTGCTCAACGTCGTGCCCGGCGGCGATGCCACGGAGCTGGCCGCCGATGGCGTGTTCCTCGCGCATGACGAGCGCTACGAGGCGTCCGACGAATTCCTCACTATCTGGCGCCGCCTGCTGCAGGGCGAGACCGTCGGCTTCGAGGGCAAGCACCTCAAGGTCGAAGGCGCGCAGAACTTCTTCCCGTCGGTACAGCAGCCCTATCCGCCGCTGTACTTCGGCGGTTCCTCGCCGGCCGCCCACGAACTGGCGGCCAAGCACGTGGACGCTTACCTGACCTGGGGCGAGCCGCCGGCCGCCGTGGCCGAGAAGATCGCCGACGTGCGTGGCCGCGCCGCCAGGCACGGCCGCACGGTACGTTTCGGCGTGCGCCTGCACGTGATAGTGCGCGAGACCGTTGATGCCGCCTGGGCCGCCGCCGACGAGCTGATCAGCCACCTCGACGACGCCACCATCGCCGCCGCCCAGGCCAACTACGCCAAGATGGATTCCGAGGGCCAACGGCGCATGGCCGTCCTGCACGGCGGCGATCGCAAAAAGCTGGAAGTGGCGCCCAACCTCTGGGCCGGTGTCGGCCTGGTGCGCGGTGGCGCCGGCACCGCGCTGGTCGGCGACCCGGAAACGGTGGCCGCGCGCCTGCTGGAGTACGCCGAGCTGGGTGTCGACAGCTTCGTGCTGTCCGGCTACCCGCATCTGGAGGAGGCCTACCGCTTCGCCGAACTGGTGTTCCCGCTGCTGCCCGGCAAGGGCAAGGTCACGGTGGACGGCGCCTTTACCGGCGGCGCCTTCGACGTTCGCGCCGGCAAGGAGAAGGTCGCATGAGGGTCATCGATCTGCGCTGCCGCCCGGCCTTTCTGCATCCCTTCTTCGGTGGCGTACCGGGTTCACCCGAGCATGCCACCGCGCGCTGGCTCAACCGGCGCGTCGGCACCCGCGGCCCGGACGACCACTTCGAACGTTCGCTGACCCAGGAAGGCTTCCTCGGCGAAGTGCGCGAGGCCGGCCTGCACAGGGCGGTGGTGGTCGGCCGCCATACGCCGGGCCAGCACCTGCCCAACGAGCGCATCCACGAGATAGTCCATGGCCATGCCGAACTGATCGGCGTCGGCGCGGTGGACCCGACGCTGCAGGGCGTGGAGGGCGCCCTGGCGGAGATCGACCGCGCCATCGACGTGCTCGGCCTGGCCGGCATCGACCTCGAGCCGGGCTTCGCCGAGCCGGCCCGGCATCCGGACGATGCGCTGTACTGGCCGCTCTACGAGCACCTGCAGCAGCGCGGCATCCCGTTATTCCTGATGAGCGGCCCGACCACGCCCGACCCGGCCCACAACGACCCGGGCCGCCTGGCGGCCGTGGCCCGGGCCTTCCCGCAGTTGCAGATAGTGGCCTACCACGGCTACTGGCCCAACGTGCAGCAGGCCATCGGCGTGGCCTTCCGCTACGAGAACATCCACCTGGTGCCGGACATGTACCTGTTCCTGCCCGGCAGCGAGGCCTATGTGCAGGCGGCCAATGGCTTCCTCGCCGAGCAGCTGCTGTTCGGCTCCTCCTACACCTTCCGTCCGATCCGCCAGAGCATCGAGGATGCCCAGCGCCTGGGCTTCAGGGACGAGGTGCTGGAGAAGTTCTTCCACGGCAATGCCGCACGGCTGTTCAAGTTGGCGTGAGCCATGCTGCGCCCCTGGCACGGGGCGCAGCCTCAATACACCCGCTGTACCCGGTCGGCCAATTGCCCGGCTCGCGCCAGGACGGCGTCGGGCTCATGGCAATGCGGCAGCGCCACCCGCAGGCAACCCAGGGCACGCCCCTGGATGCGCTCGATACCCCCATGCAGGAGACGCAGTCCCGACCCCAGCGCCGCCGTCAGTCCGGCCAGGTCGGGCTCCAGTGCTCGCTCGCCGGTGTAGTGCAGCTCCAGCCACAGCTCTGTGGCGGCCGCAGTGCCCTGCCCTGTCCTGGCCGGCCCCCCGAGCAGAATCTGGCTGACCTCGTGGCGTGGATCGCCGAACACCTGCCAGACCTCACCCTGCTCCACCACCTGGCCGCGCTCGAGGACCGCCACGCGGTGGCAGAGGTCGCGGATCACCTCCATCTCGTGGGTGATCAGCACTATGGTCAGGCCGAGGCGGCGATTGATGTCGCGCAGCAACTCGAGGATGGCCTGGGTACTCTCCGGATCGAGGGCCGAGGTGGCCTCGTCGCACAGCAGGATGTCCGGCTGCAGCACCAGTGCACGGGCGATGCCGACACGCTGTTTCTGCCCACCGGAGAGCTGCGCCGGATAGGCATCGCGGCGCTCGGCCAGGCCCACCAGCTGCAGCAGCTCATCGACCCGGCGGACACGCTCGGCGCGCGGTAGGCCGGCCATGCGCAGGGGCAGCTCGATGTTCTCGGCCACGGTCCGGGTGGCCATCAGGTTGAAGTGCTGGAAGATCATCGCCACCTTGCGCCGCAGCGCGTGCAGGCGTGCACTGTCGAAGCGGGCGATGTCCTCACCGTCGATCAGCACCTGGCCCTCGCTGGGATTTTCCAGGCGGTTGATCAGACGCAGCAACGAGGACTTGCCAGCGCCGCTGCGGCCGATGATGCCGAAGATCTCGCCGCGCTGGACCTGCAGGTCGATGTCCTGCAAAGCACTCAGCGCGCCGTAGCGCTTGCCGATACCGCGCAATTGCAACTGCGCCGCACTGGCAAGAATGTCTTGGGAAAAACTTGTCACGGTGGAAGGTTCCAGTCAGTGATCGGCGACGGGCGCCGCCAGTGGCGGCCCCGTCTTGTCGGGATTAGAAGCCCGGAGCGATCTGGCCCTTGTAGCGGGCCAGGATGAAATCGCGCACTTCGGGGGTGTTGAGCGCCTTGGCCAGTTTCTGGATGCCCGGGTCCTGGATGTTGTCCGGACGCGCCACCAGGAACTCGACGTAGAGGTCCTTGCCCTTCTCCACGATCAGCGCCTTGTTGGTGTCGATGCCGGCCTCCAGGGCGTAGTTGGCGAAGACGAAGGCCAGGTCGACCTGGCTGACCGCACGGGCCAGCAGCGCGCCTTCCAGTTCGCGGAACTTCAGCTTCTTCGGGTTCGCGGCGATATCGCGGGTAGTGGCCAGGGTATTGCTCGGGTCCTTGAGCTTGATCAGCCCCGCCTCGTGCAGCAGCACCAGGGAGCGGCCGGTGTTCACCGGGTCATTGGGGATGGCCACGCTGGCGCCGTCGGGCAGGTCCTTGAGGTCATTGATCCTGGTCGAGTAGGCGCCGAACGGCTCGATATGCACGCCGACCACCGGCACCAGGTCGGTGTGGCGGGTTTTGTTGAAGTCGTCGAGGAACGGGCGGTACTGGTAGTAGTTGGCATCGAGGTTCTTCTCGGCCAGCTGCAGGTTGGGCTGGATGAAGTCGGTGAATACCTTGATGTCCAGGTCGACCCCCTCCTTCGCCAGGGCGGGTTTGACGAACTCGAGGATCTCCGCGTGGGGCACCGGGGTGGCGCCTACCACCAGCTTCTCGCCGGCATGGGCGGACAGGCTCAGAACGGCGGCGGCGAGAACCGCCAGGGAATGCTTCAACATGATGTGACTCCTATCGGATCGGGTGGCCGTCGTCGGGCGAACGTGGGGCCGAGGCGGCAGCGAAAACCCGGCTGCCGCTGACGGGTCAAGCGAATTCAGCGGCGGGTGAAGTGCCGCACCAGGCGGTCGCCGCTCATCTGCAGGGCCTGCACCAGCAGAACCAGCAGCAGCACGGTGACCACCATCACGTCGGTCTGGAAGCGCTGGTAGCCGAAGCGGATCGCC
>RCUL01000662.1_pt1 | contig 15568 bp, 15 predicted proteins | sample 2167521 | NCBI WGS metagenome assembly RCUL01 (sample SAMN09932745, study PRJNA488358) | compost metagenome | feature: garden; material: soil; isolation source: compost soil in acetic acid-enriched culture | place: Germany: Experimental Botanical Garden Goettingen | collected 2016-01-27
GCCTTCGCCCGCTTCGACGCCGACCTGGCCCTGTCGGTGGCCCAGTACGACAAGAACATCGACCGCGAGTACAAGACCGCCCTGCGCGAGCTGGTCACCTACATGATGGAAGACCCGCGCGCCATCAGCCGCGTGCTCAACGTCATCTGGGCCCTGCGCTCCCTGGAGCGGATCGGCGACCACGCGCGCAACATCTCCGAACTGGTGATCTACCTGGTGCGCGGCACCGACGTTCGCCACCTGGGCCTGGCGCGCATGACCGAGGAAGTGAAAGGCAACGGCAGCGGCAAGGACGTTTCCCCGAGCTGAGCCCGAAACCTCCCGGCGAACGCCCGGCCCTGCGCCGGGCGTTTTGCTTTCCAGCGTCGTCGTAGGGTGCGCCGTGCGCACCAGGCGCCCGCGCGCAGTTGCGGTGCGCGGGGCGCACCCTACGCGGAACCGGCCCCGCCATCGCTCCGGCGCGACCGACAGGTCATCGCCCAAAACAGGTTTGGCAAAGGGCTATCAGCCAAGGCTATGCTAAGCCCCGATTCCAGAGGAGCAGTCGATGGGCAAGGTCAATGTGCTGGTGGTGGACGATGCGTCCTTTATTCGCGACCTGCTGAAGAAGGGGCTGCGCGACCATTTCCCCGGCATCCAGATCGAAGAGGCGATCAATGGGCGCAAGGCCCAGCAACTGCTCGCCCGCGTCCACATCGACCTGATCCTCTGCGACTGGGAAATGCCCGAGATGTCCGGCCTGGAACTGCTCACCTGGTGCCGCGAGCAGGACAGCCTGAAGACCACCCCCTTCATCATGGTCACCAGCCGCGGCGACAAGGAGAACGTGGTCCAGGCGATCCAGGCCGGCGTCTCCGACTACATCGGCAAGCCCTTTTCCAATGACCAGCTGGTGACCAAGGTGAAGAAGGCGCTGACCCGCTCCGGCCGCCTGGAAGACCTGATGACCAGCGCGCCCAACCGGCTGCCCAATGCCGGTGGTTTCGCCAACGACTCCCTGGCCACCCTCACCGGCGGCAAGGCCGAGGTGATCCGGCCCGCCGCCGTACCTGCGGCACCCGTTGCCAAATCCAGTGCGCCCACACCTTCGGCCAAGTCCGCCGCCCAGGCCCCCGGCGGCCGTGGCCAGGCCCAGCTGCGCCTGCCGGCGGGGATGCTGGCCTGCGTGATCAAGGCCCTGAGCCTGAAGGACGCGCAACTGGTGGTGCGGCGGGGCGAACCGCTGCCACAGGTACTGGAAAGCGCGGTACTCGACCTGGAACAGGGCGAGGGTGGCGAAGTGGCGCGGCTCAACGGCTACCTGCATGCGGTCGCCGCCCTGGAACCCACACCCGACAGCGAGTGGCTGCTGCTGACCTTCCGCTTCGTCGACCGCGATGCGCAGAAGCTCGATTACCTGTCGCGGCTGATCGCACGGGGTACCGCGCAGAAGCATTTCGTCCCCGGCGCCTGACCGTCCAGCCAACCCCGTCACAGCCCGACGGGCGACGTCTCGCCCGCCGCAGTTCGCGCTGCTAGTCTTCGGCAACACGGAGCACAGAAGAACAACGGGCCGACATGCTGGGGCGATTCCTTTCCCTGCTGCTGCTGCTTGGCGCAAGCCTGCCGGCGGCTGCACTGACCATCTACAAGTACACCGACGCCAACGGTGTGGTGACCTATACCGACAAGGCCGTTGCCGGCGCCCAGGTATTCGTCTTCCGCGACCGCATGATCGAGCGCCTGGACCTTGCGGTGAAGCTGGAAACGAAGAAGCACGAGGCCGGCGAGACCCTGTTGCTGCGCAACGAGCTGTTCGCCCCGGTGGAAGTGGAATTGCGCATCGAGCAGGCGGATAACGTTTCCGGTGTCCCCGACCGGCCCATTCGCTGGGTGCTGGCGCCGCGCAGCAGCATGCGCATGGCGACCCTCGCACCGGCCGATGCCGCCCGGCCCATGCGTTACAAGCCCAAACTGCGTTACGCCCTGGGCGACCCGCGCCTGCAGCCGGTGCTCTACCGCTATCCGCTGCCCTGGCAGGGCGGCCCGTTCCGCCTGACCCAGGGCGCCAATGGCCGCTACAGCCACTTCACCCCCAAGGGCCGCTATGCGCTGGACATCGCCATGCCAGAAGGCACCCCCATAGTCGCGGCGCGCCCGGGCGTGGTGGTGAAGATCGAGAACGACCAGAGCGGACGCGGCAACAACCCCTCGGGCAACTTCGTGCGCCTCCTGCATGACGACGGCACCATGGGCGTCTACCTGCACCTGATGCGCGGCTCGGTGCAGGTGCGCGAAGGCCAGCAGGTGGCCCTAGGCGAACGCATCGCCCGCTCCGGCAACACCGGCAACAGCACCGGTCCGCACCTGCACTTCGTCATCCAGCGCAATATCGGCCTGGCGCTGGAATCCATTCCCTTCGACTTCGCCCAGCCGGTGGACAGCCTGCCGAACTTCGCGGTTGGCGGGGAGTAAGCCTGGCGGCCGCCCGCGTAGGGTGCGCCGCGCGCACCAAGGGACCCCGAGCGAGGAACGCGGTGCGCATGGCGCACCCTACGGATGTGCAGCCCTTTGCAGGCTCCTAGTCCAGCTTGAGCACCTTGGCCAGTACGATCTTCGGCCCCTTCATCTTCTTCACGATGATGCGCAGGCCGTCGGTCTCCAGCACTTCTTCCTCTTCCGGCACACGGTTGAGGGTTTCGTAGATCAGGCCGGCGAGGGTGTCCGCCTCGACATGGTCGAGGTCGATGCCGAGCAGGCGCTCCACCTTGAACAGCGGGGTGTCGCCGCGCACCAGCAACTTGCCCGGCTGGTAGGCGAGGACGCCGCGCTCGGTCTTGCGGTGTTCGTCCTGGATATCGCCCACCAGCACTTCCAGCACGTCTTCCATGGTCAGGAAGCCCACCACCTTGCCGTCGGCCTCCTCGACGACGGCGAAGTGCGAGCCGCCCTGGCGGAACTGCTCCAGCAGGCGCGACAGCGGCATGTGCTTGGTGACCCGTTCCAGGGGATGGGTGAGCTCTTCCAGGTCGAAGGTTTCCGGCAGGCTGTCGAGGGCGGCCAGGGCCAGCAGCAGGTCCTTGATGTGCAGCACGCCGATGAACTCGCCTTTCTGGTCGTCGTGCACCGGGTAGCGGCTGTACTTGTGCCGGCGGATCACGGTGAGGATGTCCGCCAGGGGCGCGTCGTGTTCGAGGTAGATCAGGTCTTCCCGGGAGTTGGCCCAGTCCACCACCTCCAGTTCGCCGAGCTCCACGGCCGAGGCCAGCACGCGCATGCCCTGGTCGCTGGGGTCGCGGGCGCGGCTGGAGTGGAGGATCAGCTTGAGCTCGTCGCGGCTGTAGTGGTGCTCGTGGTGCGGGCCGGGCTCGCCTTGGCCGGCGATGCGCAGGATGGTGTTGGCGCTGGCGTTGAGCAGCCAGATGGCCGGGTACATCAGCCAGTAGAAGGCATACAGCGGCGCGGCCGTCCACAGCGAGAGCAGTTCGGGCTTGCGGATGGCCCAGGACTTGGGCGCCAGCTCGCCGACCACGATGTGCAGGTAGGAAATGATGAAGAAGGCGGTGAAGAAGGCGATGCCGTGGACCAGCTTCTCCGAGTCGATGCCGATGGCGCTGAGCAGCGGGCCGAGCAGGTGGGCGAAGGCCGGCTCGCCGACCCAGCCCAGGCCCAGGGAGGCCAGGGTGATGCCCAGCTGGCAGGCCGAGAGGTAGGCGTCGAGCTGGTTGTGCACGGTGCGCAGGATGCGCCCGCGCCAGCCGTGCTTGCCGGCAATGGACTCGACGCGGGTGGAGCGCAGCTTGACCATGGCGAACTCGGCGGCCACGAAGAAGCCGTTGAGCAGCACGAGGAAGAGGGCGAAGAGAATCAGGCCGAAATCGGCGAAATAGGCGAAGAAGTTGGAACTGGGGGAAGGGTCCATGGATGGTTTTTGCTGAAAGATGACCGGCTAAGGTTGAAGGCTGCACCCCGAGTTTGCAAGTCGGGGTACAGCGTGGATCACGCGCGCCGGGCGACCTGGGTGGCCGGGAAATGGCAAGTGAAGGTGCTGCCGTGGTTGAGCACCGAGCTGATGTCGAGACGGCCGCGATGGCGGATCAGCACGTGCTTGACGATGGCCAGGCCCAGGCCCGTGCCGCCGGTGCTGCTGTTGCGGCTGGAGTCGACCCGGTAGAAGCGCTCGGTCAGGCGCGGCAGGTGCTTGGTCTCGATGCCGATGCCGCTGTCCTGCACGGCGAGGTGCGCGCCGTTGTCGTCGCCCCACCAGCGGATGCGGATCTCGCCTTCGTCCGGGGTGTACTTCACCGCGTTGAACACCAGGTTGGAGAAGGCGCTGCGCAGTTCCGCCTCGCTGCCGCGCAGCTTGAAGTTGTGGTCGGCTTCCAGGCTGATGCGGTGGTGGCGGTTGCCGGACAGGGCGACGGCGTCGGCCTTGATCTGCAGCAGCAGCAGGTCGACGGCCACCGGCTGGTTGTCCGAGGGGTAGTCGGTGGCTTCCAGCTTGGCCAGCAGCAGCAGGTCGTTGAGCAGGTTCTGCATGCGCACGCCTTGCTGGCTCATCTGCTGCAGGGCGCGGGTCCAGCGCGGGTTCACCTCTTCGACGTTGTCGAGCAGGGTCTCCAGGTAGCCGGCGATCACCGTCAGCGGGGTGCGCAGCTCGTGGGAGACGTTGGCGACGAAGTCCTTGCGCATCTGTTCCAGGTGGTAGAGGCGGGTGACGTCGCGGACCAGCATCAGGTGTTCGCTGTTGCCGTACTGGGTGATGTGGAACTGCAGGCGCAGGCGGTCGTTGACCGGCGAGGGCAGGTCCAGGGGCTCGTTGTAGTTGCCCTGGTCGAAGTATTCCTTGAAGCGCGGATGGCGGATCAGGTTGGTCACCGGCTGGCCGCTGTCCTGCGGGGTCTTGAGGCCCAGCAGGGTTTCCGCGGCGCGGTTCCACCAGTCCAGGTTGCCGTCGCTGTCGAGCATCACCACGGCGTCCTTGAGGGCGGCGGTGGATTCCTGCACCCGGTCGATCACCGCCTGCAGGCGGCCCCTCACGCGCTGGTCGCGGCGCTGCAGGTGGTAGATGCTGTCGAACACCTCGCCCCAGAGGCCATAGCCGTCCGGCGGCGGCTCGTCCGGCTGGTGCTGCTTCAGCCACTTGTAGAGGCGCAGCAGTTGCACCAGGGTCCAGCACAGGTAGGCACCGAGGCCGATGACCAGGGCCCAGGCATAGTAACCGGTGATCAGCCCCGCCAGCAGGCAGGCTCCGATCAGCAGGAGCAGGCGGCGGATTACAGCGCCGCGCCAGTCTTGATTCACCTATCGCGTCCTTGTGGTCGGCCCGGCAGGGCCCGGGTCAGCTTTTGGTGGAGAAACGATAGCCGGTGCCGCGAACGGTCTGAACCAGATTTTCGTATACCTCGCCGAGCGCCTTGCGCAGGCGGCGGATGTGCACGTCGACGGTGCGCTCCTCGACGTAGACGTTGCCGCCCCAGACCTGGTCCAGCAGCTGGCCGCGGGTGTAGGCGCGCTCCTGGTGGGTCATGAAGAACTGCAGCAGGCGGTACTCGGTGGGGCCCATCTCGGCCGGCTTGCCGTCGATGGTCACGCGGTGGCTGATGGGGTCCAGCAGCAGGCCGCCGATGGCGATCGGCGCTTCGCCGTCGCTGGGGCCGGCACGGCGCAGCACGGCCTTGAGCCGGGCCACCAGCTCGCGCGGGGAGAACGGCTTGGTGATGTAGTCGTCGGCGCCGACTTCCAGGCCCTGGATCTTGTTGTCCTCTTCGCCCTTGGCGGTGAGCATGATGATCGGGATGTCGTTGGTCAGGTCGTCGCGCTTCAGGCGACGGGCCAGCTCGATGCCGGAGGTGCCGGGCAGCATCCAGTCGAGGAGGATCAGGTCGGGTTTGCGGTCGACGATGATGGCGTGCGCCTGCTGGGTGTTCTCGGCTTCCAGGCAGTCGTAGCCGGCCATCTCGAGGGCGACGGCGATCATCTCGCGGATCGGCGCTTCGTCGTCGACTATCAGGATGTTCTTGCCAACCATGTTCGGGCCTCAAAAGGTCGCGTGTATGTCTGATTGCGCCGCATTAGATAACGGAATTATTGCAGTGATGTGACATCCGAGTGTTGGAGGTTGGTGGCGTTTGGTCATTGTCGGCGGAAACGTCGAACGATTCGGCCGAAGGCCTCGTCTAAGCTGTTTGAGGCCGCCGCCGATCCGGGGCGGCCTGGAGCCTGGCCCAGGACCCTCGCATCGAAGGCGTTCGTGGCTCCTTCCGTCCTGTACCGCTGCGACCTCAAGCCGTGATCCAGCTGCCGCCAGGCTGTCGCTGTTCATTCCGAGGAGAGGTTGGAAAAAATGAGAAGAATGTCCCCCCGATTCGCTCCGCTGCTTGCCGCTGCGCTGCTGGGCTGGTCCCTGTCGGGCCTGGCCGCCGAGCCGGCGATGGAGAAGGACGGCATGCTGGTGGATCACAACGGCATGACGCTCTACACCTACGACAAGGATTCAGACGGCAAGTCCGCCTGCAACGGCCAATGCGCGGAGAACTGGCCGCCGCTGATGGCCGATGCGAGCGCCAAGGCCGAAGGCGAATGGAGCGTGGTCAAGCGCGACGACGGCTCCATGCAGTGGGCCTACGGCGGCAAGCCCGTGTACACCTTCGTCATGGACAAGAAGGCCGGTGATGTGACCGGCGACGGCAAGATGGGGGTGTGGCACATCGTCAAACCCTGAGCCCCCTCCGCCCGGGCTGGTTGCGCGCTGCGCCTCAGCGCAGCGCGTAGTCCGCGACTATCCCGGCGAAGATCGCCAGGCCCGCCCAGTGGTTGTGCAGGAAGGCCTTGAAGCAGGCCTGCGGGTCCCGCGTGCGGGTGCTGTAGTACTCCCAGGCGAAGCAGGCAGCCGCGACCACCAGGCCCAGGTGGAAGTACAGGCCCAGTTCGAAGCGGTTGCCCGCCAGCAGCAGGCAGAGCAGCGCCAGACCCTGGAGGCTGAGGATGATGACGCGGTCGGCATCGCCGAAGAGGATGGCGGTGGATTTCACCCCGATCTTCAGGTCGTCCTCGCGGTCGGTCATTGCGTAGTAGGTGTCGTAGGCCACCGTCCACAGCAGGTTGGCGATGTACAGCAGCCAGGCGGCGGCCGGCAGCTCGCCGGTTTCGGCGGTGAAGGCCATCGGCATGCCCCAGGAGAAGGCGGCGCCCAGTACCACCTGCGGGTAGAAGGTGTAGCGCTTCATGAAGGGGTAGCAGGCGGCGAGCGCCAGGCCGCCGAATGACAGCCAGATGGTGGTGGCGTTGGTGAAGAGCACCAGCACGAAGCTGATCGCCACCAGCACGGCGAAGAACACCAGCGCCTCGCGTGGTGTCACCCGCCCACTGGCCAGGGGCCGTGCGCGAGTGCGGCTGACATGCCCGTCGAAATTGCGGTCCGCGTAGTCGTTGATCACGCAGCCGGCGGCGCGCATCAGGTTCACGCCGAGGATGAAGATCAGCAGGTTCTTCAGGCTGGGCTGGCCCTCACCGGCTATCCACAGGGCCCAGAGCGTTGGCCACAGCAGCAGATAGATGCCGATGGGCTTGTCCAGCCGGGTCAGCTGGATGAAGTCCATGGCGCGGGGATGCAGGCGGTTCAGCGATTGAAGTAGCGTGAGGTACATCGGCGGCTCTCCCTTGGAAGGCCGGATTATACGGCCTCGACGCCGGCCTCGCGCCACAGTGCAGGCAGGAAGATTTCCGCCACCAGCACCCCCAGCTCCCCCCGCGAGAAACAGGAGCGGCGCCCCCAGAGGCGTTCCTCGCGCACTTCGCCCGGCAGCCAGGGCGCGGGATAGCGGGCGACTTCGATGGCGCCGCGGTCGAAGGCGCGGTCGCTGAACAGCAGCTCGCCGAGGGAGCGGCTGCCGAGCTGGTGCAGGTCCAGGCCCGACCCCTCCAGTACGCTGCGGGCGGCCACGCTGCGGGCGAACACCCAGATCTCGCCGTGGCCGCGCAGGTACACCTCGCGCACCCAACCCTGGCTGCCGGGGGGAATGCCGAGCGCCACGCATTCGTCGGCGCGCAGCGTCTGCCAGCCTTCCTCCAGCGGGGTGACGCTGAAGGCGTTGGCCGAGAGGGCGGTCAGCCGACGGGTGAGGGAGCCCTGGTCGAACAGCCAGTCGCGGACGCTGGCGGCAGGCGCGGGGTGAAGCTGGGCGGCGGTCAGCCAGCGGGGCGGATGGGCAAGGGCGGCGTGGGGCACGGGCGGGGGCTTGGGCGGTTGAAGACGGCGCAGATTAGCACGGCCGGTGTCTGTCGGCTGCCTCTTGCCCGCAGGCGGGGGAAGCAGTACAAAACGGCCCTGAGCCGACCGCAAGCGCCCCCAGAGGCAACAGGTCGGGAACGCCTGATAGTCGAGGTAAACGAGTGATGAAGAAGTGGCAGTGCGTCGTGTGTGGCCTGGTCTACGACGAATCCATGGGCTGGCCGGATGAAGGCATCGCCGCCGGCACCCGTTGGGAAGACGTCCCGGCAGACTGGCTGTGCCCCGATTGCGGCGTGGGCAAGCTGGATTTCGAGATGATCGAGATCAACTGATCCCGACCCTCGTCGAACGAGCCGGCCAAGCGCCGGCTTTTTCGTCTTCGCCGGGAGGGCCTATCCTCTGTCTGGACCGGCATGGCGACCCTTGGCTGCCGCCGGGCAATTGGAGTAGGTTCAGTACGGAAATCCGCGCCGGCGGAGGTGGTCATGCGCAAGTGGCAATGCATCGTCTGCGGCTTCATCTACGACGAAGCCGAAGGGTTGCCGGAAGAGGGCATAGCCCCCGGCACGCGCTGGGAAGACATTCCGCCGGACTGGGTCTGCCCCGATTGCGGCGTCGGCAAGATCGATTTCGAGATGATCGAGATCGCCTGATCCGTCCGCCATCCAACCCCATTCAAGCGACGGCCCGTGGGCCGTCGCGTCGTTTCGCGAGCAGGAGTGAGCAATGAGTGCACCCGTGGTGATAGTCGGCACCGGCCTGGCCGGTTACAACCTGGCCAAGGAGTTTCGCAAGCTGGACGGCGAGACCCCGCTGCTGCTGATCAGCGCCGACGACGGTCGCTCCTACTCCAAGCCCATGCTCTCCACCGGTTTCGGCAAGAACAAGGACGCCGACGGCCTGGCCATGGCCGAGGCCGGCGCCATGGCCGAACAGCTCAAGGCGGAAGTCCGCACCCACACGCGCATCACCGGCATCGACCCGGGGCACAAGCGCCTGTGGATAGGTGAGGAAGCCGTCGCCTACCGTGACCTGGTGCTGGCCTGGGGGGCGGACACCATCCGCGTACCGGTGGCAGGCGACGCCCAGGATGCGATCTTCCCCATCAACGACCTGGAGGACTATGCGCGCTTCCGCAGTGCCGCAGCCGGCAAGCGCCGTGTGCTGATCCTCGGCGCCGGGCTGATCGGCTGCGAGTTCGCCAATGACCTCAGCCTGGGCGGGCTGCAGGTGGAGCTGGTGGCGCCCTGCGAGCAGGTGATGCCGGGCCTGCTGCACCCGGCAGCCGCCGCGGCGGTGCAGGCCGGCCTGGAGGGGCTGGGCGCGCGCTTCCACCTCGGGCCGGTGCTGGCGCGCCTGGATCGTGGCGACGCCGGGCTGGAGGCTCAGCTGTCCGACGGCACCCGCATCAGCTGCGACCTGGTGGTTTCCGCCGTCGGCCTGCGTCCGCGCACCGAGCTGGCCGCCGCCGCGGGGCTTGAAGTGAACCGCGGAGTGGTGGTGAACCGCCAGCTGCAGAGCTCCCACGCCAATATCTACGCCCTGGGCGATTGCGCCGAGGTGGACGGCCTCAACCTGCTCTATGTGATGCCGCTGATGGCCTGTGCCCGCGCCCTGGCGCAGACGCTGGCGGGCACGCCGACGGCGGTGAACTACGGCGCGATGCCGGTGACGGTGAAGACGCCCGCCTGCCCGCTGGTGGTATCGCCGCCGCCCCGGGGCCTGGAGGGCGACTGGACGGTGGAAGGTTCCGGTTCGGACATCAAGGTGCTCTGCCGCGACGCCGCCGGGCGGCTGCTCGGCTATGCCCTGACCGGCGCCGCGGTGCAGGAGAAGCTGGCTCTGAACCGCGAGCTGCCGCCGCTTTTGGCATAAATGTCAGCCCTTCTGTCGGATTAGGCCTTCGCTTCTTTCGGAAATCCCGGCGCGGACACTGGCGGAGTGCCAAATGGCGTGCCATCCTCCCCGTGGTCTGCCGCAGCGCAGAGCCGTTGCGGCGCCTTGGGCGCTGTTCTGGAAGGACAGCACGGACACAAAAACAACAAACCGTCAAAGAGGCATCTATGCGTAAACCGGAACTCGCCGCCGCCATTGCCGAGAAGGCCGATCTCACCAAGGATCAGGCCAATCGCGTACTCAATGCGGTGCTCGAAGAAATCACCAACGCGCTGAATCGCAAGGACAGCGTGACGCTGGTGGGCTTCGGCACCTTCCTGCAACGTCACCGCGGGGCCCGCACCGGGAAGAACCCGCAGACCGGTCAGCCGGTGAAGATCAAGGCCAGCAACACCGTCGCCTTCAAACCGGGCAAGTCGCTGAAAGAAGCTGTGAACTGAGCTTCTTCTGCCCGGAACCGGGGAGGTTCCGGGCAGTTCACCCGCCATTCCCCCGCCCCGTCTTTCGGCTGGCTGTAGTCCTGCCGGCAAATCGCTACAATGCGCCGTTTTCTCAACCTTTCGAGACCCTGCGCGCATGAAATTCCGCTTTCTTCTCTGGATGCTGGGCCGCCTGATGACCAAGGCCAGCCGTGACAATGCCGAGTTCCAGCAGCAGCTGGCCGGCAAGGACCTGGTGTTCCAGTTGCACACCCTGGACGGCAAGATCGCCCGTCACTTCATCGTCAAAGACCTGCGCGTGGTCAGCAAGCGCGGCACCACCAGCCAACCTGCCTTCGCCATCGGCTTCAAGGATGGCGGCTACGGTTTCGCCGCCATGAGCGCGAAGAACAAGCAGCTGGCCTTCATGCAGGGCATCCAGAACAAGGACATCCAGATCCAGGGCAACCCGGCCCTGGTGATCTGGTTCCAGGGCCTGACCAAGCACCTGGTGCCGAAGAAGAAGTCCGCCGAGAAAAAGGCGGCCTGATCGGATTGGGTGGGGGCGGCCTTCTGTGGGAGCGAATTCATTCGCGAAGCGGGCCGAAGGTCCGCCCCATCGTTACCAGGCGGGCTGCTGCACAGCACTTTCGCGAATGAATTCGCTCCCACAAATGAGAAACAGGAAGGGGCGCCGCTGGCGCCCCTTTTTCATGCCTGCCGGAATCAGTGCGGTGCGTTGAACTGCGAAGCCAGCTCGCGTAGCGCCACCTCGGCCTGGAGCACCTTGTTCACCGCGTCCTCGGCCTTTTCGCGGGTCAGCCCCAGGGCGTCGAACAGGTCATCGGGAATCGCCACTTCCGGACCGGCGCCGATGCCGCGGTTGCGCAGCAGGCTGACTGCCAGGCACACCAGGTTGGGGTACGCGGCGTTGTCGCCCTGGTAGTCCGGATCGTGTTGGAAGCGCAGGGCGGTGGACAGCTCTTCCGGCATATCCCAGAAACGCATCAGCCAGCTGCCGATCTGCTCGCGGGTGATGCCCAGCAGATGCTGTTCGATATAACCGTGGGACAGGTGCGGGTTCACCTCCAGATGCCGGCAGATCAGCGAGAAATGCGGCGGGAAGACGTGGGCCAGTACCAGGTAGCCGAAGTTGTGCAGCAGGCCGGCCAGGTAGGTGAGGCCGGTCTCGGGGCGTTGCGCGCGCGGCATGGCGCGGGTCAGGCCCTCGATCACCGCGGCGGTGTAGATCGCCTGCTGCCAGTAGGGCGTGGCGTGTTGCGGCTGGTCCTTGGGCAGGCTCAGGGACTTGCCCAGGGCCAGGCCCAGGGCGAGGTTGATCACCAGGTCGAAGCCGAGCACGCGGACGATGGCGTCTTCCACCGAACGGATCTTGCCGGGTGCCGCGTAGTAGGGCGAGGCGGCCCAGCTGACCACCTGGGCGGCCAGGGCGGGATCGGTTTCGACCACGCCCGTGATGTCTTCCACCGTGGCGTTGGGATCGACCCTCAGCTTGATGATGCGCTGCGCCGATTCCGCCAGCGGCGGGATCTCGATGGTTTCCTCCAGGCGCTGCTGGATGCGCCGGGCAGTGAAGGCCTGCACGGCCTGGGTGATCTCGGCGCGGTCGTCGCCGGGGCGGTCGAGGTTGGGGCGGATGGCCGACAGGGGCTCACCGAAGCGGGCGGCGCTGGCCTTGCCCAGCAGGCCGCGATAGTCCTCGCTGGCCAGTTCCAGGAGCACGCCGGGCTGGCCGGACTCCACCAACAGGTGCGGCTCTTGCAGCAGGCGTTCGTCATACAGGCAAGGGGAGCTGGTCAGCGGCGGCAGGCCGGGCAGGGCGCCCAGCTGGTACTTGCCGAGCATGCGCTCCAGGCGCTCCGGCTTGACCGCTACCAGCTTGCGGCCGGTGAGTTCGGCAAGGCGGTTGAGGTCGAGCAGCTGGCTGCGCGGGTAGAGCACCAGCAGGGCGCCGACCGCATCCTCGAGGAGCACGGCCTGGACCCGCTGCGCGGCCGGCAGGCTGGGGTGATCCAGGCGGACCTGGAAGGCCAGTCCGAGCTTCTCGATCATTTGCACGATCACCGCGGGCGGTTGTGGCGAGGAATCTGGGGCGAGAGCGACTTCGGTCATGGCAGCATCCAGCTTGGTATTTTTCTGTCCGGAGTATAACGAGCAGGCCGGCGGAGAGCGGGTCGAGGCGACGGCCGTGCCGTGAACTGCATCACACTTGTCCGTACTGCTGGCCGTGGCGCAGCCAGCGCTCCAGCAACGGGCTGACGTGCTGCGGCCAGTGCGCCAGCAGCGCCTGGGCGGCATCGCGCACCGCGGGCAGCAGGTCGGCATCGCGCATCAGGTCGGCCACCTTGAATTGCAGGAGGCCGGTCTGGCGGGTGCCGAGCATTTCGCCGGGGCCGCGCAATTCCAGGTCCTTCTCGGCGATGACGAAGCCGTCGCAGGTTTCGCGCATGATGGCCAGGCGCTCGCGGCCGAGCTGGGAGAGCGGCGCATGGTAGAGCAGCACGCAGTGGCTGGCGGCGCTGCCCCGGCCGACGCGGCCGCGCAGCTGGTGCAGCTGGGCCAGGCCGAGGCGCTCGGGGTTCTCGATGATCATCAGGCTGGCGTTGGGCACGTCGACGCCCACCTCGATCACGGTGGTGGCCACCAGCAGTTGCAGCGCACCCTGCTTGAACTCGGCCATCACCGCGGCCTTCTCGGCGGGCTTCATGCGGCCGTGGATCAGGCCGACGCGCAGCTCGCCCAGGGCCGAGGAGAGCTCCTCGAAGGTGGTTTCCGCCGCCTGGCAGGTCAGCTCCTCGGATTCCTCGATCAGGGTGCAGACCCAGTAGGCCTGGCGCCCCTCGTAGCAAGCCGCGCGGACGCGTTCGATCACCTCGATGCGGCGACTGTCGGCCACCAGCACGGTGTTCACCGGGGTCCGGCCGGGGGGCAGTTCGTCGAGGATGGAGGTGTCCAGGTCGGCGTAGGCACTCATGGCCAGGGTCCGCGGAATGGGCGTGGCGGTCATGATCAGCTGGTGCGGGCAGAGCCGTCCGTCCACGCCCTTCTGGCGCAGGGCCAGGCGCTGCTGGACGCCGAAACGGTGCTGTTCGTCGATGATCACCAGGGCCAGGCGCTTGAACTGCACCTCGTCCTGGAACAGCGCATGGGTGCCGACGACCATGGGCACGCCGCCGGCGATCTGTTCCAGGGCGGCGGCGCGCGCCTTGCCCTTGAGCTTGCCGGCGAGCCAGGCGACTTCGATGCCCAGCGGCTGCAGCCACTTGCTGAAATTGACGAAGTGCTGTTCGGCGAGGATTTCCGTGGGCGCCATCAGCGCCACCTGGTAGCCGGCCTCCAGGGCCTGCAGCGCGGCCAGGGCGGCAACCACCGTCTTGCCGGCGCCGACGTCGCCCTGCACCAGGCGCAGCATGGGTTCGGGCTGGGCCAGGTCGTAGGCGATCTCGGCACCGACCCGCTGCTGGGCGCCGGTGGGTTTGAAGCCGAGGTTGGCCAGGTATTTCGCCGGCAGCTTGCGCGCCGGCGGCAGCTGCGGCGCTTGTTGGGCGCGCACCTGCTCGCGCACGCGTTGCAGTGACAGCTGGTGGGTCAGCAGTTCCTCGAAGGCCAGGCGTTGCTGGGCCCAGTGCTGGCCCTCGGCGAGCTCTTCCAGGTCGGCGTCCGGCGGCGGCCGGTGCAGGTAGCGGATGGCCTGGTCGAGCGAGCCGAGGTGGAAGTCGCGGGCCAGCTCCCTGGGCAGCCAGTCCGGCAGGCTGTGGGGGCCGAGGCGCGCCAGGGCGAGCTGGCTGAGGCTGCGCAGGCGCTGCTGGGTGAGGCCTTCGGTGGTGGGGTAGATGGGCGTCAGGGTCTGCTCCACCGGGGGCGCTTCGTCGCCGCTCAGGGCGCGGTACTCCGGGTGGTAGATCTCCAGGCCAGTGGCGCCGGGACGGACTTCGCCGTAGCAGCGCAGCTGGGTCCCGCGCTTGAGGCCGTCCTTCTGCGCCTGGCTGAAGTGGAAGAAGCGCAGGCTGAGCGTCCCGCTGCCGTCCTGCAGGCGCACCAGCAGGCTGCGCCGACGGCCCATGACCACGTCCGCGCCGGCCACTATGCCTTCGACCACCGCATCCTGCCCCGGACGCAATTCGCCAATGGGGGTGATGCGGGTGCGGTCCTGGTAGCGCGTGGGCAGGTGGAAGAGGATGTCCTGCAGGTTTTCCAGGCCGACCTTGGCGAGCTTTTCCGCCAGCGCGGCACCCACGCCCTTGAGCGTGGTGACCGGGACTTGGGCCAGTTCGGTCATGCCGGTTGCGGTTCGCCCTGGGTTTGCGGATGGGCCACCGAGCAGAGGCGGATGGAGTCCGCCAGCACTTCGATGGCGCGCGGGCGCGGGAAGCTGGCGCGCCAGGCGATGGCCACGGTGCGGAAGGGCACCGGCGGCGTCAGCGGGCGGATCTCGATCACGCCGGGGGCGTAGTGGTGGCTATCCACTGCGGAGAAGGGCAGGATCGACACGCCGAGCCCGGAGGCGACCATATGGCGGATGGTTTCCAGGGAGCTGGACTCCACCGTGGTGTGCTTGGCGCTGTCTTCGCCGCCCTTGCGCAGGCTCGGACAGGCTTCCAGCACCTGGTCGCGGAAGCAGTGGCCTTCGCCCAGCAGCAGCAGGCTCTTGTCGTTGAGCATCTCGCTGTCGATGGTCTCGCGCTCGGTCCAGGCATGCCCGGTGGGCAGCAGCACGTAGAAGGGTTCGTCGTAGAGCGGCTTGGTCAGCACGTCGGCTTCGGCGAAGGGCAGGGCGATGATGATCGCGTCCAGTTCGCCGGTGCGCAGCTTGTCGCGCAGGATATGGGTGAAGTTCTCTTCGATGTACAGCGGCATCTGCGGGGCGACCCGGTGCAGCTGCGGGATCAGGTGCGGGAACAGGTAGGGGCCGACGGTGTAGATGGCGCCGACCTTGAGCGGCGCGGCCAGCTGGTTCTTGCCGGTCTGGGCCAGCTCGCGGATGCCCTGGGCCTGCTCCAGCACCTTCTGCGCCTGGGCG
>RCUL01000665.1_pt1 | contig 15452 bp, 18 predicted proteins | sample 2167521 | NCBI WGS metagenome assembly RCUL01 (sample SAMN09932745, study PRJNA488358) | compost metagenome | feature: garden; material: soil; isolation source: compost soil in acetic acid-enriched culture | place: Germany: Experimental Botanical Garden Goettingen | collected 2016-01-27
TCCATGGCTACCACCTCAAGCCGCTGCGCTGGAGCGGTAGTTGGCAACCAGCTCCTGGACGCAGCCGCTCAGCAATTCATAGGCGACCTGGCGATCGGCCGGCAGCATCAGCCAAAGCGTCAGGGAAACGCCGTTCAGCTCGAAGCAGAAAAGAGCGCGACGCAGATCGGAAAGCGCCGGCCGCAGGCACAGGCACAGATCGAAGTCGTCCTCCATGTACAGGCAATGGGTGCCGCGGCCAAGCCTGATCGCCTCGCGCAGCATGCGCTCCACGTCGGAGATCAACTCGAGATCGTCTTGCACAGGCACGCTGTAGTCTTGCTCGCCGTTGGCGATGAACTCGACGAAGCGCGCGATGCGCTCGCCGGCATCATCACCGCGGCGCAGGGTGATGCTGTGGCACCCGTCGCCGATCTCGACGCGCACGCTGATCGCCTCATCGCACTGCTCGATGATGAGCGTGGCCGATTCGCGGACCATGCCCTGCTGGTCGCGCAGCAGGTGGGTGAAGGTTCCGTTCTGGGTGGCTTGCTCGGCCAGGTATGGCCGGCCGGCGGGAGAGAGGGACAGGGTGTTCATGGGCGGTCTCCGAATAGCGATGCAGCACGGGCTGCTTTGCCTCGGAAACAAGTTAGCCGCCGGCTAACATAAAAGTCAATGCCGGCGGCTAATATTTTATAAGCCTGCGGTTAACACCATTGGGCACCGCTCAATCTGGAAGGGGCTTTTCCCAGGTCAGCAGCACAGCACCATCCTCCTGGTGCGCCAGGGTCACGCTCTCCTCCTCGCTGAGCTGCTCGAGCAGCAGCGCCCAGTCCTCCTCGGCCTCGTCCGGCTGTCGGGCAATCACCGCCCGCCGCTCCAACTGCGCACGCGGGCTGAGGATCTGCTTCTTGATGCGGCTTGCGAGCAGCTCGTAAGGCAATGGCTGGGCGGGTGCTGCGGTGGTTGGTTTGCGTGCCATGGGTGGCGCTCTCCTTTGCTGTATGTGCATACAGTATTTTGCGCGAAGAGAGAGCGCAAGTCGGAAGACAGACCACGCAGGTTGCCTTGATCAAAAATGAGTAATACACTCCTCCCAAAACGGGAGAACTATCGGTGCATGTGATTTCGCGAGGGACGCTCAGGGAGTTCTGGGAGAGCAGCCCAGCCTATGCGGATGCAGAGACACCGCTAGTTGAGTGGTACCGGCACATGGAGAAGGCCTGCTATCGGACACCGCAGGAGCTGAAGGCGGAGCTGCGCACCGCAAGCATCCTCAAGGCTGGCCGAGTGGTGTTCAACATTGCCGGCAACAAGTACCGGGTGATCCTGGCCATCGATTACCAGCGACAGCTGGCCAAGGTTCGCTTCGTGGGCACCCATGCCCAGTACGACCAGATTGACGCGGAGACCGTGTGATGAACATCAAGCCCATTCGCACCGAAGACGACTACACCGCAGCCATGGCGCGCATCGACGAACTGTGGGGTGCCGAGATCGGCACGCCAGATGGCGACGAACTTGAAGTGCTCGCCCTGCTGATCGGAAAATACGAAGATGAGCGCTACCCGATGCCGCCTTCCGACCCCATCGAAGCCATCAAATTCCGCATGGATCAGCAGGGCCTGACCCAGCGCGACCTGGAGCCGTTCATTGGCTCGAGCGGTCGGGTGTCCGAGGTGCTGAACCGCAAGCGCAGGCTGAGCCTGCCCATGATCAAGCGCCTGCACGAAGGCCTGCACATACCTTACGAGTGCCTGTTCGCCGACGTTGCCTGACCCCCCCTGCGGGGCGCTCAATGCGCCCCTCGTATCATGTCGGAAAAAGGGAACACCCCAAGCCGATGGTTTTCCTTGCTGATTCGGCGATCTGTCAACCAAGCGCTTCTTGCTGATTTGCCAATCTGTCAACCGAGCGGCGCCGGTCCCTGGTGCCAGTCCTCGCTGGCCAGCCAGGCGCCACTGCGCCGGTCGATGCGGATCATCCGCGGCGCTCCGTTGCGCGGCACCATCAGCATGTCGATGGAACGGGACTTCTCGTCGGGCATGATCCCGCGCATGTACACCACCAGCCGCTCGAAGGTGTCCATGACCAGTTGCCGCACCTGCTCCCGCGCCGCGTAGTCGCCAGCCTCAACCCGTGCCGCCAGCTCGGCCCAGCGCTCGGCCTGCGCAGGCTGCACAGGCACGGCCCGCGCGGCGAGCTGCTGCTCGATCTGCTGCACCTGCGCCTGCGCCTCCGCCTGCTGCTGCTCCAGCTCCCGGGCGCGGCGCACGAACGCCAGCGGCGCAGCTCCACTGTCGTCGGCCAACAGTGCGTCCGTCACCCGATCCAGCTTCCGGCCCAGCTCGTCGACCCGCTGCCGGGCCTCGGCCAACTGCTGCCGCACCCCATGCTCATCGTCGCTCGACTGCTGCAGGCGCTCCAGGTTCAGCTGGTCAGAGCAGTAGCCGAGCAGCGCCCGCTCCACCGGCGCCACGCTGCAGCTGCCCGCCGCGCAGCCTCGGTTCTTGCTGTAGGACGTGCAGTGCAGTCGCCGATGGCCATCGGCCAGGGTGCCGTCCTCGCGGCGGCGCCCCAACAGGTTCTGCGCGACCAGCGCGGTACCGCAGTAGCCGCACCAGGTGAGCCCGATGCCGGTGATGATGCCGGGGATCTCGCCCGCACCGCGGCGGCGAAAGCGCTGCCCGGCCAGCTGCTGCAGCTCGGCGAACTCGGCATCGCTGAGCAGGCGCGGGTAATAGTCCTCGAGCAAGTACTCCTCGCCGCCGACGGCAATCCGCTTGGCGCCACGCAGGGCAGGCAGCTTGACCAGCCGGTAGATCTGCTGGCCGGCAATGCCCCAGTCGGTGAGCATGTGGCCCTCCTCGAACATCCGCTTCGACGCACGCCCGGCGCCCTGGCCTTGCCGGTACAGCTCCAGGGCCCGGCGCACCGCGGTCACTCGCTCGGGGATCAGCTCCCAGGCGCTGCCCGTCCAGCGCAGCCACTGCGGGTCCTTACCGTTGCGCACCAGCCCGCGATACGTCCCGGCCACCCAGCCCTCGCACAGCCGGCGGATCGATGCCCGCACCCGCTTGCTCTTGGTGTCGCTCTCCTCGTGCGCGCGGATCATCACCAGGAGCGAATACACCAGGTCCATCGGCTGCGCCTTGAGGCCGGCGCGGTTGTACTCCCGCCCGTCGCTGGCGGTCACCACCGTGATCCCGGCGTTGATGATCTGCGCGAGCTGCGCCTGCGCCTGGATCGGCTCCGCCCGGCTCAACCGATCCAGCCCCTCAACGATCAGCACCGACCCACGCGGAATCCGCCCCTCGTCCACCGCCAGCAGAAACGCCCCCAGCGCGCCCTGCTTCACATGCTGCTGGTGGTACGCCGACAGCCCCTCATCGCGCAGCGACAACGACTCATCCAGCACCAACCCCCGCTCCGCAGCCCACGCTTGGGCGTACTGCAACTGACGATCGACACTGCCCCCGGTCGCCTGCCGAGGGTCGGAAAACCGCAGATAGCTGTATACTCGCGCGCTATTTTTTCCCATCCGTGATCCCGCCATGTCCGATCAGAAAGAACGCAAAGCGCCAAGTATAGGGTTTGTATCACTTGGCTGCCCTAGCGATACCTGATCTATACAGACCCAAACCACAGACCGCAGAAACCAAAAGCCCCGCTGATTAGCGGGGCTTTGCGTTTGTGCCTGTCGGTGCTGGCTCAGCAGGGTGCAGCGTCCAGCATATCCATCTGTTGCTTGTCCCTGCTCCGCTCCGCCACCAGGATGCGGGTGCGCCGTACCGATGGCGCTGGCGGCAATGAGAGGCGAGGTTGCTCCATGGCTGACGGCGCGAGCTCGAAGTCCCAGGACAAAGTCCCGACAAAGCTCGCGCTGCACCCGAAGTTGGTGCACTGGGCGTACATGGTTTTGGCGGTGGCGCTTTTCTCGTCGCTGTCCTTGATTCTCATGCGCCCGCCACAGTACGGGCAATTACAGCGATAACCTCCTCCAAAGTTTCGACTGCTCACTCCGCGCACTCCTGTATATCCGTCCAAGGTTGGACACAATATAACATTCCAATTTGTGCTAAGCACTCAGCGTTACCCGCTGTTTTCCTCCGACAACTTGCTCTCCGCCTCGATCCCCGTCGTGTACCCGCTGTCGCTCAGCTGGTGGGTGACCTTGACGCCCAGCCAGCGCACGGCGGCGATGGCGGGCTTGATGCCGAGCAGGCTGAAGGTGCACTCGGGCAGCAGATCGGGGCGGCCGCGGGCCAGGGTGTAGGTCAGGGTGGCGTTGCCGCGCTGGATGCGCTGCCACTCGGCCTTGGCGGCGCTTTCGGCTTCGGCCTTGCTGGGGTGGATGTGGCGCAGGCGCTTGGCGTTGCTGGCCTCGCCCACGGTCACCTCGCCGGTCTGCGCCGCCTCGAAGGCGTGGTAGCGGGCGATGACGCCGCTGTAGCTGTCGCGGTCGGCTTCCTGGTAGCTGTGGCTGTCGCCGTCTGCGCGGGTGAGCACCAGGTGCGGCATGGCCTTGCCGCTGACGGTCTTGGCGCTGCCGGCCTTGAGCAGCAGCAGGCGGTCGGCCTTGATGGTGGCGATGGCGTCGTGCTGCTTGGCCAGGCGGGTCAGCAGGTTGAGGTCGGACTCGTTGGCCTGGTCGACGTGGGCGATGGCGATGCCGGCCAGTGCCTCGGCGATGCTCGGGGTGAGGCCGTGGGCGGCGGCGATGCTCTGGGCGATGGCGCCCAGGGTGGTGGCGTGCCAGCTGCGCTCCTTCTTGGCGGCCAGGCCATCGCGCAGGTCGGCGCTGCGGGCACGGATGGTGAGCTGGTCGGGCGCCCCGGAGTGCACCGTCTCGTCGACGGTGAACAGGCCCTTGTCGACCAGGCCGGTGTCGCTCCAGCCGATGGCGACGCGCAGCTGGGCGCCGTGCGGGGGGATGTCGAGCAGGCCGTCGTGGTCGTTGAGCACCAGGTCGAGCTGGTCGGCCTCGGTGCCGCGGTTGTCGGTCAGGGTCAGGCTCATCAGCCGCCCGCGAAGGCGCTCGGTGATGTCGGCGCCGCCGACGCTGATGCGGTAGCGCGGCGCCGGGTGGCTGTAGCCGCTCATGCCAGGGTGCCCATGCGGTCGATGCGGTCATCGTCGACGCGGGTCAGGTTGATGGTGAACTCGATGCGTCGGGACGCGCCGTCCTTGAAGAACAGGGTCTTGCCCTCGCTGAGCTGCTCGATCGCGTACAAGCCGTAGACGCGGCCGGTGCCCTCGACTAGCGGCCAGGCCGCGCCGGTGTCGGCCATCTCGCGCAGCTTGTCGAGGCTCTCGACGCTGCCGGTCAGCTCGGGGGCGAGCAAGCCCTGCAGGGTGATGGTGTCGTCTCCCGGGCCGGCGTACTGGCGCGCCGGCCGGGCGCCCACCCGGCTGTTGCTGGGGTGGCGCCACTGGGTCTGCCGCTGGAAATCCTGGTAGGCCAGGGTGCTCAGGCTGAACACGAACTGGCCGAGGCACATCATCATGGTCGGTGCTCCTGGTTGATCATTCCCGGTCGGCCAGCAGCGAGCGGACCCGCGCGGCCTTGCCCCGCTCGCGCTCGTCGAGGATGCGGTTGATCTCGCGGGACAGGGTGTCGCCCTGCCCGCCTGCGGCGCTGATCTGGATGGTGATGGTGTCGCCCTGGACGACGATCTGCCCACCGCCCTGCCCGGCCGCAGCCAGCGGCGGGCGGTTGTCGATCGCCAGGGCGCTGCCGGCGCCCATGCCCATGCTCAGCGCGCCGGCGGCGGCGAGCTGCTTGCCCATGCCGGCAATGGTGCTGAGTGGCCCGCGCTGTCCGGCTGTCAGGCCCTGATCGAGGCCCTGCATGGTGTAGCCGCCCAGCTCGGCGAACACGCGCGACGGGCTGTGGATGCCGAGTTTCTCCTTGAACCAGCCGACGGTGGCCTCGCCGGCGCCGACGACGGCCGACTTGACCGCGCCCAGCGCGCTGGTGATGCCGTTGGCCAGACCGCGCAGGATATTGGCACCGAACTCGGTGAACTTGCCGGGCAGCTCCACGCCGAACCAGCTCATGACGCCGGCGAAGGCGCGGTAGAACAGGCCGAGCGGTGAGAAGTTGACGATGGTGGCGGCGATGCCGCCGAGTCCTCCGCTGAAGCCGGCCTTGATCTCGGCCCACAGGCCGGCGAAGTACGGGCCGACCTTGTCCCAGTTGCGGTAGATCAGGTAGGCGCCGGCCGCGATGGCGGCAATGGTCAGCACCACCGGGTTGGCAGCCAGCGCCCACAGCGCGCCGCTGAACGCTTTCACGCCCAGGGCGATCTTGGGCAGCAGGCTGATCAGCGGCAGGGTCTTGATGCCGATCATGGCCAGGCCGTAGCGCACCATGGCGAACGGGCCGAGCAGGCTGGAGAGCACCAGGGTCAGCGCGCCGCCGGCGGCGACCAGCATGCCGAAGCCCATTGCAGCCTTGACCAGGCCGCTGGCCAGTGCCGGGTTTTCCCGCGCCCAAGCGCGCACGCTGCCCAGCGTCTCGGTGAGCCCCTGGGTCACCTGGCGCAAGGCGGACCCGTGGCCGTCTGTCAGGGTGGCGTTGAGTTCGCCCCAAGCCCCGGAGAGGGTCGCCAAGTCGCCGGCAAGGTTATCGTTGAGGGTCTTGCCGAGCTGGTCGGCGGCGCCGGCGACCTTGCCGAGGTTGTCGGTCGAGCCGCTGAGCGCCTGCAGGAAGGCCGGGATCTGGTCGACGGCCAGGTCCTCGACCGGGGTGCCGAACAGGGCGATGGCGGTGTTGGCCCGCTCCGCCGGATCCTTGATCGCCAGCAGGCCCTTGGTGGTCTGCTGCAGGGCCTTGCGCGCGCCATCTCCACCGCCGGCGATGGCCGAGGACATCTGCTCGGCGCTCAGGCCCATCGCCTCGTAGGCCTCGACGCTGGCCTTGGACATGTCCGAGCCGCGAATGCTGAATTCCTTGATGGCGTCGCCGGTCTTGTCCAGGGCGAACTTGCCCTGCTTGGCCATGGCCACCAGCAAGCTCATGGCTTCCTGGCCGCTGAAGCCCATGCCGCGGAAGTGGGTGCTGTATTCCTGGATGATCTCCGGCAGCTCGCCGCGCATCTGCGCCGAGACTTTCTGCATGCCTGCGGTGATCAGGTCGAAGGCCTGGTCGCTGTTCTTGGCAAGGCCGTTCTGCATGAGGATGCCGGCCATCTGCACATGCTGGGCTACATCGCCGCCCATGGCGGTGGCGAGGTTGATAGCCTTGCGCGTTGCGCTGTCCAGTTCGGCGGCGCTGACGGCGCCGAAGGTTTGCAGGGTGCTGTTGACTGCAGCCACCGCATTGCCGACGGCGGCCATGTCGTCGCCCACGCCGGCGGCGCGGATGTCGCGGATCACCTTGGCGTACTGCGCAGCCTCGGCGGCGCCCTTGCCGCTCTGCGCGGCGATCAGCGCGCCCTGCTGTTCGGCGGCGACCTGCGGCGCGGCCATGCGCGCGCCGCCGTAGAGGATCGCGCTGCCGGTGGCCAGGCCTGCCGCGCCGCTGCCGGCCATGCTGCCGGCCAGACCCTGGGCCTTTTGATAGGCCTGCCCTGCTTTCGCCAGGCGTTTTGTTTGCTCAGTCAGCTGTTGCATTCGGCTGCCCTGCTGACTGATCGCGTTGTTAGTGTCGACGATACGCTTGCGCAGGGCGCGCTCGTGTTCGCCCAGGTTGCGCGTGCCGATGCCGGCGGCGGAGAGCTTGCCGCGCAGCTCCTGGAGTTGGCGCTGCTGCTCGCCGTGCTTCTGCTTGAGCGCCTGGGCCTCGCGCTGGGCGCGCTTGAAGTCGGCCGCCATGGCCTTGGTCGGCGCGGATGTCGCCGCCATGGCCTGGGCCAGCTCGCGGACCTTGGCCTGACTGGCGCCCATGGCCGCCTCGGTCTGCTGGGTCGCCGCCTTGAGCGTGCGGAAGCTGGAGATGTCGCGCTGTTGAGCCTGCAGCTGCTTGAGCTGGTCGCGCGCGGCCTTCATGGCCTGGGCGGTGGCGCTGCTGCCGCGGGTGATCGAGCGCAGGGGCGCGGTGATCTTGTCCACCGCGCTCAGCAGTACCTCAAGTTTTAGATCGCGCGCCATGCGCCAACTCCCATCGCTCTCGGGCGCGCTCGCGCCACTCGGCCAGTTCGGTGAGAGTCAGCGGCTCCATGTCCGCCGGCCCCCAGTGGAATACCAGGGCGATGTCCGCCATGGCGTCCTCTACTCGCCGCGGGAGGCTTCCACCTTCAGCGACTTCGGCAGCAAAAAACCGGACACCACCTGGCCGAGCTGCAGCAGGTCCTCCGGCTCCATGCGGCGCAGCTCGATGGCGGTGAGCACCGGCGAGGTGATGCGCGGCAGCACGATGATCAGCGCGTTGACGTCCATGGTCAGCAGGTCGTTGAGGGAGGTGCCGCGCAGGCTGCCGGAGTCGGGCTTGCGCACGACGATCTCGGTAATCGCCTGCTCGCCGCGGGCGATGGGGTTGTCGAGGATGACGGTTTCGGTACGGCTCATGAGGTGCTCCTGGATGTGCGGAGGTGGCGGGCTATGTGAGGAGCAGCTCCGAACATAAGGAGCTGCTCCTCAGGTGCGCAGTTACAGCCCGATGGCCGCGCGCTGCTGGGCCAGGCGGTCTTCGCCGCCGACGATCTCGACCATGTTGAGGATGTCGATCTCGATCTCGGTGACGCCGTTGACGCTCAGTTTGTAGTAGCTGCAGGTGGTGGTGATCGAGTGCTCGGTGTCTTCGCCCGGCTCGGCGGCGCCCATGTCGATCTCCTCGTGGCGGCCGCGCACCACCACCTCCACGGCAACCACTTCGCCGGTGTCGTCCTGCTGGTAGGCGCCGGCCCAGCGCAGCAGCACGCCGTCGGCCCTGGTGGTGCCGTACTGGCGGATGGCAATCAGATCGAGGCCGCCGAGGGTCCACTCCATCTGCAGGCCGTCGTCGCTCATGCCGTGGTCGATCTTGACCGGGCCGTTCATGCCGCCGCCGCGGTAGCCCTCCATCTTGCGGCCGAGTACCGGCAGGGTGATGTTCTTGGACAGGCCGGAGTAGCTGTTGCCGTCGTTGAACAGGTTCATGTTCTTGAGTTTGCGGGGCAGTGCCATGGCGCGCTCCTATCAGGCGTTGATGCGGCTGGCGAAGTCCACCAGGTACGAATCGGTGATGTGCTGGCGGAAGGTCAGGTCCTCGAGCGGCGGCACCGGGCAGTAGTCGTAGCTGATGCGCAGCTTGCCGGCCTTGAGGGTGTCCTTGTCGTTGAGCGCCTCGTCGTACCAGGCCTGGCCGTCGACGATGTAGCCCAGCGCTTTCAGCTCGCGGAACTTGGCGTTGATGCCTTCCAGGATGTCGCGCACCAGGCTCGGGTGCATGGGCTTGTCCACCGCCCACATGTGCGCCTCGGCGATGGTGTCGGCGAGGATCTGCCCGGTGCGGGTGTAGTTCTCGAAGGCGAACAGCGGGTCGTCCGAGCAGGTGCGCGAGCCCCAGAAGCGGAAACCGTTCTGACGCACCAGGGTGGTGACCTCGTCGGCGTTGAGCAGGCCGGCGTCGGTGTCGGGCGACTGCAAATCCCAGAACACGTCCTTGGACAGGCCGGTGACGCCGTTGACGGCGACGTTGGAGAGCGTCTTGTGCCAGCCGACCTGCTGGTCGATCTTTGCGCGCAGGCCCATGGCGCGAGCCACGGCGTGGGCAGTCTGGTTGCTGCTGGTGACGGTGTCCCAGGACACGAAGTCGGGCCAGATCAGCATCAGCTCGCGGGCGGCGAAGCCGGCGCGGTAGAGGATGGCGTCGGAGACGGTTTCGCACTCCCAGCAGCTGGCATAGGCGAAGGCGCGCAGCTTCTGGGCGATGGTGACCATGGCGGTGGTCACGGCCTCGGCGTCGAGCCCCGGGGCGCCGAGGATGCGCGGCTTGACGCCGATCTGCGCCTCGGCAGCGAGCAGCGCCTGCATGCCGGTTTTCTGCCCGCCGGCGGTGACGGTGCCGATGACGTTGGTGGTGGTGGCAGCATCGTCGATGCCCTCGGCAACGCGCACCACGACGACGACCGGGCTGGCCTGGTCGGCGATGGCGTCCAGGGCGGCAGCCAGGGTGCCAAGGGTGCCGGCCTTGCCGACGGCGGTGAGCACGTCGGTGATCAGTACCGGGGTGTCGAGGGGGAATGCGGTGGCGTCGGCGTCGCTGGCGGTGGCGACCAGGCCGATGACGGCGGTGGCCACGGTGCGGATCGGTCGCGTGCCATCGTTGACTTCGATGACGCGCACGCCGTGATGGTAGATGTCGACCATGGGAGTTCCTGCGCAGGGGTTGAGTCCTGCGCAGGGTGTCGCGCGCGCGCGTTGGCGGGTAGCGCGGAGCGCCGGAGCGTGGCGCGTTCCGGCGTCGCCTTACTGCTCGGCGGCGCTCGCCTCGGTGATCAGCTTGAACACGAACACGCCCTTGGCCGGATCGTAGAAGAACTCGTGCCCGGCCAGGCGCTCGCCCACGGGCAGGTTGTAGCCCTGGACGAAGTACTTGGCGACGTCGTCGGCGCTTACTTCGGAGTAGCTGGTCTTTCTGGTGCTGGTGGTCATGGCGTGCTCCTGGTGATCAGTTGGCCGGCTGCAGCAGCGCGGCGACGTCGGGGTTTTCGTTGAGGAAGGCGGCCAGCTTGGCGACCGGGTCCAGCTCCGGCGCGGGCGTTGGCTGGGTGGCCAGCTCCCAGGCGACGCCGTTCCAGCGCGGCCAGCGGCCTTCGGGCACCTCTGCCGGTGGCGGCGTCAGTGTGCAGCGCGCCGGCAGGATGTACACGCCCGGCTCCAGGGGCGATTCGTCGGCCTCGGTGTCGCCCTGGTAGAGGCCGGCGCGGTCGTATTGGTAGGCGATCATGGGCTCCCTCCTCAGAACTTGATGCAGGCCAGCAGCGCGACGTTGCGCGGCCGCGTCTCGGCGCTGCCGGTGGCGGCGATGGTGATGGTGTGGCTGTGGGTGCCGGCTCCGTTGATCGACAGGGTGTGGGTGTGGTCACCGCCGGTGCCTACCGAAATCGCGTGCGCATGATCGCCTGCAGCGGCGACGCCAATGTTGTGGCCGTGCCCCCCTGCGACACTCATCCCGCTCACATTCCAATCGGGATAACCGCGTCCCTCCTCGAATCCACTGGCGTCTCCAGCCCCGAGGTAGTTTGCAACCAGGCCGCTGTGGGCGTGCGCGCCCTGAGTGTCTGTCCACGCCGAGTGCGCGTGGTTGCCGGCAGCGCCACTGCTCGCCGAGTGGTTGTGCGAACCTCCCGACTGCGCCGAGCCGCTGTGGGCGTGGTTGCCCGCATCGGACGAGCTGCCGGTGTGGGTGTGACTCTGGATCGCCCCAAGCTGGACACCGCCGAATACGCGCCCGCCGTCGATGCCGCGGGCATCGTCCCAGCCGCGAATGAACTCACCGCGCAAGTCTGGCAGGTTGAAGGTGGTGAAGCCGTCGCCAGAGCCGAAGGTCTCGCCGATGGCGGCGTACAGGTCGGCGTAGGCGATGCGCGAAATCGCGGCGCCGTTGGCCTTGAGCCAGCCAGCCGGCGCTGTGTGACGGGCGAAGTGGGCGACCAGGCCGGCCGGGGCCATCTGCCGGGTCTCCTCCTTGCTGAAGATGTCCAGGTTGGCGCGGGACGTGGCTTTGTCCTGGACGTCGGACAGGTTCTTGTTGCGCTCCAGCGGCGCCGGGGCGCTGCCCGCCGGTTCGTTGTTGACCAGGGTGATGCGCGTGCCGGCCGGATAGCTCTGGCCGAGGGTCAGGCGGGTGGTGATGGTCTCGTGCGGCTGCCACTCCCCTGCCCCGCTGCCAAGGTCGATGCGCAGGCCGTCGATGTACACGGCGAGGCCGTAGGTGGTTGTGGCGGACAGGTCGACAATTGTCTGGTCGGTTGCCAGTAGTTGCTTTTCGGCGACGGTGTCGACGGTGACGTTGATGCCGTCCGGATTCTGCCACTCGTAGTCGCCGTCGGCGTTGCTGGCCTTACCCAGCAGCTGGCCGACGGTACCGCCCGGGATGATGGTGGCAGCGGTGACGTTGTTGGCGATCCACTGCTGGGTCACCAGCACCACGTTGGGGTCGGCGATGATGGTGATCGTGTCGGCGTTGGCCACCTGGAAGTCCAGCCGTACCACGGTGTCGCTGAACGCCCCATCACTACTGGCGGGCTTGTAGGTCTCCGGCAGGTTGCCGACCACGAACAGCGAGCCGGCATCGTCGAACACGCCGACCTCGCGCAGCACGAAGCCGCCCTCGCTGGCCGGGATGACCAGCTCGGCGCTGAACTTCTGCGGGTTGGTCGGATCCTGGTAGACCCGATTGACCGTCGCCCGGTACCGCTCGCGCACCAGGGTGGTCTGCCCCTCGCTCGGCTCCACCGGGTTGCCGTTGCCGTCGCCGACTGCCATGTGGGTGAGGTTGATGGCGGTGCCGGAGGCCTCGGCCTGGGCGAGCTTGGTTAGGCCGTAGGTGGTGTGGATGGTGCTGAAATCCATGTTCGTTGTTACCTGCGCGATGGTGGTTGCGGGCTAGCGTGTCGTCACGACGCTTGGCTGCGAGGCTTGTTACGGCTGCACCCTTAGCTCAACGATTCCGTAAGCAGGCGCTGTAATTCCCGTCCGATTGGGCCCGGTGTAGCTGTCACCCGATCCACTAACGAACGACGTTTTCAGGTTGCGATCAGCAGGCTTGATCCGCAGCTCAGAATTGCCGGCCGCAGTCATGATTGCTCGGTAAACCACTTCCCGTCCGTCCTTGTAGCGCACGGCTGAATCGCACAGTCCACCCGGAGTTAGGTTTTCAGTCCAGGCGTACCAACCGCGCCAGCGCTGGCTTGTGCCCGCCGTCAATAGCTTTCCAGGAGTGGAGTAGACCAGCGTTGTGTAGCCCTTTCTGGTGCTCACAAACTGCGCCAGCGGTTGGAATGCATCGATTACTCTAGATAGCGCCGCGCCATAACTCTCATCGAGCATCATCCACAACTCGCCATATGTGCCGCGCATGGCAATAACCGGAACGTCTGGATGTGTGTCGTATCTGCCAGAATTGTACCCCTGCCCAGCTACGTAATTGAAGCGCGCGCCCTGTTGCCCTTTAACGAAATGCACAGATGAATCGAAACCGCCCGCCTGGCACTGCATTCCGTAGTACCGATAAATTCGGATGTCCTCAATCGGTACGGTTTCGACCTGTACCTCTGCACACCCGGCGGTGACCCGCAGCGTGACGTTCTCGTTTAGCACGCTGCGCTGAGTTGACTTGGTGTTGTACGCCTGTAGCTGGTTCGTCCAGCTGACAGTGATCTGATCTGCACCTCCCGCCAGGTCAGTTGTGACGACTACCCCATCCACCGACACGCTCCACGCCAAACTCAGCGCAGTAGGGCTGCCGGTGGTGTCGCCGTTCGATCCGTGCGTGCCTCCGGTGAATGCCTGCGCAGCACCATCGCCGTTGTTGACGGCTCCCACGATATACGGACCGATCCAGTCGGTTCCGTTGCTGCTGATGCCTGTCCACGTGCGATTCAGCGTGGGTGGTGTGCCACCGTGCGCGGCGACCGCGATGTTGTTGATGTTGTACAGCCCATTGATCCCGACAGGCTCGATTTTTATGCGAATGTCGTGAGTGGAACTGAGGCGCCATGCGATGCTGATCGACCCGCTGGCGATGCTGTACGCCAGTGTCTTGCGCTGCAGGTTGGCATTTACGCCGGCGACGGCTCCTGCGATTGCTGCACTTGCCGCTGCATCGAGACTGTCCGCATAGACGTAGCGGCTTTCGTCGATGTACCAGCTCCATGCCGCATATGTGTTGTTGTTCAGCATGTCAAGTGACGTGCCGGTAATGGCACCAGGACGGTATGTCACAACAAAGCTCAGCCCTGGAATTCTGGTGCTAACGAACGTCCTGGTTATCACATCACCAGCTTCGATGCTGGTTGCTGGAATGTCACCAAGCGCAACCGCAACAGATTTACCTGTTGCGCTCAATGTCGCATATGTCGCCTTGTCGTACTCGTTAAACAGCATGTCGTAACGAACGACATCGGACAGCACGACTCCATTGGCGATGAACTCAAGTCGATATATTTTCCCAGCACGCGCCCCAACAACCTGAATATCAAGTATCGCGTTGTTTGCCTGTGAGGCAGCGACACTTGTAATTCCATCGCGGACAGCACTTTTCAGTGGATAAGCCTTTGTTGCATTGACAGACAGCGCATCAATATTCGAGCTTGGGTATCGCTTTCCTGTGTCCTGTGCTGCGCCAGCGTTATTCCTGTAGAGGATCATGTACTCAGTGCTTTCCGCGCTCGGAACGCTGAAATACTGCCCGCTGGTCGTGGCGGCGAGGCCGGCTGCGGTGTCCTGGTACACCTTCCCAGTGGCGATCGCCGCCTCTGCTGCCGTCTCAGCACGGACGGCATCTGCATCAGCCGCCACAGCGGCAACCTCGGCGCGGTCAGCCTCTGCCGCTGCAGCAGTGATCGAGTCGGCCACATCATTGCACTGCACCCGCACCCGATAATCTCGCCCCCCACTCATCACGCGCAGGTCGTACTGCCCGTTTTCCGCGGCGAACTGGATCAAGCCCTTGGCGTCGGCCGCAAACGGGTTGGCCAGGGCTGCGCCGCTGTCATCCTGAAGGCCTGTGGCCAGGGTTTCGGTTCCGGGCTGGTACAGGTAGCAGGTGGCGCCTGGCAGTGCGTTGCCGCTGGCGTCCTGTGCAAAGTAGTTCTTGAGTTCCACGGTTACGCCCCTAGGTTCAGCGCGAATTCATTGATGGCGACCGGCGCGGCCTGGAAGCCGGCCAGGGTGATGTCGTGCCCGATGTGGGCTACGGCGGCGACATGGGCCAGCGACTGGCTGCGTGTGGTCACGAATACGGTTTGCAGGTGCGAGCGCAGGTTCTTGGTCGCGGCGATCAGCTCCAGGGCTTTCACAAGGTCGGCCTGGGTGGCCTGGGTCTGCTCGGTCTCGACGTGCACGGAGAATGTGTACGGATCGGCTGGCGGGGTCTGGTTGAACCACTCCTGCACGCGGATCTCGATGCCCAGCGCGCCCAGGGCGGTTTTCACGGCGCCGATGGTGCCCTTGATGCTCTGTACCTGGATGGCGTTCTTGACTACGTCGCGCTTCTGCCGCTCGCTCCAGCTCTCGGACCACTCGTCCGCCGACCAGGCCCAGGCGAGCCATGGCAGCAGCTCGAGCGGGCACTCCTCGGGGTCCCACAAGCTGCGCAGAATCACCGGCAGCTCGGTGGCGGTCGCTCCGACTTGGGCAGCGATGCGTTCGAGCTGGGTGGAGCTGGGCGGCAGCAGGTCAGACATCAGTGCTACCTGCGACGGTCAGGGTGATGCCGGTGCAGTAACTGGCCTCGCCGACACCAATCACCAGGTTGGCGAGCGGCGCGGCGAGGTCGACGCGCTGCACGCCGGGCTGGTGCAGGGCGGCGTAGATGCCGG
>RCUL01000668.1_pt1 | contig 15435 bp, 14 predicted proteins | sample 2167521 | NCBI WGS metagenome assembly RCUL01 (sample SAMN09932745, study PRJNA488358) | compost metagenome | feature: garden; material: soil; isolation source: compost soil in acetic acid-enriched culture | place: Germany: Experimental Botanical Garden Goettingen | collected 2016-01-27
CTTGTGGACCATGAAACTGAACTGCAGAAATTCGTGGTGAGGGGGGCCGAATGGCAAACACTGAACTGGACATTTCAAGCCGACCAAGCAAGCCATCACCTGACGCTGGTTGGAGACGATGACACGCTTGACCCAATAGCTGAGGGAAGTGAATTAAGCTTCGACGATATCCAGATATACCCAGTTACCATCACCGAGAACCTCGATGGCCAGCCTGCACAAACGATTTCCCAGGGTGAGGAAGTTCAACTGCTAAGCAAGACCATGACCATCAAGCTCCTCGAAGATCCTCTGGGCATCAAAGCCTTCATCGAACCGACAGCCGCAGAACCCGGCATGCGAGAAGGTCCAGCCATCACACTTCAACGCCAACAGCACCATCAGCCGAACAATCCGCAAAAACTGCAGATCACTCCCGTGCTCCCGTGCTCCGAGCTGAAGTTCTTCTGGACCTGGAGGCAATTTCCTGGTGAGGTCGAGTTCTATGGGCTGCATGGCAACCTGCTGACCACTTTGTCATACACGGGAGAGCCCAGGCACCATGAGGTGAAATACAACGCTCCAGACGGCGAACAGATTGCCTGGATCGTGGTCATCTGCCGAGACTACGCCTACCTCGACAACTTCACCTTAACAACTGCCTAGCCTGTCCAGGTGAGTTGGTAGGCACCTCACCTTCTGCAGCGCCTAGCTACCGCAGGCGCCTTTGCCTTACAGTGGCGCGGATATTTTCGCGCCACTGCCAAGGCTTGCCTCGCATGATCATCCAGCCGCAAAAACCCTCCATCCGCGTCCTGCTGTTCTCGCTCAAGGGCTCGATCATCCCGGCGATCTGGCGCAAGGTGCTGTACACCGTGTTGATCAGCTCGGCGGTGGTGGCCACCCACGGCACCCTGTTCGAGTACAAGGTAATCCTCACCGCCACACCCTTCACCCTCTGGGGCCTGACCCTGGCGATCTTCCTCGGCTTTCGCAACACCGTGGCCTACCAGCGCTTCTGGGAAGCGCGCACGCTGTGGGGCGAGCTGCTGATCGTCAGCCGCAACCTGACCCGCCAGACCCTGAGCCTGCTGCCCGACCTCGACGCCAGCCAGCGCCGCGCCCTGCTCGACCCGCTGATCGCCTTCGCCTACGTGCTGCGCGACCAGTTACGCGGCACCCCGGCCAGTGCCGACCGCCAGCGCCTGCTCGACACGTCTACACGCACTGCCCTGGCCACTAGCGACGCGCCCGCCAGCCGCCTGCTCGGCGTGCTCGGCCAGCGCTTCATGGCCCAGGCCCGCGACGCCGGTGCCGGCGAGGTGATCCAGGCCAACCTCGATCAGCAGTTGAACCGACTGTCTTACGTGCTGGGCGGCTGCGAGCGGATCAAGAACACGCCCATCCCCTACCCCTACATCCTCATGTTGCACCGCATCGTCCACGTCTACTGCTTTTTGCTGCCGTTCTGCCTGGTCGACAGCATCGGCTGGTTCACGCCCTTTGCCGTGTGCGTGCTGGCCTACACCTTCTTCGGCCTGGATGCCCTGGGCGACCAGATTGCCGACCCGTTCGACACCCAGCCCAACGACCTGGCCCTGGATGCCATGTGCCGCAACCTGGAAATCGCCGTGCGCGAACTGGAAGGCGAAGCAGCACCGGCGCAATTGCAACCGGTCAAAGGAGTTCTGTTGTAAGCGTCGACGCTTCGCTGCGCGCGGCGTAACGCTGAGCCAGCACCGCACAGACCATCAACTGGATCTGGTGAAACAGCATCAGCGGCAGGATCATCGCGCCGATGCCACCGCCAACGAACAGCACCTGAGCCATCGGCACGCCGGTGGCCATGCTCTTTTTCGAACCGGCAAATAAAATGGTGATGCGGTCTTCGAGGTTGAAACCCAGCCAGCGCCCCAGCGCGCTGGTCAGCCACAGCACCACGGCCAGCAGCAGGCAGCAGACCAGCGCCAGGCCCAGCAACCGCGACGGCGGTACCGCATGCCACAGGCCGCTGACCACCGCATCGCTGAAGGCGGTGTAGACCACCAGCAGGATCGAACCCTGGTCGACGCGCTTCAACCAGCGTGCATTGCGCGCTACCCAGGTGCCGATCCAGCGCCGCACCAGTTGCCCGGCCACGAACGGCACCAGCAGTTGCGCAACGATCTTCAGCACTGCATCCAGGCTCGAGCCACTGTCACCTTCGACGCCCATCAGCAGCACCACCAGCAACGGCGTCAGTACGATGCCCAGCAGGCTCGACGCGGCCGCACTGCAGATCGCCGCCGGCACGTTGCCGCGGGCCAGCGAGGTAAAGGCGATGGCCGACTGCACCGTGGCCGGCAAGGCACACAGGTACAGCACGCCCAGGTACAGTTCATCGCCCACCAGCGGCAGGAACAACGGCTTGAACAGCATGCCCAGCAACGGGAACATCACGAAGGTGCAGGCAAATACCAGCAGGTGCAGGCGCCAATGCCCGGCACCGGCGGCGACCGCCTCGCGCGACAACTTGGCGCCATGCAAAAAGAACAGCAGGCCGATGGCGAGGTTGGTCAGCCCGCCGAACACCACGGCGCCACTGCCTTCGCAAGGCAACAGGGTGGCAATGAGGATGACCCCGAGCAACGCCAGGGTGAAATTGTCGAACAGCATCCGCAGGTACTTCATGGCCGCTCCCGGCTTGTTATTGTGGCGTTGCAGACGTTAAGGTCTTTGCCCGACTTTCACTAACGCCAGCGCCCCGCCAGTGTCGCCAAAAGGACAACACCCCGCAGTCACCCCGCAGTCACTGGAGCAGCTGACCGCACTGCCACGCCCGGTATATGGCCATGTACAGGCGCTGCCCAACGTGGTGCTCGGCTACCGCCACTCGCACCCTTGGGGACAGTTGTCCTACGCCATTCGCGGCGTACTGGAGGTGCACACCGACCTGGGTTTCTATCTGGTGCCGCCGCAGCGGGCGGTGTGGGTACCGGCGCAGGTGCAGCACCGGGTCAGTTGTGCCGACAGCACCTGCCTGCGCAGCCTTTACCTGGAAACAGCGCCGCCGAGCTGGAGCGACCCGCAATGCCGGGTCATCGCGGTCGACCCATTGTTGCGCGAGCTGATCCGCACCTTCAGCGAACTGCCGGTGGAGTACGACAGCGATGGCCCTGACGGGCGCCTGGTGCAGGTGTTGCTCGACCAGCTGGACAGCGCCGAACAGCAGCAGTTGATGCTGCCCCTGCCGCTCGACCGTGACCTGCGCGCACTGTGCAGCCACCTGCAGGCGCAACCCGACTCGCCTACCGGGCTGGCCGACTGGGCGCGGCAAGCAGGCGTTTCGGAGAAAACCCTGAGCCGCCGTTTTCAACGTGAAACCGGCCTGAGCTTTCGCCTCTGGCGCCAGCGCATGCGCCTGCTCAGCGCCCTGCCTGCCCTTGAGCGCGGCGAGCGGGTCACCGACGTGGCCCTGGCCTGCGGCTATGAGTCGCTATCAGCGTTTATCGCCGCCTTCGGCAAGCAGTTCGGCCTGCCGCCGGGTGAGTTCTTTCGCGCGCGAACCGGCAGCGATCAGTAAGCGCCTGCACGTCGAAATCGCCTGGCCAGCCTGATACCCTTGCGCCTATCCGTTTTGCCTCTTGCCAGAAAAGGAGTTCCCATGGCAACGCTCACCGTCCGCGACGAGTCGGTCTCGGGCGAAGTCTTCGATGATTTCGCCCTGCACTTTGCCACCGACACCATCACCGTGCGCCAGTTGATCCGCGAGCGGGTCCATCAGGAAGTCCAGCAGCGCAACCATGAAACCGACCACAGCCGGCGCCAGCGCCTGGTCACCCCCGAGTCGCTGGAAGCCGCGCTCAATGGCGAGCGCCCGATTGAGCGCCCGAGTATCGACTGGCGCAAGCAGGTCGACATCGCCTGCGACGCCTTCGAGCGCAACGGCTTTTTCATCCTCCTCGACGAGCGTCAGGCCGAAAGCCTCGACGAAGTCCTGACCATCCGTCACGACAGCGTGGTCAATTTCATCAAACTGACCCCACTGGTAGGAGGCTGAACCATGGCACTCGAACAACTTCAGGCGTTTCGCCATGACCGCCCGCAATCCGAGCTGGGCCCGGTCGAACACATCGGCCCGGACGGCTACCCGCTGCTGGCCGGCTCCGAACTGCGCCACGAACATGAGTTGATCAGCGAACTGCTGCCGCTGGTGCAGAAGATCCATGGCCGCCCCGATGCCATGGTCTTTGCCTTGAGCAAACTGCCGGCGATCATGGCCCTGGATGCCGACCCGGCGTTTCGTACGCGCCTGGTCCTGGCCCTGATCGAACGGGTGGTGGCCTACAACGGTGAGCTGAGCACGGCCAGTGCCGGCCATGCCTTTTCGCACATCTTCGACTATGGCGTGCTACCGGCGCTGATGACCTGGCTGATGGAAAACGGCGCCGACGTCGGCCAGTTGGCCGCGCCTGTGCTGCAGTGGTTCACCAGCTACCGCTTTGCCTATTACGGCACCCTGCCGACCCTGACCGTGACTGACTGGGTCATTGCGCAAAACTACCAACAAGTGCCCGACGACCTGCGCGACCTGCTGATCATGCTGCGCAGCCAGTGCGCTGACCTCGGTCACTACGGCAACTTCGGCGAACAGCTGATGGCCAAGCTCGACCCGCTGCTGGGCAACGGCGCCTGGCAGGTGCTGGCGCCGTGCGAACACTGGACCCAGCTGGCCCTCGAAGACCTCGAACAACTCAGCCCCGAGGGGCGCGAAGACTGGCTGGCACTGTTGCGTCAGGCCGCTGCGGCGACCTCGGCGCGGCCGTCGGCGAAATGGCTGAAGAACGCCCAGGCGCTGCTGCTCAAGGTCGGTGAAGCCTCGCTGCGGGAAGCCCTGCTGCGCTGGTTTGCGCGGGTCGATGCCGGGCGCTGCGGTGCACTGCTCAACGTTGGCTGGGAAAGCAGCGATGACCGCGCGCGCATGCACGATGGCAATGCCACGGTGCTGCGCGGCCTGTTATGGATGAGCGCGCCGCTGGCCGACAGCGAACTGACCCGGGCCATCGCCCGCCTCGCGTTGAGCGCCTACCGCAAGGTGCGCGGCATCGGCCCGCGAGCGCCCAAGGTCGGCAACGCAGCGGTATTCGCCCTGTCGTCGATCCCCAGCAGCGAAGCCGTCGGGCAACTGGCCCTGCTCAAGGTGCGGGTCAAGTTCGGTACCGCGCAGAAGGAAATCGAAAAGGCCTTCACCAGCGCCGCCGAAGCCCTGCAGCTGCCGCGTGACCAGATCGAAGAGCTCGGCGTGCCGACCTACGGCCTGGAACAGGTCGGCCTGCGCCGCGAAAGCTTCGATGACGGCGCCTTTGTCGCCGAACTCAAAGTCGACGGCAAGAGCGCCAGCCTGAGCTGGTTCCGCGCCGACGGCACGCCGCAGAAATCGGTGCCGGCCAAGGTCAAGGCTGACTACAAGGAGGAGCTCAAGGAGCTGCAAGGTGCGGTCAAGGACATCGGCGCCATGCTCCCGGCCCAGGCCGAGCGCCTGGACAGCCTGTTCCTGCTGGAAAAGCACTGGGCGTTCGGCCAATGGCAGGAGCGCTACCTTGACCATCCGCTGATCGGCACCCTGGCGCGGCGGCTGATCTGGGTGATCAGCGAAAGCGGCCAGCAGCACGCCGTGGTGTTCAGCGAGGACCGCCTGCAAAGCCTCGAGGGCAACACCATCAGCCCTTCCAGCGACGCCCAAGTGCGCCTCTGGCACCCGATCGGCCGCCCGCTGGAAGAGATCCTCGCCTGGCGCGAGCGCATCGAAACGCTGCAGATCACCCAGCCGTTCAAGCAGGCCCACCGCGAGGTCTACCTGCTGACCGAAGCCGAGCGCAACACCGCCACCTATTCCAACCGCTTCGCTGCGCACATTCTGCGTCAGCACCAGTTCCACGCCCTGGCCGCCGCCCGCGGCTGGCGCAACAAACTGCGGCTGATGGTCGATGACACCTACCCGCCGGCCACCCGTGAACTGCCGGCCTGGGGCCTGCGCGCCGAGTTCTGGATCGAGGGCGTGGGCGACGACTACGGCGTCGACACCAACGAAGCCGGGGCCTTCCTGCGCCTGAGCACCGACCAGGTACGCTTCTACCCCATCGACGCCGCACAGCGTAGTGCCCATGCCGGTGGCGGCGGCTATGCCATGAACCGCTGGGACAACGCCGAAGACGCCGCGCCCTTGCCGCTGGAGCAGGTGCCGGCGCTGGTGCTCAGCGAAGTGATGCGCGATGTCGACCTGTTCGTCGGCGTCGCCTCGCTGGCCAACGACCCGCTGTGGGCCGACGGCGGGCCGGACGGCCGTTACCGCGATTACTGGCACAACCATTCGTTCGGCGAACTGGGCGCCACCGCACAAACGCGCAAGCAACTGCTGGAAAAACTGCTGCCGCGCATGACCCGCCTCAAGGACAAATGGGCCCTGCACGGGCGCTTCCTGGAAGTCACCGGCAAGCTGCGCAGCTACAAGATCCACCTGGGCTCGGGCAATATCCTGATGCTGCCCAACGATCAGTACCTGTGCATCGTCCCCGACGCCAAGGCGCGCCAACAGACCACGCCGCAGTACCTGCCGTTCGAGGGCGATGCCCTGCTGTCGATCATCCTCTCCAAGGCCATGTTGCTGATCGACGACGACAAGATCAGCGACCCGACCATCACCCGCCAGCTGGCCTTGAAGTAGATTGTCTGTGCGCCGCTGGCCCACCGGCGGCGCTTTATTCACCTGCCAAAGGATTGCCCGTGATCGCTCAACTACTGATCTGTGCCAGCGCTGCCATCGCCCTGCTCCTGGGCACTGTGCACCTGGTCTATACCTTCGCCAGCAACAAGTTCCAGCCGCGTGACCCGGCGCTGGGCGAACAGATGCAAAAAATCTCCCCGGTGATTTCCCGGCAGACGACGGTGTGGCGTGCCTGGGTGGGTTTCAATGCCAGCCATAGCCTGGGCGCCATGCTGTTCGGCCTGGTGTATGGCTACCTGGCCCTGGCAGCACCGCAGGCGTTGCTGCGTGACGGCTTTCTGCTGGGCCTGGGGGTTGTGTTCCTGGCGAGCATGGCGCTGCTGGCGCGGCGCTACTGGTTCAACATTCCCCTGATCGGCATCAGCCTTGCGCTGCTGCTGTTTGTTGGCGCCGTCATGCTTCAGGCCCTGCCGCTATGAGGCTGTTGCTGCTGGGTTTGATGCTGATCGGCACGGTTTGCGTGGCCGATGATGAAGACTATCCGGACCCGCTCTACGGCTTTGTGGTCGGGCCTTATGCACTGGTCGGCAAACAACCGGACAACGGCGCCACGTATTCGGGCCGGGCCACCCTGCGCTATCTGGACGGTCAACTGGTGCTGGCGAAGACCATCGACGGCAAGACCCGCACCGCCATCGGCCAGGTCGAGGTCGCGGCCATTGCCAAGGCCAAAGTGCTGCGCTTCACCTGGCCCGGGCACCGCTCGACCTGCCTGATCCACGGTGACCTGGACAACTACGCGCGCTTGACCTGTTACTGGCAGCGCGACGGCGTCGAGCACAAGGAGCCGGGGATGGAAAGCTACTTCCCGACCGCCACCTGGCCGGAGAATCGCCAATGACAACAGGCATTCAACGCCCGAGCGTGGTGGTGATCGGCGCCGGCATCATCGGTGCCTCGATTGCCTATCACTTGAGCAAGCACACGCAAGTCACGGTGATCGACAAGGGCCAGCCAGGCTTGGGGGTGACTTCCGGAGCCTTTGGCTGGATCAACGCCACAGCACCGCAACCCGGCGAATTTGCCGAACTGCGCGGCCTGGCGATTACCGAGTATCACCGCCTGCAAAGCGAGCTGGGCACGGTGCCGATCAACTGGATCGGCGCGCTGTCGTTCAGCCAGGCGCCAGCACCGGTTGCCGGTGTCGAGCGGATCGGACCCGCTCGCGTTCAACAGCTTGAGCCGTATTTCAAAGCGCCGCCGCAGCAAGCGTTTTTCGCCCCGCAGGAAGGCTCCATTGACCCGGTAGCAATGACCCGCCTGCTGCTGGAACGCGCCCAGGCCAACGGCGCCAACGTCCTGAGCAATACGCAGGTGCTGGCGATTGAGTGCCGTGGCGGCGCCGTCGAGGCACTCGCCACGACTGGCGGGCAGATCGCCTGCGACCGCCTGGTAGTGGCGGCCGGCACCGAGTGCAAGGCCCTGTTGCAGCCCCTGGGCGTGGCGTTGCCGCTGCACCCGTCGCCGTCGATCCTGATCCGCCTGCGGGCACAAGAGCGGCTGGTGCACACGCTGATCGCCAGCAGCGAACTGGAAATCCGCCAACCGACGCCTGAGTTGATCCTGGCCGCCGAAGACTACCTCGACGCCGACGGCGAAGACGGCCCCGAAGCCATTGCCCAGCGGGCGCTGCACACCATTCGGGAAAGTTTGCACGGCGGTCAGGGGCTTGAACTGATCAGCACCGAGGTTGGCTTGCGGCCCATGCCGGATGACCGTATCCCCATCATTGGTACCTTGTCCGCGGTCAGCGGGCTGTACCTGGCGGTGATGCATTCGGGCGTGACCCTGGCAGCGGTGGTCGGTCGCCTGGTTGCGCAAGAGCTGATCGATGGCCAGCTTGCGCCCGAGCTGCGAGGCTGCCGGCCTTCACGCTTCAGCCTGTAGCCGCCTTCGACAACCAGCTTTTGAATGCCGTCATCGCCGGGCTTTCGGCCTTCGACTGCAGGCGCGTCAGCCAGTAACTGCCGGTGCTGATGCCCAGGGCAAACGGCTGGCGAATGGCATCGCTGGCCAGCAACCGTTCGAACATCAACGGCGGCGCCAGGGCCACCCCGGCGCCTTGCAGGGCCGCGTCCATCATCGCCAGCGACGAATCGAAGACCATCGTCCGCGAAGGCTGCACGGCGCCAGACAGCCCGGCAGCCTGGAACCATTCGGCCCATTCATCGCTGCGGTAGGAGCGCAACAGGGTTTGTTGCAGCAGGTCGGCGGGGGTATGCAACTGCAGTGCAATCGACGGCACGCACAGTACCGACAGCGGCGCCTCCAGCAGCGGCTGCGCATCGATGCCATGCCAGGCGCCGGTACCGAAGCGAATGGCGTAATCCAGGCCTTCAGCGGCGACATCGACGCGGTTGTTGTTGGTCGACAGGCGCAAATCGATAAACGGGTGCAGGGCCTGGAACTCGGGCAGGCGCGGCAGCAGCCAGCCAACGGCAAAGGTGCCCACCGCACCCACGGTCAGCACCTCGCGGTAGTGGCCGCCGTCGAAGCAGTCGAGGGTCTGGGCGATGCGGTCGAAGCATTCGCGCAGCACCGGCAGCAAGGTCTCGCCTTCGCTGGTGAGCATCAGCCCGCGTGGCAGGCGCTTGAACAGGGTGACCTTGAGCTGGGCTTCGAGGCTCTTGACCTGATGGCTGACCGCCGCCTGGGTCACGCACAGCTCGATGGCCGCGCGGGTAAAACTAAGGTGCCGGGCCGAAGCCTCGAACGCCCGCAGGGCGTTCAGGGGCAGGTGCGGTCGGATCATGCAGACTCCCAAATTTTTCTAATGGCTGCTGCGAAATATCATCGTTTGTGCAACCTGCGCAAAGCGCCTAGATTGGCGCTCCCTGCTGCAGCCAGGCTCACAACAGTCCACTTATGGAAAGGTTGCCGATCATGCACCAAACAACCAACCTCAAGCCAGGGATTCTGGCCTCCCTTGCCCTTTGCCTGGTCGCTGGGCAAAGTTTTGCCGAGACGCCGCTGGAATCAACAGTGAGCGGCGCCATCCGCCCGCTGATGCAGCAACAGGCGATCCCCGGCATGGCCGTGGCCATCAGCGTCGATGGCCAACAGCACTATTTTAACTACGGGGTAGCGTCGAAACAAAACGGCCAGGCGGTGAACGCCGACACCCTGTTCGAGATCGGTTCGCTGAGCAAGACCTTCACCGCCACCCTCGCAGGCTTTGCCCAGGCCAGTGGCAAGCTGAGCCTCGGCGACCCGGCCAGCAAGCACTGGCCGGCGCTCAAAGGCACGGCATTCGATGGCATCACCCTGCTCAACCTCGGCACCTACAGCGCCGGCGGCCTGCCCCTGCAGTTCCCGGATGAGATCAAGGGCGAGGCCGACCTGCCCGGTTACTACGGTCACTGGAAAGCCGACTACGCACCTGGCACCCACCGGTTGTATTCCAACCCCAGCCTTGGCCTGTTCGGCTACCTCGCGGCCAAAAGCCTGGGTACGCCGTTTGCCGAGTTGATGGAAAAACAGCTGCTACCGCAACTGGGCCTGCAGCACAGCTACCTGCAGGTGCCTGCCGCGCAGATGGGCAACTACGCCCAGGGTTACAACAAGCAGGATCAACCCGTGCGCGTCGGCCCCGGGCCGCTGGATGCCGAAGCCTATGGTTTGAAAGTGACGGCTGTGGACCTCTTGCATTACCTGGACCTGAACATCCAGCCGCAAAGCCTGAGCAAACCGCTGCAGCGGGCCATCGCCACGACGCAGACCGGCTATTACCAGGTCGGTGAAATGACCCAGGGCCTGGGTTGGGAGCAGTATGCCTACCCGGTTAGCCTTGAGCAGTTGCAGGCCGGCAATGCGCCGTCGATGGTGCTGGAGCCGCAACCTGTGACCTGGTTGAAACCGGCGCGGCCGCTGCCGGCCGACACCCTGTTGAACAAGACCGGTTCGACCGATGGTTTTGGTGCCTACGTGGCGTTTGTGCCGTCAAAACGCATTGCCATCGTGTTGCTGGCGAACAAGAACTACCCGATTGCCGAGCGGGTGAAGGTGGCGCATCGGATCCTCACGGCTTTGGATCAGTAGAATCGCGGGGCAAGTCGAGGCGTCGCACCGCCGCTCCCACAGTGGATTTGTGTACGCCGGACCTGTGGGAGCTGGCTTGCCAGCGATGAAGCCGGTGCAGCCAGCACATCCAGCGTTGCCTGAATTGCGACCGCTGCGCGCTCGATCGCCGGCAAGTCCGGCTCCCACAGGCCCGACGCAATGTTTAAAGTTGACCTCAAGGCAAACCGTTGCGCCCATGCAAGCGATAGCCTTCACGTTCGTTCAGGCGATCGTAGTAAGCCTCGACCGCCGGCAGCGCCGGACGCTCCAGCGGGGTCTGCAGCCAGCGGTTGACCGACAGGCCGATGGGAATGTCGGCCAGGGAGAAGTCCGCGCCACTCACATAGGCTCCGGTACGCTCCAGCTGACGCTCAAGGATGGTCATGTTGCGCGCCCAGTTGCGACAACCCGCCGCCAGCGCTTCAGGGTCCTGGTGGGTCGGCGCCTTGCGCACCAGCGAGACAAAGGCATAGCTCCACGCGCCATTGAGGTCGGTAGCCTGCCAGTCCATCCATTGATCGACCCGCGCCCGCGCCTTCGGTTCGGCCGGGTACAGCTGCTGGCCGCCGTACTGCGAAACCAGGTAACGGATGATGCTGTTGGACTCCCACAGCACAAAATCGCCGTCCTGAATCACCGGCACCATGGCATTCGGATTCAACGCAAGGAACGCCTCCTCCGCGGTCGAGCGAAAGCCCGAGCCCCAGTCTTCGCGCGCGAACGGCAGCTGCAATTCGGCGCAGGTCCACAGCACCTTGCGCACGTTGATCGATGAAGCCTTGCCCAGTATCCGTAGCATCATTCACTCCTGATGGTGGTGTTGTCCCAGGTGTTGCAAGAACAGGCTGAACAGCTCCGATTGGGACGACACCCCAAGCTTGCTGTACAGGTTGCGGCGATGCACCTTGACCGTCTCCTGGGAGATGTCCAGGCGCTTGGCGATGGCCTTGCTGGAGTTGCCGCGCAGCACCAGGCGGGCCGTTTCCAGTTCGCGGGCCGACAGGGTGTCGCTGCCAAAATGCTCCAGGGCACGCTCGACCGGGGTCGAATGCTCGCTGACCTGCTGTGGATGCTGCTGTTGCCAGTGCTGGCGCATCAGGGCCAGCAGCCACGGCGCCAGCAGGGTCAGCTGGCCGATGGTCGCCGTCTGGTAACGCTGGTTGGCACCCAACGAAATGGCCAGGACCTTGCCCGGTTCGAGGTTGAGGATCAGCTGCAGCTCGTCCTCGCCGACCAGGGCGCGAAAGTAGTTGTTGAAGTAGTCGCTCTTGCGAAACTCGTCCGGCGCCACCTCTTCCATGCGGTACACGCCATCGGCCAGGCCGTCGCGCATGGCCTGGATAAACGGGTCGAGCAGGTACAGGCCGCCCAGGTACAGTGGCGCCGCCGCAGGCGCATCGCGAAAGCCACGGTCGAATTCCTCCAGCACCCGCGGCGCACCGTCGCGCTCCACCAGCAAGGCCAGGGCGGTGTCGCAAGGCACCAGTTGATCGAGCAGCACGATCAACTGGTGCCAGAACCCCGGCCTGCCCAGCTGGTCGATGACCCGGGCCAGGGCGTGGTGATGGGCGGCGGCTTCGAATAGCAGGTTCACCGGTAACTCCTAGGGGGTAACGATTGGGGGGAATCGCCAGCGGCAGGTCGAGTTCCTAGACTCTGCACACCGGCACGCAGTATTGCCGTTGCCCGAGTACTTGTCATGCTGTGCGAGCAACGGCCATCGCGGGCCCTTCAAACCTTCCTACAGGAGCTGTGAATCAATGCGTGTACGTGATCTGGGCATTCGAATCGGCGTGGGCACCCCTGGCGCGTTCAACGCCATCACCGATGTGCCGGGCGTGCGTGTCGGCCATCACACCGTGCAGCGCGGCAGCGGCGACAACGCGGTCAATACCGGGGTCACGGTGATCGAGCCTCGGGCCCAGGCCGCCAGCCTGCAGCCGTGCTTTGCCGGCGTGCACGTGCTCAACGGCAATGGCGATGCCACCGGCCTTGAGTGGATTCGCGAGGCCGGCTTGCTGACCACGCCGATTGCCTACACCAACACCCACAGCGTCGGTGTGGTCCGCGATGCGCTGGTGGCGGCCGAGCGCGAGATGGGCAAGGCGCGCACCTACTGGTGCATGCCCACGGTACTGGAAACCTACGACGGCGTGCTCAACGACATCTGGGGTCAGCATGTCACTGCCGAGCATGTCCACGCGGCGCTTGCCGCTGCGCAATCGGGGCCGGTGGCTGAAGGTTGCGTCGGCGGCGGCACCGGGATGATCTGCCACGAATTCAAGGGCGGTATCGGTAGCGCTTCGCGGGTACTGGACAGCGCGGCCGGCGGCTGGACCGTCGGCGTGCTGGTGCAGGCCAACTACGGTGTGCGCGGCGCCTTGCGGGTAGCCGGCTACCCGGTCGGCCAGGTGCTGGGTGCAGTGCATTCGCCCTTTAGCGCACCGCGCAACGTCGGCGAGCCGGGCATGGGTTCGATCGTCATCACCCTGGCCACCGACGCGCCGCTGCTGCCGCACCAGTGCACGCGCCTGGCGCAACGGGCCAGTGTCGGGCTGGCACGGGTCGGCGGCGGCACCGAAGACTCCAGTGGCGACATCTTCATCGCTTTCTCGACCGGCAACAGCCTGCCGGCGGCCAACTTTGGCCACCCGGGGCCGCCGACCAGCACGGTGCAGATGGTCAACAACGACCATATCTCGGCGCTGTTCAGCGCGGCGGCCGATGCCGTGGAGGAAGCCATCGTCAATGCCCTGCTGGCGGCCACCGACCTCGAAGCCCATGGCAGCAAGGTACTGGCACTCAAACCCGAGCAGTTGCTCGATGCCCTGCAGGCCGTCGGCTGGCGAGCCGCCCCAGGTGTTGCCGACAAGGCCTGACAGCGAAAGGCACTCGTTGCTGCGACAATTTGTCGGTATGGTGGTGTTCTGAAGATGGACGTTTACCCGCTCACAGGAAACCCAGAATGCCCCAACGTGAAGTTATCAATGCATCTGTCAGCCCAAAAGGCAGCCTGGAAACACTGTCTCAACGTGAAGTACAGCAACTGAGTGAAGCCGGTTCCGGCAGCCTGTACACCCTGTTCCGCCAGTGCGCGCTGGCAATCCTCAACACCGGCGCGCACGTCGACAACGCCAAGACCATCCTCGAAGCCTACAAGGACTTCGAGGTGCGCATTCACCAGCAGGACCGTGGCGTGCGCCTGGAACTGCTGAACGCACCGGCTGATGCCTTCGTCGATGGCGAAATGATCGCCAGCACCCGCGAAATGCTCTTCAGCGCCCTGCGCGATATCGTCTACACCGAAAGCGAACTGGCCAGCCAGCGCATCGACCTGGAAAGCTCCCAGGGCATCACCGACTACGTCTTCCACCTGCTGCGCAATGCCCGCACCCTGCGCCCGGGCGTGGAGCCGAAGATGGTGGTGTGCTGGGGCGGTCACTCGATCAGCACTGAGGAATACCAGTACACCAAGAAGGTCGGCCACGAGCTCGGCCTGCGCAAGCTGGATGTCTGCACCGGCTGCGGCCCGGGCGTGATGAAAGGCCCGATGAAGGGCGCAACCATCGCCCACGCCAAGCAGCGCATGAGCGGCAGCCGCTACCTGGGCTTGACCGAACCCGGCATCATCGCCGCCGAGGCGCCCAACCCGATCGTCAATGAGCTGGTGATCCTGCCGGACATCGAAAAGCGCCTTGAAGCGTTCGTACGCGTCGGCCATGGCATCATCATCTTCCCCGGTGGCGCCGGTACCGCCGAAGAGTTCCTGTACCTGCTCGGCATCCTGATGCACCCGGACAATCGCGACCTGCCGTTCCCGGTCATCCTTACGGGCCCGAAAAGCGCCGAGCCGTACCTGCTGCAGTTGCATGCCTTTGTGCAAGCCACGCTCGGCGACACCGCCCAGCGCCATTACCAGATCATCATCGACAACCCGGCTGAAGTGGCCCGACAGATGGTCGAAGGGCTCAAGGAGGTCAAGCAGTTCCGCCGCGAGCGTAATGACGCCTTCCACTTCAACTGGCTACTGAAGATCGAAGAAGGTTTCCAACGCCCGTTCGATCCGACCCACGAGAACATGGCCGGCCTGCAACTGCGCCGGGACCTGCCCGCCCATGAACTGGCGGCCAATCTGCGTCGGGCGTTTTCCGGGATTGTCGCCGGCAACGTCAAGGACAAGGGTATCCGCTTGATTGAAGAGAAAGGTCCTTACGAAATTCATGGCGATGCGGCCGTGCTGCACCCGCTCGGCAAGTTGTTGGAAGCCTTCGTTGCCCAGCACCGCATGAAGCTGCCAGGCGGCGCCGAGTACGTGCCTTGCTACCGTGTCGTGACCTGACTTCGAGCCTCCCCTAATGGCGGGCACAGGCTGTGCCCGCAACATTTGCTGCCATTTTCCTACCCCCTTCAGTGAACCTGCCTGCAGAAACGTGGTCTTTCAGCTGGCGGCTTGCGTGCTCGCCCGTGTTCACCGGCCCCATCATCGGGCTATATTTTTTATTTCACGCGAAGACCATCATGCCTATCTCTCGTCCTGTTCCTGCGGCGCATGCCCCTGTTTTCACTTCTTCCCTGCGCCCGCGCAACAGACTTGCCATCGGCCTGATCGGCGCCCTGATTGCCCTGAGCGCCAC
>RCUL01000670.1_pt1 | contig 15420 bp, 11 predicted proteins | sample 2167521 | NCBI WGS metagenome assembly RCUL01 (sample SAMN09932745, study PRJNA488358) | compost metagenome | feature: garden; material: soil; isolation source: compost soil in acetic acid-enriched culture | place: Germany: Experimental Botanical Garden Goettingen | collected 2016-01-27
TGTGTTTCTCGACGTCGGTCACCTGGATCACCAGCATGGCGTGGTGCGCGGTCAGCGAACGGCCGCTCTCGGAGAAGATGTGCGGGTGCGGCAGGCCCTGCGCGTCGCAGAACTCCTTGAGCATGCCCACCACCACGCCGGCGTAGTCGTCCATGTCGTAGTTGATGGAGCTGGCGTTGCGCGAGTGGGTGCCGTCGTAGTCCACACCCAGGCCACCACCGACGTCGATGTGGTCCACCGGCAGGCCGAGGCTGCGCAGTTCGGCGTAGTAGCGGATGGCTTCCTTGAAGCCGTGCTGGTAGTCGGCCAGGTTGGCGATCTGCGAGCCCATGTGGAAGTGCAGCAGGCGCACGCCCTGGTCCAGGCCGGCCTTGCGGAAACGCTCGACCACCGAGAGGATCTGCGCGGCGGAGAGGCCGAACTTGGACTTCTCGCCGCCGGTGTCGGCCCACTTGGACGAGGCCAGGGACGACAGGCGCACGCGCAGGCCCACCTGCGGCGCGACCTTGAGCTCGGCGGCGACGTCGATGACGAATTGGACCTCGGCTTCCTTCTCGATGACGATGAAGACGTTGTGGCCGAGCTTCTGGCCCATCAGCGCCAGGCGGATGAACTCGCGGTCCTTGTAGCCGTTGCAGACGATGGTGCCGCCCTTGGGCGCCAGGGCCAGCACCGCCAGCAGCTCGGGCTTGGAGCCGGCTTCCAGGCCGATGGAGACGTTCTGGGTGGCGATGATGTTCTCCACCACCGCTTCCTGCTGGTTGACCTTGATCGGGTACAGCGCGGTGTAGCGGCTCTGGTATCCCAGGCGCTCGATATTGGCGTCGAAGGCGCCGGTCAGCTGGCGCACGCGGTCCTGCAGGATATCCGGGAAACGCACCAGCAACGGCAGGGACAGGCCCGCTTCGCGCAGGTCGCCGACGATGTCGAAGAAGTCGACCGGCGCGCTGCCGGCGCCTCGCGGACGCACTTCGACGCGGCCGGCGTCATTGATGGCGAAATAGCCCGCCCCCCAATGGCGAATGCCATAGACACTGCGGCTGTCGGCCACGGTCCAGCTGGTGCCATCGTCCTTGCGCGTGCGTCGTGCAGACATCGTTTTCCCCCTATGGGATAGAAAAGGGCCATGCCCGCCGGAGCGTGCCGGGCGGGCGCGGACAGGTTAATTCGGTCGTGTGACGTTGGAGTGTTGACCGTTGCAATGACGGTCAGTTTAGAAAGCCGTGGCTCAGCCGCCGGATTTCTTGGCCTTGAAGCCGCGCTTGGCGAGTTCTTCAAGCAACAGGTCCACGTGGTCGCCCTGGATCTCGATCACGCCGTCCTTCAGGGCTCCACCGGTTCCGCAGCGACGCTTCAGCGCGCTGGCCAGTTCCTTCAGGGCGTCTTCGGCCAGCGGCACGCCGCTGACAGTGGTGACGGTCTTGCCGCCACGGCCCTTGGTTTCCCGACGCACGCGGGCAATGCCATCGCCCACAGGCACACTGGCTTGCTTGCAGATGCAGGCATCGAGAGGCTGGCGGCATTCCGGGCAGTGCCGGCCGCTGTCGGTGGAGTACACCAGGCCGCCGAGGGCGGCAAAGGACGAAGCTTTCTTGACCACCGGCTTTCCTCGTAGGGGTCAGGATAGCGACTGGTCGGCGGGGTGCCGACCGCGAAGCCCCACTCTGGCAGGGGCAGCGCTGCCTGGCCGGGAGGCCAGGGTTGAAAGGCGGCGAAATTTAGCAGCATTCGCGGCGAATGCTAAGTACGTAAATGCGCCATTGATCGACAGATTGGCGACCTCGTGCAGCATCCCGAACGAAAAGGTCCGGGATTCTGCACAAACCCGCGCCGGGCGCGGGTTGCGAGTCCCTCTGCTGCCCAGGAGAAGCTACGTAGGGTGCGCTGTGCGCACCAGAACCTCCGTGCAGGATTGCCGGTGCGCACAGCGCACCCTACGAGAGGTCGAGCCGAGAGGCCCGACCTGCCGAGTTACGACAGCGACGCCAGGTAGAGCTGCAGCGCCTTGAGGGAGTCAGGGCAACAGGGCTGCTGTGCCAGCGCCTGCTGCACGCCCATGAAGCGCGCTTCCATCACCTCTTCCGGTTGCAGCTTCAGCGGCGCGTCGGAGACGGCGGAGAACACCGCGCCCCAGAGTCGGTTGCCCGGCTCGTCGAAAAAGAAACGGCCATGCTCGCGCAGGGGAACCCCGGCGATGCCCAGTTCCTCTTCCAGCTCGCGGGCGGCGGATTCGGCGTAGTCCTCGCCTTCCTGCACCATGCCGCCGGCCGCCACGTCCCAGTACCCCGGGTAGAGTGCCTTGCTCAGGGTGCGGCGATGCACGCAGAGCAGGCCGGCGGAGTTGAACAGGAGGATGAAGGTGCCGCGGGAGATCAGCCCGCGCTCGCGCAATTCGGCCCGTGGCAGGCCGCCGAGGGGGCGGTCCTGCTCGTCGACCCAGGCCACGCGTTCGGCGTCGGAGGCGGCGCGGTGGGCCGCCTCGCGTTCGTCCATGGCCATCAGCCCTGTTCCAGCAGCTGGCGCAGGTCGATCACCGCGGCGTTGGCGCGGGAGATGTAGTTGGCCATCACCAGCGAGTGGTTGGCCAGCAAGCCGTAGCCGCTGCCGTTCAGCACCATGGGGCTCCACAGGGGCTCCTGGGCGGCCTCCAGCTCGCGGATGATCTGGCGCACGCTGATGGTGGCGTTCTTCTTCGCCAGCACATCGGCGAAGTCGACTTCGATGGCGCGCAGGATGTGGGACAGCGCCCAGGCCTGGCCACGGGCTTCATAGAAGACGTTGTCGATCTGCAGCCAGGGGGTCTCGACGATTTCCTCGCTGACCTCCGGCACCTTGCCGGTGGCCGCGGCGGCTTCCGGGCTGATGTCGGTGTTCAGGCGCACCCGGCCGACGCTGGCGGACAGGCGCTGGGACAGGGAACCGAGGCGCGTGGCGACGTCGCCCAGCCAGTTGTTCAGGTTGTCGGCACGGGAATAGAACTGCGCGTTGGGCTGCTTGGGGTCGGCCAGGCGGGCCAGGTAGCGGTCCAGGGAGCGGATGCCTTCCTTGTACTCGGCCTCGGAGGCGGGCAGTGCCCAGCTCTTGTTGTCGAAGTTGAAGCGCGGCTCGGCCTTGGCCAGGTCCGGGTCTTCCGTGGACTGCGACTGGGAGCGGGCGAAGTCCTTGCGCAGGGCACGGGACAGGTCGCGCACCTGGACCAGCACGCCGTATTCCCAGCTCGGCATGTTGTCCAGCCAGAGGCCGGGCGGCGCCAGGTCGTTGGAGAGGTAGCCGCCGCTCTTGTCGAGCAGGGTCTGGGCCACGGTCTTGAGGGTTTCCACCGTGGTGTAGCCGCTGACCATCTGGCGCTGGGCGCGCTCGGACGCCGCCTGGGCATTCTGCTGCACCGGGAAGAGATCGGGCTCGCGACTCCAGTACCAGCCCACCACCACGCAGGCCAGCAGGTAGACCACCAGCAGGCTGGCGAGGGCGCGGCTCAGCCAGATACCGCCGAGGTAGCTGCGCACGTCGTCAACCGAATCATCGACGCGGTCACGCGCGTCGCCCATACGCTTCTTCCAGTCCAGCATGGCAGTGTCCTTCAAGTTTCGATCAGCACGGAAAGGTTGGACCACGAACCGCAGCGGTGGTTGTGGCCAAGCCCAGCACTATAAGGGAAGCGCGGCCGCGGCGCAGTGGCCGCGGGCCAAACCATCAGCCGGTGTGCCGGTCCTGTAAACCTTAGGGTCGCAAATTGGCGATTTCTCCCCGGTGCCTGTGGCAATAGCGGGACAGATGGCACTGGCGTACCCGCCACAAGGTGATAGCATGGAGCCATCATTCGATCGCTTCCAGGCGACACTCCCCCTATAGAAGCCGGGCCATGACCGAGCACGAAGATCCGAGCCGCGACCGCCTCAAGAACCACTTCGCCCAGCGCGTCATCAACCAGGCCCGGCACGTGCTGGAGATCTGGCAACGCCTGCAGCGCAGCGAGTGGAGTACGGCCTGCATGACCGAGCTGGCCGAGGCCAGCCTCAACCTGCAGCGTTATGCCGAACGCTTCGAGCAGACCGAGCACAGCCGCCTCGCGGTAGCCATCGGCAACTGCCTGCGCGGCGTGGAGGAGAATCGCGGGCGGTTGTCCAGCGACCTGATCACCGAACTCAGCCTGCTGATGCAGCGCCTGTCGCGCACCGGCCTGCGCCACGGCGACCAGTTCGAGCAGACCTTCCTGCCGCCCCTGCGCAAGCCGGTGTACCTGGCGCTGCAGAGCGAGGACCGCGCCGGGCGCCTGGTCCAGCAACTGGAGTTCTTCGGCCTCAACGCCCAACGCTTCGACAGCGCCAGTGCCTTCCGCTCGGCCATGGCCGAACGGCATCCGGCGGCCATCGTCCTGGAAGTGGATTTCTCCGGCCCCGGCCAGGGTCTGGGGCTGGCGCGGGAAGCCCAGCAGGGGCTGGAGCAGAAGCTGCCGATCATCTTCTTCAGCCATGAGGAGACCGATGCACCGACCCGCCTGGCAGCCGTGCGCGCCGGCGGCCAGGAGTTCTTCACCGGCGCCCTGGATGCCTCCAGCCTGCTGGAAAAGCTCGAGACCCTGACCCGCACCGCCCACTACGACCCCTTCCAGGTGCTGATAGTCGACGACTCCCGCGCCCAGGCCACGCACACCGAGATGATCCTCAACTCCGCCGGCATCGTCACCCGGGTCATCACCGAGCCGGTGCAGACCCTGCTGGCCCTGGCCGACTTCCAGCCGGACCTGATCATCCTCGACATGTACATGCCCGAGTGCCTGGGCACCGAGCTGGCCAAGGTGATCCGCCAGCACGAGCGCTACGTCAGCGTGCCGATCATCTACCTGTCCGCCGAGGACGACCTGAACAAGCAGTTGGACGCCATGAGCGAAGGCGGCGACGACTTCCTCACCAAGCCGATCAAGCCGCGCCACCTGATCGCCACCGTGCGCACCCGCGCCACTCGCGCGCGCAGCCTGAAGGCGCGCATGGTCCGCGACAGCCTCACCGGCCTGTTCAACCACACCCACACCCTGCAGCTGCTGGAAGACGCCAGCTCCAGGGCGCGCCGAGACGGCAAGCCGCTGTGCTTCGCCATGCTCGACATCGACCACTTCAAGAAGGTCAACGACACCTACGGCCACCCCATGGGCGACCGGGTGATCAAGAGCCTGGCGCTGTTCCTCAAGCAGCGCCTGCGCAAGACCGACCATATCGGCCGTTATGGCGGCGAGGAATTCGCCGTGGTGCTGCCGGACACCGACCTGCAGGCCGCGCACCGGGTACTGGAGGAGATCCGCCGGCGCTTCGCCGAGATCCGCTACCCGGCGCAGCCCCACGACCTGTCCTGCACCTTCAGCTGCGGCATCGCCCAGCTGCATGACGGCCTGGACATCAACCAGTTGTCCAAGCAGGCCGACGAGGCGCTCTACAGCGCCAAGCACGGCGGGCGCAACCGGGTGGAGCTGCACCGCGACTGAGGTCCGCCGTCACGGGACTGTCACCAAACCGCAATATCATCTGGCCATCCCTCAGAAGTCTGTCGAGGACAGGATGCGCCTGAAGCTACTCACCAACCTCATCACCCTGCTGCTGGTCACCGTGTGCCTGGCGCTGGGGGCCACCCTCTGGTGGTCGCAACAGGCCCTGGAACGGCCCTACCAGTTGATGGAGCAGTACCTGGAGCTGGCCCAGCGCTTCCGCGGCGAGGTGGCGGACAACGTCCAGGCCTATCTCGCGAGCGGCGACGCCTTGCGCCACAGCGCCGCCAGCCAGGGTATCGACAGCCTGGAACAGCGTCTCGGCCAACTGCCCGCCGAGCTCACCGACGAGCTGCTGCCGAGCTTCAATGAGCTGCGCGAATTCACCCGTGGCGACCTGCTCGCCGCCGGCAAGCTGGCGGGCGACCCGCAAGGGCTGCTGATCCAGGCCGAACGGGAGATCGCCGGCGCCCTCGACCAGTTGGCCCAGTACGCCGGCTCGGCCAGCACTGCGGCCGCCGCCGACTACCGTGCACCGCTGTTCGCCGCCGCCCAGCACCTCAACCGCCTCAGCCAGGCCCGCGCCAAGCTGGTGGCCAGCGGCCGCGACGAACTGGCCGCCGATGCATTGCGCGAACTGGAAGCACTGGGCCACGACAGCGCCCGGCTGGAGCAGTTGCCCCTGCTCGGCGTGGCCGACAGCGGCAGCTCGGCAGCCGACGACTTCGCCGCCATGATGGGCCTGGAAAGCAGCGCTGAAGCCAGCCAGGCCGAGGACCGTGGCGTCGCCCTCAAGCGTGAGTTGGCCGGCCTGCTCAAGCGCTACCCTGGCGAACTGACCCGCACCCGCGAACTGATCCAGCGCCGCGCCGAACTGGCCGCCGCCACCACCCAGCGGGTGGAAGCCCTGCAGGCGGCGCTGGCGGCCCTGGAGCCCCAGGTGCGTGCCGAGCACGGCCGCATCCAGGGCGAGGTACGGCTGATCCAGGGCCTGATGATTGGCCTGATCCTGCTGATCGCCCTGTCCATCGACCGCATCCAGCGCCGCCTGACCCTGGTCCTCGGCAGGCTGGTCAACGCACTGGGCGCCTGGGCCGCCGGCGATTTCAGCCGGCCCATGGCGCTGGGCTCCAGCACCCGTGACCTGCGCAGGATCGAGGAATCCCTCAACCGCCTGCGGGACTACCTGGGCGAACTGGTGGGCACCATCCGCCAGCACGCCGAACAGGTGGCCGGCAGCAGCAGCGCCCTGACCGAGCTGAACAACGGCCTGCATGCCGGGGCCGAGCACCAGGCCGGCGGCACCGCCCAGATCCGCGACGCCCTGGGCGAACTGGAAGCGACCATCCAGCAGGTGGCCGGCGACGCCAGCCTGGCCGCCGACGCCAGCCGCGACGCCGGGCACGCCGTGGAGCAGGGCCAGAGCGTGATCGACCAGAGCCTGGCCGGGCTGCACCAGTTGGTCGGCGAAGTGCAGAACAACGCCCAGGCGGTGGAACGCCTGGCCGAGGAAACCGAGACCATCGACAAGGTGCTGACGGTGATCCGCGGCATTGCCGAGCAGACCAACCTGCTGGCGCTGAACGCCGCCATCGAGGCTGCCCGCGCCGGCGAGATGGGCCGCGGTTTCGCCGTGGTTGCCGACGAGGTCCGCTCCCTCGCCCAGCGCACCGCAGGCGCCACCGCCGAAATCCAGCAACTGATCGCGCGCCTGCAGCAGGCCGCGCGACAGTCGGTGGACGCCATGCGCATCCAGGTGGAGCACGCCGAGACCAGCGCCGAACAGGCCGCCGCCGCCGATGGCGCGCTGGTGGAGGTGGTCAGCGCCATCCGCACCATCGCCAGCATGGCCGAACGCATCGCCGACGCCACGGCCCAGCAGAGCGGCGCGGTCAGCGATATCCGCGACCACAGCGAGCAGATCCACCAGTTGGGCGGCGACAACCTGGCGCGCATCGGCGAAAGCCGCAGCCAGGGCGAGCGCCTGCTGCAACTGGGCGGCGAGCTGCACACGGCGGTGCAGGCCTTCCGCGTGTGATGAACAGGCGCGACCGATTGTCGCTGCACAACGTTTCGGTAGGGTGGGCTTCAGCCCGCCAGAGAGGCATGGTGGGCTGAAGCCCACCCTACTCCAGTTCGGACCTCCCGTTCCGGAGACAAAACCGCTTACAGCCCGGAACCTGCAGGAAAGGGCCAAGGTTCGCTATGATGCGGACACTTTCCGACCAAGAGATCTCCATGCGCCGCCTGCTGAGCCTGATCCTGCTGCTGGTGGCCCTGCCCGTCGCCGCAGGGTTGCTGGACAACCGCCCGAGCCCGAACCTGGGAGCCTCCCTCAACAACAGCGGCGACTTCCTGCCGGTACGCGAGGCCTTCCGCCTCAGCCTGGTGGAAAGCACGCCGACCTCGGTGAAGCTGCGCTTCACCAATGCCGAGGGTTACTACCTCTACCGTCACCGTTTCCAGTTCCGCGCCGAGCCGGCCGACAGCGGCCTGGGCCAGCCGGTGCTGCCGCCGGGCAAGCAGAAGACCGACGAATACTTCGGCGACGTCGAGGTGTACTACGGCGTACTGGACATCGACCTGCCCATCGACCCCGCGCGCACGCCGCCAACCGAACTGCGGGTGACCTACCAGGGCTGCGCAGACAAGGGCCTGTGCTACCCGCCGGAAACCGAGGTGCTGAAGCTGGCCGACGGCCCGGGGGCCAGCGGCAGCAGCGATCTCGGCGGTGCAGGCAGCAAGGGCTGGAGCTGGCACGAGCTGGCGCTGTTCTTCCTCGCCGGCCTGGGCCTGACCTTCACCCCCTGCGTGCTGCCGATGCTGCCGATCCTCTCCGGCGTGGTCCTGCGCGGCCAGGTGGGCGGCAGCCGCGGCCTGGTACTGTCGCTGGCCTACGTGCTGCCGATGGCGGCCTGCTTCGCCCTGCTCGGTGCGCTGATGGGCCTGTTCGGCGCCGAACTCAACCTCCAGGCGCGGCTGCAATCGCCCTGGGTGCTGGTGCCCTTCGCCGGCTTCTTCACCCTCTTCGCCCTGGCCATGTTCGGCCTCTTCGAGCTGCGCCTGCCGCGCCTCATCAGTGGCCCGCTGGACAGCCTGGCCGGCAGCACCAAGGGCGGCTCGATCTGGAGCGCGGCGCTGCTCGGCGTGCTCTCCAGCCTGCTGGTATCGCCCTGCGTTTCCGCGCCCCTGGCCGGTGCCCTGCTCTATATCAGTGCAAGCGGCGACGCCCTGGGCGGCGGCCTGAAACTCTTCGCCCTCGGCCTGGGCATGGGCGCGCCCCTGGTGCTCTTCGCCACCGGCGGCGGCGCACTGCTGCCAAGGGCCGGCCAGTGGATGGTCGCCGTGCGCAACGCCTTCGGCGTGCTGCTCCTGGCAGTGGCCGTGTGGATGCTCGAACGGGTCCTGCCCGGCCCGCTGGCCCTCGGTCTGTGGGGCCTGCTGGCGGGCGGCGCGGCGCTGTTCCTCGGCGCCCTGGAATTCACCCCCAAGGCGCCCCGCGAGCGCCTGGCGCAACTGGCCGGGCTGGTGCTGCTGGTCTATGCGGTGGCCGCCTGGACCGGCGCCCTCCAGGGCGAGTCCGATCCGCTGCGCCCGCTCGGCCGCGTGCACCTTGCCGGTGCACCGGCAGCCGCGCCGGCCGCCGACCAGTGGCAGACGATCAAGACCCCGGCCCAACTCGACGCCGCCCTGGTCGACGCCAAGGGCTCCGGCCAGCCGCTGCTGTTGGACTGGTATGCCGACTGGTGCATTAGTTGCAAGGTCATCGAACGTGAAGTCCTCACCGCCACGGAGGTTACCTCGCAGCTGGGCGGCTACCGCCTGATCCGCTTCGACATGACCGAAAGCAACGCCGAACAACGCGCGCTGCTCGACCGCTACAAGCTGTTCGGACCGCCCGCCATCCTGTTCTTCGATGGCAAGGGTGACGAATTGGCCGATCTGCGTGTCGTAGGTGAAATCGATGCCAAGGCGTTCGCCGCTCGTCTGCAACAGGCGAATGCATCGCGCTGACGGGTATAACGTCATATATTTGCCGCAAACACCGGGCATCTTGTCGACTATTGTTGACAACTGGACAGCCATTCCGGCTATCCGGCATAGTGCCGCCTGGCCTCCAACAAGGAACAAACAGCATGGCCACCCTGCTCGTCCTGCATGGTCCCAACCTCAACCTGCTGGGCACCCGCGAACCCGACAAATACGGGGCGACCACCCTGGCCGAGATCAACCAGGACCTGGAGCGCCGCGCCCGCGAGGCGGGCCATCACCTGATGTATCTGCAGAGCAATGCCGAGTACGAATTGATCGATCGAATCCACGCCGCCCGCGGCGAGGGAGTGGACTTCATCATCATCAATCCTGCTGCTTTCACGCATACAAGTGTCGCCCTACGTGACGCGATGCTCGCAGTGAGCATCCCATTCATCGAAGTGCACCTGTCCAACGTGCACAAACGAGAACCTTTCCGCCATCACTCCTACTTTTCCGACGTTGCCGTGGGAGTGATCTGCGGTCTGGGAGCCACCGGCTACCGCCTGGCCCTGGACGCGGCGCTTGAACACCTTGAACGCCCCTGACCTCACCCCTTGGGAGTTGATGATTAATGGATATCCGTAAAGTCAAGAAACTGATCGAACTGCTGGAAGAATCCGGTATCGACGAACTGGAGATCCGCGAGGGCGAAGAGTCCGTGCGCATCAGCCGTCACAGCAACAAGGCCTTCGCCGGCCAGCCGATCTACGCCGCCGCTCCCGCTCCGATGGCCGCCCCGGTTGCCGCTGCTGCCCCGGTCGCCGCCGAAGCCGCCGCTCCGGCCGCGCCGAAGCTGAACGGCAACGTGGTCCGTTCGCCGATGGTCGGTACCTTCTACCGCTCGCCGTCCCCGACCACCGCTTCCTTCGTCGAAGTCGGCCAGAGCGTGAAGAAAGGCGACATCCTCTGCATCGTCGAAGCCATGAAGATGATGAACCACATCGAGGCCGAGACCAGCGGCGTGATCGAATCCGTCCTGGTGGAAAACGGTCAGCCGGTTGAGTACGACCAGCCGCTGTTCACCATCGTCTGAACCGCGGAGAGCCTGCGATGTTGGAAAAAGTCCTGATCGCCAACCGTGGCGAGATCGCCCTGCGCATCCTGCGCGCCTGCAAGGAGCTGGGCATCAAGACGGTGGCGGTGCACTCCACGGCCGACCGTGAGCTGATGCACCTGTCCCTGGCCGACGAGACCGTCTGCATCGGTCCGGCTTCGGCAGCCCAGTCCTACCTGAGCATCCCGGCCATCATCAGCGCCGCCGAACTGACCGGCGCCACCGCGATCCACCCGGGCTACGGCTTCCTCGCCGAAAACGCCGACTTCGCCGAACAGGTGGAGAAATCCGGTTTCGCCTTCATCGGCCCGACCGCCGACGTGATCCGCCTGATGGGCGACAAGGTGTCGGCCAAGGACGCCATGAAGGCGGCCGGCGTGCCGACCGTGCCCGGCTCCGACGGCCCGCTGCCGGAAGACGAGGCCGAAGCCCTGGAGATCGCCCGCCAGGTCGGCTACCCGGTGATCATCAAGGCCGCCGGCGGCGGCGGTGGTCGCGGCATGCGCGTGGTCTTCGAGGAAGAAGAGCTGATCAAGTCGGCCAAGCTGACCCGTACCGAAGCCGGTGCGGCCTTCGGCAACTCCATGGTCTACCTGGAGAAGTTCCTCACCAACCCGCGCCACGTCGAAGTCCAGGTGCTCTCCGACGGCCAGGGCAACGCCATCCACCTCGGCGACCGCGACTGCTCCCTGCAGCGCCGTCACCAGAAGGTGCTGGAAGAAGCCCCTGCGCCCGGCATCGACGAGAAGGCCCGCGCCGAAGTGCTGGACCGCTGCGTCCAGGCCTGCATCGAGATCGGCTACCGCGGCGCCGGCACCTTCGAGTTCCTCTACGAGAACGGCCGCTTCTACTTCATCGAGATGAACACTCGCGTGCAGGTGGAGCACCCGGTTACCGAAATGGTCACCGGCATCGACATCGTCAAGGAGATGCTCAGCATCGCCGCCGGCAACAAGCTGTCGATCAAGCAGGACGACGTGGTCATCCGTGGCCATGCGCTGGAATGCCGGATCAACGCCGAAGACCCGGACAACTTCATGCCCTGCCCGGGCAAGGTGTCCTACTTCCACGCGCCGGGCGGCAATGGCGTGCGCGTCGATTCGCACCTGTACAGCGGTTACGCGGTTCCGCCGAACTACGACTCGCTGATCGGCAAGCTGATCACCTACGGCAACAGCCGTGACGAAGCCATGGCGCGCATGCGCAATGCGCTGGACGAGATCGTCGTCGACGGGATCAAGACCAACATCCCGCTGCACCGCGACCTCACTCGCGACAAGGGTTTCTGCAAGGGTGGGGTGAACATCCACTACCTGGAAAAGAAACTCGGCATGGACAAGCACTGACCGCAGTCGGTGCCTGATCCACGACACAGGGGCTGCCGCATGGCGGCCCTTGTGTTTTTCCGGCCTGGGCTCAAGTAAGCTTGCGCGCCTGCCGCACCTGCACGCTGAAATCTCAAGAGGTCCCGCCATGCCCTGGTTACAAGTCCGTCTCGCCATCACCCCGGAACAGGCGGAGACCTACGAAGACGCCCTGCTGGAAGTGGGCGCCGTATCGGTAACCTTCATGGACGCCGAAGACCAGCCGATCTTCGAGCCCGACCTCGGCACCACGCCGCTCTGGACCCACACCCACCTGCTCGCCCTGTTCGAGGCCGATACCGACGAAACCAGCCTGGTGGCGCACCTGGAACTGCTGACCGGGGCCAAGCTTCCGGAGCACCAGATCGAGCGCATCGAAGACCAGGACTGGGAGCGCAGCTGGATGGACAACTTCCAGCCCATGCGCTTCGGCCGCCGCCTGTGGATAGTGCCCAGCTGGCACGCCGCCCCCGAGCCGGATGCGGTGAACCTGCTGCTGGACCCGGGCCTGGCCTTCGGCACCGGCACCCACCCGACCACCGCGCTCTGCCTGGAATGGCTGGACGGCCAGGAACTCGGCGGATGCGAGGTGCTGGACTTCGGCTGCGGCTCGGGCATCCTCGCCATCGCCGCCCTGTTGCTGGGTGCGCGCCAGGCGGTGGGCACCGATATCGACCCGCAAGCCCTGGAAGCCTCCCGCGACAACGCCGCGCGCAACGGCATCGACCCGGCGCGCTTCCCGGTCTACCTGCCCGCCGACCTGCCGGCCAGGCCCGCCGAAGTGGTGGTCGCCAATATCCTCGCCGGCCCGCTGGTGTCCCTGGCTCCGCAGATCACCAGCCTGGTGGCGCCCGGCGGACGCCTGGCCCTGTCGGGCATCCTCGCCGAACAGGCAGAGGAAGTGCGCGCGGCCTACGCCGATACCTTCGACCTCGACCCGACTGCGGAAAAGGACGGCTGGGTGCGCATCAGTGGCGTACGCCGCTGAAACGCAGGAAACTCAGTGGATCGAGTAAAATAGCCTTTCGTTTCGACCGGATCGCCGCATGACCGACAGTTTCGTCACCCAGTGCCCGCATTGCCAGACCAGTTTCCGCGTCAGCCGCGCCCAGTTGGCGGTGGCCCATGGCGCCGTGCGCTGCGGTGCCTGCCTGCAGGTGTACAACGCAGCGCAGCAGCTGCTGGCCGCCAAGGGCAAACCGGCTGCGGCGACGGCGGTCGAAAAACCCAGGGCGCCGGCGCCTGCCGCCGCGCCCGTACCCAGCGTCGCCACCGTGCTCAAGCAGCCGGCACCGCTCGCCCCGCCGCCGGCCACGCCGCCGAGCAGCGACACCCTGTGGATCCACGACGACCTGGACCTCGACAGCCTCGACCTGGACGAGGAACTGGCCAAGCTGGAGCAGGAAGAGCGCCGCCTGTCCCGCGACCTGCTCGGCGCGGCTGCGCCCGCCCCCATCGAGCCGCCTGACGCCGAGGACAACCACGACGAAGGCTGGGCGGAAAGCCTGCTGGAAGCGGAGGAACGCAAGGCCGCCGTCGAGGCCGAGTTCGAGTCCGAGCCCGACTTCGAATTGCACGCCGAGCCCGCCGCACGCCCCCTGGCCGAACCGCACCGACCGGCCCACGCGCCACGCACCGAACCCAGCCTGTCCATGGACCTGGTGGAAGACGAACCCGGTCCGGACTTCAGCCTCGGCTCCGCCCGCGACGACGAGCCGGAAATGCTGGACGAGGAAGACGACGAGGATACCGACGAGCCGCCGATGGCCGAGGCGCCACGCATGCAGCACCCGCGCAGCGAACCCGCCCTGCGCGAAGAAGGCCTGCTCAACATCGACGACGAGCCGCTGCAGCTGGACTGGCAGCAGCGCAAGCGTCCCTGGGGGCGCTGGATCGGCTGGGGCCTGCTGGTCCTGCTCGCGGCGGCCGCCCTCGCCATCCAGTACGTCTGGTACCACTTCGCCGAGCTGGCCCGGCAGGACCAGTACCGCCCCTGGTTCGAGCAGATCTGCCCGGAAATCGGCTGCCAGCTGCCCTCCAAGGTCGACATCGAACTGATCAAGAGCAGCAACCTGGTGGTGCGCAGCCATCCCGAGTTCTCCGGCGCCCTGGTGGTGGATGCCATCCTCTACAACCGCGCGCCCTTCTCCCAGCCCTTCCCGCTGCTGGAACTGCGTTTCGCCGACATCAATGGCCAATTGCTGGCAAGCCGTCGCTTCAAGCCCGGCGAATACCTGTCGGGCGAGCTGGCCGGACAGGCGGAAATGCCTCCGCAAACCCCCATCCACATCTCCCTGGACATCCTCGACCCGGGCACCAAGGCGGTTAACTACAGCCTCAGCTTCCACTCCCCCGAATAACCCGAAAGCGCCGGATTACGGCGCTTCCAGGGCATAGCTAACTCTCGGCAATAAGGACCTGGCTGTTCAGAATTTGTTCAAAACAGCCTTTATCCAGTCATCGAGAGCGGGTATCATGCCCACCCTTTTTCGAACTCCCCCAGAACTCATCTGTGCAGGCCCCACAACAGGGAAGACCTATGTCGGCGCTAAGCATTGGCCCTTATGCCTTGCCCAATCCGGTGATACTCGCCCCCATGGCGGGTGTGACCGACAGACCTTTTCGTCTGCTCTGCCGCCGCCTCGGTGCCGGCATGGTGGTATCGGAAATGGTCACCAGCGACGTGCGCCTGTGGAACAGCCGCAAATCGCGGCTGCGCCTGCTCCACGAGGGGGATCCGGAGCCCCGCTCCGTCCAGATAGCCGGTGGTGATCCGGAGATGCTGGCGGAAGCGGCCAGGGCCAATGTCGAACTCGGTGCCCAGATCATCGATATCAACATGGGCTGCCCGGCGAAGAAGGTCTGCAACAAGGCCGCAGGCTCCGCGCTGATGAAGGATGAGGCCCTGGTGGCCGAGATCCTCGACGCCGTGGTCAAGGCCGTTGACGTGCCGGTTACCCTGAAGATCCGCACCGGTTGGGACAGATCGAACAGGAACGGCATCACTGTGGCGAAGATCGCCGAACAGGCCGGTATCCAGGCCCTGGCCGTCCACGGCCGGACCCGCGCCGACCTGTACACCGGCGAAGCCGAGTACGACACCATCGCGGCGATCAAGCAGGCGGTGTCCATTCCGGTCTTCGCCAATGGCGATATCGATTCGCCACAGAAAGCCAGACAGGTCCTCGATGCCACCGGCGTCGATGCCCTGTTGATCGGTCGAGCGGCCCAGGGGCGACCCTGGATCTTTCGCGAGATCGCGCATTACCTGGCGACCGGAGAATTGCTGCCGGCGCCGGGCTTGATCGAGGTGGAACGGATACTGCTGGAGCACCTGGCCGCATTGCACGCCTTCTATGGCGACGAGATGGGCGTTCGCATCGCCCGCAAGCATGTCGGCTGGTATCTGGCGACCCTGCCCGGCGCCAGGGAATTTCGCGCCAAGTTCAATCGTTTGGAGTCCACGGACGCGCAGTGCGCCAACGTTC
>RCUL01000674.1_pt1 | contig 15364 bp, 11 predicted proteins | sample 2167521 | NCBI WGS metagenome assembly RCUL01 (sample SAMN09932745, study PRJNA488358) | compost metagenome | feature: garden; material: soil; isolation source: compost soil in acetic acid-enriched culture | place: Germany: Experimental Botanical Garden Goettingen | collected 2016-01-27
AGGAACAGTGCCTGCGCCACGCCCTGCAGCAGTGCCGCGGCAACATCGCCGAGGCCATGACCCTGCTGCAACTGCCGCGGCGGACGCTGAACGAGAAGATGCAGCGGCATGGGATCAGTCGGGGGGAGTTTTTGCAGGGAGGGGATGAGTGATTGGCTGGTATCGGCCAGAAGCTGCCGATGAGGTTGTTGGGGCGTGGCTTGCCGGCGGCCAGGTGGTTCTGTACTTCCTCGCTGCCCAGGTCCAGGCGCTTGCAGCGCACGATGCCACCATCCTCATGGGTGTCGCGCAGCTCGCACTCGTCCAGCAGTTGCAGGCCGTTACTGGCCTGCTGGCTCTTCATCCAGTCGGTGAATGTGGCGGTGGGGGCGACCTTCACGCTCAGGGGCGCACAGGCAGGCTGCCCAAGGCTTCGCGCAGGGTGGAGAGAGTGTAGTGGTCTACTGACCCCGGACACCGATCTGGGCACAGGTCCGCTGGCATGACCTAGCTGTGGTTCTGGATCTTCACGTTCGTCGCGTCATCGGCTGGGCCTTCTCTGACAGGCCGGATGCGGAGCTGGCTGCCCGTGCGCTCGACATGGCCTACGAGCAGCGTGGCAGACCGCAGAAGGTGATGTTCCACTCGGATCAGGGAAGCCAGTACGCCAGCCGCCTGTTCCGTCAGCGGCTCTGGCGTTACCGGATGCAACAGAGCATGAGTCGCCGCGGAAACTGCTGGGATAACGCACCGATGGAGCGACTCTTCCGCAGCCTGAAGAGTGAGTGGATACCCTCGACGGGCTACCTGTGTGCCCGGGAGGCTCGGCGTGACATCAGCCATTACCTGATGCACCGGTACAACTGGATCAGACCGCATCAAGCCAACGACGGACTTCCGCCCGCCGTTGCTGAGAAAAAACTTAACCCACTGTCCGGGATGGCTTGAGCACTACAGACTGTCTGTATAAGAAGTACAGGCCGGATGATCGTTAGGCAGGGTTTTCAGTTCTTAGAATGGCCGTCCCAAGTATAAGTACAGGCTGCTGTTACCGTCGTCGGCGCGACCATAGCCCAAATATAGCGGGCCGATTGGGCTATCGGTGCCTATAAACAGACTGTTGGAGAGAATCCAGTCGTCGCTGTTGCTTTTGACCAGTGGCTCACCCATGCGCCCGACTTCCAGGGAGATACCGCCATAGGCGCCTTCCAACAAGGCTCCCTGCATAAGGCGGTGGTAGTACATGACTCGACCGAATTGCAGCTCCTCACCGAGCAGCTGGCCAGGGGCATAACCGGACTGACGCAGAAAACCGCCCCACTGGAAGTGCTCATGGTTGGGCAGTGGCTTGTCGCCCAGTTTGTTGGCTGCGAACAAGGCAAAGTTGAAGGTATGCGAGCCAAAGGACATGGCTGAGCTCAGCTCGCCCGACCACTTGGTGTATTCATTATCCGCCCCCAGGGCTTGCCTGGAATCGAGCAAATTGATCTGGCTGCGCCAGCCGGAGCGGGGGAAGTTGGCGCTGTCGATCTGGTCGAGGCGCAGGCGTGCGCTTAATGCACCGGCCTGCAGGCGCTTATCCACTGGCTCCAGATAATCAGGGCCACTATCCAGGCTGGGGCGGATTTGGCCAGTGACCAGGCCCAGACGCAGCTCACCGTAGCGGTTGAACTGGCTGCCGATATCGATGCCGGCCAAGGTCGAAAGCATGTCGTAGGTACCGATGCGGCGTTTGTCGTCGTAAAGATCAATGCTTCGCTGGGTAATGGCCAGGTGCGGTGCGATGAACAGTGGGCTGCCGGCGCTTAGCGGCTGGTACCACTCGCTCTGCCAGCTGGTGGTCTGGCCGATCTGCACGTCGTTGCGCCACTCGGCGCCGCGCTCATTGAGCCAGGTTTGGCGATAGCTGCCGAGCAGGTTGAAGGCAGAGTCGCCATCGAAATCGCTGGACAGGCCCAGGCCGAAGCGAAGGTAGTTCGGCCCCCAGTCTTTCTCGGTGGCATTGATGGCGAGCACTCTTTTGCCTGCTTCGTACTCGATCCGGTAGCTGACATGTTCAAAGTCACCGGTGCCGTACAGGCGCAGCATGTCATTATCTAGCACGGCCTGGTCGATCGGCTTACCAGTCTGGGTGTCGACCCGATCGGCCAAGGACTGCGCATTGACCCGCTTGAGGCTGTCGAAGCGAATCTCATCGACCACCAGTAGCTCGGGTTTGGTCTGGCTCGTCTGCTGCTGGCGCAATGCGGCGTATTCGGCTGGCGGCAGTGCCAGCTTGCGTAGTTGCTGCTCCATCTTGCGCGCGGCCGCCTCTCCTAAAGGGGCGATCTGGGGCAGGACGTCGAAGTCGCCAGTGGAGTAATCGCCCAGATCCGGGGATATCAGAATGTCCTCTGGCTGCAGGCTGGCCAGGGAAGCCTGCACGTTCTGCTCGGTGAGAATACTGAGCATCTGTCCGGAAACACCGAGGATGCCGTTGAGCTGCTCGCGCCTGAGCAGCGGGGTACCGACGTTGACTGCGATGATTACATCGGCGCCCATTTGCCGTGCGGTCTCCACCGGCAGGTTGCTGGTCAGCATGCCGTCGACCAGCAGCATGCCGTTGAATTCGGCAGGCGCTACGGCACCGGGTACCGACATGCTGGCACGCATCACGTTGGCCAGCTCACCATCCTTGAACACCACGGCCTTGCCGGTTACCAGATCGGTGGCGACTGCGCGGTAGGGAATTGGGAGACGGTCGAACTGCTGGTAGCCCTTGGTCTTGCTCAACTGGCGAAGCACGGTTTCCAGTTGTACGCCGGTGACGATGCCCTTGCCCAACAGCACCTCACCGTTGCGCAAGCCGACCTCAGGGGTGAACAGGATGTCGTAGTCATCCTGCTTGCGGCGCATGGCCAGCTCTTGACGCGGCGGTTTTTCCTTGTAGAGCAACTCAGTGGAAATACTGCTGAGGATTACGTCCATCTCCGGCAGCGTGGTACCGGTGGCATAGGCCGCGCCCACCAACGAGCCCATGCTGGTACCCGCGATGCAATGCACCGGTACACGGTATTCCTCCAGCACCCTGAGTACCCCGACATGAGCTGCGCCGCGGGCGCCGCCACCCGAGAGTACCAGGCAGATCCGAGGATGCGCCGGTTTGGTAATCGCTTGACTGCTCGCCGCATAGGCGGGGGACAGGGTGGTGCTGGCAAGCAAAAATAGGGCGAGGAAGCGGGACATGGGCTTCATGGTTGGCCTTGGCAATATGGGCTGTCGGTCAGGGTTGGCGAATCAGGTGTGAAAAGTCCGGCAAGTCCCCGGCGGCCTGGACCCTGGGGTTGATCAGGGCGTCACGCTGCAGCTCGGCGAAGGGCTGCTCACTGCCTTGTAGAAGCCCCTGCTCATACAGGTAGTGCGGAGCATGGCCACTGGCCAGCAGCTTCCAGCTGAACGGCAAGTGATGCTCGTTGATCAGGCTGCTCATCCAGATACTGGTGGTGCAGTTGGTGGTCAGGGTGTTGTAGAACTCGGGGCGCTGGTACAACTGGTTGATACGTTCGATATAGGCCATGAACAGGCGACGGGCATTACCCAGATCAACTTGCAGCGGATAGAGGTAGACCTGCTCCGGCGGGTTGTGGCGATGGTTGGTACGCAGGCCGATGACATCAGCCTCGTCGGCCACCACGTAGTACAGCTCGTACTGGCGGAAGAAGCCGTTAAGGGTCGAGTAGCTCTCGCCGATTTCCTTGCGGGTTTCTATGGACATGGCCAAATGCTGGCCATCGGCGAAGGCGAAGCTGAGGAAGATGTGGGCTATATCGGGGCCCATCCAGTAGGCGGCTATCAGGTCGACGCCAATCAGTTCGTCCAGCTTCACCTGCTTGTCGTAGTAGGCTGGGCTGTAATCGAACTCGCTGCGGTACTGGAAGTTGCGTACGTTGTGCAGGGTGATGAGGTTGCCCTCGACGGTGGCCGAGGGCTGCACGGTCACATCGCGCTGCCACTGTCTATCATTCGAAGGAGCTAGCGACTGCCACCAAAGCAGCCAGGCGCCGGCTGACACCAGCAGCAGGATGGCGGCGAATAGACGACCGCGTTGCCACCACAAACGGGTGATGAAAAACAGTGCAATTAGTGTCAGGCCCGTGGCCAGCGCCTTACCCACTGCAGTCTGCGGGCCGGCGATTAGCAACGCGGCTGCCCCCCAGACCGTCAGGCAGAGTAACGCGAGCGCTAGCAGGAGTTTTCCGAATGTCTTCATGGCAACCGCAGCATAGAGGGCTTGATGTGATAATTCGTTATAAGTGCAGCTGCTTAGCCCACATGCTATGAATGTCTTCTTAGGTTCTCGATACTTGCTCGGCTGAATTGGATGCTCAGTAGTGCCAACGAAAACTAAAAAGAATCACCTGCTCCATAACACTTAAAACAGTTGCAGCCTCAAATAGAATCAAGGCTGCAACTGCTTCGATAGCTTACGGTGCAACTTTGGCCGTCTGGAACTGCAGCGCATCCCGAGTGAGCTGATCGATGACCGGCGCCAAGTCGGCTGCATTCACCTGCTGCCGGTTGTTGCTCAAGGTTTTGCCGAAGCCCTTGCGCACCAGGCGCAGCATCGGTTTGCCAGAGGCGTTATCTACCAACTCTCCCTCGAGGAACAACTCAGTGTTCTGGTCGCGCTCACCCGCGGCAGCCATGGCCCCACCCAGCACCAACGCGATAGGCAGTATCTCGTAGGGACGTAAGCCCTGGGTTTCAGCGGCCACACCGGTAATGGCGCCGCGGAATACCAGCGTCCGCGGCCCCGCCTGCTCGGGAGTGACCAGCGGCAGGCGCTTGCTCAGTGCTGCGGCCATCTGCTGATTGGCGCGAGCCAGCACAGCGTCCAGGGTGGCCTGATCGATCCTGGCATCCGGCTTCGGCTGCGGATAGAAGTTCAGGGGTTGCAGCACCAAGCTGTCATAGTGCGCCAGGTCGAAACCTTGATCGACCCAACGCATGACCGGAACGCCGGAGACCGCGCGGGTGGGTGCAAGTCCGTCGTAACTGGAGAGAAAACCCGAGTACTGGCTCTGGTTGACGGTCTTGCTGGTACAGCCGCTCAGGACAACGCCCACGGCCAGAACAACGGGGAACAGCATGCGGATCGGCTTCATTTGAGGCTTCCTCTGGGGGTGAAGTCATCTTTCAAGGGGCGCAGGCATCCCGGCACCTGGCAACAGCCGCGCCTCTATCTTGTGTTGGACCATGTATTAACAGCTGCGAGTAGCTGACTAGAGTTCTCGGAAAATCGAGTCCTGTGAGGGTTCAGGCTCGCCAAAGTCGACCTGGATAACCTGATCGGCCTGCTGGCGTTCCAAGCCGAGCGCCAGAAGGATGCTCCTGACCAGCGCCCGGATGTAGTCCGCGTCTATCTCTCTCTGCAACAGAGTGCCGAAGGTGCATAACACCGGCCCCAGCACCAGGTCTATTGCCAGTGACATGTCCTGCACCGTAAACAGTCCTTGCTCGCGACCTCTGACTACCTCGCGACCAATTACCTGCATGGCGCTGCCGCCAGCGAAAACTGCCAGAGCCCCCCCTTTGGCAAGGAACCCCGCAATGACCGGATAGCGCCGCGCCAGTTTCACGCACAACGTCACACCACACGCCATGCGCACCGCCGGGTTGTCGTAGCGGAGCACAATCGGGTCGACCGAGCCGATGATCTCGACACTCACTTCCGCGGCCACCGCCAGGAACAACTCCCGTTCGGAGCGGAAGTGGTTGTAGAAAGTCCCCCGCGATAGCTCCGCCTGCTTGATCACCTGATCGATGATCGGCTCGTCGATGCCTCGCTCCGCCAGCAGGCGGAACGCGGTCAGGACCAACTTGCGACGGGTACGCTGACGACGCTCGGCGCCAACCTTGGCTCTGTGATCAGTCACACGTCACCTGATGCATGTACAGCCTCTAAAAGTGATAACTCATGCCGAGATAGGGCCCCTCGTTTTCCATGTCGTAGACGAGATTGCCCTTGTCGTAGTCAACCTTCATATAACGAAATCCCAGCTCGGCATCGAAAGCGTCGCTCAAGGCGTAGGACAGGCCGAGCAGAGCCTGGGTGGTGAGATCGGAACCCAAGCCGAAACCGCCGACATCGCCACTGGCAACCATGGCCAGGTTGGTACTCAGTGGCACACGCCCACGCAACCCGATGAAGGGTTCGGTCCAGTCCACACTCTGCTCGTGGTCGAGATTGGCAGTGGTGCCCAAGACGCTGGCGTCGAGATCAAGGGTTTCGTGAATACGCATGTAGCGTACCCCGACGAAGCCATCGGAGGTCGCTGCGGAGTCTAACCAGCGATAGGCGAGCGCACCAGTGAGCATGGTCTGGCTGATGCGCACGTCGGCGTCAGCTCTCGAACGGCCTGGGCCTGCGACGCTGATCGAGTCCGAGGTCTTCATGTACATGCTGTCGATGAGGATGCCCCAACGACCGTGCTGGAACTCCACGGCGCCCATGAAGCCTGCGTCCAGGGTGTCGAGGATGTCTGAGAAACTCATATCCAGTTTCGCTTCGGGCAATTCACGTATCTGCGTGCTGCCGTGCATGCGGGTGGCCCAGAGGTAAGGGGTGACCTTTACGGCCCAGCCCTCGGGCTCATCGGCAGCCCGAGCGCCGGGAACAGCACAGGCACCGAGAGCCAGTGCGCTGCTCAGGGTGAAGGTGGCGAATCGTTTCATGGCAGGCTCTCGTTCGTCGATCACAGGTCAATGCTCGATACGGCCCAGTCGATACCCTCGAATTCGGGCATCTCGCGGCCATCGTCGGCACCCATTTCGGCGGTGATGACGGTATTGAGCTGGGTATTGAAGCGCAGCAGCAGGGCATCGTCGGCTTGATTGCCGGCGGCCAGGTTGACCTTCTCCAAGGGGTCTGCGTGGAGATCGAATAGTTCCAGATCGTTCCAGCGCTTGAGTGCTTCCAGACTCGTGGGAGTGTTGCGCTCGACCGGGGCGAAATAGCGAGTGAACTTGTAGCGACCGTCGAACATGCTGCGCAGGCTGCCGCGCTTTTTCAGGTTGGGGCGGTAACCGGCCTCCTGGATGGCGACCTTGGGCGGTACGCCACGCGTGCGGCCTTCGGCAATCAGACGTGTCAGCTCGCTGTCGTTGGTGGCGATGCCGCTATAGGTGAACAAAATCTGCTCACGCACCGTGTGCAGATCGCTGTTCGCTAGGTTGTTCAAGGCTCGGGAAATATCGCGCCCCGGCAACTCGCGGCCGGCGATCTGTGGAACCTGTTCGGGTTTGACACCGCAGAAAGACAGGATCGAGGGCACCAGATCGAGGTGGCTGCTGAGCGAGACACACTGGCTGCCACCTTGAACATCCGGATGGCGGATGATGAGAGGTACGTGGATGGATTCTTCGTAAGCGAAAGGACCCTTGCCACGAAGTCCGTGGGCGCCGCCCATCTCGCCGTGGTCGGCAGTGAAGACGACGATGGTGTTGTCATCCAGCCCGAGCATCGCCAGTTCGTCGAGCAGCCGGTTGATTTGGCCGTCCACCGATACCAGCGAGTTGTAATAGAAGTCGTTGAAGCGCTGCCAGCGCGCGTCCTCGTTGGGGATGTGGCCGAGGGTGTAACTCCAGGCACGATCAAACTCGTAGTGCGCCTTGGGCCGATCCGGTGTGGTGAGGCTCTGGTAGCGAGTAGCGGCCAAGGGAAGCTGCCAGCGCTTTTCGTACATCGGGTGCTGCGGTGCACGCGAGGACCGCATCATCAGCTTGCCGTTGTCCTGCACCTGCTCGCTACCGATGTCGGTGTTGAAGTACATGATGTCGTGCGGGTTCACCAGACTTACGAACAGTGACCAAGGTTTGCCCTCGTCGGCAAGGCTTTTGCCGGTGCCTCGCAACCAGGAGATCGCACTGCCGGCAATCATGTGGTCGTTTTTGTAGCCGCCAAGAGTGTGGGTCAACACATCGCCCGGCCAGACGAAATCGGAAAAGCCGTAAGCCTCCATCTCCTGGGTGAACAGGCGCTCCGGCGTTTCGGTCTCGAACCCACGGTTGAGGTGCCACTTGCCCTTGTAGGCGGTGTAGTAGCCGTGCTTGCGCAGCATGTGGCCGATGGTTGGCGTATCGGTGGAGAGCGGCTTTACGTAGGGCATGTCGACGTTCTCGAACATGCCATTGTCTGTTGTCTGTAGCCCTGTCAGCAGAACCGCGCGCGAACTGGTGCACATCACGGCGGGACAGTAGTGATTGGTAAAGGTGGTCCCCCCGGCCATCAAGCGCTGATGGGCGTTGAGTCCGAGATCCTGGTGCAACGTGCGAGAAAAGCGCTCCTGATCGGTGAAGACGAACAGGACGTTAGGGCGCTCTCCCCGCTTCATGGCACGAGCGGCAGACACTGGTTTGCTGGCGGGCGCTACGGAGGCACTGGCCTGCAGGCTGATCACGGATGCGGCTAGAGTTGCGCCGGCCATTCCCAGGAAACTGCGACGGGAAACGCCTTCCCGCTGTTTTTTTTCATCAGAGCTTTCATTGCTCACAGTTGACTCTCCTGCCCGTGTATGTAGACCAGCACAAAATGGACTTCTTGTCATTTTGTACATTTAGTCTAATTCATGATGGTGATCAATGGCCAGAGGCCATCGCAGAAGTATTCTTTGGCGCCGAACTGTGTTCAGAATCGCCCCGCATTTCCTAGGAATGGTCTGAAAAAAGCCTGCTCCCGGGAAATTCACCCCAGTAACCGCAGCGGGCTACCGACTGGCGTTTTCACGAAATCAGGGGGTTTTTTCAGATGGTATGGACGCCTCCCCCCGGCGCCCCCCTGCCTGGTGGCGATCGAGGCGTGCGGCAGCGCTCACTGGTGGGCTCGCCAGCTTCGACAGAAGGGGCATGAAGTGCGCTTGCTGGCCCCTCGCTCAGTGCGTCCCAAGGCCAAGCTCCTGCCTCACGGGCCACCGATCATGGGATAGGTACGCCTGCGACAAGCAGAACCCCTCGAATTAACCCTCAAACCTGAGCAAGGACGCTCAGTGAAACGCCGAAAAGCAACTTGAAGTGGCTTGCAGCCACTTCAACAGCAAGCACACCTGGCCGGCTGGCTGCCGCTGAACCTACTTTTTCAACAGAATCGGCCGCTTCCTGCCTGTCGTGACCGGCCGCTCCGGGTCGACTTCTGCCTCTCGTCAGTGGCAGTTGTCGGCCAAAAACGGACGTTCACCAACGCTCTATTACGAGGTTTGGAGGCGCCTACAAAGCCGGGACGATTCCATGGCGAGTATCAGGCCGAGGCAGAAGCTCTTGAACCGGCGCACCACCGCACGCCGGCTCATGATCAATCCACTCAGAATGGGGTATCAGGGTCCGAACCATTCACTCCTGCTGATAGCTTAGGGGGCTGCGTCACGATGGGGATCGCCAAGGACGCAGGAGTGTTCAATGGCTCGGCAGCACCTTCATCACCAGCCGCCCCTGCAACAATCACAAGTGCGGCGGCAGCCCCGCCTGCTTCGCCCACCAGATCCTCATCTTCCGTCGTTACCTCAACAGGATCTAAATCGACAAAGTCTCGGCCTATCATCATTTTATAATGGGGCATATGCCCCATCGCCTTAAAGATCTTGAAGAATATCTTCATATAGCTGTTCGCCATGCCGTCGCTTATCACCACATACAGCTCATCTGGTGAATAGTGGGATCCGTCGTTAACCCAGCTAATCAATGATTGGCATTGAACCTTTTCCTACCCTTCGAACTTCTCAATGATGACATGCGTATCTATATTTCCTGGGATTTTGAAGTAATTCTCCAAGATTCTGCGCATGGTGTTTTGAATGGTAAGCGCCGGTAACGGATTTTTAGTCAACTCTGCCCACAGTAGCTGATAGGACGTCTTAATAGGATTATTCTCAAACCCTTCAATTTTCGAAAATTGATCGGGCTTGCGCACTATCCAAAACGTTTCATCCTTAATAAAGGCATCTCCAGCCCTTTGGGGGTTAAAGGTGATTTCTTTATGAAAATGCACGTTATGGGTCAGGACAAAAACCTGCTTCAGGTTATTTCCTTTCTGGCGAACCTCGTGGAAAAGCTTTTTTATCAAGCTGCTAACAATGAACAGAACATCGCTATCCAGGCTTGAAACCGGGTCATCAATGACCACTATTCGATCAGTGCTGATGCCTGAGGTCGTGATACTTCCTCTGAGCAAATGATAGAAGTACAGGAAGGTAACGAAGGTCTTTTCGCCTTCGCTGAGTGTTGCTTTAGCATCAGTTCCATCGCTTCTGATCAGGCGATATGAATTGTCGGCACACGCAGGGTCTAGGGAGAAACTTCGGAAGCCAAAGTCTTTCAGGATTTTATTGATCGCAATGACAGTAGGCCTCACGCTTGTTAGCGAGGTTTCAATCTTTGAAATTTCTGCGTCAGCCGTGGATATATCTATCTCGGCCTTATCCATGCTTGCAGTGATACCGACAATTGCCTTACCGACACGTTCAACATCTTGGGTGTAATCAGCAAGAGTGCCTTTAAGCTCAACATCAAGAAGATACCGCCACACCGCACCTGTTAACTTATCCTGTTCAACGGAGAACCCCGAAACAAGACGATTATGTTCAGAGACCTTGAGGTTGGCTGAATTGATCAGCTCAGAAATTTTAAGCGGAATCTCGGCAAGACCTTCCAGCGCCACGTCAATACTGGGACTAGCCACCTTTTGGTCAATGCGTTGCCTGTTCACTAAAATGATTGCATTCAGGGCCTGTAGCTCAAGATCAAGCTTCTCTTTATCTAAGTGAGAGCAATCCGTGGCCAAGATTGTTTGAGCCTGTGCTAACAGGCCATCTGCTACCGAGTTATAAGTGTCCCGAAACTGCGATAAAGCTCTAGTATCGGCCTCGAATGTTTCGTCAAAATAATCTTCAAGGCTTTTTTCGAATTCATGCGGCAGTTTCTGTTGACAGAAAGGACAGTCATCATCGGTATGACCAAAGTATTTCATGCTTGCCTAATCCAGTCGCTGTTTCCCAGATGCTGGATCAGCGCAGATACATTGACATCCTCTTTGCCAACCACTTTCTTGCTCAGAACAGGGTTTTTCTCAAGCGCGACCAAACGGGGCAAGTCAAGGTTGGAGACGGAATTCATGGGTGATGGAGAATCACCATAAAGTACCTCTGCGCGCTTGCGCAGGTCTTCGATATCAGCCAGCTGGGAGGTGTTACTTTTTCTTTCCTGTAAGACCCTATTCTTGAAGGCCTCCCGGTTATTTCTCAGGCCTTTAAAAGCGCCCTGAAACTCATCGTCGTGTTTCTGCTTTTGTTCCCAGCACCGTGCTACTAACTTTGCCTCCAGGGCATTTTTTTCGGCGATCTTCCCGCTCTTACCGTCTGGGCCATTCAGGTTTTCTTGCGCTCTGGTTTTGAGCAGCGCGTGGCGGCCTCTTTCCCTCTTGAGATCCTCCAGGCGATCAAGTTGCGCCTGCTCGGCCTGCCCCAGCGTGAACACACCTTTGAACTGCTTCGAATCAGTGAAATTCGCAGCGATGAAGTCGTTGTTGTAGACCATTGCCGGAATCTGATTGCCCTTTGTCCACGTGACCTTGGAGGCAGTTGATAGTGCTGGGTTGTTTATCAGCCTACTGATCGTTGTTTTGCCTGCACCGTTTGCACCGTAGAAGTAGTTCACGGCCTTCAGGTTTTGAATCGTTTCGGGGGTTACGGGGCTGTAGGTCGCTATGCCGGAAAGGGTGATCGATTCAATCATGTCTCGCATCCGTGGAGAGGGGGAGTTAGGGGGCAAGCCAAGGGGCGGTCCTAGATATGACGCGCGTCATCCTGGAATTCAGAGTAGGGAGCAGGCGATGGCCTTTTACCGCCTCAGTGTAGAGCACTACACCAGCTTGTAAGGCTGGTAGCAATCGAGGACTACCATCGCGATCCCGGCTGTAGTGATCTACTCCTGTTCTTTCGTCGCTCTGGGGAGTGGTCAAGTGCGTCCTACGCACCTCGACTACAGCTAGCCACGGTGCATCTCTTCAAGTTACGCATTTTCTATCACTGTCCGCTTTTGGCCGACTCCGGTCATTCGTAATCGCCTGCTATCAACCCAAAGCCGCCATTGGCCACCGGCAGCGCCTGGCCATTAGCCAACCCCGGCTTCGCTTCTCGTCGAAACGCCCGGAGCCAGGCCCAACTCGGAATTCTTGCTGCGCAATCCCGGCCAGCTCATCCGCTCGCCCTTTGGTCATGTCGAGCAAATACCCCGCTCCATTGATCCTGTCGATGCTGCCCCCGGTCAGGCTGGCGAACAGGCCGCAGTCGGCATCCCGATATTTGATCCACAGACGCTGGACGGATGCTCCGCCCGGTTCGGCTGATCCGGCGCAAACTATCGCAAGCCAGGTCCGCTCGCCATGCTTGCGCCGTGCGAGGCGTTTCCGCGGGCCTCGTGGCCTGTCATGGATCGGCAGGAAATTGCCGTCTGCTGCCCATATATCGGCAAGAATCCGCCGATTGGCAGCGTGCCCTTGCCTACTGATCCCCATTCTAGAGCGCTTCTAGCTTCTGGCACGCTGCCTGCAATACTCAGCACTGCACTATCCCGGCATGTGCCGGCCGCCTGGCCGCGCATCTCTGCCTGCCCATACCAATAACAAGATGGATACAGCACATGAATCTGAGCAAACGTCTTGGCCTGTTCGCTGCCGCGGCGGCTTTCACTGCCAGCACCGCGGTCCTCGCCGCACCGACCTTCATCAACGTCCTCACCGGCGGCACCAGCGGCGTCTACTACCCGGTCGGCGTGGCCCTGTCGCAGGTCTACAGCACCGGCATCGACGGCTCGAAGACTTCGGTACAGGCGACCAAGGCTTCGGTGGAAAACCTCAACCTGCTGCAGATCGGCCGCGGCGAACTGGCCTTCGCGCTGGGCGACTCGGTGGCCGATGCCTGGGCCGGGGTCGAGGAGGCCGGTTTCAAGGCGCCGCTGAAGCGTCTGCGCGCCATCGCTGGCACCTACCCCAACTACATCCAGATCGTCGCCAGCGAGGACTCCGGCATCAAGACCCTGGCCGACCTCAAGGGCAAGCGCATCTCCGTGGGCGCGCCGAAGTCCGGGACCGAGCTGAACGCTCGGGCGATCTTCAAGGCTGCCGGGCTGACCTACGAGGACATGGGCAAGGTCGAGTTCCTGCCTTTCGCCGAGTCGGTCGAGCTGATGAAGAACCGCCAGCTGGACGCCACCCTGCAGTCCTCGGGCCTGGGCATGGCGGCGATCCGCGACCTGTCCTCGACCATGAAGCTCAGCTATGTCGCGGTGCCGCAGGACGTGGTGGCCAAGATCGGCAACGCCGCCTATCAACCGGGGATGATTCCGGCCGGCACCTATGACGGCCAGAGCGCCGACGTGCCGACCGTGGCGATCACCAACATCCTGGTCAGCCACGACAAGGTCTCCGACGAGGTGGCCTACCAGATGACCAAGCTGCTGTTCGACAACCTCGAGCGTCTGGGCAATGCGCACGCCGCGGCCAAGGACATCAAGCTGGAAACCGCCGCGCAGAACCTGCCGATCCCGCTGCACCCGGGCGCCGAGCGCTACTACCGGGAAGTCGGCGTCCTCAAGTAAGCGTCCCGTTGCCGGCGCTCCCTTCCCCGCGGGGGCGCCCGGCACGTCCCGAGTGAACGCACAAGTCGCTGTCGTCGTGCACGCTGCCTTCCCGGCGGGCGTGCCCGTCAGCGCATCCCCGTTGCCGTGAGGATTACTTCGATGAGCGAAAGCCAAGGCCTTTCCGCCAGTCCGAGCCAGTGGCCGAAGGCGCTGTTCGGTGTGGCGCTGCTGTTCTCCACCTACCAGATCGTCACCGCCGCCTTTCCGCTGGTCTCCAGCCAGGTGCTGCGCGCCGGCCACGTCGGCTTCCTGTTGCTGCTGGTGTTTCTCTGCTATCCGGCCCGCGGCAATGGCCGGCCGTTCCAGCCGCTGGCCTGGCTGCTGGGACTGGCCGGCATGGCCACCTTCGCCTACCAGTGGATATTCGAGGCGGACCTGATCCAGCGTTCCGGCGATCTGACCGACAGCGACATGGTCGTCGGCCTGCTGTTGATCGCCCTGGTGTTCGAGGCGGCGCGGCGGGTGATGGGTATTGCCCTGCCGCTGATCTGCGGCCTGTTCCTCGCCTACGCGCTGTTCGGCGAGCACCTGCCGGGCGACCTGGCGCACCGCGGCTACGGTTTCGACCAGGTGGTCAACCAACTGACCTTTGGCACCGAGGGTCTGTACGGTACGCCGACCTACGTTTCGGCGACCTACATCTTCCTGTTCATCCTGTTCGGTGCCTTCCTCGAGCAGGCCGGGATGATCAAGCTGTTCACCGACTTCGCCATGGGCCTGTTCGGCCACAAGCTCGGTGGCCCGGCCAAGGTCTCGGTGTTCTCCTCGGCGCTGATGGGCACCATCACCGGCTCGGGGGTGGCCAACGTGGTCACCACCGGCCAGTTCACCATCCCGTTGATGAAGCGCTTTGGCTACAAGCCGGCCTTCGCCGGCGGCGTCGAGGCCACCGCCAGCATGGGCAGCCAGCTGATGCCGCCGGTGATGGGTGCGGTGGCCTTCATCATGGCCGAGACCATCAACGTGCCTTTCGTCGAGGTGGCCAAGGCGGCGCTGATCCCGGCACTGCTGTATTTCGGCTCGGTGTTCTGGATGGTCCATCTGGAAGCCAAGCGCGCCGGCCTCAAGGGTCTGCCCAAGGAGGAATGCCCGGATCCCTGGGCGGCGGTCAAGGCGCGCTGGTTCCTGCTGATTCCGCTGGGTGTGCTGATCGCCCTGCTGTTCTCCGGGCGCACGCCGATGTTCTCCGGGACCATCGGCCTGGCGCTGACCGCCATCGTCATCCTCGGCTCGGCGCTGATCCTCAAGGTCTCCTCGTTCGGCCTGCGCATGGCCTTCTGGGTCGCCCTCGGCGTGCTCTGCGCCGGCTTCTTCCAGCTTGGCATCGGGGTGATCTTCGCGGTCATCGGCCTGCTGGTGGTGGCCTGCTGGTTCGTCAAGGGTGGCCGCGACACCCTGCGCGTGTGCGTCGATGCGCTGGCCGAGGGTGCGCGCCATGCGGTGCCGGTGGGCATCGCCTGTACGCTGGTCGGGGTGATCATCGGCGTGGTGTCGCTGACCGGGGTGGCCTCCACCTTCGCCGGCTACATCCTGGCCATCGGCCGCGACAACCTGTTCCTCTCGCTGGTGCTGACCATGATCACCTGCATGGTGCTGGGCATGGGCATCCCGACCATTCCCAACTACATCATCACCAGCTCGATCGCCGCGCCCGCGCTGCTCGACCTCGGCGTGCCGCTGATCGTCTCGCACATGTTCGTCTTCTACTTCGGCATCCTCG
>RCUL01000676.1_pt1 | contig 15353 bp, 5 predicted proteins | sample 2167521 | NCBI WGS metagenome assembly RCUL01 (sample SAMN09932745, study PRJNA488358) | compost metagenome | feature: garden; material: soil; isolation source: compost soil in acetic acid-enriched culture | place: Germany: Experimental Botanical Garden Goettingen | collected 2016-01-27
CTGCAGCGCTGGGAAATCGACTCGAAGGCAACGTTGCCCGACCTGCTCGCTGCCCCGCGCATCGAGGGCCACAGCGAAGGTGACCCTCTGGACCCGACACAGTTTCGCAATGGTTTGGCCATTGCGGTGCCGGCGTATCCAGGTATGCAGGTGTCTGACCATGTTGTCCTGCATTGGCGCAGCCCGGCGGGTGATTTGGTCCAGGCGGCGCGGGTCGATCCCAGCAGCCTGGCTGCCGGCTCGCTTTTTTTTCGAGTGCCCGTCGAGAATGTGATGCAAAACGCCGGTAGCAGTGTGCGATTGAGTTACCTGTATGGACGTAAGGGAGGCAACTTGAGCTCGAGTGAGCTTCAGGTGACTGTGGCATTGATACGGTCGCTGCCTGCCGCCGATGTAAGGGGTGCCATTCCAGAAGGCCCGGCTGATGCTGGCCGCATCCCCGGCCTTGAAGCCAAGGACGGGGTTTACGTCGTAGTGCCTGCAGACACGCTGGCCCCAGGGGAGCTTGCCGAGGTGCACTGGATGGGCCAGTCAGCGCTAGGCCAGTACATAGCCAAGGAGCCGGTCAGCCCGGCCAACCCGCTTCGCTTCTTCATTCCCAAAGACTATGTGCCAGCCAATTTTGGGCGCGGCGAAAAGGACGAGTCCAGGCGCTTTCAGGTGTTTTACCGGCTGATCGGTGCTACCGGCCAAGTCGACTCGGCGCCCTACAACCTTCGGATTACGCCGGTGCCCAGCACCAGCTACCCACAGATTACCTGCACGCAGGCCGATGCAGGTGGGCTCTCTCTGGCGAAGGTACCGGCAGCGGGGGCCGACCTGGCGTTGGGCACTTGGCTGTTCGGTAAGCAGGGCCAATTGCTGACAGTTGCGGTCAGTGGCGTGACCGCGACGGGCGAGGTCGAAGAGGTGATTCTGGACAGCGCTCCTGTCACTGCCGAGCAAGCCGAGAACGGCGTAAGGGCGAAGTTGCCCAAGGCATTTCTGGAAGGGTTGACAATGGGCGAAAGTTTTACCATTTCGCCACGGCTCAGCTTTGACGGCGGCGTTTATTTCACGCCGTTTAGAAGTATCACACTGACGTTGAACCGCTAGAACCAACTGACCGACCGCCCTGTGGCCAACGCATTGCTACTGCGCCATTCAGGGCCTCTGCGGATACCCAACAACGTGCGTCGTACCTGTTTTCTTTAGGCATTTACATGGCCTGAGGACAGGTGTCGCTCGCCTGTTAATGAAGACTCGATTGCCTGGAGATACATTAAATGGCCAAGCCCACACTCGAAGAATATTTGTCTTACCTGAGCGTCGAACCCCGCACGAAAGGCTGGGGCGCCTTGCTGGTTTATGACCGGTTTAAAACCAACATGCTGTTGGCGCAAGAACATATCGAACGGTTTGATGGCAGTCACTGGTTGAAACCGATCAGCCTGCGGGTGGAAACGGAGGGCGGCAGCTGGACGGATATTTCTGAGTTGACGCTGGACAAGCCCAGCCTGTCGTTCGTCAATTCCAGCATCAGTAGTTCGGCTGCCCGTTTAAGCATGCACGTGTCGGGGGGCAAGTTCAAACAACTGCGCAAAGCGCTCGGCAGTGGTCAAACAGAACTGGTAGGGCTTTCGCGGCTCGATCCGTTGAGCGCCCCGGCTGTACGCATGAACATCAACCTCAATCAAAGTAATAACGGTACGATCACGGATGAAGGGCGAGTGACCTTGGACCTCTCCCAGGGTTCGGCTTACACCTTCGAAGTGTCGAGTTGGAAAGACTTGAACGAAAAGGTCGGCAGCGCCATTCAGCGCGCCTTCGCAGCGCTACCGGCCGAGGAGCGGGTGTGGGAGCTGAACACTCTCAAGCCTGTCGAGGGCGAACTCAAACCCACGTCTTTTGCGGTGCGTACCCATTCGTTGGCCAAGGCTGGGCAATCGATCGTCAGCAGTGATCCGGCTGAGCTGGACGAGGGCGCAGTGGTGGTCGGCGTCGCGTTCAATGGTGCACGGGGGGGCGACTTCCCAACCCGGGACGAGGACATGCCGTACTTGTTGCCGGAGTCGGGTTCCTCGGATCCGTTCACGATGAACCTGCTGGTGGGCAACGATGTCTGGAGCAAACAGGTGCTTGCCCAGATGTTCAAGAAAGTCCCGGGTTATGAAAACGAGCAACCGGAGTATGAGTCGCAGGCAGGTTTCATCACCCAGCTGACTTGGCCGGGGCTCACCGTTACAAGCCCCGAGCAGACACACCGTTTTTCAACGCCTCCTTTGTATGAAGGGTTGGACGGTGCAATTACCGCCAGGCGCATCGATGGCTTCAAAGCATGGCGGTTTGATTTGCTGAGGACCTCGGTGAACATGACGCTTGCTTCAAAGGGCGGCGTTATTGTGCTGGAGTGGAAAGGCCAATGGCCGCCGTCTGAAGATGGCCACCCGGTTCTGGAGTCTGACGAATTTGTCTGGAGAGCCAATGGGGGCAATGGCAGTCTGGCAGTCAAATATCCGGTGGTGATTGACTATACGTGTCGGCAAAACTTTGCACTTGAACTCGAGACCGCTGGCGAGCACAAAGGCCGTGTCAAAGTGGTGAAAAAAGAACAACAGATCGATGTTGCTCTGGCTCAATACGACGGTCGGCAATTCGTGTGGTTGGAAGAAGTATTCAAAACAGCCCAAGACCTTTTCAAAACTTCTTTCAAAAACGCGTTCGATCAGGTGGTTACGGCGGTTGCGTCGGCAGGCGCGTCTATCGATGTGCTGCGGTTGAACGGTTTGCTGTTCCGTAGCGAACAAATCGCTGAGCCTCGGAACCTGCAGGTACCTGGCGACCTGTCATTGCTGGGTACTTTGGCACCGAAGCTCACCGCATTCGCCGTCGAACCGCTGGAAGCCACGCTTTCTGCGGGCACCACACAGACCTTTAGGCTGGCGCCACTTCCTGGTGCAGCTGTGGCCTGGAGCCTCGATCACCTGCCAGGTGAGTCAGGGGACAAGGGCACCATTGCCAACGGTGTTTACACCGCGCCGGCAAGCGACGCGATCACGGGGACGTCCAAGCGGGTCATCGTTACCGCAACGGCCGGTGATCAGGTCAGCCGGGCGTTGGTGACCGTCGTGCCGCAGGGCGTTTCGGTTTTCCCCTTCATGCTCAGCGGCCAATTCTCTGACCAGTCGCCTGCCAAACCATCCCGTTACGTTGTGGTCGGCGGCAGCCTGGGCGCTCCGTTGAGCTGGGCGATGAAGCCGGGCTCCAAAGGCACCCTGCGGTTACCGGGCGCTGAAGATTCGGACCTGGACATTCCGGTGGACAAGGAAACGCGTATCTACGTCGCCCCAACCAGACAGCCGGGGGCTTCCGGTACAGTCGATTTTCTGATGCAGCTGGACACGGTCACCGTGAGCTCGGGGGCACACACAGAGGCCATGGATGTGGTTATTCCGTGGACAACCACCACTGCCGAGATAAGGGTCACTGCGCAAACGGACAATACCCTCAAACTGGCCTTGTGGGTACAAAGTTGGGACGAGGGCGATGTGGAGATACCGCCTGCGGACACGCAGTGGTTTCTGGTCAAGGGCGAGGGCGATCTGTCAACGACAGGGATCTACACGCCGGGTGCGGAAGGTGACTACATCATCGTTGCCGCGTTTGACAAGACTTCCACGCGGCTCCCTCTATGGGACTACGCAGTGCTGCCCATGCCCTACGAGCAGACCCACATCGAACTGGTCGAACATGTCCAGGTGCACAGCACTCAAAGGAGGAGCTGATCATGGCTGCCAACTCCAAACAAAACCTGCTCGATGAACTGGAAAAAGGGAGTGTGTTGCATGGCTGGGGCGCAATCCTGGCCATCGGGCGTGAGCGCTTCAATCAGTTGCTCCAGACACAATTTGTCGATGCCTTCGCGACGCAGGATTTTACCTTGCCGATCAGCGGCGAGTACTTCATGGAGAATCGTACCGAGAAGGTCGTGTTCGACAACCTCATGCTCGGCCCCCCGCAACTGTCGTTCAAGCATGCCAGCGGTAGAACGGCGCACGTCACCGTCAGCATGGAGTTGATCGCCGGTACCTGCCATGCGATCGCTCAGCATTCCGGGGTGCCAGCCTGGCTGCGTCGAAGTCATGTATTGATGCAGGGCATGGGTTACCAGTTGCAGATGCAGGCGGTGTTGAGGGTGATTCCCATACCCTTTTCCAGCCAGAGCCAGTTGATCCTGGACCTGAGCACTGTCACCGAGCCTACCTGTAATCTGGCCTCGTCCGAGATCGCCAGCCGTGCGATGGGAGACTTCATCAAGCAGCAACTTGATCAGCAACGCACTGAGTGGGTACTGCCTGTGCTGACACTCGACTTGCTGGGTTATGACGCGACGGCGATAGAGAGCTTCGATGTCGTGACCCAGAAAGCACCTGAGGGCGGCGGCAGTGGCGCCTCACCCGAAGACGATGGTGCAGTGCTGCTGTTGATGCAACTGCGCGGCAGTGCTGCCCGGGGGGACGTTCCTTCTGCGCTGCCCTACCTGTTGCCCGCGCTGGATGACGGGGGCGGCAACTACAACGCTGCCTTGCTGGTAGACCGCATGCGGGCGTCACTGTTGAGCCGGCGTGCCGGAAACACGCTGGCGCGGATAATGCTGGTGCAGGCTTATCAGGTGAGCATGGCCGAAGAGCATGTTGCGCATGATGCAATTCTGTTCGGTGACATCGGGGCCACTGCGCAAAGCGCAGACCTGCAACCTGCCCTGAGCAGTGTCGCGGCCTCGCGCCAGGTCAATTACCAACTCAAGGGAACACCCGCCGGTGCATGGTCGGCGCGCAACCTGCTTCATCCGCGAGCCTGCGGTGAGGTCGTCGAAGGCCGCTATACCGCCTCAGCGCTGAACGAGTTCGTCAGCCATCAACAAGTGGTGGTGGTCACTGCACACGTTGCCGGCGAAACGGGCAACAAGACCAGTACGGCCTTGGTGGTCGAGTCCAGCGACCCCTTGGCCATATCACCCAGGGTGGTGCTTTGGGGCGAGGGAGACGCTGCGATCAAGCTGAATGCGTCCCAGAGTGAAGGGGTGCAATGGTCGCTCGAGGGGGGGGAGCATGGCATCTTGCAGCCCGACCCTGCCGACCCGCGCATCGCCCACTTTGTGCCCAAGGACCAGGCGGGGGCGGCCCAGGTCGTGCTGCAGCGTATCAAGGTCAGCTGCGGCGCCGAGAGTGGTTATGCCACTGTGGTGATACTCAACCGTGCCCCAGTGCTGAAGGTTGAACCGTTTCATGTGAGCACGATGCCACCGAGCGGGATGCAGACGTTCACTTTGGCCGACTACCCCGCTGACCGGTGGGTACTGTTCGGTGCCGGCGAGATCGACTCGGCCACCGGCGCGTACACGGCGCCTGAAAGCGACGCGGGCGAAGTCAGCGTGGTCGCCGGTATCGCTGGCATACATTCCGGTTTTGCCGTTATCGAGCACCAGCCTAACAGGCCACAACAAGTGGCCAGCCTGCGGGCGCGCTGGAAGACGCTCAACAGGTTCGAAATTTCGCTCAACAACGCCAACCGCAACCGGGTGCTGGCCAATGGGCTGCAGCAGGTCGGTATCGACATTCTGATCGAAACCAACTCGTTCGAGGGCGATGAGGGTGTGGTCTGGGACCCAGTGAGTGATCTGGAACTCTCGACGCTGGTGATCCTGCATGAGGATGGCACTGAAGTCGATTATCTGAGTCCCGGGTGCGAAGGGCTTGACCCGGACGAAACCGGTTCCCCGAGGAAATGGGCGGTCAGCAAGGTTCGCAATCGCTTCGACTACTTGCCCACCGGCAGCACCCCGGCTGCGCAGGTGCCATTGCGCACGCCCGCTGATGCCAGGCGCACGGTGACTGTCTATGTACATTGCCTGGAGGCGGAAGTCAGTAAGTTCAAGGCCAAGTTCCAGGACCATTCCAATGGCTGGCACTACTCGCAGGAAAAGGACGAAACCAAGGGGGTCGTGCAACTTGAAGGGGTGCGTGTACCGGCACCGAGCATCAGCAACTACTCGATGGTGGCAAAACGTGTGGCCAGCCGAATGGGTTCGGATCAGGGCCAGCCGCTGGATACCTTCAACTATTGGCACTACACCACCGATTACTGGGTGATCAGCGCCAGGGACGTGCAGTTTGCCAGCGCTCGTTTCGATCACGCCTCGATGATCAGGTGGGAAAGCGAACTGCTCAAGGAGTCGTATTGCACGTACACCGGCTTCGCCTTCAAGCCACGCCGTTACCCGGGTGCGGTACCTGCGTCTACGGGCATCGAGTATCAGGCTGAGTTGCAGTTGTTGGCGAAAGAGTCCTTGGTGAATTTCAAGGAACTGGATTACGGCTTCAAGGGGCAGGAAGACGTCGCCGAAGGCAGCCTGCTGTTAAGCCTGGATCGGGCGCCCAACCTGAACTACTGGTACGACACAGGCGGCAAGAAATACCGTGAAGTGCTGGACAAGCCATTGTTGTTCACCCTGATCGACAACTTTGGCATTGCGCACCGGCTCAAGGCCACTTTTGGCGGCGGAGCCGATGGCCGAAACACACTGACGCTTGAACTTCAGTAAGTGTTTGTCGCCCCTTGGCGGGGCGACTTTTTTCCGCTATCAGAACGAGTGTGTTCCTATGACGACGCAATCCCTTATTCATTCCAACGCTTTCAATTTTCTCAGCTTCGTGCAGGGGAGTGTCGACCCGCGAACCGGGTTGTATTCACTACTGATAGAGCTGCCCGAGTTGCCTGCCAACCACCTCAGCGGCCCCACGCTGCCACTGCGCCTGGGCTACAACCCGCTGAACAGCCAGGACACCGGATTCGGTGTCGGCTGGAGCCTTAACCTCAGCCAGTTTGTCGTCAGTAGCGGCATGCTCAGCTTGCATACGGGTGAGAGTTTCAAGGTGGCAGACAATGGCCCTGGCGAAAAGGCCGTGATACCTGAACGCAAGATCGACAGTTTTCATTTCGACAACGTCAGCGAGGGAGGGAACAAGTGTTTTCGGATCGCCCACAAGTCCGGCTTGATCGAGCTGCTTGAGCCGCAGGCACCCACATTTGCGGTGGCTTTGCCTGTACGCGTGCTGGCAGCGAGCGGGCACGGCATCAATCTGACCTACCAGGTGGTAAACGGCGAGCCGTGCCTGGCATCCATTACCGATGACACCCAGGTCAACGGTCGCCCGCGCACCTTGCTCAAGATCGATTACAGTAGCCATTCACGGGTGCTGATCGACCTGAACCCTGATTCCGAAGCGTTCGCACGCTACACCCTGGAGCGCACGGGTGATGAGCTGGTCAAGATTGTTTTGCCAACTGCGGACCAGGCACGCTGGGCATTCACTTATCGCCGGGTGGGCGAGTTGCGCTGCCTGACTGATCTGCACACTCCCGTCGGTGCACGCGAAGTCATTGAGTACAAGGATGACGGCCATGCCTTGCCCGGCGGCCAAGGGCGAACGGTGCCGTACGTGCAGCGGCATGTCCTGAGCCCGGGCGGGGGGCAGCCGGATATCGAAACGCGGTATGCCTTCAGTAGCAACAACTTCCTTGGTAATGGCACGGGGGTGGCCTGGGAGGACAACGGGCTGGACAACCTGTACAAGTTCACCGGTTCCAGCTTTGTCTACAGTTCGACTGCGAGTCAGTATCAGGACGGCACCGCGCTGCGTATGACTGAGCGCACATTCAATCGCTTTCACTTGCTGACCTCGCAGGTCACCACCCAGCAAGGCTGCATCGAAACCGTCACAACGACCTATCACGAACGAAGTGACACTGGGTTCGCAGACCAGCCGAACAACTTCCAGTTGCCAAACACGGTGACCTCTGCCTGGTCGTTACAAGGCAACTCCAGGGATCGCCGTACTGAAGTGTCCGCCACGCAATACGACAGTCACGGCAACCTCACCCTGGAGGTGCAGGCCAATGGTGTACAGACACGCTATAGCTATTACCCGGCCGAGGCCAGCGAGGGTTGTCCGAGCGACCCGGAAGGTTTCGTGCGCACCCTTAAATCACAGGTGCTGGTGCCCGCAGCCGACGGTGAGGGGAGGGCAGAGGCGCTGAGCCGAAATTTCACCTATATCGCCTTGGGCGCACTCGATGCTCAGGCCAAGGGCCAGCTTTTGCCAGACAGCGAAACCCAGGTGCGTGTGATTGACGGCACCATCCTCTGCCATACCGGGATTGAGTACGCCGAGGCGCTGGCCGATCCGCTGCTGCATGGCCGGCGCCTGAGCGAGGTGCGGAGCATGGGCGGCAAGCCTACCCGTACCGACTACCGCTATGCCCTACGGGTGGTGAATCAGCACCCGGTAGTGGAGACACAAGCTACGGTGACCGGCTTCGACGGGGCGCAAAAGGTCAATACGCTGCAGTACTCGGAGCTGATCGGCGAGCCCCTGCTCAACTATGATGAAAACCAAGTGCAGATTGCCTACGAGTACGACCAGCTCAGGCGTGTAGTGCTGGAAACGGTGGCTCCGAACATGGAGGAGTTCAAAGCCGCGCGCGCATACAGCTACCAGTTGTCCTCCACGGGAAATCAGGCTGTGCAGGTCATGAAAGATGTCAAAGGGGTTACCACCTGGAGCTACGTAGACGGCCTCAATCGTGTGGTTCGCCAGTTGCGCCAGGACCCTGACTTCGCGCAGACAATGGCCGCCCAGGAGGCGCCACGGTTGAGCTACAGCGCTGCCTACGATGCCTTGGGCAATCTGCTTGAAGAAACCGAATATGAATGGCTGGCGCTGGACGATCTGCCGCTGCGCACCCGCTTCGAATACGACGCCTGGGGGCAGCGCAGCTGTGAAATCGGCCCCGACGGCGTGCGCACCCATGAGCAGATCGACCCGATCGGTACGCCAGAATCGAAAGGGCCGATCCTCACCCAGTGGCGCGAGTCGGCGGACGGCCTGTTGCGCACTGGCAAGACCGTCACCTGGCAGAATCTTTTCGAAAAGCCGGTACGGGTCGAACGTTTGCGCCTGGATGGTACGCGCGAGAGCTTGCACCAGTACTTTTATGACGGCCTTGGGCGCACGGCGCGAGAAATCGACGGCCGCGCCGCCCAGACTGCTTTCGCCTTTGATGAGTTCGACCGCTTGCACACGCATACCCTGGCCGATGGCTCGCAGGTGGTGCGTGAGTATGCTGGTCACAGCGATGAAGACTTGCCGGTGCTGATCAAGGTGCTGCACCCCGATGGCGCTACCCAGAGCGTGCTGGGTGAGCAGGTGTTCGACGGCCTGGGTCGCATGGTCGAATCAATTACCGGCGGTCGCCGGCGCGTGCTGCAGTATGCCGATGGCATGCGTCAGCCTGAATCGGTCATCACACCCAGTGGCCAGAAAATCCGTTACCAATATCTGCCTCAGTTGGGTGAAGAGCCTTTGCAACGGACGGTGATTGACTCGGGGGTCGAGGCTCAATACCAGTATGACAAGCAGAATGCGCGGTTGCTGTACTGCAAGGAGCAGGGCGAGGAGCTTTCGCGTACTTATTTCAGTACCGGCCAGGTACGGTCGGAGACGCGAGTTCAGCAGGGGGCTCGCTACGAGATGGCCTATGTACACAGCCTGGGCGGACGCCTGTTGAGTTACACCGATGTACTCGGGCAGGTTCAGTCTTATACCTACAATTCGCTGGGCCAACTCGAACAAACCAGCCTGGGTACGCTGACCAGTACGTTCACCTATGACTCGCTGGGGCGTAACAGGTCGATCATGACCCAGGCGCGTGATGCCGATGGCAGCGTTCGCAGTTTGCAGACCACCCTTGAGTACGATGAGTTTGAGCGTGAAACGTCGCGCCGCTTTGATTTTGACGATGCGCAACAAGTGCTGGCGCAGGCTTATGATGCGCTCGATGCGATCGTGAGCAAGACGCTCACCGAGGACGGGCGAGTGCTGCGAGAGGAGGCTTACACCTACGACGAGCGTGGCAGATTGACCGATTACATGTGTGAGGGCGAAGACGCATACCTGCCGGTCGACCCCTACGGCAAGAAAATCCAGGCCCAGCGCTTCGATTTCGATGCCTTGGACAATATCTCCCGAGTGCGCACGCGTTTTGACGGTGGCACCCTCGATGCCCGCTATCAGTTCGACAATGAACTGGATCCTGCACAGCTGACTGGTTTCGAAATTCGCGGGCTTGAGGATTCGCCGCTTATTGTCGCGCTCGAGTATGACCTGGACGGCAACCTGGTGCTTGACGAGCAAGGGCGCACGCTTGCGTACGATGCGCTGGGGCGTTTGCAAAGCGTCAACGGGGCGGCCGGTACAGCCAGCGCGAACTATGCGTATGACCCGCTGGATCGCCTGGCGATGCAGGAAACCCTTTGAGCGGTGCGCACGGTGTAACCGGTGTTTCTGGGCTTTGGCGATGCGGTTAGGCGCATATCCGGAGTGATCTGGTGCCCTTGAGATCGAGCGCCGCCCGCGCGGCGCTCGATCTTGTTGATAACTCGATAATTACTCGGCGGTTTAAAAGGCTGATGCAAGAAGTCAACTGTCAGTTCTGCCAGTTGTTCGTGTTGAACAGGGGCCTTTAAATAACGGTATGCAACTCGCTTAGTTTCGGCGTCCTTAACCCTCCAGCGCGACAGGATAAACGTAATGAGCACGTATGAAAAAAGGACCATGACGGCCGAGCAAACCCGCCAGGCCGTGCGTCAGCAGCGGGCGCAGGCTTCTGTGTCCACTGCATTGGAAGCCCCGTTGATCGACCCGAGCCTATTGGCCGATCCCGCTGATAACACGCTGAAAAGCCAAGTGTTGCTCAGCGCTGATGGGGAACTGACAGTCAGCATCCCGGCATGGGACACGTTTGCGCCGCCCGGCTTCGGCGTTTACGACACTTTATATATTTATCATTTAAGTGAGAACGGGGGGCGGGAAGAACTAATCAATAGGGAACTTGACGAAAGTAATAGAGACGAGTTCCCCCTGCCGTATACCGTGCCCAGGGAAAGAGTTGAGGCGTGGGGTGAAGGTACACAGACATTCACTTATGAGGTTTTACCTTACAGTGGGGGCACGAGGCTTCAGGGCGGAAGGCTCGCGCTGATCTTTGACCGCATTGCGCCCAACCGAGGTAACGTCCCGCCCGCTTTTGCGCCGATTGCAGATGTCACCGACGCCAACGTGGCAGATGTTGAGCTGACGTTGGGTTCGTACCCTGATCATGCCGCCGGCGACAAGGTTGCCGTCTACTGGTTGAAGGATGTACCCGAGGACCTCACCGCGGTATTACCTGCCGTGACTGTAGATGTCGGAACGTTACCACAGCAATTGAAGGTGCCCCGAACTGCCATCGAAGCCGCAGGCGATGGTGGCCTTTACGCCCTCTATCTGCTGGTTGACAAGGCCGGCAACATCAGCCGAATCGCCCCTCCTACCGCGGTGGGTGTTGCGCTTGGGCCATTGCCTTCGGGTTTGAAGGCTCCTGAAGTGCCGCTGGCTGGCGATGGAGTGATCGACCAGGAGGATGTGTTCACGGGTGTGTCGGTGCATATCCCGGCATTCGAGCACTTCAAGCCCACAGATGAGTTACAGGTGACCTGGGGCTCCCTCGAACTGGGTTGGCAGCCGATTGGCAACGCGCCATCTTTCCCACTGGCAATCAACCTGTTGCCGCTGCAAGTGTGGGGCGAGTATGCGGCCGCAGGCAGCGGGGCGATGTCGACACCTGTCAGCTATGCACTGCGACGGGGGGCGGTGCCAGCGGGCACCGAGCGGACGGCTGTGGACGTTAACCTTGAACGTATCGGGCCGGTCGATCCAGGCCCAGACCCAACCTGGCCAGACCCGGTCAACCCGAAGTTGGACAACGTCACGGTCAAAGGTGAGGTTTCGGGCAAAAACAATGAACTGACGCCCGACGATCAGTTCAAGCCTGCGACCCTGACGTTCGTGCTCGATAGCACCTTTATCGAGGGCGATAAAATTACCTTCCATTGGGGTGGAACCCATATCACTGAAGCGGATCATGAGGTGCTGGACACCGATCCCGGTGAGCAAGTCACGGCAACGATCCCTTGGGCTTACATCGAAGCCCACAAAAACGGCGTAGTGCCGGTGCATTACAGGATCACTCGGGACGGTGTTCCCAATGCCTCAGTGTCGCCATCGACCGATGTAACCGTAACGGCCATTGTCTTGGTCCCGGACGCCCCTGAGTTTCTTGGTGGCAATACCGAGGCTCCCGTGGGCTGGCTGACCTGCCGATCATTGTATGACCCGGATGACGATAGCGGTGCCGCAGCGGCCATTCGTGTTCAGGTGCCGGACCTGGCGGCATACGGTTTAGTGACGGGTGCCAAAGTTACGATGCATTGGACGGCAGTGCATGGCTTTACCGGTGAAACGCCAATACCGGACATTGACAAGGTCGAGGAAATTACCCTGACAGCGGAAAGTTTGAATGGGTTTGTATGGCGTGTGGAGCCCTATGACACACACATACTGCCCATACCTAACTTCAATGCTGCCCTTAAAGACGGGCGCGCCCGTGTTTGGTACACCTTCGAACTGGACGGTACGACGTACACGTCCGGTACTGAGGAACGCATCATTTCAATGCATCAACTGGGAGCAGCTTGCCCACTCAAACCGTAAGCAGGCAACGCATGAAGATGGCGTCAGCCATCTTCATCTCCCGTCAGATGTCTTTTGCTCAATTGACGAATATTCCTACAGAGGTTTCGGGTAGTGCCACGTAACTTGTACGAAATTTACCCCCTAATCCGTGGGTGATTTCAGTTAATACGACGGAGACCTTTGATTCAATGGCGACTGTGCTTAAAGAACGCTCGTACCCTTCAATGCAGGCGGTGCTCATGTTACCTGTACTCTTGCTGGCTAGCCCGGTTACCGAGGCGTTGACCGTCGTGGAGGGCAAGCGAGCGATCGACGCCACCACGCCGGTCGACAGCTATCAGCTCAACCCTGGCGCCTGGCTTGAGGCGGTCGATGCATCGACCCTGCAGTTGGATATCGGTAGCGGTGCGCAGTTGCAGATGCAACGCAGTAACGTGGATGCGCAAGGCGCTGATGGCATCGCCCTGCGTGGTGGGGCGAGGGTGACCATAGCGGACAACTCGCGTGTGGTCAGTGACCGCTATGGCCTGCGTTTGGAGTCTGACGGCACTGCGGGGGCTTCGGCCACGATCAGCGACAGTCATGTTGAAGGTGCCCGCGGCGGCGCATTGGTGTCATCAGCTGCCACCTTGAGCCTGCAACGCAGCGAGTTGATCGGTACCGGGACCGCTGCGGCAGCGAACATGTTTGGCGGTGCGACACTGACGGCTCAAGACAGCCGCTTGGTAGGTGCGCAAGCTGGGGTGCGTATCTTCTCCGATGCTGCTTTGCCGGGTACAGCCACGCTGAACCTGGTGGGCTCTGATGTGCAAGGGCTGGACGGCTCGGCCATCATTGTCGGCAATCCGTTGCTCGGCCCTGCCAATGGGGTAATAAACGTGGCAGGCGGCTCCACGTTGCGCGGTAGCAACGGTACCCTGCTGGAAGTGGTGGGCCGGTCGACGGCGAGCATGACTGTCGACAACAGCCAACTTGTGGGAGATGTACGCGTCGAAGCCGGCTCCAGTGCCTCGTTGACGCTGGACAACCAGGCCAGCCTGACAGGCCGCCTGGAGAATGTGTCCGGCCTGTCCATTAACGACCAAGCGCGTTGGAACATGGTCGAAGATAGCCAGGTCGGCAGCCTGGCTCTCAATGGCGGCAGTATCAGGTTCGGTGAACCCGACCAGTATCAACGTTTGGCCTTGGGGACTCTGGCAGGCAGCGGAACGTTCATCATGGACAGTGACTTCAGTACTGGCCAGACCGACTTCCTTGATATCACCGGAACTGCCACCGGTAGCCATAGCTTGCTGGTGGGCAGCAGCGGCGCTGATCCCTCGGTTGAAAACCAGCTGCATCTGGTGCACGCCGCGGCGGGTGATGCGCAGTTTTCATTACTCAACGGGCCAGTCGACCTGGGGGCTTTTTCCTATGACCTGGTGCAGCGAGGCAACGACTGGTTCCTCGATGGCTCGCGCAAGGTCATCAGCCCTGGCACTGCTTCTGTGCTGGCTCTGTTCAACACGGCGCCGACTGTGTGGTACGGCGAGCTGACGACGTTGCGTAGCCGCATGGGCGAGTTACGCCTGGATGAGGCAAGTGCCGGTGGCTGGGTTAGAGCCTATGGCAACAAATTCAACGTGTCCGATGCATCGGGTAGCCCTTACCGGCAAGTTCAGCAGGGTTTCTCGTTGGGTGCCGATGCGCCGCTTCCGGTAGGCGATGGCCAATGGTTGATCGGGGTGATGGCGGGCCACAGCGGTTCTGATCTGGACTTGGTCCGGGGCGCCTCGGCAGAGGTCAAGAGCTACTACCTGGGGCTTTATGCAACCTGGCTCGATGCCCAGAGTGGGTACTACCTGGACGGTGTGGTGAAGCTCAACCGTTTTGACAACTCATCAAAAATCGCCTTGAGCGATGGCACGCGGACCAAGGGCGACTACGACAACCTTGGCGTGGGGGCATCCGTGGAGTTTGGTCGGCACCTGGACCTGGGGGCTGGTTACTTCATCGAGCCCTACACGCAATGGTCGGTGGTCAATATCCAGGGCAAGGACTACCAGCTGGACAATGGCTTGCAAGCCCAGGGTGATGATACCCGTTCGCTGCTCGGCAAGGCCGGTACCACCGTTGGGCGGACCTTCGAACTGGGCGAGGGGCGATTGCTGCAGCCGTATCTGCGCGCAGCCTATGCGCATGAGTTCGTTCAGAACAATCAGGTGAAGGTCAACAATAATCGATTCGACAACGATCTGTCGGGTTCGCGAGGCGAGCTTGGGCTAGGGGTTGCCGCGACCCTTAATGATCGCTTGCAGCTGCATGCAGACTTTGATTATGCCAATGGTGAAAAGATTGAGCAGCCTTGGGGGGCTAACGTCGGGCTGCGTTACAGCTGGTAGGTCGGTCGCAACAGGGAAGGTTCAGCCTTCCCGTTTTTGTGCACGGTAACAAACGTAAGGGGAAGCATGATGCAACGATCAGCGAGAGGCCTGCCCACCGATACGCTCCTCGAACCGCCTGTTTCGCCAGATGTTCTGCCCAATATCCCAGGAGGGCAGGACAACTTGCTGCCCGTATCGGCGCTTGCACGTCCATTGCGGATTGAAGTGCCTATGTGGGACTACTCGAACCCTTCACCCGACTACCCGGAAAAGCTTTTCCTGTATTGGGGCGCGCAGTTGGTCGAGGAGAAAACCTGGTTCGACACCATACCGCCGCAAGACCTGTACGCCGATGTCCCGGTAGCGCTATTGGCTC
>RCUL01000677.1_pt1 | contig 15349 bp, 13 predicted proteins | sample 2167521 | NCBI WGS metagenome assembly RCUL01 (sample SAMN09932745, study PRJNA488358) | compost metagenome | feature: garden; material: soil; isolation source: compost soil in acetic acid-enriched culture | place: Germany: Experimental Botanical Garden Goettingen | collected 2016-01-27
ACCATAATAAAATCAATATTTATCAATATTTATCAATATTTTGCATAAACTAAAAAAAGAAAAATATATAGTTGGCACTTGCTTTGCTTAAACACTTTTCAGCAATATCGCTAACTACAACAAAAAGGGATCAAATCTACGATGAAAAAAAAATACAATGTTCGATCTCAGGTAACCCCCAAGATCGGCAAAACAATTCTTAAATTAAGCACCCTTAGTTTAAGCATGATGTGTCTTACCCTGGCACAAGCAGCAGAAACCGAACCATCATCAACATCTGAAGACAAACCAGTCAAAGTCATAAAAGTTGCTGTAACTGGCTCATCAATTAAAGGAATTGCTGCTCAAAGTGCTTCACCCATTACTGTAGTAAAAGTTGATGAAATTTTAAAACAAGGGGTGACTACAACTGAAGAAGCCTTAGCCAAAATTAGCGCAAACCAATCAAATTTTGTTACTGCCAGCAACGTGGGTACAAGTAAAACAGCCGGCTCGGCGGCAAACCTTAGGGCTTTAGGCGCCAACAAGACACTTGTTTTACTTAATGGTCGACGACTAGCTGCAAATGCCTATGATAGCGGTGTCACAAACTTAAATATTATCCCACTCGCAATGTTAGACCGTATTGAGGTTTTACGAGATGGCGCCTCTTCCATTTATGGAACAGATGCAATTGGCGGGGTAATTAACTTCATTACCAAAAAGCAGTTTACAGGACTTAATCTGACTGCAGGCTATCAAAAACCAGAACAAAAAGGTGGTGAACAGCAAGACTATAGCATTTTTGGTGGCTTCGGTGATTTAGACGAAAATGGCTATAACGTTTTTGGTGTTGTGGACTATCGCAAAGGCGATGATGTCATGGCCAAAGACCGCAAGGTCAGTCAGCGTGGAGGGATATTACCCGAATTAGATGTTAATAGGACAAGTAGTGGTTCATTCCCTGCCAATGTCCCAGGTTTAGGTAACCCTTACGCATCCACTGGTTGTGGTAATAATCCTCTTAATAGTAACGATGATGGAACTTGTCGATATAACAGTCAAGCTGTGATTGGAATTGTTCCAAAAACAGAAGACATCTCAGCTATGGGTCGAGCTACTTTTAAACTGAACGATAACTTTAATGCGATTGCAGAATATTTATATGCAAGAAGTGAAGTCACTACTTCAGTTGCGCCAGATGTATTTTTTGATTTGACGCTTGACCCAAGCAGTAAATATTATCCAGGAAATGGCATAACTCCGGCCCTAGCAGGCGCTACTGGAACTATCCCTCTATATCTGCGTTCACAATCTGGTAATCGTGTAAGTAATAGTATTAACCAGTCACATAGAATATTTGCTGGTATTGAGGGTGAAACTCATGGTTGGGATATTAATTCAGGTGTTACCTATGCGCATAGCAGTGCCTCGGATGCTCTCGTAAGTGGCTATTTAAACTATGACAAAACTCAAGAAGCTTTAACCAATGGCACATTAAACCCGTTCGGACCTCTAAACCCTGAAGATGCAGATGCGTGGAATCAGTTAGGCGTTGAAGGTAAATATTTAAAAGCTAATCTAGACACAACTACTGTAGATTTCACTGCAAGCCGACCTATATTTAAATTACCAGCTGGAGACGTTGGTTTTGCGATTGGTGCAAGCTATCGTTATGAAGATTGGACTTCAAAAGTTATGGCGGATATTGCCCGTGTAGCTCCAAGTGCAGGTAGCGACCCAGATGAGCCAGAAAATAATGGTGATCGTAATATTAAATCGGTATTTACCGAGTTCCATATTCCACTTCTTAAAACATTAGAAGCTCAAATCGCTGCTCGCTATGATGACTACAATGATTTTGGCGATACGTTTAATCCAAAATTTGCACTTCGTTGGGAACCTATTAAACAGTTAATGTTCCGTACAACTTATAGTACAGGTTTCAGAGCCCCAACACTTTGGGAAGTGAATGGTCCAAATTCCGTAACCAATACAGGTGCGTCATATGATGATCCAGTACTTTGCACAGGTGGCAAGGTACAACCAGGAGGAAAAAAAGAACGCGATTGTAATATGCAATTCGACAGACAAAATGGGGGGAATAAAACGCTAGATCCGGAAGAGTCAAAGTCTTTTACCGCAGGCTTAGTATTTGAACCAGTTAAAAATTTAGCCTTTACTCTCGATTACTTCAATATAGAAGTTGATAAGCAAATTGCTACACTTTCAGAAACTGCTATTTTTGACGACCCAGTGAAATATGCAGATAAATTTGTCCGTAATCCTGATGGCTCATTAGATTATATTATTACAACGCAACAAAATTTAGGTGGAATTAAAACCTCAGGCTTCGATGTAGGCTTAAGTTGGGTTTCTCCAATGACAGCTACTGGTCGGTTTGGTTTCAATATTGATGGTACATATATAACAGACTACAAATATCAAGCCGAGCCAAATGGCGAATGGAAAGGCGTTGCTGGATCATATAGCGGCTTAGATTATCAATCTATTATTCTGCGCTGGAAACACACTGCAAACCTAAATTGGAATTATGAAAACTGGGCTTTAAACCTACAACAAAACTTCTCACGTGGGTATCAAGATCAGAACTCTAATGATCAAAACCATAGAGTCAGCGACTATACAACATATAACATTTCAGGCACCTATAAAGGCTTTAAAAACCTAGAAGTCACAGCTGGTATCAAAAATATTTTTGATGAAGACCCTCCTGCTTCTAATGTAATTGATAACTTCCAAATGGGATATGACCCACGTTACGCAGATCCTTTAGGACGTACGTACTTTGTACGAGGTACATATAAGTTCTAAATGGTTGTTCTGCAAACATAACTCTCAACAGTTAGTTTGCAGAACAAATACCCATTCTTAGCCAAACAGTCATTTAAAAAAATTGTTTGTCTACAGTTTCAGGAGTAACTATGGGCATGACTTTTACAGACATAGAAAATAAATCTGCAAAGCGCCTTATTGGTATTGCCGCAGTGCTTTTTCTGCATCTTCTTGTTGCCTATATTCTGATGTCAGGTTTAGCAAACAATATTCAAAAACCAGCAGAAAAACCTGTGGAATTACAAATTATTCAGGATATTAAGCCACCGCCTCCTCCAAAACCGGAGGAGCCCAAGCCTAAGGAAAAACCGCCTGAGCCACCTAAAATGGTAGAAAAGGTAGCCAAAGTACCCGAGCCAGTGAAACAGGTCGAAAAAGCGACACCTGTACAAAAAGTGACTCCAGTAGCACAACCGACAAAAGTTGCCCCAACTCCAACTGCTGCACCTAGCACTCCATCACCTAGTCCAGTTGCAGCACCGGCTCCAGTGGCTGCTGCTGCACCTGCACCAAAACCAACTGGTGTAACTCGCGGTGTTTCGGAAGGTTCTGCTGGCTGCGAAAAACCGGAATATCCACGCGAAGCGCTTATGAATGAAGAGCAAGGGACCGTACGTATACGTGTTCTGGTCGATACTTCTGGCAAGGTCATTGATGCCAAAGTCAAAAAAACGAGTGGCAGCAAAACTTTAGATAAAGCAGCAACTAAAGCCTACAGCTTATGTACGTTCAAACCAGCAATGAAAGATGGCGTGCCTCAGCAAGACTGGTATGAAATTGAATATCCATTCGTAATTGAATAAACAATTGAATTAGCAAGAAATTAAAAATATTGGAGATAATATGATGAAAAAACCAACTCAACACCTATTACGCTTCGCTTCTGCAAGTTTAATCGCAGCATGCTCTTTACTTCCATTAAGCTCGGTTTTTGCAGAAGAAACTAATACTCCAGTTGCAACAGCAACCGCTGAGACAACTTCAAATGCTGCAACTCCTACTCCACCACCAAAGCCGGCAACAAGTGAAACTGTTAAAAATCCTTATGGCCTAGAAGCGCTTTGGCGTGAGGGAGATTTAGTTGCTAAATCTACTTTATTTATATTAGTACTCATGTCGATTGGTACTTGGTACATCATTATTTCTAAATTCTTACAGCAAGCTAAAGTAAAGCGCCAAGGTAAAGAAGCAGAGAAAAGTTTTTGGGAAGCAACTTCACTAGATAATGCAGCCGACAATCTAGAGCAAAGTAGTGCATATCGCTTTATTGCAGAAAAAGGCATTAATTCAACTAAATCACACGGCGGCTCTTTACTTGAACGTATTGACTTTAATACATGGGTAAGCATTTCAATTCAACGCGCAATTGAAAAAATACAAAATCACTTAGGTGGTGGCTTAGCCTTTTTGGCAACAGTTGGATCAACGGCACCATTTGTGGGTCTTTTTGGTACGGTTTGGGGAATTTATCATGCATTAACTGCAATTGGCATTTCAGGTCAGGCATCTATTGATAAAGTTGCTGGTCCTGTCGGTGAAGCTTTAATTATGACAGCTATTGGTCTTGCAGTCGCAGTACCTGCTGTACTTGGTTACAACTGGCTAACTCGCCGTAATAAAGCAGTTATGGAAAATGTCCGTTCGTTTGGTTCAGATTTGCATGCGGTTTTATTAAGCGGAGAAATTAATACCAATAACTCCATTAACCGCAGCATTAAATAATCAGGAGTAAACATTATGGGTATGAGTGTTGGCTCTGAAGATGATGATGAAATGATTGGCACAATTAACACGACGCCTCTCGTGGATGTCATGTTGGTTTTACTTATTATTTTTCTTATTACGATACCGGTAGTTACACATACGGTTCCAGTGAAACTGCCAGAAGAAAAAAATACTCCGTACGCAACCACGCCTGAAAATATTCAACTTTCTGTGAACAAGCAAGGAGATATTTTCTGGAATGAAAGCTATGTGCCTAATAAAGAGATATTGCTGTCAAAACTCCAAGCAGTTGCACAAAAAAGACCTCAGCCAGAGGTACACATTCGTGGAGATCAGCTTACCCATTTTGAGGCAATAGATCAGGTCATTAGCACGACCAAACAAGCCGGTATTGGCAAAATTGCCTTTGTTACTAGCCCTCCAGCCTCCCCGTAATTAACTTAAGGAGAATTTTATGGGTATGAATGTCGGCTCAAATAATGATGATGACGTGATGTTAGAAGTCAACATGACACCTCTTATTGATGTCATGCTGGTACTCATTATTATGTTTATTATTACCATACCTGCGCCAAACAACGCGATTAATATTAATTTGCCAAATGGTACACCGCCACCAACAAATGAAAAGCCACCTGAAGTCATTGATGTTCGTATTGATTCAGCTGGCAACGTATTTTGGAATAACCAACAGGTTTCTGACCGCACTGCACTAGAGACTTTATTTCAAAGTGTTGTCGCCAAAAAAGATCAAGACCAGATCAAACTTAAACCTGACCAAATGGCTGAATATAAAAATGTAGCAATGGTCATGGCTACAGCACAGCGTTTAGGTGTCACTAAAATTGGAATTGTGAGTAATAATTAAGTCATACATTTGATTTATTCTTGCAAATAAAAAAAGCCTCCGAAGAGGCTTTTTTTATGACAGGTTAAAATTAGTCACCTGTATAACCTTTTAACTTTAAACGAGCAGCGTGTAGTAACGGCTCAGTATAACCAGAAGGCTGTTCACAACCTTTGAAGATGAGGTCTGAAGCTGCTTGGAAAGCAATATTGGTTTCAAAGTTAGCTGCCATTGGTTTGTACAATGGATCATTCGCATTTTGCTCATCAACAATTTTTGCCATGCGTTTAAGCACTTCTTCAACTTGCTCACGAGTCACAATACCGTGACGTAACCAGTTTGCAACGTGTTGAGAAGAAATACGTAATGTCGCACGGTCTTCCATCAAGCCCACGTTGTTAATATCAGGAACTTTCGAACAACCTACGCCTAAGTCAACCCAACGAACTACATAACCCAAAATACCTTGGCAGTTATTTTCAAGTTCGTTGTTGATCTCTTCTGCTGACCAATTTGTTTCTGGTGCAAACGGCGGAGTCAACAAGTCGTCTAATGACAACATTTCTTCAGCTTTTAACTGATCTTGACGCGCTTTTACATTAACTTGATGGTAATGCATCGCATGAAGCACTGCACCTGCTGGAGATGGAACCCAAGCACATGATGCACCCGCATTTGGATGTGCAGCTTTAGTTGCCAACATATCTTTCATGCTATCTGGTTTTGGCCACATGCCTTTACCAATTTGTGCTTTACCTTGTAAACCAGACTTCAAACCAATTGCAACGTTACGGTTTTCGTAAGCAGCAATCCATTTTTGTGTTTTTACAGCTTCTTTACGAACAACTGGTGCAGCTTCCATTGACGTATGAATTTCATCGCCAGTACGGTCCATGAAACCAGTATTAATAAAGATCGTACGGTCTTTTGCAGCAGCGATACAGTTTTTCAAGTTTACAGATGTACGACGTTCTTCATCCATAATACCGATTTTTAATGATTTCGCTGGTAATCCAATCGCCTGTTCAGCACGTTCAAATAACTCTACAGCAAACGCAACTTCTTCTGGACCATGCATTTTTGGCTTAACAATATACATAGAACCTTTACGAGAGTTCTTATTTTCGTTTTCACTACGGATATCAGCAACTGACAATAATGGTGTTACCAATGCATCCATAATTCCTTCGAAAATTTCTTCACCATCTACCAAAATAGCTGGGTTAGTCATTAAATGACCTACGTTACGAAGTAACATAAGTGAACGACCATGAAGTTTTGTTGTACCACCAATTAAGTTTTTAATTTCGCGGTCTTTATTTAAATCACGAACAATCGTTTTACCATTTTTCTCGATAGATTCTTGAAGCGTACCCTTCATTAAACCTAACCAGTTACGGTAGCCTTCAACTTTTTCTTCAGCATCTACCGCAGCAACAGAATCTTCTAAATCCTGAATGGTGGTTACAGCTGCTTCAAATGTTAAGTCTTTAACACCAGCTAAATCAGTTTGACCAATTGGGCTAGTCGCATCAATTTCGATAATGACATGAAGGCCATTACTTAATAATACAACTTCTGTAGGATTTGCTTCTTCACCGTTGAAACCAACGAACTGAGCTTCATGAGCTAAACCTGTTTTTGAACCATCTTTCAAAGTTACAACAAGTTTATTTTGCTCAATCGCATATTTTGTTGCATCTGCATGCGAACCTTGCGCAAGCGGAAAAACTTCATTTAAGAAATTTTTAGCGAACTCGATAACTTTTGCACCACGTACAGGATTATATCCTTTACCTTTTTCAGCCCCGCCTTCTTCAGAAATTACATCGAAGCCGTAAAGTGCATCATATAAAGAGCCCCAACGAGCATTTGCTGCATTTAAGCTATAACGTGCATTACGTACAGGCACAACTAACTGCGGTCCTGCCAATAATGCAATTTCTTCATCAACATTTTCAGTTGTAATTTGAAAATCTTCAACTTCTGGCAATAAATAACCAATTTCAGTTAAGAACGCCTTATAAGCACCTAATTCAAATTTGTTGTTACGGTGCCATTCATCAATTTTTGCTTGTAATTCATCACGCTTAGCCAATAATGCTTTATTTTTTGGGCTAAGATCGACAACAACTTGCTCAAAGTTCTTCCAGTAAGTTTCACTATCTAAACCAGAACCTGGTAAAGCTTCATTTTCGATAAAATCGTAAAGTTCTTTAGCAATCGCTAACTTGCCTTTTTGAATACGTGCAGTCATTGTCTTTCCTGAAGTTGCTACTTTTTATACCAAGAGAATCCTAGTATACCGATTTAAATTAAGCTGAATACTAATATCACATTCCTAAATAGTAAGCATTTTCCCTTGTAAAACTATTGACAAAGATAAATTTCTCTATATAGGAAATATTAAAATTCTAACTAGGATTCCCAACAATTTATTCAATATTTAAAGATACTGAAACTAGACTTTTTGTTAACAGACAAAAAATTTCACTATCTTATTTTTCTAAAGCGTATTTAGTTATATCAAACTTTGCAGCTTGAAAAAGCACTATTTAACGAAATTTATCTATTTTTGTTGTAAAAAAAGCGCCCTATATAGAGCGCTTTTCATATCTATTTTTTATGCGTTTTTAGCTTCATCAATATGGCGATGTTCTGAATGCAAATATTCATCAGATTGCATTTCTAATAAACGCGAACGAGTACGCTCAATTTCAAAGGCTAATTTTTCACCTTGATAAATATCAATAATACTATCTTGCGAAGTTAAAAGTAATTTTACTCCACGGTCATAAAACTCATCGACTAGATAAATAAAACGACGTGTGCCTTCAGACAAGAAATCTGTTAAATGAGGAACATTACTCACCAGAACCGTATTATAGATATTTGCAATTTCAATAAAATCTGCTGGGCTACGTGGTTTAAAGCAAAGTTCAGAAAATTCACACCACAATACATCTTCTGTATGCCCTAGAGTCTCAACAATACGATTATTGATTACAATAGGCTCTTGAGAATGAGCTTGTGTATGAGTTAATGCACTAAAACGTTCCGACATCCAGTTTTGGACTTCATTACTTAATGGTGATTTAAATAATTGAGCTTGTTTTAATACACGTAAACGATAATCCACACCTGCATCTACATTTAAAATAGCGCAGTTCTTTTTAACCATTTCAATTGTTGGCAAGAAACGGTCACGATGAATACCGTTTTTATATAAACCATCTGGTGCAATGTTTGATGTTGCAATTAATGTCACGCCACGAACAAACAATTTTTGAAATAAATCACTTAGAATCATTGCATCAGTTACATTTGATACAAAGAACTCATCAAAACAAATAACGACTGCATCTTTATAAATTTGGTCAGCCACGATTTCAAGTGGATTACGTTGACCTGAAAGCTTATTTAGCTCTTTATGAACATGTTGCATGAAATGATGAAAATGCATACGCGTTTTACGACGAAACGGCACTGACTCATAAAATTGATCCATAAGCCAAGTTTTTCCACGACCTACTCCACCCCACATATAGACACCTTTAGGTGATGTTTGGCGGCGAAAACGACGGAAAGCTTTTTTAGAGGCTTTATAACGGTTTAAAAGTTCTTTCCATACGCGATCTAATTCTTGCACTGCCTGTGCTTGCGCTTCATCTGCCATAAACTGGCCTGAAGCTAAAGCCTCAGCATAGCGTTCTGCTGGGGAAGAAGGTGAGAATGCAGTACTATGAGAAGATTTTAAATTTAACATATCGTTTTATTTCAATTTTAACTGATAGGAGTATAGCGAACATTTTGTTCAACCACATTAGCTTTTAGCATCAAGAATTACGACGATGAGTCTTTGCCATATTGTCGAGGACTCTGCCCAAACCATCGTTTAAATGCATGATTAAATGCCGCTGGTTCAGAATAACCGAGCAATTCGGCAATAACTTCTATTGAGTATTCCCTATATTCCATAAGCTTTAATGCCTTATTCTTGATGATTTGTTCACGAATTTGCTTATAACTCGTATTTAACTGTTGCAATTGATGCCTTAACGTCCTTTCAGGCATTTTCAATGCAAAAGCAGTTTCCGCCATGCTCGGGATAATACCTTGTTGCAACTCAAGATAATCTTGCACACATTGTATGATATGTGGAGTTTGGTGATCTTGTTGATTTAATCTTGTTATTTCTGTAATACATTTTGATTCATAAATACGATGTGTAATGATATCCGCTGAGGGGATCTTAATTTCAAGCACATCCTTGCTTAGGCTAAATGCTGCATATTTACCATTAAAGTGCACATCATCGCCATAGTATGCAAAATAGCGAGATAAAGTATCTGAGTCATTTGGTTTTTCAAACGGAAGTTCTATACGCATAGCGGGCATTTGTAATCCCATCATCGTATAAATATCTTGAATAAATTTATAAGTTCCTGAAACTTCACATTGGGCCCGCAACTTGCCAATTTGTGTTTTCAAATCAACAGGCAAATAACTCAAAATTGTACGATCATCAGTTTCATATAGGCCTAAAGCACCAAATAAATGAGTAAGTTTTTGATACTTTATCCCTTTATTTAATGCAGTTTGAACATCATTACTTGTTACAAGCAACATAAGCAATGGACCGTAACCCGCTAAAGCATAATGCTGTCCAATAAATAGGCCCTTTTCAGGCTCAACATTTTCACTAATAATTTGCTGAATATCCCATTCTAGGCGATCATGAATTGTGGAACTCGGATCTAAAGCATCAACCTTAATTCCTATACCAGCCAAACGTGAGTCGACATCAATGCCTGCATTGCGCATTCCTTGAATTAAATACATTAAACCAAGTATCGACCGTTTCATTCTTCTATCAATTTCCCTAGACTCAAATGTTTTACTATAAACAAGAAAGAAAATTAATTGCCGAATCTATCAATTTTCACGTCGATACAATCATGTTTAAACTGATTAAAAAACGTTAGTCTTGCCTACAATCCTCCTTTTAGCTTATGCAGGGTTTCCAATGCTAAACGCAAAGCAAGATGCTATTCAAAAAACTAAAATCGCTATTATTGGTGCTGGATTTGGTGGCCTAGGAATGGCAATCCGTTTACTGCAAAATCAACAGCAAGACTTTGTTATTTTAGAAAAATCAAATGATGTTGGTGGAACTTGGCGGGAAAATCGCTACCCAGGTGCGGCATGTGATGTTCAATCTCATATGTATTCCCTCTCTTTTGCACCTAAAACTGACTGGTCAAAACGTTACGCTGAAGCACCAGAGATTTTTCAATATATTCAAGATATTACAGAAAAATATAAGATTAAAAATTACTGCAAGTTTAACCATGATGTAAGTAATATCCAATATGATGAAGCACGTCATGTATGGACTCTAGACTTTAAAAATCAGCCTTCTATTGAAGCTCAATTTGTTGTTTTTGCTTCTGGTCCTTTACACATTCCGCAAATTCCCCATATTCAGGGTATCGAAAAATTTAAAGGCAAAGTTTTCCATTCATCACAATGGGAACATGACTATAATTTGAATGGTAAATCAGTTGCATCTATTGGTACAGGTGGTAGCGCAATTCAATATATTCCGGAAATAGCTGGAGATGTTAAGCAGCTCTATGTATTTCAAAGAACGGCAGCATGGGTAATACCACGAGATGAACGTAAATACTCTGGTTTGAGTAAAGCATTATTCAAATCTTCCAATATTTATCGCCAAATTCATCGTAGTCGTCTTTATTGGAGTAATGAGTCACGTGTTGTACCGATTGTTCAACCTCAAATTATGAAATATGGTCAAAAGTTGGCAGAAGCTTTCATTCGCTTCCAAGTTAAAGACAAGGAAGTAGCTAAGAAACTCACACCGGACTTTGTGATGGGATGTAAACGTATTCTTATTTCAAATAAATACTTCCCTACATTTAACCGTAAAAATGTTGAGCTAATAACAGATAGCATTCAAGAAATTAAAGAAAACAGTATTATTACTAAAGATGGTAAAGAACGGCCTATTGATTGCTTAATTTACGGCACAGGTTTTATAACTGACCCACGTATTTACTTAAAACATTTCACTTGTATTGGACGTAATCAAATCGAGTTAAAACAGGCATGGAAAGATGGTGCAGAAAGTTATTATGGCATTATGACTAAAAACTTTCCTAACCTATTTCAATTAGTCGGCCCTAATACAGTATTAGGTCATAATTCAGTTATTTTTATGATTGAATCTCAAGTAAATTACATTTTACAGCTCATTCAACTTGTAGAGAAATCTGGTCAAAAAGCAATTGAGATCAAACCAGAAGTTCAAGACGCTTTTAACGAGCGGGTTCAAACTCAGCTTCAAGGGACTGTGTGGCAAGCTGGAGGCTGTAGTAGCTGGTATCAATCTGCCGATGGAAAAAACTTTTCGTTATGGCCCACCTATACATGGAAGTATTGGTTAGAGACGCGTAAAGTTAATCCAAAAGATTACTTACTCTTAAATAAAAGCTCACAGAGCTATGCAGCTTAAAATGTTCAAGACATAATAGGTGGGTTAAAAACAATCCACCTATTATTATATGCAATCCTTTTATCTTATCATTCAAATTTTTTTAGCACTTGCTTTCGGCTATTTTCTAGCACCTAGACTATCTCTAAATATCCGACAGTTTATTTTTAAAATACTACCCTATTTTTCTTATATTCTCTTAGCAAGTGTGGCTTTAGAATTAACACTAGCACTTGATCAAATTGAGAACCCATCTGCGATACTTCCACCGGCTATAATCATTGCACTTACCACATCTTTTGGTTCTTTTTTTACATGTTTATTGGCTTATACAATTTTTGATAAACAAAGTGTAAAAGGAAAAATCTCACTTCAACTTTTTGTAAATGCTTTAAAGAATATTGCAAAAGCCTTTCTTGCCTTAGGCGTCGGTGTTCTATTAGGAGCTATCGCTACTCAATTCAATTCACATATGGCATTTAATAGTTGGTATTTATTATTACTGTTTATTTTCTTAATTGGTATTGAACTTGCCTTCACTCATTTCAACCGTACGTGGTTAAGCTGGAAGGTTTTAATTGTACCTTTAGCTGCTTTTATAGGGTCATGTATTGCTGGCTTCTTCAACTACTTTTTGCTTAACAAGCATTTTGCACTGAACGAAACATTAGCATTAGCACAAGGTTATGGCTGGTACTCAATGTCAGGGATCTTATTTACGCAATTACATTCGGCAGAACTAGGTGGCATCGCGCTATTGACTGATTTATTTAGAGAAATTGTTGCTATATTTTTAATGTATACCATGGGATGGCGTTTTCCTCGCCCTGCTATCTCAAGTGCTGGCGCAACGTCAATGGATGCTACCTTAGCAATGGTAAAACAGTCATGTGGTACACATTATGTACCACATGCCATGATGAGTGGCTTATTATTAAGCCTACTCGCCCCGTTATTAATTAGCTTATTTCTAAATTTTTAGGCAATTGAAGCAAGAATAGATTTCAACATTTCTGTTGGGTTTTCTGCTTTAGTAATCGGTCGACCAATTACCAGATGTGTAGAACCATCAAGCATAGCCTGCTTTGGAGTTACAATACGTTTTTGGTCGTCTGCATTAGAACCTTCTGGGCGAATACCTGGTGTTACCAAAGAGAAGTCTTCCCCAATTAATTCACGAAGAATCTTAGCTTCTTGAGCAGAACAAACCACACCATCCAAGCCACTTTCTTTAGTGAGTTTAGCCAAGCGCTTTACATGTTCTACAGGTTCAACATCTAGACCAATATCTTTTAGATCTTCACGACCCATTGATGTGAGTACTGTCACAGCAATAAGCTGGGTTTGATAGTTACCAGCTTTTAAACGCTCTACACAAGTTTCCATCATTTTACGGCCACCTGAAGCATGGACATTTACCATCCACACTCCTAAATCAGCTGCTGCACAAACAGCCTGAGCGGTGGTATTTGGAATATCATGAAATTTAAGATCAAGAAAAACTTCAAAATTTTGTTCTTGCAGTTTTTTTACAACAGATGGGCCTTCATGAGTAAAAAGCTCTTTACCCACTTTTACACGGCATAAAGTAGGATCAAGTTGTTCAACAATTTTTAAAGCGTCATATTGGCTTTTTGCATCTAACGCAACAATGATACTCAAGAGACTTTCTTCCATCATATAAAATCAGCATCATTATAATAGACAAGTCATCAAGTAATAAAGGAATGTATAAGGAAGGCTTTCAAATTTAGAGACAATAATGCCACGAGGACTAATTTTTAGAAAAATAAAAAGAAGAAAACACTGATAAATTAAGGAATATACTACTCTTTACTCGTGAATAAAGAGTAGTGTTCGAATTATAACGGAGTAGAGTTTTTATCTTGAGGATAAGCATCTAAAACGGTTTTTTCATGTCTTACATTTGCAGCGGCTTCTGCTGCTGCTAATTGAGCACTTTGAATTTGTTCTTTTCTCAAATGGTCAATATCTTTACGAAGACGTTTAATTTCCCAGCTTTGTTGAAACACTCTGAAAACCTGTACACCTAGCAAAAGACCGACCACTGTTCCAAGTACTAATGTGAGTAGCAATAATAAACCTAATCGCATAGCTGGAACTTGGGTAAATAACAAATCAACAGAAAGCTCTGTTGGATTTTGCAATACAAGTGCTAAAGAATAACCAAATACAACAATAAGCAATGCAATCAAAATATAACGCATAGGCACCCCACTTATAAATTTTTATTTATTTCCCGGATTCGTTGACCGCATCACGCAGTGCTTTCCCGGGTTTGAAATGTGGAACAGCTTTAGCGGCCACTTCCACTGACCTTCCTGTTTTAGGATTGCGACCAACTCTTGGGTCACGGTGGTGTAAAGCAAAGCTACCAAAACCACGGATTTCAATTCGATTATCAGTTGATAGTGCTTCTATCATTTGATCAATCATAATTTTAACCGCCTCTTCCACCAAAGGTTCAGCTAAGTGTGGGTTTTTTAGCGCAATGCGTTCAATCAAATCAGACTTATTAAGAGCTTCAGTAGTCATCTACGACCTCGTTATTTATTGCTACTCTATGTCGTCTGATAATAACCTGTTTAAATACAAAACGGTAGCGCAGTATGTTGAATACTAGGCTACCGTTTACAGTAATTTGTATAAAAAGTACAATTCCGTTACATGAAACTGTACTTTATTAACCTATTACTTCATTTGTGCTTTGATCAAATCACCAATAGTCTTAGGACCATTTTCTTGACTTGTTGTTACTGTACGTAAAGTAGCAACTGCTTCTTTCTCTTCAGCTTCGTCTTTCGCTTTAACAGACAAGTTGATAGAGCGAGATTTACGATCAACGTTGATGATTTTCGCTTCAACTTCTTGACCAACTTCTAAGAATTTAGTTGCATCTTCAACGCGGTCACGGTTGATTTCAGAAGCTTTAAGAGTAGCTTCTACTTCGTCAGCCAACTTAACAGTTGCGCCACGAGCATCAACTGCAGTTACAGTACCTTTAACTAAAGCACCACGTTCGTTAGCAGCTAAGAAATCATTGAACGGATCGCTGTTCAATTGCTTGATACCAAGGCTGATACGGTTACCTTCAGCATCTACAGACAAGATAACAGCTTCAACAGTGTCACCTTTCTTGTAACGACGAATAGCTTCTTCGCCTTGCTCGTTCCAAGAAATATCAGACAAGTGTACTAAACCGTCGATACCGCCATTCAAGCCGATGAAGATACCAAAGTCAGTGATAGACTTGATAGTACCAGATACTTTTTCGCCTTTCTCATGAGCTTTAGCAAACTCTTCCCATGGGTTAGCACGAGTTTGTTTGATACCAAGGCTGATACGACGACGTTCTTCGTCAACTTCAAGAACCATAACATCAACTTCATCACCAATCTGAACAACTT
>RCUL01000679.1_pt1 | contig 15319 bp, 13 predicted proteins | sample 2167521 | NCBI WGS metagenome assembly RCUL01 (sample SAMN09932745, study PRJNA488358) | compost metagenome | feature: garden; material: soil; isolation source: compost soil in acetic acid-enriched culture | place: Germany: Experimental Botanical Garden Goettingen | collected 2016-01-27
GCAACCAGGCCACCGCCTGGGCCGACTACACCTGGCACAGCGGCATGCTCGACGGTTTCGGCGTCGCCGCCGGCGTTCGCTATGTCGGCGACAGCTACGGCAATACCGCCAACACCTGGCTCGGCCACACCGGCTCCTACACCGTCTACGACGCCTCCGCGCACTTCGACCTGGGCCGCCTGGACGGCTCGCTGCAAGGCCTGTCGGTGGCGGTGGACGCGAAGAACGTATTCAACAAGGAATACCTGTCCACCTGTGACGGCTACTGGTGCTACTACGGCGACGAGCGCAGCGTCGTCGGCAGCGTGAACTACAAGTTCTGATCGCAGAATTCGTCAGGACGAGCACTACAAAAAAGGCCCGCCCGGCAATGCCGGGCGGGCCTTTTTGATGGGGCGGAAACGCGTGGTGGCCTTGAAGAAAAACGCCAGCCGACGCCTCGGCTCAGCCCTGCCGGGCCTGCTCGGCGCGCTGCTTGGCAGCCAGGGCCTCTTGCTGCTTCTGTTCTTTCAGCTGGACCTGCGCCAGGCGGGCCTGCCAGCGTTGCGTCGTGCGATCGCCGCCGCCTGCGGCCATGGCTGAGCTGGCCGAAAGGACGATGGTCAGGGCGGAAGCAAGGGCGATAACAGATTTCATAATCAAACTCCGGACAACAAAAAAACGAAACGGAAAGGATCAGCGGGCACCTCGGCGAACTTCTCGCCTGCAGTCGTGCGGGAGCGATGCGATCACACCGACGGTTCGCCAGAGGGAGCCTCCTCGATCGACGGCCGCTGACTGGAGCACAAGGCAATGCCTGGGCGGCTGCAAACAGCGACCAATTCCGGGAAATAGGACTCACCCGATTTCATTTCGTTCGCTAGCTAACGAAATTGGCGACACGAAGATCTTCCCGCAGCCAGGGTGGGATCCGCTGCGGCCGGGAGCCTAGAGCAGCGCGAACCGCCCGTCGGGTCAGCTGCCGGAAACCCGTCTGAAGGAACGGCAGGATGCAGTGTCGCCAATGAAACTCAGACGTCGTCGGCGAGCGTCGTGCCGAGCCGCGTCAGTTGCTCACGCAGCCAGCGCAGGCCGGGCGCCAGCTCCTGCTGGCGGTGCCAGATCAGGCTCACCTGCACGGGCGGCGTCGCCACCGGCAGCGGCGCCACCTCCAGCGCGTAGATGGCCGCGAAGTGCTCGGCCAGCCGGCGCGGCACGGTGCCCAGCAGGTCGGAGCGCGCCACGATGGGCGGGATCGTCAGGTAATGGGGAACGTGCAACCCCGCCTGACGCTTGATCTTCGCCGAGCCCAGGACTATTTCCAGCGGCGAGCCACGGCCGGCGCGCGGCAGGATCAGCACATGCTGGCTGCGCTGGTAGCCAGAGCGGTCGAGCCCGTCCACAAAGGCCGGGTGCCCTGCCCGGCCGATCACCACAAGGTCCTCTTCCATGAAAGGCTGGTAGCAGAGATCGGGGTTGTCGAAGTAGAGGTAGTCGATGGCCAGGTCCAGGTCCCCCGTGGCCAGCCGCGCCATCAGGCTTTGCGCGTCGTCATCCTGCACCTCCAGCACCACCCGTGGCGCCTCGGCCTTGAGCTGCTCCAGCAGCGCCGGCAGCAGCATGGCCTGGGCGTAGTCGTTCATAGATAGCCGGAAACAGTGCTCTGCCTGCGGGTCGAAGACCTCCTGGGCACCCAGCCCCAGCTGCAGCAGATTCAGGGCTTGGCGCACCGGGCCGTAGAGCACCTGCGCATGGGCGGTGGGCGACATGCCGCGAGCGGTGCGCTTGAACAAGGGCTCGCCCAGCTGGCTGCGCAGCCGCGCCAGGGCGTTACTCACTGCGGGTTGGCTCATGTGCAGGCGCGTGGCGGCCCGCGACAGGTTCTGCTCCTGCATCAGGGCATCGAACACCAGCAGCAGGTTCAGGTCGATTCGGCGCAAATTCAGGGTCATGAATAATGCTCATTTCCACTATCCATTATCGGAATAAAGCATTCATCACTAGACTCCAAGGCATGTCAAGAAGACTGCCGGAGCAGCCATGAGCCACGACACCCAGGCCTTTCGCGCGCGTTACCGCGCGGGTATTCACCCGCTCTACAACGTCTGGCTGCATGGAGGCTTCGTACTGCTCTATGGCGCGGCCTGCCTGGCTTTCTTCATCGGCAACCTGGAAGACGTGCAACCCTGGGAGTGGCTGGTGGTACCGGCGGCGCTGGTGTTCTTCAACTGGGGCGAGTACTCGATCCACAAGAACCTGGGCCACCACAAGACCCGCGTCGGCTCGATGTTCTACAAGCGCCATACGGGCGACCACCACAGTTTCTTCGTCGCCGGCCAGATGACCTGGGAATCGGCCCGCGACTGGCGGGTGATCCTCTTTCCCGCCTGGCTGATCGTCCTGTTCAGTGCCGCCCTGTTCCCCGCCTGGTGGCTGCTGTCCCAGCTCAACGCCAATGTCGCAGCACTCTTCTCGACTACGCTGCTGGCGGGCTACCTGAGCTACGAGGTGTTCCACGCCTGCGAGCACCTGCCCGCCGACCACCCGATCTCGCGCCTGCCCTGGATACGCCACATGCGCCGGCTGCATGAGCTGCACCACCGCCGCGACCTGATGCAAACCCGCAACTTCAACCTGGTCTTCCCGCTGATGGACTGGCTCAAGGGCAGCCTGCACTGGGAACCCCTGGAACAGGAGAGCCCCATGACCCGAATGCAGCACCACGTGGATATCGCCCGCAGCCCGGAACAGGTCCTGGCCTACGCCAGCACCGCCACCCGCTGGCCGGAGTGGCACCCCTCCTCCCTGCGGGTGGACGGCCCCATCGGACCGCTGCCGGACGGCAGCCATTTCGAGGAAGACATCCATGCCGGCGGGCGCTCCGGCCACCTCAGCTGGGACGTCACCGAATACACGCCCGGCCGACGCTGGCGCGCCTTCGCCAAAGGCACCCATGGCCTGGAACTCCTGCTGACCTACGAATGCGAGAAGACCGCCACCGGCACCCGCTTCGTCCGCACCCTGGAGTACCGCTTCGCCGGCCCACTGATGCGCCTGGCCAACCTGCTGGTGATGCGCCGCACGATCGACCACGAATCGGCCGAATCCATGAGGCGCCTGAAGGAAATGGCGGAGCGGACCATCGACGAGGCGCCAGCTCGCCAGCACGACCTGGCCTGAGGCACCTGCTCGGCGCTGTCGCCGCTCCAGGGCGGACGAAGGCTACGATCTCCAATCGCTATCCGCCGAACGAGCTTTCCGTACTTCCCACACCCAATTAAGCACCTTCCAATTGATCATGAAACGACCGATAACGCATCCTGCGTGGCGTGCCATACCGGCGAAAGCGCCGGGCCTTCATGACTTTTAGGGACAGGTTCGATGATGATCAGGAAGATGACTTTTATTCTCGTGGCGGTCGCGCCGGGCTGCGCGTCAGCGGCGTGCCAATCCGAGACAACAGATGGAAAGGACTACTACATTGTGTCGGTCAATGGCTTCAATCCACCTCCCTTCAGCCCCGGCGATTATCCCATTGGCGGAATAATCTACGAGGCAACTGCGAAAGGGTTACGGTTCAAGAACGCAGTGTATCCAGACCGACCCACGGTAACCTGCTCTCCTGCGGTACACACTTACGTGACCGGCGTCGGCGCTCTGGGAGCTGACAACGTCTATGCGACGAGCATCCCAAATATCGGGTTACGGGTACTGACTCCCCAGGGGCACCCCTTCCCCTATGTGGATAGCGCTTATCCATGGTTGAACAACGCTTGGAACACCTATTACGCGCCGAAGATACAGCTGATCAAGACAGGAAATATCACGGCACCAGGCGTATTGACCGGAGCCTACGCCCGCTACTCCGCGGATACTGCCGCTGGCCATACACTTGTCGAATACCAATTCTCTTCGCCGCTCATCGTTACTCCCAGGGTGCCGACCTGCAAGGTCGACACGCCCCGCATCCCTGTGCCGATGGGCCGCGTGGTAGCCGCAACGAATTTTACCGGTGTCGGTTCCACGTCCCCCGCCGAGAACTTCCAGATCAGGCTGTCATGCTCGGGAGGCGACCCGGACACTGCGACCAGGCCCTATGTCACGCTGACCGACGCCACCACCCCGGGGAACAGGTCGACGACGCTCTCGATGACAATGGACTCGACGGTGAAGGGGATCGGCATCCAGATTCTCAAGGACAACGTCGTGCTGGGATACGGCCCCGACTCCAGCGCTGCCGGCAATACAAACCAATGGAGTGCCGGCACCGTCAAGCAGGGGCAGGCCAGCATGATCATTCCCCTGCAGGCGCGCTACGTGCAGACCACTGCCCGCATCACCTCTGGCAGCGCCAACGCAAACGCGACCTTCACCATGAGCTATCAGTAATCGCCCCCTATGGCGCTGCGGTTCCGATTGGCATGGAGGGTGGCGGAGAAACAAGAGCCTCTGCCAATGCCGGACTTGACCGGACAACGCCTGCGCCATCGAGCGGCCGGATTGCAAAGGGGTGCGGCCTTGCACCGCTCCCCAATCGAGCCGCCGCTGGCTTCAGTCGGAGCTTGCGGTCGGTGCCGGGTCCGCCTCGGCAGCCTCTGCAGGCGCCGGTGACGCGTCAGGCCGCGGGAGCTTGGCACGTCGTTCCTGCCCCCGCTCCCGCGCGCGGCGCGAGGCCAGCTTTTTCGCGTACACCGCCTGGGCGGCCGTCACCTGGCCCGCGGGCTGGCCTTGCAGGTCGACCCGCTCGGCGTTTTCCACCAGGCAAGCCCAGTAACGCCCACCCTGGCACCAGGCGCCAATGGCCTGCTTCAGTTGCTCCGCCGTTACGCCCAGGGCATCGAGATGCTGTTGCGCATCGTCGAAGATGCCCTGCTTGAGCGGAACCTTGGGCGCGGGGTTGCGCGGGAAGGCAAGGGGAAAGTGCTTCTGCAGCCGCCAGATGATTTCCACCTCGGGGGAAACCGGCTCGCGGCGCTGTTTCGGGCCCTCGGCCCGCTTCGGCTTCGGCTTCGACTCCGGTTTCGCTGGACGAGATTGCTCGGCCTGAGCGCGGAGACGATCCCTCAATTCAGCAAGTTGTTCAAAACCCATCGTACGCATTACCAGGTTCGGTCCATTCGGATGCGGGAGGTTACCCCATTAAGGTCCCCGGCTGCAGCCATCAGGTGCGCCTTCCGTGCCCCAACCCGGCCGATGGCGGACGAATGACCGGTCGCGCCGCGGAATAAACGGCATCTAGTCATTTCGGACCATGACACCCCGCCGTGGCCTGCATAGCCTCGTCAGCGGGCTCACCATGGCCCCGCGTTGCGCCATCCGCAGCGCCTATCGGGCCGGGCGGGAATCGGCGGAATCAAGCCAGCCGGCCCCTTTCGATCCATTTTGCACACCATTGGGAGGAACCCCTGTCATGAGCGAAGACATCTGCCGAAAAGGCGCGACAGCCGTCATTACCGGCGCGGCAAGCGGCATCGGCGCCGGCCTCGCGCGCAGGGCGGCCGAAATGGGCATGCGCCTGGTACTTGCCGATATCGACGGGGAGCGGCTCCAGGCACTGGGCGATTCGCTGGACACCGAGGTACTCGCCGTGCCCACCGACGTCACCGATGCGGCCGCCGTCGACCGCCTGGCAGAGCGCGCCTGGGAGCGCTTCGGCCGCGTCGACCTGCTGTTCAACAACGCAGGCGTCATGGCCACCGGCTTCACCTGGGAGATCTCGCAGGCGCGCTTCGAGCGCAGCTTCGCCGTGAACGTCCAGGGCGTGCTCAACGGCATCCGCAGCTTCGTGCCGCGCCTGCTGGAGCAAGGCAGCCGATCCCGCATCGTCAATACGGCCTCGATTGGGGGATTCCTGCCAAGCCCACTGATGTCACCGTATTCGGCGACCAAGTTCGCCGTGGTGGCGCTGACCGAATCGCTGCATGGCGAACTGCGCATGCTCGATGCGCCGATCGACGTCTCGCTGCTGGCGCCGGGACCGGTGCAGAGCGGCATCTTTGACGACCCGTTCGGCGATGCCCCCGCGCAACCGGCGGTCCAAGGTTTCGTGGAACAGCTGCGCGGCATGCTGCAGGAAAACGGCTTGTCCCCCGAGGAGTTCGCCCGACGGGTCTTCGCCGGCATCAGCGAAGGACGCTTCTGGCTGCTGCCCCAGCCGGAGCTGCTCGATGAGGCGCTCAAGGCGCGCACGGAGGGGATCCTCATGCGCCAAGATCCGCAGCTGCCTCGTTACTGACCTGCCCGCCCTCCCCGGCAATGGCCGGTTCCAGACTCTCATGAACGAAAGCGCCGCTCGAATGAGCGGCGTTTTGGTTTATCTGTAGCGGGCAACGAGGCTTCCGGAATTGTTCATGTCCGGCTCGGGCTCATGTGGCCATGTCCATCGCCTGGGACGCGCCGGACGCAGCAGCGTACACCTCGGCAAGGGATGGATTGCGCCGCAGTGTCTGGCCACCACTGACATGGATGACCTGACCGGTGACGAAGCTGGATTCATCACTCGCCAACCAGAGCGCGGCGTCGGCTACCTCTGCCGCAACACCGCTTCGCCGCAACGGAATTTCCCGGTGATAAAGGGCGGCGATGGCGGGATGCATCAGACCGCCTCCCGACATCGGCGCGTCGGCGATTCCACCCGGGGCGATGGAGTTGGCACGGATGCCATGCTGGCCGAATTCGTGGGCGATGCAACGAACGACATGGTCGATGCCTGCCTTGGTCCCCATATAGGCGGCATGGTCGTCGAACATGATGCTGGCGGTCACCGACGAAACCTGAATGATGGAGCCGCCCCCGGGCATATGGCGCAGCAACGCCTGGAAGTACTGGAACGGCCCGGTGAACTGGACTGCGTTCATCCTGTCCAGGTCTTCCTGGCTGTGCTCGAGGAAGGGCTTCAGGAGGCCCCAGCCAGTGGCATTGACACCGATATCGAGCCTGCCGAGCAGCTTTTCACCCTGGGCAACGAGCTCCGCGACCTCGGCCTGTGAGGTGATATCGCAAACCCGCCAGGGGACGCCAAGGGCATCTGCCGCGGCCGACAGCGCATCGGGGCGACGCCCCGACACCAACACCCGGGCACCGTGCTCGACATAACGCCGGGCGATGGCCTCGCCGATATTGCCGGGCGCAACCCCCAGCACCAGCGCCGCTTTACCTTCCAATCGCTTCGACATGCAACTCCCTCACACAGCAGTATCAATGACATGAATGGGGTGGGAACCATCCCAGTTCCTGGCGGCCTCGATGCCCTGCTGAATCAGCTCGCGCATGCCGATGCCGTGGATGACCTCGTAGAAGACCCCGGGCTCCGCTTCGTTTTCGAGATAGGCAACGCGAGTCGCAGGGTTGCTCGCCTCGAAAACCACTCGCAGTCCGGTTGCCGTCAAACGCGCTATCGCCTGGTCGAGATCGGTGACGACCCAGGCGACATGGTGCATGCCATGAAGGGCGCGGCCTTGCTCGTCGCGATAGGGCGACTTCGCGGTATTGGTCACCTGAATCAGCTCGACCTGGAGCTCGCCCAGATAGCCAAGCCCGACATCCATGGTGACCATCACCGGCTCACCGCGATATTTCCCCTCCAGGGAAACGTTCCGAAAGACAGTCCATGGCCCGACACCGAAATGCTGTTGCCAGCGTCCGATGCTCTGCTCCAGGTCATCGACGAGATAGCCGATCTGGTCTATCGGGCCGAGGAAAGCACTGCTCATGACAACTCCTTGCACGTTATGTCAGTAGGAAAAGAGCCGCCCCGCGCCATCGGTTCATGCACTCGTGCCACTTCCGACAGAGGCACCCGCTTTCCGCGCCTCGACGGCTGCGCAAACGCCGGCCATTCCAGCTCCGACGACCAGCACATCTGCCGAATCGTTCCACGCTGGCACAGTGGCGCTGTCGACTATCAGTTCATTCGAATGGACAGCGAACCCCATGGCTTCCCCTTCCCTGTTGAAGAATGCACCACCGCCGCAGCCGACTAGGGCAGCAACCTGGCAAGGGAGGAGACGGGTATGGCGCAACTGGGATAGCTGGCATTGCAATAGATGCTGCTCGCCAGCGCTGTTGGTGCGGGACGTGCCAACAGAGTGAAATAGGCCGCGCAGAACGCGCAGAGGATCACAGCAAGGCAGATTCTTTTTGTTGATTTCATAGCCGTTCCACCGCTCCTCAGGGAGAACCACGGTGGATCGAGACTAAGGAAAAGCCGCGAAGCCTGGCCTCGTCTGAATGGACTACGACTCGCTATCGACCCTGGGCCCTTGCACGTCGAGGATGGGAGTATCCTTGCGGTTGGAGATGGCGCTTGAGCCTTCATGCCCGGGCGGTTATTGGTAAGCGGCGCTGCCGGCTACGGCAAGACCACCCTGCTGGCACAGTGGCGACAAGTCCTGATCCGCGAGGGGGCCGCTGTGGCCTGGCTATCGCTGGCGCCTGAGGACGAGACCTTGAGCCTCTTCGGCGCCGACCTGCTGGGCACCCTGCAGCAAGCGGGCCTGCCGCTGGAAGGCGAGCTGATCAAACTGCTCGAGGTCGGCACGGAGGATGGTGCGCGGGCTTTTGCAGCGGTACTGATCAACACCATTGCACGGGTCAGCGCACGCCTGTACCTGATCCTCGACGACTTCCAGCATGCCCGGGACCCGCGCATCACGGCGATGATGCAATTGCTGGTAGACCGGGCCCCCACCAACCTTCACCTCGTGCTCGCCTCGCGCGTCACGCCTGGCCTCCTGCTGGGCAGGCTCCGCGGCATGGGGGGAAGTGTGCGAGATCGACAGTTCCGAACTGGGTTTCAGCTTCCGCGAGTCGGAGACTTTCCTCAAAACCTGCCTGGGCGACGACCTGAAGCTGGATGTTGCCCATTCGATTCACGACATGGCCGCCGGGTGGCCGATCGGCCTGCAACTGATGGCGAACGCGCTGAAAGGCAGCCCCCGCAAACAGGCGCTGAGCCCCTCGCCGCAATACCAGGCGGGACTTGCCGACTATCTTGCCGAGGAAGTCCTCGCCCCACTGCCGGAGACGCTGATCGACTTCCTGCAGCAGATTGCGATTCTCCGCCGCTTCAACGTGGCCGTCGCGGGTCATGTGGCGAACGCACCCAACGCACAGGAGCTGATCGCGGCGCTCCAGGCGCAGAACCTGTTCGTGCTGCCCGCCGGGAATGAGGATGGTCATCCGTGGTACCAGCTGCATCCCCTGTTCGCCGAGTTCCTCGGTCAACGCCTGGCCGCATCGCCTGTCGATGTTCGTACCCTGCACCGCAGGGCTGCGCAATGGTTCGAGGGTGCCGGGCTGATTACCGAGGCCGCGCGCCATGCCATCCTCTGCGAAGACCTGGATGTCCTCATCGAACTGCTGGAGCGCTCCCAAGGCTCCTTCCACAGCGTCAGCAACCTCAACCAGTACACCCGCTGGCTGGACAGCGTACCGCTGGAGCGACTGGCCCAGCATCCCGGCATTCTGCTCATGGGGGCCTGGAGCTGCCTGCTGCTGGTGCAGACCGACAAGGCAGAAACCTGGCTCGCGGCACTCGAAGCGGCCCAGACGACCACGGACTGGACGCCGCACATCAGCCTGGTCAAGGCGACCATCGCCCTGCAGCGCGACGACCTGGCCCGCTGTTTAGCCCTGCTCGAGCCTCTGGAAGGCCGGCAGTTCACCCACCCGCTCTACGAACAGGTACGCAGCGCCATGTACCTCATGTGCCTCGCGTACATGGGGATGCATGACCGGGCTCGACAATACTTCAACGCGCCACGAACGCGCCCGTTGCACGCCAGCACCGACGAGATCGCATTGATCTTCCAGGCCACGGGGGCTCATGCGGCATTCATCGAGGGCGACATCCTGGAGACCGAGCGCCTGGTCAGCGACGCGTTGCACCGCGCTGAGCGGTTCCATGGCAAGGGTTCGGTCAGTGCCTGCAATTGCGCCGTGGTCATGGCGGACGTGCTCTACGAGGGTGATCGCATCGACGATGCACGAGAAGCCATTACCAACCGCCTCGGCATGCTGCACTTCTCCACGCCGACCTACATGATTCCTGCGGCGCTCTGCTACGCACGCCTGCAATACCATCAGGAAGGGACACAACGGGCACTGGATTACCTGGCCAGGAAGATCTCCGGTTTCCGCGCCCTGGGCTGCCCGCGCGGCATTGCCAATATGCTGGCCGAGCAGATTCGCATCCTGCTCGACAGCGGTGACTGGCGGCAATGCGACGGGCCGCAGAAAGCACTCGACGTACTGGCGCAGGATCACCTGAACCAGCAGACGCCCGTCGATGGCGAGATCGTCGCGCTTGCGACCCTTTCCCGGGCACGCCTGTCATTGGCCAGACAGGAACCCGAACAGGCACTGAAGCTGGTCGATAGCGCCCAACTGATTGCCGACCGATACCAGCGCGGACAGTGGCAGGCACAGGCAGGCGTGCTGCGCTCCGTCGCCCTGGATGCACTCGGAAGAGAGGGCGAAGCCCTGCCGTTGCTGCGCGGGCTTCTCGATCAGGCCTGCCGCAAAGGGCTGATACGCACTTTGCTGGATGAAGGCAAAGCCTTGCGCGAACTGCTGCTGCGCCTGGATTGCCGGGATGACGCCGTGCTGGAGAGTTTCCGCCTGCGCCTGGCCGATGCCGCGCTGCAGGCAATCCCGGGCCCATCAAGCCCGTCGCGGGGCGCACAGCCGCCCAGCGCGGGCGACAGCAACCTGCTCACCAAACGGGAGCAGGAAATCATCGAGCTGCTGGAACAATCGATGTCCAACAAGCGCATCGCCCAGACGCTCAACCTGAGCCTGGAAACGGTCAAGTGGAACCTGAAGAACATCTACGCCAAGCTCGGCGTGGCCGGGCGCTACGAGGCGATCATCGCAGCCCGCCAGCAGATGGAAGACGACTGAGCCGAGCCGAGATCGAGGCAAGCTGGAGGCCTGCCCTGCCGGCGTCCATCGCGAATGAGATCGCCCACAGGGCAGTGCCGTGTCAGCCGGGTGGATAGCGCTTTTCTATCCACCATCGGCGCCATATGGGAGCGCGAACGGTGGACCGATGGAGCGTGGTCCACCCTACTGAATCAAGTCGTAGGGTGCGCCGTGCGCACCGGAACCCCGCGCGGGAAGTCATTGGTGCGCACCAATGGTTGAGCGCGGCGCAGGGGTTGATCCAGCGATCGGTGCGCGTGGCGCACCCTACGGTGGAGTACGTGCAGGCGACGCGTAGGTTGGCCCCGCCCCCCTTACAGGGGCAAGAACAAGTCCACGTTCTACGAACGTGGATGTTTACTCCGACGCCAGTCAGCGCGTCAGCTGGTAATGACTCTGCGGTTCATCCGCACCTGCCCCTCCTTCCGAAGACTGCGAAATCCCCCAGGTATCCACGCGCGCAGCGGATAGCCGGAGCGCTTCATGGGTGATCCACGAAAAACCAAATGACATTATTTGTGTCACGCAGTTGATCTATGACATAAAACATGTCATTTGTATGTACAACTCAAGCAACCGACCTGGCCAACCTTTCCAGAACGCTGCGTCATCTGACGCTGCGCTTGAGCCAACGCTGCCCTCGAAAAGCGCTACCCAGGGCATTTTTCAGGCATGGATCTCCCAAAACGCCCCTTCAAGGAGTCAACAAGATGAACAAGATCGTACTTCTAGGCGCCCTGGCGCTCGCCGCCTTCAGCACCCTGGCCCCTGCCGGCCAGGACACCCTGCGCATCGGTATCGAAGCGGCCTACCCACCCTTCGGCTTCAAAACCCCGGAAGGCAACATCAGCGGCTTCGACTACGACATCGGCAATGCCCTGTGCGCCGAAATGAAGGTCACCTGCGAATGGGTCGAGCAGGAGTTCGACGGGCTGATTCCGTCGCTGAAAGTGCGCAAGGTCGATGCGGTACTGTCGTCGATGTCGATCACCGAAGACCGCCTGAAATCCGTGGACTTCAGCAAAAAGTACTACCACACCCCCGGCAAGCTGGCGATGAAGGCCGGTAGCGTGATCAACGACCCGCTGGTCGACCTCAAGGGCAGGAAAGTCGGCGTGCAACGCGCCTCCACCTATGACCGCTACGCGACCGATCGATTCGAACAGGCGGGTATCGAAGTGGTGCGTTACGCGTCGCAGAACGAGGCCTTCCTCGACCTTGCCGCCGGACGCCTGGACGCCACCCTGGCCGACATCGTCAATATCGACGAAGGCTTTATCAAAACACCTGCCGGCAAGGGTTTCGCCCTGGTCGGCCCGGCTTTCAGCGACCCGAAATACTTCGGCAGGGGCGCCGGGATCGCCTTCCGCAAAGGCGATAGCGCCAACGTCGCGCGCTTCAATGCCGCCATCGATGCCATCCGTGCCAACGGCACGTACCAGCAGGTGCAGGCCAAGTACTTCGCGTTCGACATCTACGGCGAGTGATCGACCGCCTGTAGCGCCAGCGCCTCTGCAGCAGAGGCGCCCTTTCCTGAATTACCGAGCGCCTTCCGGCGCATCGCATGAGGAACCTGATCATGCTTCACGGCTACGGCTCGACCATTCTCGATGGCGCCTGGCTCACCCTGAGCCTGGCCCTGTCCTCCATGGCCCTGGCGATTGCCCTCGGCCTCATCGGCGCGGCCTGCCGGCTGTCGCCGCTGAAGTGGCTGGCGCTGCTCGGCGAAAGCTACGCCACCCTGGTTCGCGGCCTCCCTGACCTGGTGTTGATCCTGCTGATCTTCTATGGCGGCCAGGACCTGGTGAACCGCGTGGCACCGTTGCTCGGCCACCCCGGGTACATCGACATCAATCCCTACATCGCCGGTGTCTGCACCCTGGGCTTCATTTTCGGCGCCTACTTCTCGGAAACCTTTCGCGGTGCCTTCATGGCGATCCCCAGGGGCCAGGGCGAAGCCGCTGCGGCCTACGGCATGGCCGCAACCAAGACGTTCTTCCGGATACTGGTGCCGCAGATGATCCGCTTCGCCATTCCCGGCGTCACCAACAACTGGCTGGTGCTGATCAAATCCACCGCGCTCATCTCTGTGATCGGCCTGCAGGACATGATGTACAAGGCCAAGAACGCAGCGGATGCGACCCATGAGCCCTTTACCTTCTTCCTGACCGTGGCGGCGCTTTACCTGGCGCTGACCAGCCTCTCCCTGCTGACGCTGCGCTACCTGGAAAGGCACTTCTCGGTCGGCATGAAAGCCGCCGTCCTGTGAGCACGGGAGCGAACCCATGAACTTCGACTACAACCTGGTCCTGGCCAACCTGCCGCTCTACTTCGGTGGTGTCCTGGTCACCCTGTCGACCCTCCTGGTCTCCCTGGCATCCGGCCTGGCACTGGCCATTCCACTGGGACTGTTGCGGGTGTCCCGCTCGCCGTGGCTGAACGCTCCGGCCTGGCTCTACACCTATGTGATCCGCGGCACGCCGATGCTGGTGCAACTGTTCCTCATCTACTACGGCCTGGCGCAGTTCGAGGCGGTGCGTGAGAGCGTGCTCTGGCCCTATCTGTCCAATGCCACCTTCTGCGCGTGCCTGGCGTTCGCCATCAACACCAGCGCCTACACCGCGGAAATCCTCGCCGGCAGCCTGAAGGCAACGGCCCATGGCGAGATCGAGGCGGCCAGGGCCTCGGGCATGTCGCGCATCGCCCTGTACCGCCGGATCCTGCTGCCCTCGGCATTGCGCCGGTCACTGCCGCAGTACAGCAACGAAGTGATCATGATGCTGCACACCACCAGCCTGGCGTCGATCGTCACCCTGATCGATATCACCGGCGCGGCGCGCACGCTCAACGCACGTTTCTATTTGCCCTTCGAGGCCTTCATCACCGCCGGCGTTTTCTACCTGGCCCTGACTTTCATTCTGGTGCGTCTGTTCAAGCTGGCCGAGCGCCGCTGGCTGGCGTACCTGGCACCGCGCAAGCACTGAGGAATTCCGCATGGAACACATTCAGCACATCCTGCCCTGGAGCGCCCCGGGCACCGAGCGGAGCCTGTCGCTGTTCCGTTTTGGCAACGGGCCGCGCAAGGCCTACATCCAGGCATCGCTGCATGCCGACGAATTGCCCGGCATGCGCGTGGCCGTGGAACTCAAGCGCCTGCTGGGCGAACTGGAGCAGCAAGGCCGCCTGACCGGGGTGATCGAACTGGTGCCGGTCGCCAACCCGATCGGCCTGGCGCAGATGATCCAGGCAACCCATCAGGGCCGATTCGATTTCTCCAGTGGGCAGAACTTCAACCGTGAGTTCCCGGAGCTGGCCGAGATGGTCGCGCCCCACCTCGAGGGCCGACTCGGCAGCGACGCGGGCGACAATGTGAAGCTGATTCGACGCCTGATGCGCGAGGCCATCGATGCATTGCCAGCCGCCACCTCGCCACTCGACGGCCTGCGCCGTCTGCTGTTGCAACAGGCGTGCGATGCCGACCTGGTGCTCGACCTGCACTGCGATTTCGAGTCGATCATGCTGCTCTATGCCCTGCCCCAGCACTGGCCGGTCCTGCGCAGCCTCGCCGCGCACCTGCACGCAGGCGCCGCGCTGCTGGCCGAAAGCTACGGCGGCAACGCCTTCGACGAAGCCTGCGCGGCGCCCTGGCTGCGCCTGGCCGAGCGCTTCCCGACAGCGAACATTCCTTCAGCCTGCGTGGCCACCACTATCGAATTGCGTGGCATGGCCGATACCGACCGTGAGCAGGCCGAGGCCAGCGCGCACGCCATTCTCGCCTTCCTCGCCGAGCAAGGGCTGATCGAGGGTGAGCGGCCTGCCGCACCGGATTGCGACTGCGAAGCCACACCCTTTTCCGGTGCGCAGTACGCCTGCGCACCTCACCCCGGCGTGGTGAGCTTTCTGCAACCGCTCGGCGCGCGGGTCAAGGTCGGTGACCCCTTGTTCGAAGTGATCGATCCGCTCAGTGATCGCCGCAGCGTGGTGCTGGCCAGCACCGACGGCATCCTCTACGCCCGCGAGCGCCTGCGCTTCGCCCAACCCGGCCTGTGGCTGGCCAAGGTCGCCGGGCGTACTCCCATTCGCCACGGTCGCCTGCTCAGCGACTGACTACAGGAGGCAACCACCATGTACAAACTCGAAATCGACAACCTTCACAAACGCTACGGCAACCATGAAGTGCTCAAGGGCGTGTCCCTGGCCGCCAAGGCTGGCGACGTCATCAGCATCATCGGCTCCAGCGGCTCGGGCAAAAGCACCTTCCTGCGTTGCATCAACCTGCTGGAACAGCCCCACGGCGGCTCGATCAGGCTCAACAACGAAGAACTCAAGCTGCTGGCCAACAAGGACGGTGGCCTCAAGGCGGCCGATGCCAAGCAGCTGCAGCGCATGCGCTCGCGCCTGGCCATGGTGTTCCAGC
>RCUL01000680.1_pt1 | contig 15279 bp, 14 predicted proteins | sample 2167521 | NCBI WGS metagenome assembly RCUL01 (sample SAMN09932745, study PRJNA488358) | compost metagenome | feature: garden; material: soil; isolation source: compost soil in acetic acid-enriched culture | place: Germany: Experimental Botanical Garden Goettingen | collected 2016-01-27
CCACGGGGTGCAATGCCAGCACCTGCTCCACCGTAGGGTGCGCCATGCGCACCGAGCGCGGGCTCAGCCCCCGCGTCTCACTCGCTCCTACAGCGACGTGGGATGGGTATCGCTCCGCTCCACCCATCCTACGAACCTCATCCCGATGAATTCGGGTGCTCAGCTGTACACCGGCCAGGCCTCGACGATACGGCCTTCACGCACCGCCAGCAGGTCGCCGAACTGCAGCAGCACCGACTCGGACTGGGTGGGCCGCAGGAACACCTGGTCGTCCACGCTCAGGCCGACGGCGCTGGAGCCGTTGACCATCTCCTGGTTGGAACTGCGCCCGTAGATGCCGTTGAACCGCAGGCCCTGGGGCGACTCGGGCTCGGCCATCCAGTTGCCGCCGTAGATGAAGAAGGTCTCGCGCTGATTCGGGTCCCACCAGGAGAACAGCGCCGACTTGCCGTCCAGCGCCGGAATCCGCACGGCCCCGATGCTCTTCAGCACCGGGCTGGCGATGTAGGCCGCCGGCTGGTGCTCCACGAGCGAGGGCAGGTCGTAGTGGGTCGGTTTGAGCAGCGCCGAGCCCACCGAGACTTCGCTGCTCGTGCTTTCGCGCTCGTGCATCCGGTAGCTCGGGCTGCCGGCGGTGTTCAGCGTCAGGTCCGGCCGCCAGAGCGTGGCGTGTTGCGTGCGGGTGTAGTCGACGAAGCCGTCGTAGAGGGCCATGACCTTGGCGAAGAGTTCCTCGGGCGAGCCGAGGATGCCGGGCACGCCCATGCCGACGAAGGGGTCGTAGCCCATGAAGCCGGCGAACTCCAGGTGCTGCGGGTTGGCGCCGATCAGGGTCAGCATCCGCCCCAGGGTCACCTGGTCCTGCACGCCGCCACGGTGCAGCCCGACATCCAGCTCGATATTGATCCGCAGCCGGGTCTTCAGCCCCTGGGCCAGCAGCAGGTACTGCTGCAGGCGCTCGGGGGTATCCAGCAGCCACTGCAACTGGGTCGCCGGGTCGAAGGGGCCGCGGTGGTTCTCGTAGAACAGCTGCGCCGAGCGCACCGGCAGCGGCTTGCCGAGCAGGATGTCGGCGTCGGGGAAGCGCGCGGCATCGTGATTGAGGAAGGGCTGGTGGAACGACATCAGCCGGCGGGTACCGGCGCGGCGGGCGATATGGTCGAGCAGCTGCGGCGAAGGCAGGGACTTCTCCACCAGGCGCAGGTTCTTGCCAGCGCGGCGCACCGACTGCATCACCACGTCGACGTTGTGGTCCAGCCGGTCCAGGTCGATCAGCAGCACCGGCCGCATGGGCCCGAGGGCCCTGAGTTCTCGGTTCAGCCTGGCGAAGTAGTCGCTGTAGGGGGCGCCCTTGTCGGTCGGCCGCAGCCAGGCACCGACGCCGGCGAGCAGCACGCCGGCCCCGGCCGTGCCGACGATGAAGTTGCGTCGATTCATGGGTTCTCCTTGCTGTCAGGCCACGCCCAGGATCGATGACAGATGGGCATTGAGGAACTTGCCGCTCGGGTCCAGCGCCTGGCGCACCTCGGTGAACTCCTTCCAGTGCGGATAGAGCGGTTGCAGGGCGCGCGCGTTCAGTGTGTGCAACTTGCCCCAGTGCGGCCGGCCGGCGTACTTCCAGAAGATCGGCTCGATGGCAGCGAAGAAGTTGTGGTGATCCATGCTGTAGTGCTGGTGCACGGAGATGGAGCAGCTGTCGCGCCCCTCGAACATGCTCAGGGGGATGTCGTCGGCCTTCACGTAGCGGTACTCGATGGGGAACCAGGTGCGCAGGTCCTTGTCGCGGATCAGCTTGAGGATCTCGCGCAGGCAGGCCGGGCCGTGCTCGGCGGGGACCGAGTACTCCATCTCGTTGAAGCGCACGTTGCGCACGTTGGCGTAGATCTCGAAGGAGTCGCCGACGCGCTCGTCGAAGCTGGCGATATGGCGCAGGCTGTTGAGCAGCGACCGGCGCGCGGCGGGGAAGTCGCTGCCGTACTTGTCGAGGTTCTCGATCAGGTTGACGAACTCGTTGCCGCCCTCCTCCGCCGGGTCCTGCGGCGGGGTGGCCGGGTCGCTGGTCTCGTTCAGGGCAATGGACAACGCGTAGTCGGAATGGGTGATCACCAGCATTTCCCAATGCTGGTTCTCGCGGGCGTTCTTCTCCACGTCCTCCAGCAGTTCCTCGGTGCTGGCGATCCACTGCCGCTCGCGTAGCCGATAGGCCTCGCGGTTCTGCAGGCGCACCCGGGTCGCCACGCCGAGGGCGCCTAGGGATACCCGTGCGGCGTTGAAAACCTCGGGGTTGCGCCGCCTGTCGCAGTCCAGCACTTCGCCGCTGGCGGTCACCAGCTGCAGGCCGGTGACATGGGAGGAATAGGACCCGAAGCCGACGCCGGTGCCATGGGTCGAGGTGGAAATCGCCCCGGCCAGGGTCTGGTAGTCGATGTCGGCCATGTTGTGCAGCGCCTGGCCGATGCTCTTGAGGGCCGGGCCCATGAGCGACATCGGCGTGCCGGCGGCGAACTCCGCCTGCAGGGTGCTGGCGTCGTGCTCGAGCAGGCCGTTGAAGTAGCTGAGCGAGACCAGGGTGCCATCGGTGGGCACCAGGGCGCTGAAGGAGTGGGCCGAGCCCACCGGGCGGACCTTGCCTTCCGCCCCGCGAATGACCTGGACCAGCTCATCCAGGCTCTGTGGCGCCAGCCGCGCCATCGGCAGGCAGTTCTGCGCGCCGGACCAGTTGCGCCAGGGCATCAGGCGTGGGGCGCGGACCAGCTGCGCCATCGCCGGGGAGCTGGAAAGTGCGGTGAACGCGCCGACGACGCTGGCGCGCTGCAGCAGCTGGCGTCGGGTGAGGTGTATAGCCATTCTTGAGGACCTTGTGCCTATTGGACGTGCTGACCGGACATGAAGGAAATCAGCGCCAGGAACTCTTCTTCCGAGCATTGCATGCACATGCCCATTGGCGGCATGCCCTTGTAGCCGTTGATGCTGTGGTCCAGCAGGCTGTCCACCCCCTGGGCGACCCGAGGGGCCCAGGCTGCGGCGTCGCCGGCCTGCGGCGCCCCGGAAGCCGGGTCGGCATGGCACATCTTGCAGCTGTTGTCGTAGACCTTTGCCAGTGCCTTGTCGGCAGGAGCCAGTGTGGCGGCGATGCGTGGCGCGGGCGGTTCGGCGTCCGCCCCGCAGCCGCCGAGCAGCCCGGCCAGGACCAGCAGGGCAGCCGTCGGCAGCGGTGTTCCGGATATCGGCATGGTGCGCCCTCTTCTACCGTACCGGGAACGGGCACGGATTCTTGTTGTGGTGGGTAGAGGGCAACGTTAAGTCAGGCACCATTCGCCGCTGAGGGCATTGGCGGCCAACAAGGGGGGTTTAACGGGACAGCGCGTCGGCCAGTTTCCGGATGTCCCCTATGGCTCGATTGGCTATGTCCCTGTTATCTGTTGCTAAGAAGTCCCGGTCAGAGCTCGGAGCTTGGTAGGGTGGGCCGGGCGGCGATCCGCTTTAGCCCACGCTGACCTACGATGGTGGGCTGAAGCCCACCCTACGGGCCTTTGCGCCACATCCCAACACTTAACGCAGACATAGCCGCTCGATTCAGCCAGTGCGGACTCGGGCAGTTGCTTCTCCTGCGATTAGCCCCCCGAGCCGCACTCGCAGGTCCTGGATCTCGTCCACGGAGCAATCTTTTTTGTGCCTGACGACCCGGTTGCGCATGAATATGGGAGCACAGCCAACTACGCTAGCTGAGGTCCTTCCCGGACGAAGCTAATTCCTTGCCGGTCCGCACTTCCGTGGGGGAGCGGGATAGTCGGGCCACTTTCGATAGCGATCAGTCCCCTGGTGCGACCAGAGTGAATTGGCGAACAGCCAGGGCTTCGAACACTTCCTTGACGAGCCATATACATGGCGAGGCGAAATCATGCGACTCAACTCAATCGTCGTATCGCTTAGTGCCGCGCTGGCCCTGGGCGGCTGCTCCAGCACGGTGGTCGATCCCAGCCAATATTCGGGGTTTCTGCCGGACTACAAGATCCTGGAGGAAAAGGAATCGCCGAGCGGCGCGAAGGTAGCGCGCTGGGTCGATCCGTCGATGAACCTGGGGCACTACAGCAGTGTGTACATCGAGCCCAGTCAGTTCTACCCCCGACCGCAGCCCACCTCACAGATATCCCAGGCGACGTTGAACGAAATCACCCGGTACTACGACACGGCGCTGCGACGGGAGCTGGGTGCGGTCGTCAAGATCAGCGACACGCCCACGGCGGACAGTCTGATCATGCGACCGGCGATTACCGCGGTGACCACCTCCAACGAAGGGCTCCAACCCTACGAGGTCATCCCGATCGCCCTGGTGGTGGCCGCCACCAGCACAGCTATCGGTGCTCGTGACCAGGTAGTGGAAATCGCCACGGAAGCCATGTTCCTCGACGGCGGAAATTCCAAGCTTCTCGCTGAAGTCGTGCGCAAAGGCGCCGGCACCAACCTGGAAAACAAGGAAACGGCCCTCACCGTGCAGAACATCAAACCGGTGATCGATGGCTGGGCGAAGGACCTGCGGCTGGCCTATCTGCAGATGAAGAGCAAGCCCTAGCCCCAGTCCTTGCCACCTGCCGGTCTCAAGCCGAGTCCGGCAGGCCCGCCTCTGGCGGCCGGATGGCAACTGAATTTCAAAGACGTGCGTATCGGCTGGGTGACTGACCGACGTGTCTGCTGAACGCAACGCTGAAGGTGCTTGTGGAGCCATACCCCAGCCGCTCGGCAATCTCGGAAATCGACAGGTCCTTGTCGCGAAGCAGTTCCTTCGCGATCTCCATGCGCCACGCCAGGAGGTACTCCATGGGCGGCACTCCCACGGTGCGTGTAAAGCGCTCGAAGAACGCGGAACGGGAAAGTGCGGCCACCTTCGCCAACTCAGCAACAGTCCACGGGCGATCCACCTGAGCGTGCATCTGCTTCAGGGCAATGGCCAATCGCTCGTCGCCCAGGCCACGGAGCAAGCCCGGGGGTGCGCTGCCTGCCGTTGTCGAGCGCATGGCCTCGACCAACAACAGTTCCGCAAGCCGCGACAGCATGAACTCACTACCCGGTTTCTGGGCAGCAGATTCTTCCCCAACCATGTGCACCAGTTGCGACAGTCGCGCCGAGCCACGGACATGCACCAGTTCCGGCAGCAGGGAAACCAGCAGCCCGTGATCAGCCCGGTCGAACAGGAACGCGCCGCCCAGTGATCGCATATCCGCGGGGCCTTCCTGTTCGCCATAACGCAATTCGCCGACACCTTCAGCGACCTCATGCGGATCGAGGCGAACAGGGATGGCCGGCGCGAAACTGGACAGCGTGAAGCCCGGGGTGGTGGGCAGCAGGATGAAATCGCCTGCGCTGATGGCAATGGGTTCGTGCCCGTCGACCGCCAGCAAGGCGCTCCCTTCGAGCACGATGCAGAAGCTGGGCCGTCCGTACCTGGAATAGCACACCGCCCAGCTGCCCTTGCCACTGACCAGGTTGGCAAAGGCCGCGCGCGGCTGCAGGAGCCTGACGACTTCCGAAAGAGGATCAATCATTCTGGACGATAACTAAAAAAATCAGGACCTCACACCATAGATCATCCTGACCTGACTGCCTATCGTTCCCTCCGAGCCCACCCACTCTCGGACCTTGAAATGAAAACTGCACTTATCACCGGCTGCTCGTCCGGCTACGGCCTTGAAACCGCCCGCTACTTCCACGCCCAGGGCTGGAAAGTCATCGCCACCATGCGTAGGCCGCGCAAGGAACTCCTGCCCGACGACGTTTGCGTCCTGGCGCTGGATGTCACCCGGCCTGAAAGCATCGCCCAGGCCCTGGAGGCCAGCGGCCCCATCGATGTGCTGGTGAACAACGCCGGCATCGGGTTGTTCGGAGCGTTTGAAGCCACGCCCATGGCAACCGTACGCAAGGTGTTCGAAACCAATACCTTTGGCGTCATGGCCCTGTGTCAGGCGATCATCCCCCAGCTCCGCGCACGCCGGTCGGGCACGATCATCAACGTCACGTCGAGCGCGACACTGGCGCCTATGCCCTTGGTGGCCGCGTACACCGCCAGCAAGACGGCCATCGAAGGGTTCACGGCTTCACTCGAGCACGAACTGAAGACCTTTGACGTCAGGGTGAAGCTGGTCGAGCCGGGCTACGGACCCACGACCGGCTTTGCCTCCAATTGCCAGGAGCGCATGCAGGGGCTGATTCCCGAAACCTATGCTCCGTTTGCCGAAAGCGTGTTCGCGACTTTCACCCAGGTCGATGAAGTGACCAGGGAATCCGACGTGGCAGAGATGGTTTGGCGCGCCGCCAACGATGCTTCGGATCAATTGCGTTTTCCCGCAGGTGCCGATGCGGTAGCGCTGGCCAGGCTGCGATAGCCCGTGGAGTCAGTAGTCACCGCGCTTGCGGAACGCCCAACGCCCGGCCAGTACGGTGAAGGCGGCCACCAAGGCCACCAGCACCCAGAAGCCGTGGGGGGCCTCGGCCAGCGGAACACCGCCGACATTCATGCCAAAGAAGTCATGCGAGCTCGCAGGCAGGCGGAACGCCGGACATCAGTGCCTCGGCGCACCAGGGGAATCGTTGTCCATCAGGCTGTGAAGCAGGCCAAAGCGCAAGCCGGGCTCGGACGGCGTCATGTCCTCGATACCGAAGACCTTGAATGCGGCAAGCATGATCGCCAGACCGCCAGGCAGCATGCCCAGCCGGTGCTCCTGCAGGCCGCCCAGCTTCAGGCGCTTGACCTGACCCGCTTCCAGGAGCTTCAGCGACAAACGCAGCAGGCCCGCATAGGTGATGCCGTCACGACCGCCGTCGTTCAGGCCGTTGGCCTTGAGCACCCTGGCCAGCATGCGCGCGGTACCGGACGACCCTATGGCGGCATGCCAACCATGCCGGCGAACGTAGCGGGCAACCCGGGAAAACTGGATGGCGGCGCCCTGCTCCGCCATCTGCAGGGAACGGCTGTCGACCCGCCCACCCGGGAAGTAGCGCTTGCCGAAGGTCCCGCTGCCGACCGCGAGGCTTTCCGAGAAAATCGGTTGCCTGCCGCGCCCGACGATAAGCTCCGTGGAACCGCCGCCGATGTCCACGACCAGGCGAGTGGTGACCTCGCACGGCATGGTATGGGCGATGCCCGAATAGACCAGCCGCGCCTCCTCCTGGCCGGAGAGGATAGCGATGGGAAATCCGAGCCGGGCCTCGGCGCCGGCCAGGAAAACCGATGCGTTGCGGGCCTGGCGCACCGCACTGGTCGCCACCGCACGCACGCGGCCCTCCTCGAAGCCTCTCAGGCGCTTGCCGAAGCGCTCCAGCGCCAACCAGCCGCGCTCCAGGGCGCGCATATCCAGGGCATCGTCCTGCAGGCCTTCGGCCAGGCGCACAGGTTCGCGAAGGGTTTTCACCTTCTGGATGATCAGACGTTGATTGCACAGCACCTGCTGGCCAATCGTCATGCGAAACGCGTTGGAGCCGAGATCGACGGCCGCAAACAACGAGGCGCTGCCTTTCATGCGAGAGTTCCTGATGATTCAGCACGGCTGGCCGACTTCGAGCCAGGCCCGGTTCCAGACATGGGGAACCGGCATGTTGCCTCTCGATGCATGACACTTCGATGACGGTCAGCTCGGAGCGGTTGAATGGCAGCGGCATTGCTGTGAAACGGCCAGGGATGGGACCGACTGCCTGGGGGGCGAAGGTATGTCCATCCCGGCATGGATCCATCGCAATGGACTTCACGTGAGCCAAAGCGACAGTAGTTTATTCGCATCAATCAAGAGACTACCGGGCCCTTGTTTACAGCGCGCATGAACAACACTCGGTAAATTTCCGCCAGAAAAAACCATACAACCAGATTTGCCGAAGTGCGCGTTTGACTTGAACCAAATCCAACATCCAAGAAAACTCTTTACTCATTACCAGACTTTCCCCACGCGCCAACTGCCTTGCCCGCCTCCAATACTTTCAATATCTTTTTCCTTCAGCGCCCCGAAGCAATTTCATCAAAAAAATCAAAGCGATAATTCACCACCAACTTGATATTCATGACAACTACCACTCCCTCTTGAACCAATAGCACCCTCACTCAATAACAAGGCGGAATCCGCATATCTGTTCGCAACAGTTGAAATAAAAGCGGACGCACTGACTTGCCGGCATTCGATGCCAACCAGGAGGAAACATGGAACACGCCGCTCTCAACTTCGATAACTATCCCCAGCAACCTCACGGGGGCGCCCTGGTCAATCAGGTGGTCCCGGCGGACAAGCTGCCGGCTGAAATCGAACGCGCACGCACGCTGCCTTCCATCCGGGTCGACCTGGAAGCCGTTATCACCATCGAAATGATCGCGACCGGTGTGCTTTCACCCAACAAGGGTTTCATGAACCAGGCCGACTATGAGTCCGTGCTTGCCACCGGCCGTCTGAGCAATGGCGTGGTCTGGCCGGTGCCGCTGAGCTTCGCCCCCGTGGGCGAGCGCAACAGGGACGTCATCGGCACACTCTCCGTGGGCAGCGAGGTGGCGCTGACGGACAGCCGCAACGAGCCGGTGGCGATTCTCCGCGTCGAGGACATCTTCGATTACGACAAGGAAGCACGCGCGCGCCAGCTGTTCGGTACGACGGATCGCAACCACCCCGGCGTGGATGCCATCTTTCGCCGCATGGGCGATATCTCCCTGGGCGGCACGCTGCACCTGCTGCAGCGCGTGGACTGGGGCCCCTTCGAGAAGCTGCGTCGCGAACCCGAGGACACCTGGCGCTTGTTCTACGAGGAGAAGAAATTCAACTCCGTGGCCGGCTTCATCACGGGCGCCAACCCGCTGCACCGCGGGCATGAATACATCCACCGCAACGCGCTGGAAAGCATCGACGGCCTGCTCCTGCAGCCCCTGGTGGAAATGGCCAAGCGGGAATATGTACGTCACGAATACCGCATGCTGGCCTACCGCAACGTGCTGGACACCTACTACCCGAAGGATCGGGCCATCCTCTCGCCGCTGCGGGTCACCTACATCTTCGCGGGGCCGCGGGAGACCGTGCTGCACGCCCTGATCATGAAGAACTACGGCTGCACCCACGCACTGATCGGCCGCGACCACGCCGGCATCGGCAGCTACTACGACAAGTACGCCAGCCACAACGTCTTCGACCAGTTCAGCCCCGGGGAACTGGGCATCGAAGTCCGCCTGTTCCATGAGGTGTTCTACTGCAGCCGCTGCGCCAGCCATGCCACGACCGAAACCTGCCCCCACGACGAAGCCTACCGCCTGAACATTTCCGGTACGGGCATCCGGGAAATGCTGCGTCACGGCATCATGCCGCCCAAGGAAGTGGTGCGTCCCGAATCGGCCCTGGCGGGCATGCAGGGGATCCAGCCCAAAGGCCTGGGTGAGAACGGCGAAGGCACCTTGCCGGTGGCCAAGGTCATCCAGAGCATGTTCCCCTTCCATACCCGCTACACCCGCCTGGGCGGTGCGCTACGCCAACATCCGCTGGCGCCGGAATCCCTGACCATCCACGATCTGGAACTGGCCTGCCAGGATGCCCGTACCCATGCCGGCGACATCTACGCCGGGGTCTATGCGGAGTACAGCGCCGTTGTCGACCACAACCGCAACCTGCAGCCCGCCTGGGTAACCGAAGCCCGCGCCGCCCTGCGCTTCCAGCAGGAACGCCTGATCGGCGACCTGGAGGAAAAGCTCCTGCAGGCGCCCGCAGAGGCCTCGGATGAATTCATGTACCAGGACAAGACCGAGGTGGAGAAGGAACTGGCTTCGGCCCGCCACCTGCTGGATGACATCCCCGGCACCACCAGCGCGGAAAGGCTCCAGACGCGGAGCTGGAACCCTCTGCCCTACAAGCGCTATCGCGGTGCCGACGACTGATCGATCGCTGTCGCGCCGACGATCCTCCGCCCGTTCCTGGCGTCGTGCATTCGGCTCGGCGTCAGCCCGACGCAGAAAACGCCTACTCTAACTCTCGGCTCCGGGGCGCCAGGTGGGGGGAGGATGCAACCCCAGGTCGCACACTGGCGCCAATGTGCAGGTCAGGGTGGCAAGTCGAAGGGAGGTCGCCGCATGAACGCAAAGCAACGCGAAGCACTGCTCGGTACGCTGAAGGCGCGTTTCGAAAAGAACATGAGCCGGCATGAGGGTGTCGAGTGGTCGGTGGTGCAGGCAAGGCTGGAGTCCTTGCCGGAGAGGCTGCGCGCTCTCGATGAAATGGAGAAAACCGGAGGCGAGCCGGATCTGGTGTGCCTCGATCAGGGAGCTGGGGAGTTCATCTTCGTCGACTGTTCCGCGGAGAGTCCTGCTGGGCGCAGAAGCCTTTGCTTCGACCGGGAAGCCCTGGATTCGAGAAAGGAAAACAAGCCTGCCGACTGCGCCACGGATATGGCCGCCGCCATGGGCATCGAGATCCTGACCGAAGAGCAGTACCGGGGCCTGCAGAAGTTGGGATGCTTCGACGCCAAGACGTCGAGCTGGGTGCAAACGCCTCCCGCCATCAGGAAGCTCGGCGGCGCGCTCTTTTGCGACCGCCGTTATGACTGTGTTTTTGTCTATCACAACGGAGCGCAGTCCTACTATGCCGCCAGGGGCTTCCGTGGCGCGCTGAAAATCTAGCTATCCCGCATCTCCAGGGGCGCAATGCGGAGGGGGTCGGCCCCTCCCCTTGGGCAAGCTCACTGGAAGCCCCGGGCGAGCACGATGTCGAACACGCCACGACGCAACTCGCCATCCTGCTCCAGTTCGATGGTGTTGGTGGTTCGGTCGTGGGCCCAGGGGTCGCCGGCGATGAAAGGGTCGCCCTTGAAGTAGAGCTGCAGGGTCACGGGGACGTGGAGCGACTCCATGACGCGGAAATGAATATGCGCGGGGCGCATCAGCCCGCCGTACTTTTCCAGCCCCGGCAGATTGGGCGGGACGGGATAGCGGCCCGGCATGACGGTCTCGATGCGGTACTTGCCCTGCTCGTCGGTGTAGAGCATCCCGCGCAGATGGAAGTTGCCCTTGTCGGTGTAGTTGCCCGGCTTTTCGGTGTCGTAGAGGCCGGCGCCGTTGGCCTGCCAGATTTCCACCAGGGCGCCCGGGACCGGCGTGCGACAGTCCGAACTGAACACGGTACCGGTCACGACCAGGCGCTCGCCCGGCTCCTCGGGCCTGGCCAGCCGCGACTGGAAGGGCGCGCCGAACCGGTAGTAAGGGCCGAGAATGTCGCCCTGGGTAAGCGGGCAACCCTGCCGGGCGAAGGCCGGCCCGGCCAACAGGCCGCCTCCCAGGAGGATTGCGCCGCCGCCCAGGAATTGACGTCGAGATAGACCTGCATCCTTCATGCGCTGCTTGTCCACGTCCGCCTCCTCCCCGATACAGGACCCGGTCGTAGTGATGACGACACGCCAGGCCTGCCGCCGTCGGCGGAGGCAACGAGGCGCGTATCTGATGAGTCTAGGCACTGGCCGGAACCCCGTCAGGTCGGTCGGTTTTCTCAGCAGCTGTTGCTCTATTTCCTTGAGCGCCTGCATCTGCTGCCTGAGCTTCCCGATCTTGTCGTCGATCAGAAGAGCGATTCGACCCGCGCGATCTATAGCGGAGTCACACCCAAGCACCTGTTCAAGCTGTGGAGCACCTACCAACTGCCGGGGAACCTGGAGCAGTGGAAAGTCGGCGCCGGCGTCACCGCACAAAGCACCAATTACCGCAGTGGCACAGTGGCGACCTTCGACCCGGTCACTCAGACCTATACCGGGCCAACCCAGGACTACAAGTTCACCCAGGCCGGCTACGCGATCTGGAGTTCGAGCATCGACTACAGGATCGATCAACACTGGTCCGCGACCTCCGGCGTCCATGCCGTGCTGATCCTCCACTACCAGCCGGAAACCGCTGCATCCACATCACCGCAGAGTCGATGGGTATCGCAGGCTCGCGGAACTCCGTCCGTCCCATCCTGCGTGCCGCGGCTACACTTCCGGGTCAATGGACAATGCGGCGGTCAATCCGGCCGGCTCCGCAGGTATGTCGCTCAGGGAGGAGACCCATGCGTACCGAAAGGCTCTCGGTTGCCCGCAATTCACTGCTTCTGGTCAATACCGGGGTCGAACGCCGGCTGCTGTATCTGGCCGCGGGCGACGACCTCGGCTGTTCGCTCTGGCTGTTCTGGCACAAATGCGACAGCTTCTATCTGGTCGACCCCGAAATGGGCAAAGGCATCAGGTACGACACGCTCATCAGCCAGCTTTCCTCGGGGATGGCCAGCTATATGCCGGGGGTCAGCCTTGCCGTCGAACGCTACGAGGAAGGGCTCTGGGAAAGCGCTTTGCCTGGCCGACGCTACCATGTGTACGACCCGAGGACGCCCAGTATCAAGAAGCGGCTCTGCCTTGTCTGCTCGGGCTCAACGCTCTGGCTGAACTCCACAACCAGCCATTACAACGTGGTCCTCAACAAGGACTACGCAGGCATTACCGATTCCGTTGACTCCGACTATCCCTACGAGGAAGTCTGGGGACGCCTGAACGAGAATGGGATATTCGGCGAAACCATCGGTACGGCCCGCTCAGGGGAAGACTACAACTTTGCCAAATACCGCTACCTGGGCCTGATGCCGCTCATGAAGGTATTGAGCGACACGGGCGAGCGGATGGGATTCGGCAGCGGACTGGTGCTGTTTCAGAAGCAGAACGCCGATAACACCGCCGCGTTCGTCAAGAAAACACGCAACCTGGAGAGCGTGTCGACGATGCTCGACGACATCTTGGGCGCGTTCGTCATCGCGGGCGACTTCAGCCCCGAAGCGATAAAGGACGACAAGAACTACTCGGGTCTGTACGACCTGATGACCACGCAAGGCATCAGCAACTGGAACGCACTTTCCAACGACCGCCGATTCAACGAATGGCTTATTGGCCAGTTGGCCAGACAGAACGTCAGGATCAGCCTGGATGTGCTGCTCGACATGATCGCCCGCTTCAATATCAGGGCCTGGGGTAGTTGGTGAGCCTGTCGGCTGGATGGTTTCTCCTCGCTGTGCGCCACCGATTGCCGAGCCCCCGGCAAGCTGCTAAAAGCCGCTAATGCCATTTGAAAGATGAATAGCGCAATGGACCTCAGTGACAGATCGAATAGCCGGCTGTTCGAGCTCGACCTGCTCCGGGCACTGGTGGCGGTGGCCGACTGCGGCAGCTTCACCACCGCGGCCGGGCGGCTGAACTCGACGCAGTCCACCGTCAGCCAGAAGCTCCGCCGCCTCGAGGAGTTGGCCGGGCACCGCCTGCTGGAGCGCGGCAACCGCGACGTGTTGCCCACCGATGCCGGCGAGACGGTGCTCGGTTACGCCCGGCGCATGCTGGCGCTCAACGACGAGCTGCATGAGGCGCTGACCGGCGCCAGCGTCTCCCTCACCGTGCGTATCGGCGTGCCGGAAGATTTCGCCGCCGGCCATACCACCCGACACCTGGCCGCCTTCAACCGCCGCTATCCACAGGCCAAGCTGGAGGTCACCAGCGGCCTGAGCCGCGACCTGGCCGTCAGCTACGATCGTGGCGAACTCGACCTGGTGCTGCTCAAGCAGCGCCGCAACAGCCGCGAAGCGGTGGCCAGTTGGCCGGAGAAGACGCGCTGGGTCGACAGCGCCCGAAGTCCCTCGATCGATCTCGACCCGCTGCCCATCGTCACCTTCCCGCCGCGCGGGCTGTACCGCGACGAGATGATCAGCGCCCTGGAGGCGGCCGGGCGGCGCTGGCGCATCAGTTTCACCAGCTCCAACCTCGGCGGCATCCAGGCGGCCATCGCCGATGGCATGGGCATCGGCCTGCTGCCGCTGCGGGCGGTGACGAGCGAGCATGTGGTGCTGCCGAAGGAGCTCGGCCTGCCCTCGGTGGACATGTTCGAGGTGGCCATCATCCACCGTCCCACGGCGGGCCCGGTGATCAAGACCCTGGCCGAAACCCTCTCGCGCCTGCTGGACGAGGAGCCCCAGCGCTGACGCCGGGAACCGCATTCACAAATCGAATACACCCCATCCCAACATTTAATTTGTGGATGAAAAAGCGGCTGGATATCTTGGATTCCGCCCCGCGAGCTTCCCAGGCCAAGGTCTGGTCCGGAGCCGCTCCACGCGACGCCGCGCCCCGTTACCACGGCGGCCCGGCGGGGACCCGAACGCCAACAGGAGACATCCCGTGTCCAAGAGTTCCTACTACGCCCCCCACGGCGGTCACCCGGCCCAGACCGAGCTGCTGACCGACCGCGCCATGTTCACCGAAGCCTACGCCGTGATTCCCAAGGGCGTGATGCGTGACATCGTCACCAGCCACCTGCCCTTCTGGGACAACATGCGCATGTGGGTCATCGCCCGCCCGCTGTCCGGCTTCGCCGAGACCTTCTCCCAGTACATCGTCGAGCTCGCCCCCAACGGCGGCAGCGACAAGCCGGAGCAGGACCCCAACGCCGAGGCGGTGCTGTTCGTGGTTGAAGGTGAACTGAACCTGACCCTGCAGGGCCAGGTGCACAACCTCCAACCCGGCGGCTACGCCTTCATCCCGCCAGGCGCCGACTGGAAAGTTCGCAACACGGCTGGCCAGCACGCGCGCTTCCACTGGATCCGCAAGCACTATCAGAAAGTCGATGGCGTACCGCTGCCGGAGGCCTTCGTCACCAACGAGCAGGACATCCAGCCGCTGGTGATGCCGGACACCGAAGGCCGCTGGAGCACCACCCGCTTCGTCGACATGAGCGACATGCGCCATGACATGCACGTCAACATCGTCAACTTCGAGCCGGGCGGCGTGATCCCCTTCGCCGAGACCCACGTAATGGAACACGGCCTCTATGTGCTGGAAGGCAAGGCGGTGTACCGCCTGAACCAGGACTGGGTCGAGGTGGAAGCCGGCGACTTCATGTGGCTGCGCGCCTTCTGCCCGCAGGCCTGCTATTCCGGCGGCCCTGGTCGCTTCCGCTACCTGCTGTACAAGGATGTGAACCGCCACATGCGCCTGACGCTGAACCAGCCGCACTGATCCACCCCGACGGGAGCCAAAAGGCTCCCGTCGTTCTTTTCCGCCTCGGCAGATGGCGCTAACTGGACCGCAGGGCCGGCCTGCGGACTTGCAGGGGGATGCTGTGCATCCCTTCGCGAATGAATTCGCCCCCACAGGGTAAGAGCCCCACAACACAGGCCGAAGTCCCACAGATCCGAGGCCCCGACAGGTATGCAAAGCACAAAGCCCGGCCCCATGAGGGGGCCGGGCTTTGTGCTTGAAGGTGCGGGCATCCCT
>RCUL01000681.1_pt1 | contig 15262 bp, 11 predicted proteins | sample 2167521 | NCBI WGS metagenome assembly RCUL01 (sample SAMN09932745, study PRJNA488358) | compost metagenome | feature: garden; material: soil; isolation source: compost soil in acetic acid-enriched culture | place: Germany: Experimental Botanical Garden Goettingen | collected 2016-01-27
CATTAAAGCACAGTCCCGCTCGGACACGACCTTTGGCTGCTGGATAATTGGAAGCTACAGGGATAACGAAGTCGGCTTGCAACCTGGCATTGAGCAAGTGTTTTTCGCACATTAGCCGCTGTTGAATATGGCATCTGCCAGGCTCCCGGGCGTCTCCTCAACGTGAATACAGAACCCGGCATCTCCGCAAACAAAACCACCAAAGCAAAGCCGGCACATCAAAACCCGTTCCTTGAATAATCTGCGGCACGTTTCGACTCCCGGTTAGTACAGTCGCGACAGGCAGCGAGCCAACGTACGGATTGAATGGAAAGTGAAGTGAGCGTCACGGCAGCATGGCGGACTTTGAGAACTGAAAGGATCAATGGAGACGTCAACGCAAGAGCGCCAAAATCTGAAGCATAGGGGGTATGGAGAATGGACAGGGATATCCGGGCGCAACGAGCGGAACAGCAAGCACAAAATAAGGATACCTCTGGTGAAATCCCTCTGACTCGGCTGCTCCTGGCTTAATACGTAACTTCGCATAATGGCCGACGTTACGTTAAGTTCGGCGAGGATCATGAATTTTCCGAGCAGAATTTAATGTAATGTCGATTATGCGATGCCGCTCCTAGACCTCCCCGAATATCTGTTACGTAACGCACGCCTTTACGCACCAGGTCATGACGACTTGGGCGCGGTTTCGCACGTGATCGAGGATTATCCACGGCTTGTCGCGGAGCTTCGCCAGTTGCGCCGCCGGGTGGCGCAGCTCGATGAGGAAGGTGCCGCCCTGGATGCTCGTTTAGATGCCCTGCAGGCGGCTTGCAGGGCGATTCTTGATCTGTAGTTGCTAGCAGAATACTCGTCCAGGATCTTCTGCAGCTGGAATAATTGCTAGCAATCCTGCTGCGTCGTCTGCTAGCATTTTTGCACCTGGTGAGATCGATCCAGGATCAAATTTGCTAGCACGGAGAGGCAAGATGCTACTGACGATTCGCGACGTATCCGAGGACCTAGTGCGCCAGGCTAAGATCGCAACCGGCAAGGGGACTGGCAGTCAGGCGTTCATCGCCGGCATCGAGCTGATGGTTCATCAGCGTGATGTGATCGATAGCCAGCGCGAGCAGATTGCTCGGCTCAAGGAAGATGTTGCCCGTTCGCGCATGCTGATGCGGCAACTGGCACCGCTGTGCGTCCAGGTGGCTGAACTGGCTGGTCAGAAGGACCTGTTCGACTGATCGCTAGCACTTTGCGTGATCGAGCTGGAGCACCAGGTTGATTATTGCTAGCAAACTGTCCCGCGGAATCTGTCCTGGATCTCGCCAACTGCTAGCACCCTTCCATCCTCGTCAAGGGCCGCGTCCCCGGCTCGTCGTGATGGCTTCATCGTCGCGGCGAACGGAGACCCGGGGCGAAGCCTTCACCCTTGATCGACACTCGTCCTGGAATAGCCTCAGCTCGTGAGTGTGGGACAGCTTCTCCGTCCCGCGCTCCCGAGCCCTCGGCGGCAAGAGCGGGTTGTAGGGCAGCGCCCTACGATCTGGCTTTTGGCGTGACAGTCCCGTCAGGGTTGATGTTTACGAATTCGATTTCTTCGCAAACTGCGTGGAGTTGGCTTCCTGCCGCGATTGACTGCTGCCTGATGGCGGTCGCTACAGCCCTGCATTCGCTTTCCCTGGCGAAGTGGACTGCTGGGATGGCCGGGTTCGGATCAACGGCTGATAGGCCGATTAGCAGCATCCAGGCGTTCATGTTCTTCCTTGGCTTTGGGTGCCTCGGAACGGCACCGGCGGGGTGGGGGGCTGTTACACCCCCACTTTACCGAAGACTCCTTCGGTTTCTGGCTACCGAATAGCTTCTTGTTCGAACCCAAACAGCACGCCTTTTAGGGCAATGCGTGCCTGATTCCTGATCTCTGGCGGCAGTGAATCGAATCTCTTCAATATGGGCCGAAGGTCCTCGGATACCGTCATTTCCTCTTCGGCCAGAAGAAGTTCGTCAGTGGTCACGCCGAGCACCTTGGCGATCTCGACCACCTTGTCTGCTGATGGCATTTGCGAGCCTGCCTCGTATGACGTGTAGCTCGACTTTGCAATGCCAGCCGGACCCCAAACTTGCGGCTGAGTCATTCCGCGCGCTTTCCTGAAGCGCTTCAGGTTCTCGCTGAAGGTCATCGTCCGATCACTGTGGCTTTTCATGGTGTCGAGACTGTAAATACTGGTCACCTGTACAGTTCCGTTATTCCGGCATTTATTTGCTTGCATGTCGTCATGCTCCGTGGTTAGCATACCGGCATTCGGGTGCCGTTATTCCGGTATTGACAGGGAATCGTGATGTTCATCGATTGGTTGACCATTTCTCAGGAGCATTCGCACGACCTTCCTGTCGTTTGCGACGTTTTTACCCTGACTATCGATGCCAATACCGATGAGGTTATTAGCTCCCATCAGCCGCGCTTCAAGCACGAATCCAGTCATTCGACCTCGATCACGATTCACGTTCGCGGTCGCAATGTTCGAGTTGAGGGAAACCCGAGTCGGGTAGGGCGGCTGGATAACCTTTTCGGCTTCACGTCCATCGATCAGTGCGTCTCTGTTTACAACGGAATACTTGCTCAGTACGGGCTTCCGCCATTTACCCGCTGTACTGACAGATTTCTTCGTGATGGTTCCTCTGGGGCCAAGGCTTCCGACTTCGTTGCTGACGGCGCGGTTATCCAGCGTATCGACCTTACAACCAATGTTGGCGTGGGCGAGGGCAACGTTCTGGCTTACCTGCGCGGCGTTTCCAGCCAGCGCCTGGGGCATTCAATCGGCTTCCTGTACCCGAACGGTCGCACTGTGTCTTGGACCCCAAAGGGCAATGGGAAGGGTGGTCGACTCCAGTACCGCAAGGCCTATGACAAGGCCTTTGAAATGGATCAGAACCTTCTTCCTCGTATCAAGCGCCTGTATGGCGATCAATCCGAGGAATTCCAGTACGTGCAACGCGTTCGGGCTTATTGCTCTGAGCATGGCGTGGTGCGCATGGAACAGGAGCTAAAGAGCGAGTTTCTTCAGCGTGAAGGCCTCGCTTTTTGGGGGCTCTTCGACGAGTCCCGTTTTCACGTGCTGCATGACGATTTTTTGAGAGTAGACGAGCGATTGAAGGTGACGGCGATGGACTTGATGACTATTGCAGACAAACTGATCGAGGAGGGCATTTGTAAGTCACGCGCCTCCGCCAATGCGACTGCCGCTTACGCCATGCTTTGGCAGTCAGGCCAGCCCTTCCATGTTTCTCAGCGCTCCCTTGAGACTCACGCGGCTCGTCTGAACAAGATTGGCATCAACATTCGCAACGCCTGCGACACAAGTCGTTTCGCACCCGTCTTCGTGCGACAAGCTCGGGAAATTACTAAGTCGATGGTGCTCCCGATTCCGTCCTGGTACGACCGCCCGAATCACCTGCGGCTGGTGGCATGACATGCGCACCGTCTCCTTTCAAGGCGCGGATCTATCCCAGTCTCAGCGGGCAATGTTGCGCTTTCAGGATTCAGTTCGTGCTTCCCAGACGCTCAATTCTTCGCTGTTCGACGTGCCTGCAACTGTGCCGGTTGTTCGCGAGTCCCGCGAGGATCGTGAGGCCCGTCGTTACTGGGAAATCGTGGCCGAGTTCAAGCGTTTTTCACGCACGGAATTCCATGCAACTGGCACTCCCTTTGTGGGTGATGCCTTCGGTTTTTGACGCCCATCCGGGCAATTTTGAGTGAGGAAGAGAGATGGATATTCAGGTTGAGATTGAGAGCACCGAAGTAGCGATCAAGTCGGGCAACTCCGCGAAGACCGGCAAGCCGTACCAGATTCGCGAACAGAAGGCCTACGTCACCCTGCCGGGGCAGAAGTACCCCCAGAACATCAAAGTCACCCTGGACGACAACGCGGCCCCCTACGCGCCCGGTCTGTACACGGTCGGCCCGGACAGCTTCTTCGTCGGCCGCTTCGAAGACCTGCAAATGCGCCTGCGCCTCGTGCCGTTGGTGCGTTCGGTTTCGGCCCCTCGCTCTGCTCAAGCCAGCTGATCGGGGAGGGCGTCTGAATGATCCTGAACGCGCTGCTGTTCACTGCTTGCCTCTGCCTTGGCTTCCTCGCTGGCTGGGCGCTTCGGCGTCTGGTCGATGGTGTAGACCGTCGCAGTCGGCTTCAGGGTCGCTGAATGAAACTGGTCGCCTGTGACGGTACCTGGACTCAGTCGAGCGGCGCGCTGTCGTGCGTTGGCACGCTGGTCACGGTCGATCAATCCGAATTATCCCAGTCCGGGATAACCCCCGAGGAAAGCAGCGATTTGACGGGCCAAGCCATCATCCTGTTCGCCATCGTCTTCGGGTTCCTCGCGCTGAGAAAAGCGCTTTAACTACAAGGAGTTATGCCATGCAAATCAAACGTACTCTGGTTCGTTCCCTCGGCGCCGCTGCTGCTACTGGCGTTCTGTTTGCTCAGCAGGTTTATGCCGAGGTCCCGGCCTCTGCCTCCACCGCTATCACCGAAGCCGGCGCTGACGCCGCCACCATCGGCGGTCTGGTCCTGGTCGTGATTATCGGTATCGCTGCGTTCAAGTACCTGCGCCGCGCGCTGTAATCGCTGCCGCCGCTTCTGTTGCCGAAGCACCCGAACCCCGCTCCGGCGGGGTTCTTTTTGCCCGGAGGTTTATATGTCCGCTGATTTGATTTCAACAGTTGTGGTGATTGTTGCGTTCGCATTTCTTTTCTTTGGGCGGATTTGAATATGCCGTATAGCGACATGGGTGTTTTATATCGTTTCGTGCTTGTTATTCTTATTTCTTTTACTTCCTTATCTGCGCATGCGGTTGATTATTACTGGAAGGATCGATATAACGATATTTATTTGAGTGCCGTTTCTGCGTGTAATGGCATGGCCGCTACATATAATGCGGCTGAGCTTGGAAAGGGCGGTCTTACTTACAATCGTGCCGAGTATGTTTCCTTTCGTCTTTCTAATGCTGGTCAGCAGCTTTATTATTGCACTATGAGTCGGGTTAATATAAACCGAACGACGGGCGCGGTTGGCTCTCCGACTGTTTCGGAAACTGACGGAACCAACTACTGGAGATTCAACCGTATCGGTGACAGTTGTCCGGCTGGGAGCACCTATATTGCGGCTACTGGTGAGTGCAAGGTCGATGATCAGTGCCTCGCAACCAAAGGCAAGGAGGTTGCGCATGCTCAGAAGATTTCTGAGATTGTCGATGGTCATTTAGCTCCTTTGGTAGAGCCTCCTGTCTCTGTCTGCTCAGGTTCCTGTCTGTACTCTAATGCTGCTGCCACTTCGGATGGCTATCGTTTTGTCTCTGGCAATCCTACAGGTGTATGGCAGAACTATTCTTATATTGGTACGGGTGGAAACTGCACTGCTGGCACTGCGGCGCCTGAGCCTACGGCCCTACCTGAACGCAATCCAACGAGCTCTAAGTCAAACGAATGTACTAATAAGTCCACGGATGCGGAAGGCCGCGTTCATTATTCATGCCTTGCGACTGATTCCTTTACTGAGCCGGGCAATATGAGTTGCGGCATGGCTAACGGTCAGATGGTTTGCACGAACAAGAAGCCGAGTCCCGCAAAGAAAGATAAGAAGGTTGAAACGGAAGTAACCGAGACAAGTAACGCTGACGGGTCGAAGACTACCGATACCAAGACAACGACAACTGTTACCAACTGCAATGGTGCGAATTCATGTACCAGCACGACAAGCGTTAGTAACAACACCAGCAAGACCAATGCTGATGGTAGTGACGGTGGCTCGTCTTCAAGTTGTACCGGCCCTGGTTGCAAAGATGGCAGCGCTGAAGCTGACGGCAAGGAAGAAGAGGGTGAGGAAGAGGCAGAAGACGAGGTGGCTGGTGAGTCCTGCGGTCAGCCGCTGACCTGCTCCGGCGATGTCATCCAGTGCGCGATTCTCAAGCAGGAAAAGGAGTCCAAGTGCCAGTGGGATTATGACCAGGCCAAGGCTGGCATTGAGTCGGAAGTCGCGAAGGAGGAATACCAGGTCAAGGAAGGAGAGCACGATGTTGGCGGCCTGTTCAGCTCGGCCATTGGGGCTGCGCGTTGGCTCCCTGCGAGTTGTCCGCCTCCTGAGCATTATTCGTTACGGTCCGGTAACGGTGTGAGCGGTCAATTCAGTTGGGAGCCGACCTGCGATCTGGCTCGGGGGCTTGCTCCGGTCATCGTTGGAAGTGCCTGTTTGTTCTTCGCGGTCTTTGTCGGTCGCGGCATCGGTGGAGGGGCCTGATATGCCTGCTGTGTTTATTGGACTGTTTTCGTTTCTCAGCACCGTGCTTGGCCCACTGGTGGCGAAGGTGCTTACTTCCCTGGGCGTCGGACTGGTGACCTACACCGGCGTTACGTTGTTGCTCGACCAGGTGCGCGATGCTGTCGTGTCGAACATGAGTGCCAGCGGGGCGGCTTACGTCGCCTTGTTCGGCTTGGCCAAGGTCGATGTGGCCATCAACATCATGCTCGGCGCCGTGACTGCACGCGCTACTCTTTCGGGCATCGACAAGGCGTCTGGCAGTGTCACCAAGCTCGGCAGCATAGGGAAGGGCGCCTAAATGTTCGTCCTTCGTACTGGCCTGCAGGGCAATGGGAAGACCCTCAACACCATCAAGGAAGTGGATCAGAAGGCGTTCCAGGAAGGGCGCAAGGTCTACTACTGCAACATCACTGGCTTCAAGGCGGATCACCCTGCGATCAAGGCTGAGTGGATCCCGTTCGATACGCCTGAAAAGTGGTTCGAGCTGCCGGCCAACGCCATGATCGTGATCGACGAGGCGCAAACGTGGTTCCGTGTGCGCTCGCAGGGTTCCAAGGTGCCGGACTATGCCAGTCGCTTGGAAATCATGCGGAAGGACGGTCACGAGCTGCACGCGATCACTCAGAGCCCGAAGCTGATCGACGCTCACATGCGCGAGCTGTGCAACTGCCATATCCACTACCATCGGGGCAACGGCGGCAAGGTGATCAAGCGCTGGGTGTTCCAGAAGCCGGAAGTCACCGTCAACAGCAACAAGCTGGAATTCGACAATGGCGAGTCGACCAGGATCACCATCGACAAGACTTACTTCGGTTGTTATGAGTCGGTGAAAGAAGGCACGGAACACCACTTCAAGTTCCGCCCGCCGAAGGCGCTGTTCGTGCTCCTGGTGTGCGCTGCGTTGTTGGTTGCTGGCATCGTCAAGATTTACCTGAGCCGTTACGCCTCGCATGCTGAGCCGGCCCCTGAGGTCGTCCAGTCCGCTTCGCCGAAGTCGAAGGCAACGTCGGTTGTTTCGTCCAGCGAGGTGCATTTGTCGAAGGCTGATTACATTGATCAGCGGATTCCGCGGATACCTGACGTTCCCAGCTCGGCGCCGTTTTACGATGACCTGACCAAGCCTGTTGCGTACCCGAAGCCGTTCTGTGTCTCGTCCAAGGACGATTACTTCATCCAGAAGAACGCTCGGCGTATGGTGACTGGCTACCGTGACGGCAAGCTCTATGGCTGTCGTTGCAACAGCCAGCAGGGTTCGCGACTGGATATCTCTTTTGAGGCCTGCATGGCGTACGTCGAGCAAGGTGTGTTTGATCCGGCGATTCCCGATCGAGGCGCAGCGCTCGCGACCGGGCCAGCCGAGGTACGAGGCGGTACGGTGGCGAGTGCGCAGCCTGACCGTTCCTCGCAAGGTGCAAATACTTCAGCTTCGACGGGGCCTGTCGTGACCGTGGTGGCTGACTCTGAATACGCTTCGAGGCCCTGGCGATGACTTGCCGTTCCTGGTCGTGTGTTGATTGCTGGTTCAGGCGGATTGCGACGGCGCTGATCCTGATGCAAGGCGCGGCCTGTTGGGCAATTGTTCTTATCCAAGGCTTCGCATAATGGCCGACGTTACGTTAAGTTCGGCGAGGATCATGAATTTTCCGAGCAGAATTTAATGTAATGTCGATTATGCGATGCCGCTCCTAGACCTCCCCGAATATCTGTTACGTAACGCACGCCTTTACGCACCAGGTCATGACGACTTGGGCGCGGTTTCGCACGTGATCGAGGATTATCCACGGCTTGTCGCGGAGCTTCGCCAGTTGCGCCGCCGGGTGGCGCAGCTCGATGAGGAAGGTGCCGCCCTGGATGCTCGTTTAGATGCCCTGCAGGCGGCTTGCAGGGCGATTCTTGATCTGTAGTTGCTAGCAGAATACTCGTCCAGGATCTTCTGCAGCTGGAATAATTGCTAGCAATCCTGCTGCGTCGTCTGCTAGCATTTTTGCACCTGGTGAGATCGATCCAGGATCAAATTTGCTAGCACGGAGAGGCAAGATGCTACTGACGATTCGCGACGTATCCGAGGACCTAGTGCGCCAGGCTAAGATCGCAACCGGCAAGGGGACTGGCAGTCAGGCGTTCATCGCCGGCATCGAGCTGATGGTTCATCAGCGTGATGTGATCGATAGCCAGCGCGAGCAGATTGCTCGGCTCAAGGAAGATGTTGCCCGTTCGCGCATGCTGATGCGGCAACTGGCACCGCTGTGCGTCCAGGTGGCTGAACTGGCTGGTCAGAAGGACCTGTTCGACTGATCGCTAGCACTTTGCGTGATCGAGCTGGAGCACCAGGTTGATTATTGCTAGCAAACTGTCCCGCGGAATCTGTCCTGGATCTCGCCAACTGCTAGCACCCTTCCATCCTCGTCAAGGGCCGCGTCCCCGGCTCGTCGTGATGGCTTCATCGTCGCGGCGAACGGAGACCCGGGGCGAAGCCTTCACCCTTGATCGACACTCGTCCTGGAATAGCCTCAGCTCGTGAGTGTGGGACAGCTTCTCCGTCCCGCGCTCCCGAGCCCTCGGCGGCAAGAGCGGGTTGTAGGGCAGCGCCCTACGATCTGGCTTTTGGCGTGACAGTCCCGTCAGGGTTGATGTTTACGAATTCGATTTCTTCGCAAACTGCGTGGAGTTGGCTTCCTGCCGCGATTGACTGCTGCCTGATGGCGGTCGCTACAGCCCTGCATTCGCTTTCCCTGGCGAAGTGGACTGCTGGGATGGCCGGGTTCGGATCAACGGCTGATAGGCCGATTAGCAGCATCCAGGCGTTCATGTTCTTCCTTGGCTTTGGGTGCCTCGGAACGGCACCGGCGGGGTGGGGGGCTGTTACACCCCCACTTTACCGAAGACTCCTTCGGTTTCTGGCTACCGAATAGCTTCTTGTTCGAACCCAAACAGCACGCCTTTTAGGGCAATGCGTGCCTGATTCCTGATCTCTGGCGGCAGTGAATCGAATCTCTTCAATATGGGCCGAAGGTCCTCGGATACCGTCATTTCCTCTTCGGCCAGAAGAAGTTCGTCAGTGGTCACGCCGAGCACCTTGGCGATCTCGACCACCTTGTCTGCTGATGGCATTTGCGAGCCTGCCTCGTATGACGTGTAGCTCGACTTTGCAATGCCAGCCGGACCCCAAACTTGCGGCTGAGTCATTCCGCGCGCTTTCCTGAAGCGCTTCAGGTTCTCGCTGAAGGTCATCGTCCGATCACTGTGGCTTTTCATGGTGTCGAGACTGTAAATACTGGTCACCTGTACAGTTCCGTTATTCCGGCATTTATTTGCTTGCATGTCGTCATGCTCCGTGGTTAGCATACCGGCATTCGGGTGCCGTTATTCCGGTATTGACAGGGAATCGTGATGTTCATCGATTGGTTGACCATTTCTCAGGAGCATTCGCACGACCTTCCTGTCGTTTGCGACGTTTTTACCCTGACTATCGATGCCAATACCGATGAGGTTATTAGCTCCCATCAGCCGCGCTTCAAGCACGAATCCAGTCATTCGACCTCGATCACGATTCACGTTCGCGGTCGCAATGTTCGAGTTGAGGGAAACCCGAGTCGGGTAGGGCGGCTGGATAACCTTTTCGGCTTCACGTCCATCGATCAGTGCGTCTCTGTTTACAACGGAATACTTGCTCAGTACGGGCTTCCGCCATTTACCCGCTGTACTGACAGATTTCTTCGTGATGGTTCCTCTGGGGCCAAGGCTTCCGACTTCGTTGCTGACGGCGCGGTTATCCAGCGTATCGACCTTACAACCAATGTTGGCGTGGGCGAGGGCAACGTTCTGGCTTACCTGCGCGGCGTTTCCAGCCAGCGCCTGGGGCATTCAATCGGCTTCCTGTACCCGAACGGTCGCACTGTGTCTTGGACCCCAAAGGGCAATGGGAAGGGTGGTCGACTCCAGTACCGCAAGGCCTATGACAAGGCCTTTGAAATGGATCAGAACCTTCTTCCTCGTATCAAGCGCCTGTATGGCGATCAATCCGAGGAATTCCAGTACGTGCAACGCGTTCGGGCTTATTGCTCTGAGCATGGCGTGGTGCGCATGGAACAGGAGCTAAAGAGCGAGTTTCTTCAGCGTGAAGGCCTCGCTTTTTGGGGGCTCTTCGACGAGTCCCGTTTTCACGTGCTGCATGACGATTTTTTGAGAGTAGACGAGCGATTGAAGGTGACGGCGATGGACTTGATGACTATTGCAGACAAACTGATCGAGGAGGGCATTTGTAAGTCACGCGCCTCCGCCAATGCGACTGCCGCTTACGCCATGCTTTGGCAGTCAGGCCAGCCCTTCCATGTTTCTCAGCGCTCCCTTGAGACTCACGCGGCTCGTCTGAACAAGATTGGCATCAACATTCGCAACGCCTGCGACACAAGTCGTTTCGCACCCGTCTTCGTGCGACAAGCTCGGGAAATTACTAAGTCGATGGTGCTCCCGATTCCGTCCTGGTACGACCGCCCGAATCACCTGCGGCTGGTGGCATGACATGCGCACCGTCTCCTTTCAAGGCGCGGATCTATCCCAGTCTCAGCGGGCAATGTTGCGCTTTCAGGATTCAGTTCGTGCTTCCCAGACGCTCAATTCTTCGCTGTTCGACGTGCCTGCAACTGTGCCGGTTGTTCGCGAGTCCCGCGAGGATCGTGAGGCCCGTCGTTACTGGGAAATCGTGGCCGAGTTCAAGCGTTTTTCACGCACGGAATTCCATGCAACTGGCACTCCCTTTGTGGGTGATGCCTTCGGTTTTTGACGCCCATCCGGGCAATTTTGAGTGAGGAAGAGAGATGGATATTCAGGTTGAGATTGAGAGCACCGAAGTAGCGATCAAGTCGGGCAACTCCGCGAAGACCGGCAAGCCGTACCAGATTCGCGAACAGAAGGCCTACGTCACCCTGCCGGGGCAGAAGTACCCCCAGAACATCAAAGTCACCCTGGACGACAACGCGGCCCCCTACGCGCCCGGTCTGTACACGGTCGGCCCGGACAGCTTCTTCGTCGGCCGCTTCGAAGACCTGCAAATGCGCCTGCGCCTCGTGCCGTTGGTGCGTTCGGTTTCGGCCCCTCGCTCTGCTCAAGCCAGCTGATCGGGGAGGGCGTCTGAATGATCCTGAACGCGCTGCTGTTCACTGCTTGCCTCTGCCTTGGCTTCCTCGCTGGCTGGGCGCTTCGGCGTCTGGTCGATGGTGTAGACCGTCGCAGTCGGCTTCAGGGTCGCTGAATGAAACTGGTCGCCTGTGACGGTACCTGGACTCAGTCGAGCGGCGCGCTGTCGTGCGTTGGCACGCTGGTCACGGTCGATCAATCCGAATTATCCCAGTCCGGGATAACCCCCGAGGAAAGCAGCGATTTGACGGGCCAAGCCATCATCCTGTTCGCCATCGTCTTCGGGTTCCTCGCGCTGAGAAAAGCGCTTTAACTACAAGGAGTTATGCCATGCAAATCAAACGTACTCTGGTTCGTTCCCTCGGCGCCGCTGCTGCTACTGGCGTTCTGTTTGCTCAGCAGGTTTATGCCGAGGTCCCGGCCTCTGCCTCCACCGCTATCACCGAAGCCGGCGCTGACGCCGCCACCATCGGCGGTCTGGTCCTGGTCGTGATTATCGGTATCGCTGCGTTCAAGTACCTGCGCCGCGCGCTGTAATCGCTGCCGCCGCTTCTGTTGCCGAAGCACCCGAACCCCGCTCCGGCGGGGTTCTTTTTGCCCGGAGGTTTATATGTCCGCTGATTTGATTTCAACAGTTGTGGTGATTGTTGCGTTCGCATTTCTTTTCTTTGGGCGGATTTGAATATGCCGTATAGCGACATGGGTGTTTTATATCGTTTCGTGCTTGTTATTCTTATTTCTTTTACTTCCTTATCTGCGCATGCGGTTGATTATTACTGGAAGGATCGATATAACGATATTTATTTGAGTGCCGTTTCTGCGTGTAATGGCATGGCCGCTACATATAATGCGGCTGAGCTTGGAAAGGGCGGTCTTACTTACAATCGTGCCGAGTATGTTTCCTTTCGTCTTTCTAATGCTGGTCAGCAGCTTTATTATTGCACTATGAGTCGGGTTAATATAAACCGAACGACGGGCGCGGTTGGCTCTCCGACTGTTTCGGAAACTGACGGAACCAACTACTGGAGATTCAACCGTATCGGTGACAGTTGTCCGGCTGGGAGCACCTATATTGCGGCTACTGGTGAGTGCAAGGTCGATGATCAGTGCCTCGCAACCAAAGGCAAGGAGGTTGCGCATGCTCAGAAGATTTCTGAGATTGTCGATGGTCATTTAGCTCCTTTGGTAGAGCCTCCTGTCTCTGTCTGCTCAGGTTCCTGTCTGTACTCTAATGCTGCTGCCACTTCGGATGGCTATCGTTTTGTCTCTGGCAATCCTACAGGTGTATGGCAGAACTATTCTTATATTGGTACGGGTGGAAACTGCACTGCTGGCACTGCGGCGCCTGAGCCTACGGCCCTACCTGAACGCAATCCAACGAGCTCTAAGTCAAACGAATGTACTAATAAGTCCACGGATGCGGAAGGCCGCGTTCATTATTCATGCCTTGCGACTGATTCCTTTACTGAGCCGGGCAATATGAGTTGCGGCATGGCTAACGGTCAGATGGTTTGCACGAACAAGAAGCCGAGTCCCGCAAAGAAAGATAAGAAGGTTGAAACGGAAGTAACCGAGACAAGTAACGCTGACGGGTCGAAGACTACCGATACCAAGACAACGACAACTGTTACCAACTGCAATGGTGCGAATTCATGTACCAGCACGACAAGCGTTAGTAACAACACCAGCAAGACCAATGCTGATGGTAGTGACGGTGGCTCGTCTTCAAGTTGTACCGGCCCTGGTTGCAAAGATGGCAGCGCTGAAGCTGACGGCAAGGAAGAAGAGGGTGAGGAAGAGGCAGAAGACGAGGTGGCTGGTGAGTCCTGCGGTCAGCCGCTGACCTGCTCCGGCGATGTCATCCAGTGCGCGATTCTCAAGCAGGAAAAGGAGTCCAAGTGCCAGTGGGATTATGACCAGGCCAAGGCTGGCATTGAGTCGGAAGTCGCGAAGGAGGAATACCAGGTCAAGGAAGGAGAGCACGATGTTGGCGGCCTGTTCAGCTCGGCCATTGGGGCTGCGCGTTGGCTCCCTGCGAGTTGTCCGCCTCCTGAGCATTATTCGTTACGGTCCGGTAACGGTGTGAGCGGTCAATTCAGTTGGGAGCCGACCTGCGATCTGGCTCGGGGGCTTGCTCCGGTCATCGTTGGAAGTGCCTGTTTGTTCTTCGCGGTCTTTGTCGGTCGCGGCATCGGTGGAGGGGCCTGATATGCCTGCTGTGTTTATTGGACTGTTTTCGTTTCTCAGCACCGTGCTTGGCCCACTGGTGGCGAAGGTGCTTACTTCCCTGGGCGTCGGACTGGTGACCTACACCGGCGTTACGTTGTTGCTCGACCAGGTGCGCGATGCTGTCGTGTCGAACATGAGTGCCAGCGGGGCGGCTTACGTCGCCTTGTTCGGCTTGGCCAAGGTCGATGTGGCCATCAACATCATGCTCGGCGCCGTGACTGCACGCGCTACTCTTTCGGGCATCGACAAGGCGTCTGGCAGTGTCACCAAGCTCGGCAGCATAGGGAAGGGCGCCTAAATGTTCGTCCTTCGTACTGGCCTGCAGGGCAATGGGAAGACCCTCAACACCATCAAGGAAGTGGATCAGAAGGCGTTCCAGGAAGGGCGCAAGGTCTACTACTGCAACATCACTGGCTTCAAGGCGGATCACCCTGCGATCAAGGCTGAGTGGATCCCGTTCGATACGCCTGAAAAGTGGTTCGAGCTGCCGGCCAACGCCATGATCGTGATCGACGAGGCGCAAACGTGGTTCCGTGTGCGCTCGCAGGGTTCCAAGGTGCCGGACTATGCCAGTCGCTTGGAAATCATGCGGAAGGACGGTCACGAGCTGCACGCGATCACTCAGAGCCCGAAGCTGATCGACGCTCACATGCGCGAGCTGTGCAACTGCCATATCCACTACCATCGGGGCAACGGCGGCAAGGTGATCAAGCGCTGGGTGTTCCAGAAGCCGGAAGTCACCGTCAACAGCAACAAGCTGGAATTCGACAATGGCGAGTCGACCAGGATCACCATCGACAAGACTTACTTCGGTTGTTATGAGTCGGTGAAAGAAGGCACGGAACACCACTTCAAGTTCCGCCCGCCGAAGGCGCTGTTCGTGCTCCTGGTGTGCGCTGCGTTGTTGGTTGCTGGCATCGTCAAGATTTACCTGAGCCGTTACGCCTCGCATGCTGAGCCGGCCCCTGAGGTCGTCCAGTCCGCTTCGCCGAAGTCGAAGGCAACGTCGGTTGTTTCGTCCAGCGAGGTGCATTTGTCGAAGGCTGATTACATTGATCAGCGGATTCCGCGGATACCTGACGTTCCCAGCTCGGCGCCGTTTTACGATGACCTGACCAAGCCTGTTGCGTACCCGAAGCCGTTCTGTGTCTCGTCCAAGGACGATTACTTCATCCAGAAGAACGCTCGGCGTATGGTGACTGGCTACCGTGACGGCAAGCTCTATGGCTGTCGTTGCAACAGCCAGCAGGGTTCGCGACTGGATATCTCTTTTGAGGCCTGCATGGCGTACGTCGAGCAAGGTGTGTTTGATCCGGCGATTCCCGATCGAGGCGCAGCGCTCGCGACCGGGCCAGCCGAGGTACGAGGCGGTACGGTGGCGAGTGCGCAGCCTGACCGTTCCTCGCAAGGTGCAAATACTTCAGCTTCGACGGGGCCTGTCGTGACCGTGGTGGCTGACTCTGAATACGCTTCGAGGCCCTGGCGATGACTTGCCGTTCCTGGTCGTGTGTTGATTGCTGGTTCAGGCGGATTGCGACGGCGCTGATCCTGATGCAAGGCGCGGCCTGTTGGGCAATTGTTCTTATCCAAGGCTTCGCATAATG